>Ga0102587_1000256_pt1 | contig 65031 bp, 47 predicted proteins | sample AraplaF_Col_mTSA_FD_76853 | JGI IMG/M metagenome (GOLD analysis project Ga0102587, IMG submission 76853) | Arabidopsis root microbial communities from the University of North Carolina, USA - plate scrape MF_Col_mTSA (SPADES assembly) (version 2) | ecosystem: Host-associated > Plants > Roots >...
TACGGATTTCGTGGCTCATATTGGCCAGGAAGTCCGACTTCAGGCGGGTGGCCGCCTCGGCGCGCAACATGGCGTTCTGCATGGCCTTGGTGCGCAGGCCGAGGATGCGGGTGAAGATCAGCATGTCGAATATATTCCCGAACTGCAGCGCGTGCATGGTCCAGAAATTGGCGTCCACTTTACCGCCGATCACCTGGCTGAGTGTTGCCGACGAGGCAAAGCTCACGCCCCAGCCGATCAGGAAGTAGATGCCGACCGCGTTGCCGCGGCGCGCATGGAAGTAGGCGCCGGGCAGTCCAAGCAGCATCGGCATCACGCCCAGCGTGCTGACCACCACCACCAGCGTTTCCACGCTCATGATGTCGGTCATGTAGGCGAGGGCGCCGATCACGCACAGCACCGCGCCGCCCCGCATCAGGCGACTGAAGATGCGGTCCTTGCCAGGACGGGCCAGCGCCTGCTCGACGAACAGATAGGCGCCGCAGGAGGCCAGCAGCGCGAACACGCCGCCGGCGTGGATGCTCATCCAGGCGCTGTTCTTCCACAGGTATTGGTTGCCGAGCCCGAAAAACTCGATCGAGAACAGTGTGGTGCCGAGCACCAGCAACGCGAATTTACCGTATAGCGGCTCGCGCAGCGTGCTCCATTGTGCAAGACTGTACAACAGCAGGCACAGACTAAGGCCGGTCAGTACGCCCTGCAGCATTTGCTCGTTGAGCGCCGCGCCGTGGAAGCGGGCCGGGCGTGCAAGGCTGATCGGCAGGATCATGGCGCCAACGTTCTGCACCCGCAGCAGCAGGACGTGGTCCATGCCCGGCTGGAGATGCAGCAAGGCCGCCGGCACCCGACCGCGCGCCACGTCATCGCGATCCGGTTGCAGATTGCCGATCACCCGATGCTGGGCGATGGCGCCGTTGGTGGCGACATAGACGTCGACTCGGTTCAGCACCGCGTAGTCGATGTTAAGGATCCAGCTGCCGTCGCTATCGGCCGGCACCGAGACCGGTATGCGCAGCCACACCACGTCCTTGTGCACGCCCAGCGTGGCGTAGGCGGAATTGGGTACGGCGTAATGTTCAATGGCGGCCAGCGCCGCTTGCGGCGTCAGTTTGCCGTCGGCGTCGCTCATCATCCTGACCACCGGCCAGGCCTCGACGTAGTCGTGCTGCGCATCCAGCATCAGCGGCCCGGAGCCCGCCCATGCCGCACATGGCGTCAGGACCAGCGCAAGGGCCAGCAACAGGCAGTGGCTCAGGTTTTTCAACATACGATCAGAAGCGGTAGTCCAGGCGTGCTTCCACGGTGCGCGGATCGCTTGGGGCCAGCATGCCGAAGCTGTCGATGTTGACCGGATGGACCTTGTTCTCGATATTCTTCACGCGCGCGGTCAGGCTCCAGGCCGCGCCCTGCGGGCGATAGCGCAAGGTGGCGTCGGTTTGCGTGTAGGCCGGCACGCGGTATTGCAGCAGTTGCGCCGGCACCGCAATGATGTAGGACGCGCTGCGGCGCGCGTTGACGCCGGCCGACAGCATGCCGAAGCTGCGCTCATAGCCGAGCGTCAGCGTGTTGGCTGGCGCGCGGTCCAGCTTATTGCCGGCCCAATTGTGCACGCCGTCCGGGCTGTAGCGCACGTAATGCGCGTCCAGCAGCGACAAGGCGTAATGGAAGCGATCGCGCGTGGTCGGTGCAAACTGGCCTTCCGCCTCCAGCCCTTTGACGCTGGCTTCGCCGGCGTTACTGGTGACAAAGCGCGGCGCGCCGGCCACGATGGCCACGCTGGACAGCTGCAGGTTGTTGTAGTCGTACTTGAAGACGGACAGATTCAGGCTGGCCTTGTTATCCCAGAAGCGTGTCTTCACGCCGGCTTCGTAGGAACGCACGGTTTCCGGCTGGTAGATCAGTGCCGATGCCGGCACCGCCAGCGCGGCCGGGCAGCTCAGGCCCAACTGGGTCGAGCCTTCCAGGCAGCCGTCGTTGAAGCCGCCGGCTTTGTAGCCGGTCGAGACGGAGCCATATACCAGCGTAGCCGGTGCCAGATCGTAATCGAGACCAAGGCGCCAGGTGGTCTGGTGCGTGCTCATGGCGGCATCGTTCAGCAGCTTGAAGTCGGTGGCTGGATTAAACGACGCGGTTTGCTGGAAGTTGGTCGAGCCCACGCGCGACTTGTCGTCGTTGGTGGCGCGGGCGCCGGCGGTGGCGCGCAGCTGGTCCGTGACGCGGTAGGTGGCCTGGCCGAACACCGCCTTGCTGGTCGAGATGGTCGGGCCGTGGTCGAAGACGTAGTACGGGGGCAGGCCAATCAGATCGAGGTCGCGGAAGGTGTACAGCTGTTTCGACTCTTCGCGGAAGTAGTACAGGCCCGCCTGCGCGCTGAACGGGCCGTCGCCGTTGGTGGCAAGCCGCAGCTCATGCGAATTCTGGGTGTAATCGCCGAGGAAGCTTTCGCGTACATTCAGCGCCAGCGCAGGCTGCACGCGGTAATAGAAATTGGCCAGCTGGTCGTGATCGTAATTGCGGTGCGCGCCCAGATAGTACAGCGTGGCCGCGCCCAGATCCCAAGTCAGGTCGGCGCTGATGCCGGAGGTCTTTTTGTAGCTGTGGGCCTGCACCGGCGGCGCGAGGGCGGCGTTGGGCGCGACGAAGCCATAGGTCAGCTGGGCGTGCGTGCCGCTGCCATACGGGACTGGATTGCCGGTGGCGACACCGTGGTAGAAATTGGTGTCGGGGACGTAGCTGTCGTTGTTGTCATCGACCTTGCTGTGGTCATGGCGCAGCACCAGCGTGGCGTCGCGCGTGATTTTCAGCCTGGCCGACAGGCGGGCGGACAAATCGTCGCGATCCTTGCCCAATTCGCGGCCGTTATGCAGGCCGTTGATCAGATAGCTGTCATGTTTGTTGTAGCTCATGGCGGCGCGCAGCGACAGCATGTCGTTGACTGGCACGTTGACCATGCCGCTGAGCTTGCGGCTGTTGTAGTTGCCGATTTCGGTGGCGACCCACGCCTCGAAGCGGTTGATCGGCGTCCTGGAAATCACGCTGACTACGCCGGCGGTGGTGTTACGGCCGTACAGCGTGCCCTGCGGGCCGCGCAGCACTTCCACGCGTTCAAGATCGTAGAAGCTGAGGTTCTGCGTTTGCGGACGAGCGATGTAGATCCCGTCCAGCAGGAAGGCGGCCGAGGGATCGCCTTTTTCCGTGGTGTCTGCGTTGGAGACGCCGCGCATGGTGATGCGCAGGCCGTCGGTCGCATAATCCAGTTCGACATTGGGCACGCGCGCGCCGATGGCGCCTGGCGTATCGAGGCCGGCGGCGTTGATCTGATCGGCCGTCAGCGTGGTCATGGAAACTGGCGTTTTCGATTCCAGCGATGGCGAGCGCTGAGCCGTGACCGTCACTTCCTGTAACTGCGCGCGCGCAGGTTGCGCGAACGCCAGCGCGATTAACATGAACAGCAGTTTCGGGGAGGCGGAAGCCGGTGCTTTCATCATTGCTATTTTTAAAACGATAGTTGCGTTTGCGATGCAAAACGAAAGAGTGTAGCAGGTTGGCTTGCACTTTCGTAGTTGATAAAGCAACTATCTGTTCAAAAAGCTCACAGTTAAAGCAGTGCCGGATTCCTTTGCCAGACGGAGAAGCGGCGGCAGGCCGGAAGGTTGATCCGGCCGATGTCGGGAACTAGCAACAGTCCGGCGGGGCGCAAGTTGTTTTACGGTCTATGCTACTTAAACCTTTTTAACTCCGAGCTTGTACCCTGCGGCCAGCACGGCCAGCCACGCCGGGATCAGATATACCGACAGTTGCAAGTCCGGAGTCAGATACATCACCGCCAGGATGCCGGCCAGGAAGGCCAGGCACACGTAGTTGGTCAGCGGGTAGCCGAGGCTCTGGAATTGCGTGAGCTGGCCTGCTGCCTTTTTCTGCGCGCGGAAGCGCAGGTGGATCCAGCTGATCAGGCCCCAGTTGATGATCAGGGCCGACACGACAAGGCCCATCAGGAAGCCGAAGGCCTTGGCCGGCATGAAGTAGTTGACCGCCACGCAGATGCCGGTGGCAAGCGCCGATACGCCCAGCGCCGTCAGCGGCACGCCACGCGCGTTAACTTTCAACAGCGCTTGCGGCGCGTTGCCTTGTCTGGCCAGGCCGTACAGCATGCGCGTATTCGAGTACACGCCGCTGTTGTAGACCGACAGCGCCGCCGTCAGCACCACCACGTTCAGCGCATGCGCCACCACGTTGCTGTTCAGCGCATGGAAGATCAGCACGAACGGGCTGCCGCTGGTGACCACCTTCTCCCACGGGTACAGCGACAGCAGGATGCCCAGCGCGCCGATGTAGAAGATCAGGATGCGGTAGATGGCCTGGTTGGTGGCCTTCGGGATGGTTTGCGATGGGTTGTCCGCTTCGGCGGCGGTAATGCCGATCAGTTCCAGCCCGCCGAAGGAAAACATGATGACGGCCATGGCCATCACCAGACCGTGTATGCCGTTGGGGAAGAAGCCGCCGTGCTGCCACAGGTTGGCCACCGTGGCTTGCGGGCCGGCGTCGCCGGAGATCAGCAGCCAGGCGCCGAACACGATCATGCCGACAATCGCCAGCACCTTGATGATGGCGAACCAGAATTCCATCTCGCCGAAGGCCTTCACATTAAACAGGCTGATGGCGTTGATGATGACGAAGAAGGCCAGCGCCGACATCCAGGTCGGCACCGCCGGCCACCAGTACTGGACGTAAATGCCAACTGCGGAAAGCTCGGCCATGCTGACCAGCACATACAGGACCCAGTAGTTCCAGCCCGCCATGAAGCCGGCCCAGTGGCCGCAGTATTTGTCGGCGAAGTAGCTGAAGGAACCGGCGACCGGCTCATCCACCACCATTTCGCCCAGCTGGCGCATGATGAAGAAGGCGATCAGGCCGGCCACACCGTAGCCCAGCAGCACGGAAGGACCGGCCATCTGAATGGTTTGAGCGATGCCGAGAAACAGGCCGGTGCCTATGGCGCCGCCCAGCGCAATCAACTGAATATGCCGGCTTTTCAGGCCGCGCTTAAGTTCACTCATCTTCGTGCCTATGCGAGATCAAAGATTGATTTTCGCATAAGTCAGTCTTCGTGCACAGGTAAAGGCGTGAACTTGTAGTCGGCGCGCGCGAACTCGTGGCCGCGTTTGACGGTCAGGACTACCGAGCGCACGTTGGCGATGTCTTGCAGCGGATTTTGCTTCAGGAAGACCATGTTGGCGTATTTGCCCGCTTCCAGCGTGCCGAATTCCTGCTGCTTGCCCAGCGCTTCGGCGGCGTTGGCAGTGGCCGCGATGATGGCTTCCTGCGGCGTGAAGCCGGCATGCTTCACCAGTTTTTCCAGCTCCTGGTCCACCACGGGGAACGGGTCTTCCCCCGTGTTGTCGCTGTCAGTGCCGGCAATGATCTTGATGCCTGCCTTGTGCATGGCGCGCGCGATGTCGCCGGCCAGTCCGATGCGGCAGTGCGGCCCGTCGGATTTGTACACGCTCAGCGTGGCGTCCATGATGGTGCCGGATTTCGCCAGCGCGGCGATGTACTTTTTGATGCCCGGGTCTTCGGCGCTCAGGCCTTCGTACGATGGCTCGCCGCCATGGCCATAGGCCGTTTTGCCGGCCTCGCGCACATGGCGCGCGATCATGCAGACGTGCGAAACGGAGGTGGCGCCCAGCGAATCGTAGGGCGAGGCAGGGTAGACCTGCATATGCGTCCACACTGGGAAGTTCTGTGTCTTCGCTTCGGCGATCAGTTTGCGAACCAGATTGCCGGGGAGGTTGGCGTAGATCTTCAGACCGGTGGCGCCGGTGCCGCGCGCCTGGGCGATGGCCAGAGGCAGTTCGCTTTTTTCATCCACCGCATAGAGCCATGGCACGGCGCCCGGCTGCGCCCCCAGCGCCGCCACCACGGTGCGCGGGTCCTTGAAGAAGCTTGGACCTGCCACCAGCGAAGCGTAAAACACGTCCGGCGATGGAATGCGGTTCAGCAGCGCGTCGCGCGACAGGCCAGCCAGTTCGCGGGCGTCGCCAGCCATGTCGCGCACGCCGGTGACGCCGCCGTAGATATTGCGCTTCAACTCCGCTTCGGCGTAGGGACGATCCGGATTGGTGGCGTAATGGACGTGCGAGTCGATCAGCCCAGGCAACACATACTGGCCGCTGACGTTGACGATGCGCGCGCCTTTGGTCTGCTGTGGGCTTAGCTGTGCGGCCGGCAGCACGGCTTCAATGCGGTCGTCGTTGACGATGACGGCCATATCGGCGCGCGGCACGGCGGCGGTGCCGTCGATCAGCGTAGCGCCGCGATAGATCACGCGGCCCAGCGCCTTGCCATTCAGCTTATCGAGACGTTCCTGCTGGGTGTTGGCTTTTGGTTTTTCTTCCGCCGCGTGCGCGGTGGCGCATAGTGCGGCGAAGGCGATTGCTGCGTACTTCAATTTCATCTTAGCTCCATACCGCGTCGGCCACGCGCAGGAAGTTCGTGCCGAGGATTTTTTCAATGCGGCTGCTATGGTGGCCACGCTTGGCCAGCAGATCGGCAAGTTTCCAGAATTTGTCCCTGCCCATCAGGTCAGGCAGGAAGGGCACGATGTCCGGACGTTCGCCCGGTGCGCTGATGCCTGCGGCGCGGCGCTGGCGCACCTCGTCCTCCAGTCCTTTCAGATAAGTCTTCATGTCGTCGATTTGAGGCACGGCGCCGTCGGTGCCGATGCCCACGTGGTCTTCGCCGCAGATATTGATGGCGTGCTCGATGTGTGCAATCAGGTCAGCCGCCATCGGCTGGCGTCCCACGGCCAGAAAGGGCATGAAGTAAATGCCGACAAAGCCGCCTTTTTCGGCCACAAGGCGCAGCTCCTTGTCGGTCTTGTTGCGCGGCAGGTCGGCCACAGCGCGGCAGCCGGTATGGCTGATGACGATAGGCGCTTTGGACGTGGCGGCAGCATCGAGGCAGATTTGTTCGCCGCTATGGCTCAGGTCCACCAGAATGCGGTGGCGATTCAGCTCCGCCACCACGTCACGGCCGAATTCCGACAAGCCTCTATTGGCCGGCACCATGGAGCCGTCGCCCAGTTGGTTAGGGCCGTTGTAGGTCAGCTGGATCACACGCACGCCACCCCTGGCGAAGACTTCCACGCGGCGCGCATCCTCGCCCATCATGGCGGCGTTCTGGAAGCCTAGGATCACCCCGATGCGGCCTTCCGCCTGCGCGCGCCGGATGTCGGCCGCGCCGCGCACCAGCAGCAGATCGGCGGACTTCCTTTGAATGAAGCTATTCCAGGCGCGGACATCGGCCAGCGTCTTTTCGTAGGGATCACCGTCGCCATAGACGTAACCGATGGTCATATTGAAGGCGTTCAGTCCGGAGGCCTTGGCATCCGCCAGTGCGCGCGAGTCGATGCCGAAATCGCCGGCGGCGTTCTCGCGGAGCGACACCGGCAGGTTGATATTCTCGATAGCGCCCAGCGCATCGACGATGAGCGGGCGTTTGTCGCGCAGCGACGGTTCGGCTGCTGCGGCAGGAACGCCCAACGACGCCAGGCTGGCGGCGGCTGCGCTATGCAGGAAGGTGCGGCGGTCGGTCATGCTTGCTCCGTTATTTGTTGACTGGCGAGTAAGCCATGCACTCGACTTCGATTTCACCGCCCAGCGCAAGGCCGTTGGCGCCCAGCGCGCTGCGCGCCGGCAGGCGGCCCGGCTTGAAGTAGCCGGCATAAATCTTATTGAAGTCGGCCCACTTGCCCATGTCCGCAATCATGATGGTGCACTTGACCACATTGTCCATGCTCAGGCCCATGCCTTTCAGGATGTCGGCCACGTTGTCCATGGCTTTGCGCGACTGCGCTTCAAAGCCGCCAGGCACCAGTCCTTTGTCGTCCGTGCCCATCTGGCCGGACAGGAAGACATAGTCGCCGGTGCGTACCGCCAGCGAGAACGGCCGCCCCGGCGGATTGCCCTTGTTGTAGAACTCCGCGTCGGCAGCGGCGGCATGGCCTGCGCAGGTCAGCAGGGCGAGGGCGGCGATGAAGGGTTTCAATGTCATGGTGGTCTCCTTATGGCAAAAAATTATAAACAGTTTGTTTAAAAAATGGGAAAATAAACCAGTCAATCAACAAAATGTCAGAAATTGATGAAAGCTGTTTCATTGGCCGCCGAGCGCGCGGCCGTCATCAACGCCCTGCGGCCGCTGGTGCCCATGCTGGCCGCCATGGCCGGGCCGCATCTGGAAGTCGTGCTGCACGATGTGAGCAAGCAGGAGAACTCGGTGATCGCCATCGCCAACGGCCATATCTCCGGTCGCGGCGTCGGCAGCTCGGTGCTGGAGGGACCGCAGAACGACAAGGGCTTTGCGGCCGCCACGCGGATCAAATCGAAAGAAGGCGCGGTGCACAGCATCGTCGAAGATTATGTGACCGTGACGGCCGATGGCCGCGAGCTGCGCTCGGCATCCGCCATTTTTCGCGACGCCAGCGGCGAACCGTTTGCTACCTTGTGCCTGAATGCCGATTTGTCGGGATTTCAGGCAGCCCATGGCTGGCTGTCGCACATGCTCAAGCCCATGGTGCAGGCTGCGGCGCCGGCAACGGTGGCCGCGTCATCCGAATCGCAGATGGATACGCTGATGGAGGACATCATCAGCGAAGCGGTTGGCCCTGTCGGCAGTACGGAGTCCCTGACGCGCGAAGAGAAGATACAGGCGGTGGGCGCCATGCAGCGGCGTGGCCTGTTCATCGCCAAGGGCGGTGTGGAACGCGCCGCCGCAGCGCTGCGCGTGTCGCGCTTCACCATTTATAATTACATGGAACAGTTGCGCAGCCGCGAATAGAAAGCCCGGCACATCGGCGCCTGACCTCAGACAAGGATTAAGTATGACGAGTTTTGTTAAGGCTGTGCGCATGATCTGCGTATCGCTGGTTGCACTTTGCATGCAGATTTCAAACGCGGCCGAAGCGCCGCCGCAGGGCAACCTGCTGATCGCCGGCGGCGCGGTCCGTCCCGACAACACCATCATCTGGGAACGTCTGGTGCAACTGGCCGGCGGCAAGGGCGCGCGCATCGCGGTAATGCCCAGCGCGGCCGGCAACCCTGAGCGCTCGGGCGCCAATCTGGCGGCGACGTTGAATAAATATGGTGCATCGGCCTTCGTGGTGCCGGTGGCCATGCGCCTCAAGAGTCCCGATTACAAGGTCGCCGCCGAAGACGAGTCGCTGGCACGCTCGATCCGCGAAGCGGGCGGCGTCTATTTTGCCGGCGGCGACCAGGGCCGGATCATCAAGGCGCTGGTGCGTCCGGACGGTACGCGCACGGCAGTGCTGCAGGCGATCTGGGATGTCTACAACAAGGGCGGCGTGATCGGTGGCAGCAGCGCCGGCGCCGCCATCATGAGCAGCACCATGTACTATGAAGCCGAAACCGTGATCGGCACATTGGCCGCCGGCGTGAACGACGGACGGGAACTGATTGCGGGGCTGGGCTTCGTCGGCACCGATGTCTTCGTCGACCAGCACCTGCTGGCGCGCGGCCGTTTCGCGCGCATGCTGCCGGCCATGCTGAAGAAGAACTACAAGCTGGGTCTCGGCATCGACGAGAACACCGCAATGGTTATCAACGCCAAACGCGAGGTTGAAATCATCGGCTATCAGGGCGCGCTGTTGATCGATTTGAACAAGGCCACCACCAATGGCGATATCAAGGAATTCAACCTCACCAACGCCCGCATCAGCTATCTGGATCGCGGCGACCGCTATAACCTTGTGACCGGCCAGTACACCCCATCCGCCGACAAGGTCGACGGCAAGCTCGATCCCGCCAAGCCTTATCTCAATGAGCGCGTCTACACGGCCGATATCCTGGCGCACAACATGGTGCTGGTGATGATGGAAAAACTGATCAACAACACCAGCAATGAGGCGATCGGCATCGCCACCGCGCCGCCGGGCGAGGCGGGCGAGGATCTGGGCTTCGAGTTCAAGCTGACCCGCGATGCCAGCAGCGTCGGTTATGAATCCGCCAGCTCGGACGCCTACACCATCCTGAACGTGCGCCTGGACGTGCGGCCGTTAAAGATAACGCGCCCTTGGTATCGTTAAGGGATAATACTTAGTTCACAGTTGCCTGGAATGTACGTATGCTTACACCTTTTTAAGAAACTGGTGCGGCATGACAGTAGGTAGATCGGTTCCGGCGGACGTCGCGTTTGTGCAATCGGCGCTGGGCAAGGTGTTGGCCAGCGTGCGGGCCGAAGGCTCTGCCTCCCATCGCAACATCGCGGATTACCTGATGCGTAATCCGATGCGCGGCACCGCTCTCAAGATCGAGGAAATGGCCGAGGGCTGCAAGGTGTCTACCGCCACCATCAGCCGCTTTGCCCGCGATATCGGCTTTAGCAGCTACGGCGCGATGCGCAGCGCGCTGGCCGAAACGCTGCACACCGCCATGCAGCCAGTGGAAAAGCTGCGCACCTCGATTGCCCGCCGCAGGGCTTCGCAGTCGGCGGGCGAAACGAGCATGGAGCAGGCCAAGGCCAATCTCGCCATCACCCACGGCGCGTATTCGCCGCCGGTGCTGGATGCGGTGGCGAGTAAAATCAGCCGGGCGCGGACCGTGTATGTGCTGGGACTGGGCATGTCGTCCTGCTACGCCGCCATGCTTGCGCTGCATTTGCAGCCGTTTTGCCAGCACGTGGTGGAACTGGCTGCCGCCGGGGGCGCGGAGGTCGCCGCTGGGCAGCTGGTGCACATGCGCCGCGGCGACGTGCTGGTGGTGATGTCTTTCCCGCGTTATTCCGGCGATGCGATGCGCCTGGCCCAGTTCGCGCGCGACCAGAGGGCCAGCGTAGTGGCGATTACCGATAGTCCGGCGGCGCCGATGGTGGCCTTGTCGGATCATGTGCTGTACGCCAGCAGCGCACACGGCATACTGCCGAGCAGCGGCGTGGCGGCAGTGGCGGTAATCGAAGCGCTGGTGGTGTCGCTGATGGTGTCGAACAAGGCCAATCTCAAGAAGGCCGCGCGCCTCAACGACGTTGTCAGCGACTATCTTGTTTAGCTGATTTACTAAACACTTGCCCTTATTCGTTTTCCGCATTGACCGTGAACGAAGCAGGCGCTATAAAGTCGTGATGAGCGCGACAAAATTCCTCTTTGCCGGCGCGGTAGCGCTGGTCGTGGCCATTCCGGCGATCGCCACCGCCCAATCCACGCCTGCGGCGGCGGTCGATGTCTTCATCGGCACCGGCGGCGACGGTCATACCTTCCCCGGCGCCACGCGGCCGTTTGGCATGGTGCAGCTCAGTCCCGACACGCAGGTGCGGCCGTTCCGTCAGAGCTATCCCTGGGCGGCGGGCTACCGTTACGACGACGATTCCATTCTCGGCTTCTCGCACACCCACTTTTCCGGCAGCGGCCATTCGGACCTTGGCGACGTGCTGCTGATGCCTTACAGCGCCGAAACCAAGTGGGAGCCGGGCTATCCGGAGCGGCCGTTCAGCGGCTATCGTTCGCGCTTCAGCCACAAGGAAGAGCGCGCGGAACCGGGCTATTACGCGGTGCGGCTGTCGGATAACGATGTGAACGTGGAACTGACCGCCAGCGAGCGCGTGGGCCTGCATCGCTATCGCTACGCCAAGGGCGCGGAAGCCAAAGTGATGCTGGACCTGCGCGCCAGCATTTACGATTACGCCGCCAAGAATTTGTGGTCACGCCTGCGCGTGCGCGACAACGCGCTGGTCACCGGCATGCGCGAGACGCGCGGCTGGGCTGCGGGACGGCAGCTGTATTTTGCCATCCAGTTCTCGCATCCGCTGACGGCGCGCACGCTGCGCAATATGGAGCGCGATGTTGAATACAAAGGCTTTGCCGGACCGGCCACGCAGACCGTCGTGGAGGGCAAGGCGCTGGTCGGTGCGCTGGAATTCGGCGTGCCGGCTGACGGCCAGTTGCAGGTGAAGGTGGCGATATCGGGCGTGAGCGAAGAGGGCGCGATTGCCAATCTGGCCGAGATGCCGGGCTGGGATTTCGACGCGGAGCGCGCCAAGGCCAGCGCCGCGTGGAACGAGGCGCTGGGCGCCGTCGCCATCGAGGCCGCGCCGGAGATGCGCAAGATGGTGTACACCGCGCTGTATCACAGCATGCTGGCGCCCAGCCTGTTCATGGACCGCGACGGCCGTTATCGCGGCCCGGACAACGAGGTGCATCAGGCCACAGGCTTCCGTTACCACTCCACCTTCTCGCTGTGGGACACCTATCGCGCACTGCATCCCTTGCTGACGCTGATCCAGCCGGAACAGCGCAACGTCGACTTCGTGCGTTCGCTGATGGAGTCGCAGAAGCATAGTCCTTACGGCATTCTGCCGGTGTGGGCCTTCCATGGTCTGGAGACCTGGTGCATGATCGGCTACCACGCCGTGCCGGTCATCGCCGACGCCTACATGAAGGGCCTGAAAGGCTTCGATGCGGAAGAAGCTTTGAAAGCGATGACCGCCAGCGCCGAATACGGACCTTACGGTGGCCTGCAGCATTACATGAAGCTGGGCTACGTGCCGATCGATCTGGAGCCGGAAGCGGCGTCGAAGACGGTGGAGTATGCGTTTGACGACTGGACCATCGCGCGCATGGCGGAAAAGATGGGCAAGAAGGACATCGCCGCCCGCTACTACCAGCGTGCCCAGAACTACCGCAATTCCTTCGACGTGAAGACAGGCTTTCTGCGCGCGAAAAAGTCGGACGGCACGTTCCGCGAGCCTTTCAATCCGGTGCAATCCAACTTCGGCAGCGACTACACGGAGGGCAGTGCGTGGCAGTACTCGTGGTATATGCCGCACGATAACGCAGGCTTGATCAAGATGCTGGGCGGCGATGCGGCTCTGCAGAACAAGATCGATCAGGTATTCGACGCCAAGGTGGACGACAATGTGTATGCGCACATGGAGGACATCTCGGGCCTGATCGGCCACTACGCGCACGGCAACGAGCCGTCGCATCACGTGGCCTATCTGTACAACTATGCCGGCGCGCCATGGAAGACGCAGCAGCGCCTGACGCAGGTGGTGGCGTCGCAGTACAACACCACGCCGGCCGGCTTGTCGGGCAATGACGACCTGGGGCAGATGTCGGCCTGGCTGGCCTTCACCGCGCTGGGCTTCTACCCGGTGGCGCCGGGCAGCAACGAATACGTGATCGGCCGTCCATTCCTGGACAAAGCCGTGATGAACCTCCCCAACGGCAAACGCTTCACCATCCGTGCGGTGGGCCTGAGCAAAGAGAACATCTACGTGGCCGGCGTCACGCTGAACGGCAAACCGCTGGCGCAAACCTACCTGCGCCATGAGCAGATCACCGCTGGCGGCGAGCTGGTATTCACCATGTCCGGCAAACCAAACAAGGACTGGGGCAAAGCCGCCACCGCGCGCCCCTATACACAGACGGCATATTGACCGCAAATTCTGGCTGCACTATTGTTTTTGATATAATTGCTTTTTGTAAATCTTTAGAGGCAATTTTGAAACAGTCAGTGATTGGAAGTATTGTTGTAGCAGGGTTGTTGAGTGCATGTGGTGGTGGCGGATCGGCGGGGACGCCATCCAATGGTGGCTCGCCAAGTGCGCCTGGACCTCAGGTGTACACGGTGGGCCAGCAGACCGTTAAGGATTTCAGGTCCTATCTCTCCAATTGGAAAACGGTGGAGGCCGACGGCACCACCAGCAGTGGCAAATATTGGTATAGCCTCGTAACCAGCCAGGTGAATGCCGACGGCTCGTTCAGCCAGGCCGCGGTAGACAATGACGGCGGTGAGCGTACATACAGCGATTACGCCGCCGACGGCGCGCTCAAAGGATCGGCGGGGCGTTGCCAGTATGTTTATACCCCCGCCATGGTGACCGTTCCAGGTTCGCTGACCATCGGTCAGGAATGGAGTGGCAAGTCGGTTCGTACCTGTTCGGATGACACCAGTGAAAATACCACAGTGACCGTGAAAGGTGCGGTGGCCGGGCTGGAGTCGGTGACCGTTGCTGCCGGGACGTTCAGCACCATCAAGTTGAGCTACACCAGAACCTTTGCCTTCAAGACCAGCACCGCTGTGATTGAAAGCACCTGCTGGCGCGATACGGTCACCGGCATCAATGTGAAATGCGAGAATGCTTCTACCACTACGCCAAATGCCGGTGGCGCAGGATACAAGGACACCAGCAGTATCGAGCTAGGAGGCTATTTACAAGCGTCGAGTGGACTGCGAAAGGACAATATCGAGCGTTTCGCCGGCAAGTGGCAGACCTGGTACAGCGGCCAGGAGAACGGCATCTGCGACGTTCAAATCGCCGATGCTGGGACGATTAGCGGAACCTGTTATGACAACTCAGGCTACCAGTTTGGCATCAACGGCACGGTTGACGCGCGCGGCGTGGCCACCTTCAATTTACAGACTGGCGGCTTCGCCGGGCCGGTCTTCAGCGGAAGTTTCGAATCCCCGCTGAAAATTGCCGGCACCTGGTCGATGGGATCGGAAAACGGCACTTGGTACATGCTGCATCTGTGATCGCCGGCCCGGCCTTTTGCCGGGCTAAGGTAGTTTCGGTTTCAATGTCAGGCTCTGGATGCGGGGAGGGTTGGTTGGCGTGAGCAGCAGCGAACCGCTAACTCTGCCTTGCGTGCAGCGCCAGGTGAAGTCCCCCGCCAGGGCGCCGTTGGGGACGATGGCTGCCGAGGTGTCGCAGTCGCCGACGGACGCTTTCAGTCCGGCCAGGTCGCGGCGCCAGCCGGCGGCGTCGCGGTCCAGCAGGAAGTTCATCGCCAATTGGTCGCTTGCCACGCCTGCCTCGCCTTGCTGGTAGATGGCGCCGGCGGCGCTGTAGGCGGACGCCAATTGCGCACTGACCGCTTTGGGGCGCGGCTTGAAGAAGCCTCCGCGGCTCAGGGTAACCGCAGCATCCCACACCGGCGCCGCCGATCCCGAGTAACTGCGATTGGTGAAGGCGAAAATGCCCACGCCATAATCGGGCAGCAGCAATACATGCGATCCGTAGCCCGGATAGCCGCCTCCGTGACTCAGTGTCAGTCCCAGTTCGCAGTCGCTGGCCACGATCATGCCCATGCCGTAATTGACGGCCTGCCGGCAGCTATCGGCGCCGGTGTGGCCCAGCCGTTGACGGCTGTTGGGGAAGTTGGAGCCTTGCGCCAGCTCGCGTACGGTGGCGCGCCTGACCGGACCTTTATCCGCGCCGTCGCGCGCGGGCCAGGCCGATAGCAGGTAGCCGACCCATTTGGCATAGTCGATGGCGCTGGTCTGCACGCCGCCCATGGCGCCGAACGCGCCGTGCGCCATGGTTGGCACTTGCGTCCATGCGTTGTCGGCCCAGTGATATCCCTGCGCCCGGCGCTCGCGCGGCGCGGCGTCGGCCACGAAGCCGGTTGAGGTCATGCCGAGTGGCCGCATCAGTGTGGAGGAGATGGTGTCGGCAAAGGGATGACCCGAGACATTGGTGATAACGCGCCCCAGCAGCGCGTAGCCCAGATTGGAATACTCCATTTTCAGGCCGGGCGCGTTGCTGAACGGGACGCCCGCGCGCAACAGTTGGGTGAGGTCCTGTTCCGGCAGCGGCGTCTGGCGATCACCCCATGGATCGTCGGTCACCAGCCCTGCGCTGTGATTGAGCAGGTCGCGCACGCGGATGCGCGGTGCGTCGTCGGTCGGGTACTTCCAGTTCTTCAGTTCCGGAACGTAGTTCTCCGCTGGCGCGTCCAGCTGCAGCTTGCCGTCGTCCCTCAGTTTGAGTACGGTGAGCGCGGTGAACGCTTTGGTCATCGAGGCGATGCGGAACAGGGTGTCCGGCGTGACCGGCCGGTGCGACTCAAGGTCCTGCACGCCCATGCCGCGCACATAGACCAACTGGCCGTCCGCAACCACGCCGTAGACCAGGCCCGGTACGTGCTGGTCGAGCGCATAATCGGCGAAGATGCCATCCAGTCTGGTGAACAGCGCCGCGTTGCTTTGATCGTCGGCAACGGCATGCGCGGAGATGACAAGTGCCGCCGCGCAGAGCAGCAGGGCAGCTCGTTTCATGCGGAGATTTCCGGTTCGCGGTTGTAGAAGGTCAGGCGATTGCCGGCCGGGTCTTTGATCGACATCTCACGGCCTCCCCAAGGCACTTCCTCCACGCCGGGGCGTGCGTGCTTGTATTCCTTGGCGATCAATTCGGCCTGAAAGGCGTCAACGTCGGTGGTGGCGATGCGCAAGGCGGCGCCGGGCGAGCAGTCGCCGAAGTGGCCGGACAGATGGAGCAGGCAGCCGTCTTTGGAGACCTGCATGTATAAGGGGAAGTTGTCCTCGAAGCGATGCTCCCAGTCGACCTTGAAGCCTAAAAAGTCGACATAGAATTCACGCGCCATCGCTTCGTCAAAGATGCGTAGGATAGGTGTGACAGTGCCCAGGCTCATGGCGGCTCCTTAGTTGTTTTAACAACTTTAGCACACCCTCCGGGCTCAGTACACCTCGGGAACGACGATCTCCGGCGGCACCGGGCGGCGCACGTAGTCGTCGTGGTATTCGCGTTGCGGCAGGTGAATGGCCGGATGTTCGACTTCTTCGTACGGCATTTGCGATAGCAGGTGGTGGATGCAGTTCAGGCGCGCCTTTTTCTTGTCCACGCCTTGCACCACCCACCACGGCGCTTCCGGAATATGGGTCCGTTCCAGCATGATTTCCTTGGCCCTGGTGTATTCCTCCCAGCGGCGGCGCGATTCCAGGTCCATCGGGCTCAGTTTCCACTGCTTGAGCGGATCGTGAATGCGGCCGAGGAAGCGGGCGTTCTGCTCTTCGTCCGAGATCGAGAACCAGTATTTGATCACCTGGATGCCGGAGCGGACCAGCATGCGCTCGAATTCCGGCACGGTCTGGAAGAACTCCTCGTACTGGTCGTCGGTGCAGAAGCCCATCACGCGCTCGACGCCGGCGCGGTTGTACCAGCTGCGATCGAACAGCACGATTTCGCCGGCGGCCGGCAGATGGGAGACGTAGCGCTGGAAGTACCATTGCGTGCGTTCGCGGTTGTTTGGCGCCGGCAGCGCGGCCACGCGGCATACGCGCGGATTCAGGCGCTGGACGATGCGCTTGATGACGCCACCTTTGCCGGCGGCGTCGCGGCCTTCGAAGATGATGACGACTTTGTGACCGGTGTGGACCACCCAGTCCTGCAGCTTGACCAGCTCCGCCTGCAGGCGGAACAGCTCACGGAAATAGAGGCGGCGCGCTTCCTTGGCTTCGTGGCCGCGCTCGCGCTCCACCACCTGCCTGGTGACCGGATCGATCTCGCGGTCTTCCAGTTCCATTTCCAGTTCTTCGTCGTAGCTGTCGGTCAGCTCGCGCTGGACGCGGTCCAGTAGCTCGTGCTCATTCAAGTTCACGCAATACTCCTCATTTTGCAATGAGGAGCACCATACGCTCCGATTATGACGCTGTGATGACGATGCCCGGCAGCGCCGGTTCCGCAGGCTGCGGCGCTTCGGCCCCTTGCGTGGCCTGTTCCAGCTCTTCGAAAGCATCATAGGTCAGCTGCATCAGGCGGCCCGGATCGGGCACCAGGCCGGTGTCCACGAACAGTGCCAGCTGGATCTGGCCGGCGTAGGAGATGAAGGCCAGGCCCACGCCCAGTTTGCCCGCCTGCGGTACCCAGCAGATCAGGTCCGTCAGGCGCGAGCCGGCGAGGTAGCGGCGGCTGGACGGGCCTTCGATATTGGTTAGCACCACCGAACCCTTGGAGGTGAACAGATTCAGCGCAAAGTGCTGCAAGCCGGTCGGCAGGCAGCCGGCAATCGAAAGGAAAGCCATGGTGGCGCGCGGCTGGTGCGAGCGCTTGATGGCGGTCATGCGGCCGCTGGCCTGGCGCAAGCGCAGCGCCGGATCGTCGACATTGGTCGGCAGGTCCACCGCCACCAGTCCGAACTCGTTCCCCAGCTGGAAAGCGTTGGCTTTCTCGCGCAGGTTGAAGGTGACGGCGGCGCGCAGGGCGCGGCCATCGGGACGCTGTCCGCGTTCATCCAGATACCGGCGCAGCGCGCCGGAGACGGCGGCGACCCATACATCGTTCAGCGTCACGCCCGTGCGCTTGGACATGGCGCGCACCCGGTCCATCTCCAGCGGCGGCAGCCAGACCAGTTGTTTGGCGCCGGTCATGGGCGCCTTGAACTGGGTGCGGGCGTCCGGCCACAGGATGGACAGGCGCGCCACGTGGGCGGCGATCTTCAGCCACGACAGGCCGCGTACCACCGCCGAGCAGACTTTATTGCTGGCGATGGCGCGGTGCGGATGGCCGACCGGTGAGGGCGTCTTGCCATGCAGGCCGTTGTCGTCGGTGAGATGATTCAGCACGTGCACCAGCCCCAGGCCATCGGTAATGCAGTGGTGGACGCGGAACACGATGGCGTGGCCGCCGTTGACGCGGTCCAGCACCGTCATGTGCCACATCGGTCGGTCGCGCTCCAGCGGCAGGTGGGCCAGGCGGGTCAGGTGGCCTTGCAGTTCGGCGCGGTCGACGTCGCGCTCCATGCGTTCCAGCTCGATGTGCCGGGCGATGTCGAACTGTTGGTCCTCCACCCAGTGCGGACGGCCGCGCAGGCGCACCACTTTCTGGGTGAAGCGCGGGTAGTTGGGCAGGCGGTGGGCGATGGTGCACACCAGGCGCTCCATGTCCACCGGGCCTTCGAACAGCAGGATACTGTTGATGACCATCAGATTTTTTTCCGTGTCCATGCGATGCCACGCATAGTCGCGGCGCGTCATAGCTGCCGGGGCGTTGCTCATTGGTGCTGTCTCCTGGTGCTGCTTTATATGGTTATGGGTGTTGCTGATACTTCTTCGACGCGCTTTGCCGCGCGCGGGCGCAGGGCGTAGCGGTTCAAACCTGTCATATGGATGCGGCACAGATAATCGCGCCAGTCGATGGCACCGGTGTTCACGCTGTAGCGGGCCTGATCCTCGCTGCCGAAGCGCTGCGCCAGCGCCTGCAGGCGGTCGTTCTGGAACACGTAGCGCGGCGCGGTGTAGAACGAGAAGGTCAGGGCCAGCAGCTGCGTGGTGCGCAGGGCGTCCAGCTTGGGCGATTCGCCGGCGCCCAGCAGCTTGCGCACGGCACTCCAGCTGCCCGCGCCCATGCGCATCGCCCGCAGCATCAGCAGGAACAGCGGCCGGCTGACGACGCGAAAATCGTGCTTCGGTTCGTGGTAGAACAGGCGTTCATACTGGCGCCAGTTGCGTTGCGATTCGCCTTGTATCAGGTCGATGACGCGGCCGACGGTGATCGGGTTGCTAGAGCCGGTGCAGGCCTGATAGATGCGGGTGGCAGGCGCCGACTGCAGCGCTTCGGCCGCCGCCAGCACGATGCTGTTGGCCACCAGGTCGGCCGGCACGATGTCGACCACTTCGTTCGGCTTGGCGGGGAAGAAGCTGGTTTTGCCGCGCGCGTAGGCGAGGATGATGGCGTCGGCCACCTTCACGCCCTCGATCCATCCCGGCGCGGGCTCCTGCAGGGTGCTTTCGATGATCGAAGGCCGCACGATGGTCAGCGCGCGGCCGCGCATGGAGGCCATGGCCAGTTGTTCGCCCATCCATTTGGTGAAGGTGTAGGTATCGTTCCAGCCGTGGTAATTGGCTTCGGCGATGCCCAGCTCCGTCAGGCGGCGCGCCAGTTCCTCAGCCTTGCCGCCCTCGGCTCGCACCATGGCGATGCGGTGGTTCAGGTGCTGCAGCAAACTGTATAAATCATAATGGCCGTCGGCATGGCGCGGGAGGGCGGCGCGTGCCGGCGTGACGTTTTGCTCGTGCATCATGCCGCGGTTGTAGCCGTTGACGTAGCAGGTAGACACCTGAATCAGCGGCGCATGGCCGGCGCGCGCCAGTTCAGTGATGTTTTGCACGCTGATGGTGTTGATGGCCAACGCTTCATCCAGCGCTTCGCGGAAGTTGACGCTGGCGGCGGCATTGATAATCAGGTCGACGCGGCGTGCCAGCGCGTTGAAGGCGTCGATCGGCAGGCCGAAACCCGGCTCCGTTACCTCGCCGGTGATGCACTCGATTTTCTCGGCGAAGAAATCGGCCAGAAAGGCCGGGCGCTCGGCGCGCAGGCGGTCGAAAATGGAGGAGGTGGCGATGTCGCGCTCGAAGCGCTGGCGGGCGTCGGCGCCGTTGTGGCCGGCGCGGATCAGCAGCACGATGGTGCCGATGTCGGGCACGGTGCGGATCAGTTTTTCCAGCACCACTTTGGCCAAAAAGCCGGTGCTGCCGGTAATCAGGACGCGCTTGCCCGAGAGTGCCGCTTGCACATTCAATGCTGGAGTCATAGGTTTCTCAGAAACGGTGTCATAACTGCAATGAACCGATCTTAGAGCGAAACCGGGCGGTGACTAGCTATTTTGCACTGGCTTGGGAAGCCAAACGCATGGCGTGGGGAGTCAGCCACGGTAGGGCCGCAGGCCCTTGCCTGCGGCATTTGTACAACGGTTCAGCGCCCCGGGAACAGGCCGTCCCACACCTCCTTGATGGTGGCGGTGACGATGCCGGTGGCGTCCGGATCGCCGCGCAGCAAGGCCCTCAGGTAGTGGGCACCCTGTTTGGCCGAGATATGAGGCGGCAGCGGCGGCACGTCCGGGTCGGTCACCATTTCCAGTAGCGTTGGCACGGGCGAGGCCAGGGCGGCTTCCCAGGCGTCCGCCACCTGGTCGGGATGGTCGACGCGTATGCCGCGCAGGCCCAGTAGCTCGGCGTAAGCGGCGTAAGGAAAGGACGGCAGATCTTGCGAGGCCTTCAGCTTGGCGTCGCCCTCCGTGATGCGCTGCTCCCAGGTGACCATGTTGAGGTCGCCATTGTTGAGCACCATGATGACCATGCGCGGATCGCTCCAGCCGCGCCATAAGTGAGCCAGGGTGACGAGGGCATTTACACCCAGCATCTGCATGGCGCCGTCGCCCAGCATGGCAATGACCGGGCGTTCCGGATGGACGCATTTGGCGGCCAGCGCGTAGGGCAGGGCCGATCCCATGGTGGCCAGCCCACCGGACAGCGAGGCGCTCATGCCGCGCCGTAGCTTGAGGTCGCGTGCGTACCAACTGGCACAGCTGCCGGAATCGCAAGTCAGAATCACGTCGTCCGGCAGGCGCGGCGACAGTTCCCAGAACACGCGCTGTGGGTTGAGCGGCTTTGCCTCGTTCATGGCGCGTGCTTCCAGCACCCGCCACCAGTTCGAGACGTTACTCTCGATGCGCTTGCGCCAGCTGAGGTCGGTCTGTTGCTCCAGCAGCGGCAGCAGGGCTTCCAGCGTGGCGGCGCTGTCGCCGGTCAGGCAAACCTCCATCGGGTAGCGCAGATTGAGCATGCGCGCGTCGATGTCGATCTGCACGCCGCGCGCCTTGCCTTCCTTGGGCAGGAATTCGGAGTAGGGGAAGGCCGAGCCGACCATCAGCAGGGTGTCGCATTCGTTCATCAGATCCCAACTGGGTTTGGTGCCAAGCAGGCCGATGGCGCCGGTAACGTAAGGCAGCGTATCGGGCACGGCGGCTTTACCCAGCAGGGCCTTGGCGATGCCTGCGCCCAGCTTGTCGGCTACGGCGATCAGGGCATCGGTGGCGTGCAGGGCGCCGGCGCCGGCCAGGATGGCGACTTTCTTGCCGGCGTTAAGCACGGCCGCCGCGCGCTGCAAGTCTTCGTGGCGTGGCAGCACCGCGTGGCCGGTGTAGCCGATGCCGCTGTGGACCGTGCCATGTTCGCGCGGCGGCGTCTCGACCGCTTTCATCTCTTGCAAATCGTTGGGCAGGATCACGCAGGTGACGGTGCGGCGTTCGATGGCGATGCGCATGGCGCGGTCGATCAGGTGGCGCACCTGTTCCGGCGTGGTGGCCATCTGGACGAATTCATGTGCAACGTCCTTGAACAGCGACATCAGATCCACTTCCTGCTGATAATCACCGCCGAGCGCCATGCGGCTTTGCTGGCCGACGATGGCCAGCACCGGCTGGTGGTCCATTTTTGCATCGTACAAACCGTTGAGCAGGTGGATGGCGCCGGGGCCGGATGTGGCCAGACAGACGCCGACTTCGCCGCTGAACTTGGCGTGGGCACAGGCCATGAAGGCGGCCAGTTCCTCGTGCCGGGCCTGGACGAACTCAATACCGGTATCGTGATGGCCGAACGCGCCGATCACGCCGTTGATGCCGTCGCCGGGATAGCCGTAGATGCGCTTGACGCCCCACGCCGCCAGCCGCTTGAGTACAAAGTCGCCCACGGTCGCCATGATCTACCTCGCTTCATTTGGATCAAGGCCCGATTCTAGCGAGGAAGTCCACAATTGCGCAGCGATAACGTGCGCAGCCTTCGGCTGTTCCCAATCTGTCAGTAGAATCGTATTCCCGGCCTGAGCAGGAGCTGGAATATCAGAAGCAGACTCAGGACCGCCATTAGTGGCGGCGCGAGGGAGCCAACAATGGGCTTTTCGCCCACCGCTTTACCGCTGGAGCGCCAGGCGCCCGCCTGGATCCACACCACTCCGACCACGCTGACCACCATTGGCACCAGCAGCACTTCGATCCACTCACGCGGTACGCGGAACAAGGTAATTAGCGGCAATGCCAACAATACCGGCAAGGTGGCAGACCCAAATACAAAATGTTGGCGTGCTTTTGCATGCGCGGATAGGGCCGGGTCGCCCAACTGACCAAGCAGCAGGCGGCTTATCGTGGCGGCAGCCAGCGGAATGAGCGCTAGCGCGGCCAGCGCGGCGAACGTTTTGCTTGTTTTGCCGAGACCGAAGTAAGCCATGGCCATGCCGATATCGCTTTGATCGCTGAGGGCGCCAATCACGATTTGCGGCAGCGCCATGAAGACGCCGCTGTAAGTCATCCAGAATAAAAACAGGCGCTGCGCTGCGGACCGGCCAACGCCGTTTGCGAGCAATATCGCGCAAACGGCAGCACTCAGAAGCGTCGCCAACGCGCCTGTCCCTTGGAATAAGCCCGCCAGTGGGCTGGCGCCGTCCCAGCTGTGATTGTTATGGAACAGCGTCGGCCGCAGGCCCGGCGTAAAGGCCTTGGGCAATACGAGAAACAGCTCCTGGATGAAGAACGTGAGATTGAAGGCGATCACATACATCAGTGCCGACATCACCGTCAGTTTCCAGTCCCACGCCATGATCCGGCCCGGGACAGGTGATGCGCGACGAGCCGCCGATCGGCCAGCTAAAGCAAGCGACAATGGGCCTGCGAAAACTATCAATATCACTGCAATGCCGATCACGCTTTCACTGGTCATTATGCTCGCTCTCTATGGCTCAATTGCTTAGTTACCTTAGCACGCTATCTTGTCAGGATCGTTATTGGACCGATTAAAGAAATAATCTATCTCGATCAATGCTGTTTATCGCGCCAATCAAAGCCGCTAAGCTTGCGTGCATTGTCCCGGAAAGGAAACCCATGAGTACTTTGCACTATATCTATGATCCCCTGTGCGGCTGGTGCTATGCCGCTGCACCGCTGGTTGCGGCGGCGCGCACCGTGCCGGGCCTGCGGATTGCCTTTCACGGCGGCGGCATGATGACCGGCGCCAACAGGCGCATGATTACGCCGCAATGGCGTGAGTACGTTATCCCGCACGACAAGCGCATCGCCCAGTTGACCGGCCAGCCTTTTGGCGCCGCGTACTTCGACGGCCTGCTGCGCGATACCAGCGCTGTGATGGATTCGGCGCCGCCGACCACCGCCATTTTAGCCGCCGAAGAACTGGCCGGGCGCGGTCTGGATATGCTCCGTCGCGTCCAGCAAGCGCACTATGCCGAAGGCCAGCGCATAGCCGATGTGCCGGTGCTGGCAGCGCTGGCGCAGGAACTGGGGCTGGACCGGAACGCTTTCGCGGCGGCTTTTGAGCGTCTGAGCGGCCCCGCAACCGAGCGTCATTTTACCGAAAGCCGCACCTGGCTGGAGCGCTTTGGCGGTCAGGGCTTCCCGACTTTCGCACTTCAGCACGACGATGGCACGTTCGAACGGATCGATGTCGGCCACTGGCTGGGGCAGGCGGACGCGTGGCATGCCTACCTGCGCGGCAAGGCGCCGTCGGTCGCCGCGCCGGGCGCCTCGGATGCCACTCCGGCCTGCGATGCCGGCGGCTGCGTGATTTGATTGCTGCTTCGCAGCAACGTTGATAATTGCTCAAAACAACAACGGCCGCAAGCGCGGCCGTTGTTGTTTTTATGTTGCGGGAATGGTACTTAGTTGTCGCGGATGTTCCACGCGCGGTTGATGCTCAGGGCCGCCAGCGAGCTGACCGCACCCGACAGCAGATACAGGCCGGCATACGCCAAGCCGAAGTGCGAGGACACGCCCAGCGCCACCAGCGGCGCGAAACCGGCGCCCACCAGCCACGCCAGGTCCGAGGTCAGCGCCGCGCCGGTGTAGCGGAATTGCTGCGGGAAGTTGGAGGTCACCGCGCCGGCGGCCTGGCCGTACGACAGGCCCAGCAGCGAGAAGCCGATCAGGATGAAGGCGTCCTGGCCGTGTTCACCGCCATTGATCAGGAACGGCACGAACAGGCTGAAGATGCCGATCAGCGTCGCAAACGTGCCCAGCGTGCGGCGGCGGCCATAGCGGTCGGCCACATAGCCGGAGATGATGATGCCGATCGCCATCAGCGTCACACCCACCATCTGCACCTGCAGGAAGCCCGCCAGCGAGCGCTGGGAGGTGAGGGTGATCCACGACAGCGGGAACACCGTCACCAGGTGGAACAGGGCATAGCTGGCCAGCGCCGCCAGCGCGCCGATGATGACGTTGCGCGACTGCGATTGCAGCAGCTCGCCGACCGGCACCGGATCGAGCTGGTGCTCGTCCAGCAGGTGCGAGTATTCATGCGTGGTTACCAGGCGCAGGCGGGCGAACAGGGCCACCACGTTAATGGCAAACGCCACGTAGAACGGGAAGCGCCAGCCCCAGTCGAGGAAGTCCAGCGAACTCAGCGTGCCCAGCATGTAGGAGAATAGGCCGGCCGCGATGACGAAGCCGATCGGCGCGCCCAACTGGCCCATCATGGCGTACCAGCCGCGCTTGTGCTCGGGCGCATTCAGCGCCAACAGAGAGGGCAGGCCGTCCCACGAGCCGCCCTGGGCGATGCCTTGTCCGATGCGTAAAATTGACAACAAGATAATCGACCACGTGCCGAGCGAGGCGTAATCGGGCAGGAAGGCGATGCCGGCGGTGGACACGCCCATCACCATCAGCGCCAGCGTGAGCTTGGCCTCGCGGGTGAAGCGATGCTGAACTGCCATAAACGCCACAGTCCCTATCGGTCGTGCAATAAAGGCAAGCGCGAAAATGGCAAAAGCGTATAGTGTTCCGTCAAGTCGGCTTTCGTACGGGAAGAACACGGACGGGAACACCAGGGCCGAGGCAATGGCGTAGACGAAGAAGTCGAAATATTCGGAGGCGCGCCCGATGACCACGCCAATTGCTATTTCCCCGGGAGAGATATGCCCATCCCTGGCATTGATGCTACGCGCACCAGGGCTCGTTTGATGATGTTCGTGGACGCCAGCTGCATGGACGTCACTAATAGAAGTCGTGTTAGCCATAGTCTCTTGTCTCGTGTTAGTTGTTATCACAAGGACCGTCCAGGCGGGTAGGACAAAGTGTCCAATGGCAAGAACAGTCCTTAGTGAGTACAGTAGCATGTTCCCAATATTCTGTAACGTACATTACCGCATGATTCCTCCTATCGTTCGTCGTGGATTGCTCCTCGCACCGTTAATGTGGCTCGCTGGCTGCGATACGGTCGTGCTCAATCCGTCCGGGGATATCGCAGCGCAGCAGGCACACCTTGTTATTGTGTCAACCCTGCTGATGCTGTTGATTATCGTTCCTGTCATGTTCCTGATCGTCCTGTTCGCGTGGCGCTATCGCAAGTCGAATACCGCCGCCGAGTACAAGCCGGACTGGGACCACTCCACCAAGCTCGAACTGCTGATCTGGGGCGCGCCGCTGCTGATCATCATCGTGCTGGGCCTGATCACCTGGATTTACACCCACTTGCTGGACCCATACCGTCCGCTGAGCCGCATCGACGAGAACCGTCCGGTGGCCGCCGGCGTCAAGCCGCTGGAAGTGCAAGTGGTGTCGATGGACTGGAAATGGATGTTCATCTATCCGGAGCAGGGCATCGCCACCGTGAACGAACTGGTCACGCCGATCGACGTGCCGGTGCGCTTCCACATGACGTCCACCTCGGTGATGAACGCTTTCTACATTCCTGCGCTGGCTGGCATGGTCTACACCATGCCGAGCATGGAAACGCAGCTGAATGCGGTCATGAACAAGGTAGGCGTGTACGACGGCTTCTCCGCCAACTACAGCGGCGCCGGCTTCTCGGACATGAAATTCAAGTACCACGGCGTGTCGCAGGCGGACTTCGACGCCTGGGTGGCCAAGACCAAGGCCAGCACCGGCACCTTGAACCGTGCTGAATTCCTGGCGCTGGACAAGCCGACCATCAAGCATCCGATCATGCACTTCGGTACGGTGGAAAAGGGCATGTACGACCTGATCCTGAACCGTTGCGTGGCCGACGGTAGCACCTGCATCAATACCCAGATGCACCAGGATGCCACCCGCATCAAGGCAGCCGCAGCCGTCAAGAAACTGCCGGAAGACGTGTGCGAACCGACCGTCGCCGCCGCTACTGCTCAACCTACCCGTAAAGAATGACCATGTCTGATCTGAATCTCACCAGTCTGATCTTTGGACGGCTGTCGCTGGAAGCAATTCCTTACCACGAGCCTATCCTGATCGGCACCTTCGCCATGGTGGCGATCGGCGGCCTCGCGCTGCTGGCCGCCATGTTTAAATTCCGCCTGTGGGGCCCGCTGTGGCGCGACTGGGTCACCTCCATCGACCACAAGAAAATCGGCATCATGTACATGATCCTGGGGATCGTCATGCTGCTGCGCGGCTTCGCCGACGCGCTGATGATGCGCGCGCAACAGGCTATCGCCTTTGGCGATAACCCGGGCTTCCTGCCGCCGCACCACTACGACCAGGTGTTCACCGCCCACGGCACGATCATGATCTTCTTCGTGGCCATGCCGTTCGTGACCGGCCTGATGAACTACGTGGTGCCGCTGCAGATCGGCGCGCGCGACGTCTCGTTCCCGTTCCTGAATAACTTCTCGTTCTGGATGACCACCTTCGGCGCCATGCTGACCATGGTGTCGCTGTTCGTGGGCGAATTCGGCAAGACCGGCTGGCTGGCGTTCCCGCCGCTGTCGGGCATCGCCGCCTCGCCGGACGTCGGGGTCGACTACTACATCTGGTCATTACAGGTGGCCGGGGTCGGGACCACGCTATCGGGCGTCAACCTGATCGCCACCATCGTCAAGATGCGCGCCCCTGGCATGTCGATGATGAAGATGCCGGTCTTCACCTGGACCGCGCTGTGCACCAACGCCCTGATCGTCGCGACCTTCCCGATCCTGACCATCACCCTGGTGCTGCTGTCGCTGGACCGTATCGCCGGCTTCAACTTCTTCACCACCGAACTGGGTGGTAACCCGATGTTGTACGTGAACCTGATCTGGATCTGGGGCCACCCTGAGGTCTACATCCTGGTGCTGCCGATCTTCGGCGTGTTCTCGGAAATCGTTTCGACCTTCTCCGGCAAGCGTCTGTTCGGCTACACCTCGATGGTGTACGCAACCGTCGTGATTACCGTGCTGTCCTACCTGGTATGGCTGCACCACTTCTTCACCATGGGTTCCGGCGCGAGTGTGAACTCGTTCTTCGGCATCACCACCATGATTATCTCGATCCCGACCGGCGCGAAGATCTTCAACTGGCTGTTCACCATGTACAAAGGCCGCATCCGCTTCACCGTGCCGATGATGTGGACCGTGGGCTTCATGCTGACCTTCGTGATCGGCGGCATGACCGGCGTGATGCTGGCGGTTCCACCGGCCGACTTCGTGCTGCACAACTCGCTGTTCCTGATCGCTCACTTCCACAACGTGATCATCGGTGGCGTGGTATTCGGCGTGTTCGCCGGTATCAACTACTGGTTCCCGAAAGCCTTCGGCTTCAAGCTGAATGAATTCTGGGGCAAGGTATCGTTCTGGTGCTGGCTGGTGGGCTTCTGGGTTGCCTTCACGCCGCTGTACATCATGGGCTTCATGGGCGTTACCCGCCGCATGAACCACTTCGATGACCCATCGCTGCAGATCTACTTCGTGATCGCCGCGATTGGCGCACTGATTATCGCCGGCGGTATCGGCGCCTTCATCCTGCAGCTGTTCCTGAGCTGGAAAGACCGCGCCAAGCTGCGCGACGTCACCGGCGACCCGTGGGACGGCCGTACCCTGGAGTGGGCCACCTCGTCGCCGCCGCCGGACTACAACTTCGCGTTCACCCCGGTGGTGCACGACAGCGACAGCTGGGCCGACATGAAGGCCAACAAGTACCAGCGCCCGCTGAAAGGCTTCGTGGACATCCACATGCCGAAGAACACTGGCGCCGGCTTCATCATCTCGGCCCTGACGTTCGCCTTCGGCTTCGCGATGGTATGGCAGATGTGGATCCCTGCGGCATTGTCCTTCGTGGCGATGATGGCTGCGATCATCGTCCACACCTTTAACTACAAGCGCGATTACTACATCAAAGCCGATGAAGTAACTCGTTCCGAAGAAGCGCATACTCGTTTGCTGGAAAGCCATGTCTGAAATTAACGCTAACGGCGCCATGAGCGCAGATCCAAGCGCGCGTTACTACGTGCGTGAACACCATCCGGAGAACGGCACGCTGCTGGGCTTCTGGATCTACCTGATGAGCGACTGCCTGCTGTTCGCCGGCCTGTTCGCCACCTACGCAGTCCTGGGCCGCAGCTATGCGGGCGGCCCGTCGGGCGCGGAACTGTTCGACCTGCCGCTGGTGGCCCTGAACACGGGCTTCCTGCTGCTGTCGTCGATCACCTATGGCTTCGCCATGATCGCCTCGCAGCGCAAGAACCTGAAAGCCACCATCGTATGGCTGCTGGTGACCGGCGCCTTCGGCCTGTGCTTCCTGTACCTGGAGGTGTTCGAGTTCCTGCACCTGATCCACGAAGGCGCGGGTCCGCAGCGCAGCGCGTTCCTGAGCTCCTTCTTCGCCCTGGTCGGCACCCACGGCCTGCACGTGACCTTCGGTACCGTGTGGCTGGTGACGCTGTGCTTCCAGCTGGCCAAGCACGGCCTGACCCATGAAAACAATCGCCGCCTGATGTGCCTGTCGATGTTCTGGCACTTCCTGGACGTGATCTGGATCGGCGTCTTCACCTTTGTCTACCTGATGGGAGTCCTGCCATGAGCGCACCACACAACCACCATGAGCACGACCACCACGGTCACGACCATCACGGCCACGAAGGCGACGGCCACCACGGCAGCCTGAAGGACTACGCCATCGGCTTCATCCTGTCGGTAATCCTGACCGCGATTCCGTTCTGGCTGGTGATGACCCACCAGTTCGAAAAATCGAGCACCACCGCCATCGTGGTGCTGGCGTTCGCCGCGATTCAGGTGGTAGTCCACATGGTCTACTTCCTGCACATGAACGGTAAAGCCGAAGGCGGCTGGTCGATGCTGTCGACCATCTTCACCGTCGTGCTGCTGTTCATCGTGCTGTCCGGTTCGATCTGGGTCATGTACCACATGAACAAGAACATGATGCCTTCCATGGGCAACGATGTTCATAACATGCAAGACATGCAATGATGACGGGCGCGGATAAGCGCCAACGTCCCCGCGCCCTGCGCGTCATCCTGGCCCTCGTGGCCGGGGTGATGTTTGCAGGGTTTTTTGCTTTAGGGACGTGGCAAGTCAGCAGGCTGCAATGGAAGCTGGCACTGATCGAGCGCGTCAACCAGCGCGTGCACGCGGCGCCGGTGCCGGCGCCATCGAGGGCGCAGTGGCCACAACTGAATGCGGAGGCGGACGACTACCGCCGCGTGCAACTGAGCGGCGTGCTGCTGGACGGTTCGACCACGCAGGTACTGGCGTCGCTGGAACGCGGCATCGGCTACTGGGTGCTGACGCCGTTGTGCACGGCGGATGGCGGCATCGTCATGATCAACCGCGGTTTCATTGAAGCGGGCGTGGGTGGCTGGAAGCCGCAAGCGGCGCCGCCGATGGCCGCTGCCGACGCTTGTGGCGCCGCGCAGGGACCGGCGGTGACCTTCATCGGCTTGCTGCGCATGAGCGAGAAAGCAGGGCGCTTGCGCGCCAACGAACCGGCCCGCAACTACTGGTACACGCGCGACGTGCAGGCGATTGCGCAGGCGCGCGGATTGACTGGTGGCGCGGCCGTGGCGCCGTATTTCGTCGATGCCGACGCGGCGACCGCGCAGGCGGCGGGACCGGTGGCCGGCGTGCAGCCGATCGGCGGGCTGACGGTAATTTCCTTCGTCAACAATCACTTGGTTTATGCTATCACCTGGTACGCACTGGCCCTGATGGTGGCCGCTGCGGTAGTCTGGGTAGTACGAGATGCGCGCAAACAAAAATCCTAATCCTTATGATCGCGGCAGGCCGGGCCTGCCGGTGGTGGAACCGCTGGCGGCGGTGAATGCCTCCGCCAATACCATCACTTCGGCGGCCGGCCACAAAAACATGCAGCAGCTGATCCAGCTGCGCTGGATCGCGGTGATCGGCCAGATCACCACCATCGCTACGGCGTCGATTTTGCTGGACGTGCAGTTGCCGATGCCGGCCATGCTCAATGTGCTGGCCTGCCTGATCGCGTTTAACGTCGCCAGCATCCTGCGCTGGCAGGAAAACCAGGTGGTGTCCAATAGCGAACTGCTGCTGGCGCTGACCGTGGACGTAGCCAGCCTGACGGCGCAGCTCTACCTGAGCGGCGGGGCTACCAATCCGTTTGTGTTTCTCTACCTGTTGCACGTGATTCTGGGCGCGGTGCTGTTGGAGACGTGGTCGACATGGACCATCGTGATCGTCACCGGCGCCTGCATCGCCGGACTGGCGCTGTTCTCCGAACCGCTGCCGCTGCCGCAGGATCATGCGCTGGGCATCTTCAGCCTGTACGTGCAGGGGATGCTGATCTGCTTCATCCTCGACGCGGCGCTGCTGGTCTTCTTCATCACGCGGATTACGCAGAACATGCGCAGCAGCGCGGCCAAGCTGGCGGACTTGCGCCAGCGGGCGGCGGAGGAAGAGCACATCGTGCGCATGGGCCTTCTGGCATCCGGCGCGGCGCATGAACTGGGGACGCCGCTGGCGACGCTGGCCGTCATCCTCGGCGACTGGAAGCGCATGCCCGAATTCAAAGGCAACCCGGAACTGCTGGAAGAAATCGCCGAAATGCAGACGCAGCTCAAACGCTGCAAATCGATTGTGAGCGGCATTTTGCTGTCTGCGGGCGAAACGCGTGGCGAATCGTCGGCGGCAACCACCATCAATACGTTTTTGGACGAAGTGGTGGCGGAGTGGCGCGTGGGGCGGCCAGTAGTCGAATTTGAATTTGAAAACCGCATCGTGCCGGACCATCCGGTGGTCTCCGACTCCACGCTCAAGCAAATGATCTGCAATGTGCTGGATAATGCGCTGGAAGCGTCGCCGGCCTGGCTGCGCATGGAGACCAGCGTGGAAGGCGATACGCTGGTGCTGCAGGTGACGGACAAGGGGGCGGGCTTCGATCCGTCTATACTGGCGCAATTCGGCAAACCATACAACTCCAGCAAAGGCCGTCCCGGCGGCGGGCTGGGACTGTTTTTGGTGGTGAACGTGGCGCGCACGCTGGGCGGAGAAGTCGCGGCAACCAACTTGCCGCAGGGTGGGGCGATGGTGCGCCTGACGCTGCCGTTGTCCGCCATAGAAATCGAATCGGAACAACAATGACGACAGAAGAAGAACGCGTACTGCTGCTGGTTGAGGACGATGCGGCGTTCGCCCGTACTTTGGGGCGTTCCTTCGAACGGCGCGGCTACAAGGTCCTGCTGGCGGAGAACGTGGACGAGGCCAGCGCGCTGCTGGTCGACCACTCGCCGGGCTACGCGGTGGTGGACCTGAAACTGAAGGGCAACTCGTCCGGGCTGGCGTGTGTGCAGATGCTGCATGAGCATGATGAGGAAATGCTGATCGTGGTGCTGACCGGTTTCGCCAGCATCAATACGGCGGTGGAGGCGATCAAACTGGGCGCCTGCCAGTACCTGGCCAAGCCATCGAATACCGACGACATCGAAGCCGCATTCGAGCACGTGGCCGGATCGGCGGATCTGGAGCTGACCACGCGAGCCACCTCGGTGAAGACGCTGGAGTGGGAGCACATCCACGCCGTGCTGGCGGAAACCGACTTCAACATATCGGAAGCGGCACGGCGGCTGGGCATGCACCGCCGCACCCTGGCGCGCAAACTGGAAAAGCAGCGCGTCAAATGAGCCAGCAAGCCTCCCTATTCGACTTCGAGCCGCCGCCGAAGAACACTGACCGGTTGTTCTTTGCGGTCATGCCGGACCAGAGCGCAATCGCCTCCATCCGCGCGCTGACGGCGGACCTGAAAATGCAGCATGGCATGACAGGCCGGCCTATCGATGAGGCCAAACTGCATGCCACCTTGTGCGTACTGGGCGACTTCCCGGGCATGCCGGATGCGCTGATAAAAAGTGCTTCCAAAGCAGCAGCGCTGGTGGCCGACAGCACGCTGCCATTCAAAGTCAGCTTCGACACCGCGCAGACCTTCATCACCGGCCCACGTCATCGGCCGTTGGTGCTGACCGGTGGCGAAGGCGTAGTCGGCCTCACTGGCTTCTACAAAAACCTGTCCGGCGCACTGCTGAAAGCCGGCGGTCTGCGCAACCCTCCGAGCTACACACCGCACGTCACCATGCTGTATGACGACATCGCCGCCGCGCCGCAGAGCGTGGTCCCGGTCGAGTGGACCGTCCGCGAATTCGTCCTGCTACACAGCCACATCGGCCAGGGCCGCCCCTACACCATCCTTGCCCGCTGGCCCTTCTAAAACCCGGGGTCAGTTCTTGCAATCCAACACGAGCACAGCCGTTAAACGGCTTACTGTCGAGTTCGTGTTGGATTGCAAGAACTGACCCCGGATTTGTGGTAGCGTTGGGGTATGGCTTTCTGTCGGGGGCGTCATGCAAATCAGGCGTTGTGCTGTGTTGTTTGTTGAACCGCGCGAGGATCTGGATGTCGATTGGGCGGCGCTGTTTTCCGGGCGCGGCGCCATCGGCGCGACGATGCAGTGGGTCGCGCTGGCGCCGCATCTCGGTGAAGAGGTGGCGGTCGATGCCGCCGAGCTGGCCGCGCTCGGCGGCATCAGCCTGACGCTGTGGCAGGAGCACGCGGCTTGCGTATCGCTATTCGGCGCCGCAGCCATCGGCCGCTTGCTTGAGCTGGGGCTGCTGTTGTGCGATGCGCCCGAGGGCGCCGCCTTGCGCGAACGCGACGAGGTGCTGCGCTCGCAGCACTGGCGCCCGCTGTCGGCCGCCGTTCATATGTTCAGCCGCTGGGCCGATATGCGGGTCGATAAGGGCATGCAGTTCCCCAGCTTCGAGGAGTTGGTGGAGAATTACGGTACGCCGCCCGGTCCCACCATCGACCGCCGCAGCGACGGCCGCGCCATCGCTTTGCCGCAAGCCGAGCGCGCCCGCCTCGACGATACGCTGTTCCAGCGCTACACCGGCCGTAATTTCGATCAGCAGGCGGTGCTGCCGTTGGCAACCGCCTCGCGCCTGTTGCAACGCGCCTTCGGTTCGCAGGGGGAGCGCGAGATGGCGCCCGATGCGTTTGTGCTGAAGAAGCTCAGTCCTTCCGCCGGCGGCCTGCATCCCACCGAAGTGTATGTGCTGGCGCAGCGCGTCGAGGGTATCGCGCCCGGTTTGTATCACTATCAGCCGGTGCGCCACGCGCTGGAGCCGCTGGCAGAGATGGCGCCGGCCGAAACCGAGGCGCTGGCGCTGCGCATGGTGGCCGATCAGGATTGGTTTCAGCCGGCGCCGATGCTGGTGGTGCTGGTCACGCGCGTGGAGCGCAATTTCTGGAAGTACCGCAATCACGCCAAGGCTTACCGCGCCGTGCTGCTCGACGCCGGCCATTTGTCGCAGACTTTCTATTTGCTCGCCACCGAAGCCGGCATGCCGGCGTTCGTCACCGCCGCCGTCAATGAGGTCGATATCGAACGTGCGCTCGGCCTCGATCCGCTCAAGGATATGGTGGTGGCGGTGTGCGGCTGCGGCCCGGCATCCGGCGCGCAGAATACTGTCGAGCTGCGCTACGAGCCATAAAAAAACCCGGCCCATCGGGGCCGGGCATGCTGCCGGGAGGTGCCTTAACGCTGGCCGGACAGGAAAAACGGAATCGCGCCAGCCGCATTTTCCACTTTGCCTTTGATGGCGTGGCGGTTGGCCGCAAGCACTTCTTTTGTAGGCAGGCTGCGCGTGGTCGGAATCTGGCTGGCGTCGAGCTTGATGCCCAGGCCGCCCAGCGCCAGTTGCGGGTCTTTCAGGAAGCTCTGGCGGAAGCTGTCGTCGCCAGACAGTTTGGACAGCAGCAGGTCGAGGTCTTGCGGGGAATGCGTGGCCATGTCTTACCTTTCGTTTCGGAGTGGGGAGTGATGCGTGTCGGGGGAACGCCATTCCATCGTAGGTCAAGCAAGTGATGATCTCAAGCGATTTCGATCCTAGCAAATCGCTAGGAAGCCGGCGCCGTGTCGGCCTCGCGCGCGGCCGCTTCGCGCCGCGCACTTTCCATGACAATTTCGAACGCCTGCGCGAATGCGCGCAGCAAATCGGCCAGCGGCGCCGGTTCCTCTCTGAGCCGGCCTTCCAGCGCTGTTGAGGTTTTAAAAAGTTCGTTTGCAGAAAGATTACCCGCCGCGCCGCGGATTTTGTGGACCAGTTCGGCCGCGCGTAACAATTCGCCGGAGTGGATTGCATCATGAATCTGTTGCAAACTGGATTCAAAATCGTGGGCGAACAGGCCGAGCAGTTGCGACAGCAGGTCCTCGCGCCCGCCCAGCCGTTCCATTGCCGCGTGGACGTCGATGCCGGGACGCGGCGCCGGCGGCACGCCGTGGCGGCGCGGCGCCGGCGCGATCTCGGCCATCGCCGCCCGGCCCGGGTCCGGCGTCACCCAGGTGGCCAGCACGGCGTACAGGGTGTCCGGATCGATGGGCTTGGTGACGTAGTCGTTCATGTCCATTTCCAGGCAGCGCTCGCGGTAGCCGGCCACGGCGTGGGCGGTCATGGCGATGATGGGCAGCGTCGCGTGGCGCGCTTCGCTGCGGATCAGCGCGGTGGCCTGGTAGCCGTCCATGTCGGGCATCTGGATGTCCATCAGCACCGCGTCGTAGTGGCCGGCGCCGGTCATGCGCGCCGCCTCCGCACCGCTGCTGGCGACGTCGGCGCGCACGCCGGCGCGCTGCAGGATTTCGCTGGCGACCTGCTGGTTGATGGCGTTGTCGTCCACCACCAGCACCCAGGCGCCGCGGATGCGCTGTACCGCCACCGACGGCGGCGCGCTCATGGCCGCCACCGGCTGGCTCGCTTCCAGCCCCAGCGCCGCGAGGATGGCGTTGCGCAGCAGCAGCGGGCTGGCCGGCTTGTCGAGGAAGGGCATGTGGCGGGTCTGTTCGATGGTTTCCCGGTCGTGCTCGCGCGCGTAGGCGGTCACCATCAACACCGCCGGCACGGCCGCCAGGTCGGCCTCGCCGGCGATGCGGTGCAGGGTGTCGATGCCGTCCAGGTCCGGCATGTCGGCGTCGATCAGCAGCACGTCGTAGTGTTCCTGCTGCATGGCCGCCACCGCCGCCGTGCCCGAGGCCACCGCGCGCGCGCTCAGGCCCAGGCAGCTCAGCTGGATCTTGAGCATGTGGCGCGTGGTTTCGCAGTCGTCCACCACCAGCACGCGCTTGCCCTGGGCGGCGGCCGGCACCGGCGGCAGCGGCGGCGTCTGCTCCAGCGCCGCCTGCAGATGGACCGTGAAGCTGAAGCTGCTGCCCACGCCCGGTTCGCTGTCGACCTTGATGTCGCCGCCCATCTTGCGCACCAGCTGCTGCGAGATGGCCAGGCCCAGGCCGGTGCCGCCATACAGGCGGGTGGTGCTGGTGTCGGCCTGGGCGAAGGCCTGGAACAGCCGGCTCTGCTGTTCCTCGCTGATGCCCAGCCCGCTGTCTTCCACCGTGAAGCGCAGCACCAGCGGGCCGCCCGGCACCACGTTGGGCGTGGCGGCGTCCAGCTCGACCCGCAGTTCGATGTGGCCGCGGGCGGTGAACTTGAGGGCGTTGCCGACCAGGTTGACCAGGATCTGGCCCAGCCGCAGCGGGTCGCCCAGCAGGTTGGACGGCACCTCGGGCGCGGCCCAGATCACCAGTTCCAGCCCGCGCTCGGCGGCGCGCCACGAGAACAGGTCGGCGATCTGGTTCAGGGTGTCGGGCAGGTCGAAGGGCAGGGCTTCCAGTTCCAGCTTGCCGGATTCGATCTTGGAGAAGTCCAGCACGTCGTTGATGATCTGCAGCAGGCTTTGGCCGGCGCGGCTGATCTTGCGGAAGTAGTCGAGCGGCTGCGCCGGCAGGTCGAGGTGGGTGCCCAGCCCGGCGAAGCCGAGGATGGCGTTCATCGGCGTGCGGATTTCGTGGCTGATGTTGGCCAGGAAGTCGCTCTTGGCGCGGGTGGCCGCCTCCGCGTTGGCGCGCGCCTGTTCGATCAGGCGCAGCGAGCGCGCCTTGTGGAAGGCCGAGACGAACGGTTCTTTCAGCGCCTTCAGCAGATCGAGGTCGCTTGGCGCAAAGGTGGCCTGGTACTGGAAGTTTTCAAAGATCAGGTAACCCTCGACCTGGCCGTCGATCACAATCCGCACCGACAGCAGCGCGCACACGTCGCCCGGCAGCGCGTGCGGATGGTGCACCTCGAAGATGTCCGGCGCGATCATGTCGGCCTTGGGCGCGTAGCGCATTTCGGCCTGGCGCAGGTTGATGCAGTAGGCGTCGGCCGTGGCGTCGATGCGGCCCCACGCTGCGCGCAGGCTGAGGGTGTCGCTGCCGTCCTCGCGCACCAGTGCCAGCGCCGAGTCGATGCCTTTGATGATGGTCGATTCGTGCAAGATGGCGTGCAACAGGGCGTCGAAGTCGATCTGCTCGTTGATGGATTTGACGATGGCGTTCAGCTTTTCCAGGTGCTGGGTGCGGGAGTAGACCAGCGCCTGCAAGGCTTCGCCCTTGCGGTGCAGCTGCCGCACGCGCCAGCGCACCAGCACCCAGGCCAGCGTGCAGGCGGCGATGAAGTAGCCCAGCCATGCCCACCAGGTTTGATGCCAGTCCGGCAGCACCGAGACGCGCAGGCTCTGTTCATCGGGATTCCACAGCCCTTCGCGGTTGCTGCCGCGCATGCGCAACACATAGTCGCCGGGCGGCAGGTGGCCGTAGTTGACGATGCGGCGCGTGGCGTCGACCTCCACCCAATGATCGTCGAAGCCTTCCAGCAGGTAGGCGTAGCGGTTGCGCTGCGGCGCGGAGAAGTCCAGCGCCGCCAGTTCCACTTCAAAGCCCTGGCTGCCCGGCGGCAGCACCAGCGTGGGACCGTTTTTGCTGGCCAGTTCGGACGGCGTCAGCGTGCGCTGGTCCAGCCGCACTGCGCTGATCACCAGTGGCGGACGGTAGGCCCAGTCGCTCAGGCGGCCGGGATAGACCACCGCCATGCCGGCGGTGGCGCCGAACACCAGGTCATGTTCCTGGGTGACGGTGCCGGCGCCGATGTAAAAAGTGCGGAAGGCAAGGCCGTCGGCCCGCGTCAGGGCGCGCGCCCGCAGAGTGCCGGAGTCGATCACGGCGATGCTGTCCGAGGTGGCGGCCCAGATGCGGCCCAGCGGGTCGGCCTGCAGCGCCATGATGGTGCCGTTCTGCAGGCCGGCAGAGGTGCCTACCCGTTCAAACACCGGGTCGCCCAGCGTATTGCGGCCCTTCATTACGCTGATGCCGGCGCCATAGGTGCCCACCCACAGCCGGCCGCGCCGGTCCAACACCAGGGAACTGATGATCTCTTCCGCCAGCATGGCCGGATTGGCCTTGACCTGTTCCACCTTGCCGCTGTCCGGGTCGAGGCGGTTCAGGCCGTTGCGGGTGGCGATCCACAGGCCGCCGTCGGCATCCGGCACCACGGCGTGGATGCGGTTGTCGGTCAGGCCGCCGCCTTCCTGCTGCCCCTGCACGTAGCGCAGCAGGGTGCCGCTGGCCGGGTTGTAGCGCAGCAGGCCTTCAAAGGTGCCGAGCCACAGTTCGCCCTTGCGCACCAGCACCGTGCCAATGCGCGGATACGGATTTTGCTGCGGCAGCGGCACGCGCTTGACCGCGCTGCCATTGCGGCTGCTGTGGTACAGGCCCAGCTGGGTGCCGATCCACGCTTCGCCCGGTTCCGCTTCGGCCAGCGACAACACCATGCGGTTGGGCAGGGCGTTGTCGGGCCGGTTGGGATCGGGGCGCAGGGCGGCGCGGCGGGCACCGTCGGGCGGCACGATGTCGATGCCCTGGTCGGCCAGGCCGATCCAGACCGCGCCCCGGCTGTCGGTCATCAGCGCCGACACGGCGGCTTCCTGCGCGCCCTCGGCGCCGAACACGGAGCCGATTGCCTCGCTGTGCGGGTCGTAGATGTCGACGCCGCGCTCGGTGGTCACCCAGATCATGCCGCTGCGGTCGCGCAGCAGGGCCGCAGTGCGGTCGTTACTCAGGCTGAAGGATACCGCCGGCTGATGCTGGATGCGGGCGCTGCGGTTGCTGTCGGTACGGTATTCGATCACGCCGCCGCCGTAGGTGCTGGCCCACCAGATGCCGGGCGTGGACTCGGTCACGGCCAGCACCATATTGGCCGGCACGTCTTTCACGCCGCGCAGAGCGACGATGCGGCCGCTGTCGGCCTGGGCATCGACGATGCCGATGCCGCTTTTCAGGGTGCCGAAGGCGATTTGTCCGCGGCTGTTCTCGCCCAGCGCCATGACGGCGTCGCTCCAGCCGCTGCCGTCGCCGTTGACCGGTATGCCGACGATGGTGCCGCCCGGCCTGATGCGCGACAGGCCGGTGGAGCTGCCTATCCACAGGTTGCCGGCGCGGTCGCGCAGCAGGGCGCGGATCTGGTTGTCCGGCAGGCCGGGCGTGTCCTCGTGGCTGTAGCGGCGGGTGGTTTTCTGGACGATGTCGTAATATTTCAGGCCGTTCGGCGTGCCTATCCACAGGTTGCCCTTGTCGTCGCTGGCGATGGCGCTGACCAGGCCGCGGCTCAGCTCATCGTTGAGGCGGACGAAATGTTCGGTTTGCTTGTTGTACATGGACAGGCCGGCGGCGGCCGTGCCTATCCACAGCCGGCCCGCGACGTCGACGTGCAGCGCCTGGATGAAATCGCCGGGCAGGCTGGCCGGGTCGCCGGCGTCGTGGCGGAAACTGCGCACGCGGTAGCCGTCCCAGCGCGCCAGTCCGCTCTGGGTGCCGATCCAGATGTAACCGTCGCCGTCCTGCGCCAGCGCCATGCCGACCGGATGCGGCAAGCCTTGTTCCAGCCCCAGGTGCTCAAACAGCGGCGTGGCGAGTTTGTCCCAACGCCCGGTATTGGCGCTGGCGACGCCGCAAACAATCAGGCAGGCAGCCAGCGCGAGGGCGGTGGCGCGCAGCCAGCGGATCGCGGCCAGGGCGGTCTGGTGAGAGGCGTGTTTGTTCAAGGTACTTTAAGCATACGGAAATGCCGACCGAAAGTCTATGACGGACAACGGGAAATCCATTGCGCTTGTACAATCACCACAGGCAAACCAGAGTAGGTACAAATATGAAACCAGAAGTATTGGTCATGGCGGCCAGCCCCTCCGCCAGCGTAATGGCGCAGCTGGAGCAGCATTTTCATTGCCACCATCTGTGGCAGCAGCCGCCCGGGCAGCAGGCCGCGTGGCTGGCCGGCGTAGGCGCCAAAGTGCGCGCGGTGCTGACGACCGGGACGATCGGCATCAATGCGGCGCTGCTGGCGCAGTTGCCAAAAGTGGAAATCGTGGCGGTGAACGGCATCGGCACCGATGCGGTGGATCTGGCGGCGACGCGCGCGCGTGGCATTTTTGTGACGAATACGCCCGGCGTGCTGACCGACGATGTGGCCGATCTGGCGTTGACGCTGCTGCTGTCGGCGGCGCGCCGGCTGCCGGCGCTGGATTTTTACGTGCGTACCGGCGCCTGGGAGGCGGGCAAGCCGCTGGCGCCGGCGCGCGCGCTGCGCGGCAAGGTATGCGGCGTGTATGGCTTCGGCCGTATCGGCCAGGCGATTGCCGCGCGCGTGCAGGCCTTCGGCATGGCGGTGCAGTACTTCCAGCCGCGCGCCATCGATGGCGTCAGCGTGCCGCGCGCCGGTTCGCTGCTGGCCCTGGCCGAGGCCAGCGACTATCTGGTGGTGGCCGCGCCGGGCACGCCGGCCACGCGTCACACGGTGAATGCCGAGGTGCTGGCGGCGCTGGGGCCGCAGGGTACGCTGGTGAACATCGCGCGCGGCTCGCTGGTGGACGAGGCGGCGCTGATTGCCGCTTTGCGCGAGCGTACGCTGGGGATGGCGGCGCTGGACGTGTTTGCCGACGAACCGCATGTGCCGGCCGCGCTGCGTGAGCTGGACAATGTGGTGCTGACGCCGCACGTCGGCAGCCTGACGGTGGAGACGCGGCATGCCATGGGACAGCTGGTGGTGGACAATTTGCTGGCGCATTTCGCCGGGCGGCCGCTTCTGACATCTGTTGCATAATCGGTGCAGCGCTGGTCGGACCTGCTGGTGTGCGAACATCTGGCGCTGGAGACCGTCGGCAACGAGCTGGCTTTGCCGGCGGCGCGCCGTCTGTGGGGCTAATGGCAAAGAGTTGAAGCGCCTGCGGGCGCTGGTTGCGGCGACTGCGTAGGCAGTTGCGGCAGTGGCAGCTGCGAATACACTTTCACGCAGTTGCGGCCGGCGCGCTTGGCGGCATACAGCGCTTCGTCGGCGTGGCTGTAGGCCTGTTCGAAGGTGGTGCCCTTGGCGTTCCAGCTGAGGCCCACGCTGGCGGTGATCTGGCGGTCGATCGGCGCTTCGAACACCTGGTCGGCAATGGCGTTGCAGATGCGGGCGGCTGCCTCGCGCGCTTCTTCCACATCGGCGGTCGGCCAGATCACGGAGAACTCTTCGCCGCCCACCCGGCCCACCGCCACCTCGGGGCCGAGCAGGGCATGCAGGCAGTTCACCACGGTCTTGATGACGGCGTCGCCGGCAGGGTGGCCGAAGTCGTCGTTGATCCATTTGAAGTGATCGATGTCCAGCACGATCAGCGCCACGTCGCTGCGCTGCAGGCAGGCGCTGGCCTGGTCGATGACGGCCGCGCGGTTCAGGGCGCCGCTGAGCGGATCGTGGGTGGCGCGGTATTCCAGCTGCTGCGCCAGTTCATGCAGCTGGCGGTTCATCTGATTCATGTCCAGCTCCGCGCGGTCGCTGCGGCGGATCAGGCGGCGGCTTTCGCGCATCAGCCGTTCATAGTGGACGATCATCTCGGCCAGCGCCGCACGCGCGTCGGCGCGCGGATCGTCATGCGCGGCCCTGGCGTTCGCCAGCGCGGCGCTTTCCAGCGCAAACAGGTCGGCGTCGTCCACGGTTTTCATCAATAGCTCACTGCGTGGTCCTGGAAGTCGAGCGCGCCGAAGTCGTCCTGCAGCTCCTGGCCGAATTCGAGGATGGTGTCGTCGTCTTCATCGTGATACCAGTTCAGGCGCACCTGGTTGCCGGCCATGGCGGCGTTGTTCAGCGCTTCAAAGAAGGTGAACAGCATCTTGGTGCTGGAGCTGTTGAAGTAGGCCAGCGAGACGTTGACGGTAATCCCGGCATCCCTGCAGCCCTCCAGCCACGCCTGCAGGCGCGCGATCACCGGGCCGTAAAAGGCGGCGGCGTTTTCCGGATAGGATTCGCCCTTGATCGACAGCGTGTGCTGGTCGAAGCGGAAGTCGATTTCCGGCGAGGTGGGCGAGGCGGCGATAAAAAGTGGTTCCATTGTCGTTCTCAGTATTTGGTTCAGATAATCGCTTTGATGCAGAAGATGGTGGCGTCGGGATGGTGGGCATCCTTGACGAACTCGAACTCCAGAGGTTCGCTGGCGTCGCGCGCCATGGTCAGGAAGCCCAGGCCGGCGCCCTTGCTGTCGGCCGGCGTTTCATCGCGCAAGGCCTTCTTGTAGGCGGACTTGATCTCTTCCATGGTCATGGTGTGCAGCGGTTCGAGCCGGCTGCCGATGCGCTCCACATTGGCGCTGTCGACCGGATTGGCGCACAGCAGGAAGAAGCTGTCGCCCTTCATGCCGATGCAGAAGGAGCCGCGGCGGATCTGGTTCTCGGCCTGCTCGCCGGGCGTCAGCGAGTCGGACGAATAGTGCATGATGTTCTGCGACATTTCGACAAACGACGAGAAGATGCGGCGCCGCGTCGGCCCGGCCGCGCCGGCGACGTCAAGCCGCGCCTTGATGGTCTCCGAAATGGCGGCCACCACGTGCTGCGAGAAATAGCCCACGTAGAAAAAGATGATGTGGCGCTTGCGGGCGACGTCAAAGAAGTCGCTGAATTCTTCGTACAACAAAACGTGTTCCTCTCAGGGACGTAGACAGAAAAAGGTAAGGTCGTCGCGGCGCGGCTGCCCGCCCTGCCACGCCTGGTAGTCGTCCAGCATGGCCTGCGACACGTGGCGCGCGCACTCGGTGCGCCTGGCCAGCAGCACGTCGCGCATGCGGCGCTTGCCGTAGGCGATGTCTTTGGCGCCGCCAATCTGGTCGATCAGGCCATCGGTGGTGAGGAACAGCAGGCTGCCCTCCGGTACGGCGATGATCTTGTTAGTCCACTGGTAGTCCAGCGGCGTATCGGTATAGCCGACGCCCATGCGTTCGCCGTCCACGGTTTGCACGGCCGGCTGGCCGGGGTCCAGCTGGAACAGCGCCAGCCTGGCGCCGGCGAAGCGCAGCTGGCGGCTGGCGTGGTCGAACCAGAGGAAGGCGGCATCCATGCCGTCGTTGGATTCGGTGTGGCCGTGGCCCTCCACCTGGCCCAGCATGCTCTTGACGCCGCGATTGACTTCGGCGATTAGACGGGCCGGATCGCGCGGCCCCAGTTGCTGCAAGGCCTGCGACAAAGTGGAGGACGAAATCAGCGTCATGAAGGCGCCCGGCACGCCATGCCCGGTGCAATCGGCAATGGCGGCGAACCAGCCGTCGTCGTATCTGGCGAAGTGATAGAAGTCGCCGCCCACCACGTCGCGCGGCTGCCATTCAAGATGGGCGTCGTCCAGCGTGTCGGACAGGGCCAGATTGGAGGGGCGCAGCAGCGAGCGCTGGATCACGCTGGCGTAGTCGATGCTGTGCATGATCTGGCGGTTTTTTTCGGCCTGCATATTGGCCACCACATTCATCAGCTGCAGGCCGAAGCCGACGCCGGCCAGCGCCCCATCTCTGGTGACGATGAAGCCGTCGGCCAGCGCCTTCTCTCCCGATTCCACGGCGCGGAAGGTCAGCGCTTCGATGGTCATTTGGGCGTCGACGATGAGCGGTTCCTTGTCCATGAAGGCGATGCAGCTCTTCTTGCCGTACAGCTCGTGGTAGAAGGGCTTGGACATCTGCGACATGAAAATATTACGGCTGATCAGGCCGATCGGACGGCCGGCCTCGATCACGGGCAGGCTCATCAGGTCACGGCGCTCGGTGAACAGATCCAGCACTGCGAAATTGGTCGTATCGGACAGGACCGAGATGGTCTCCACGCACAGGTCGGCCGCGACCGACAAGCGAAAACGGGGCAGGTGCAAACGAGAGGCATTGAACTCCACGGCCGGGAACCCTTTATCAACACTGAGCCCTGCATGCTAATGAGCAATTGTTACGTCATCATTACATCTTGTTGAAAAGAAAATACTGTTGTCTCAGTTGCCTCAAGGTAATAGTCCTGTCATATTCCTTGTGTAAATTGGTGAGAATTCGTGCATCGGGCACTTTTTTCTATTCATGGTTATGAAAATCCCTCAACTAAATACGGGCATGCGTGTGGTGGCGTCGTTTGCCGCCCTGTTATTGGCGATGGCGTGCATGTCTGGCGTGTCGCTATGGCGGCTGCAGTCGGCGAACGACACCGCGTCCAATCTGGTGAATGAAAAACTGGCGCGCCAGCAGCTGACCTCGGAACTGCTGGGCGTAACGGAGTTGAACGGCCTGCGCGCCGTGTCCATGGGCCGCAGCGACAGCCTGGAAGTGTCGGACATCTTCCAGGCCCAGCTGACCGTCGGCGAGAAAGTGGCGGCCGAGATGGAGCGCAAGCTGGCTGCCATGCCGGCCACTGGCGAGGAAACCGCGCTGCTGCGCGCAGCCGCGGGGAAAAAAGCGGCCTTCCTGGCCCTGCGCGGCGAACTGTTCAAATTCAAGGATGGCGGCCGCATCCAGGAAGTGGGCGACTTGCTGGACAACCAGTGGCCGGGCGTGTTCAAGGCGTACACCGGCGCGCTGGAAAAATTGCTGGCTTACCAGACGCAGCAAGCCAGGGCGCTGGCTCAACAGTCGGCCAGCCAGTATCAGGGCAGCCGCGCGCTGCTGATCGGCCTGGGTGTGGCGACGCTGGTGCTGGGCGCGCTGCTGGCGCTGCTGCTGACGCGCAGTATCGTGCGCCCGCTGACGCAGGCGGTGCAGCTGGCCGAACAAGTGGCGGGCGGCGAACTGCACGTTGCCATTGCGCACGGCCGCAGCGACGAGATCGGCCAGTTGTTCGATGCGCTGAGCCACATGACCGGGCGCCTGTCCGACACCGTCGGCCGGGTGCGCGACGGTGCGGTGGCGATCGACGCGGCCTCGCGTGAAATCGCCAGCGGCAATATGGATCTGTCGCGCCGTACCGAACATCAGGCCGGTGCGCTGGAAGAGACGGCGTCGGCGCTGGATGAATTGACGGCGGCGGTGAAACAAAACAGCGGCAATGCGCGCCAGGCCCGGCAGATGGCGGTGTCGGCTTCGGAAGTGGCGGGCAAGGGCGGGGCGGTGGTGACGGAGGTGGTGGAAACCATGGTCAGCATCAACGAGTTCGCGCACAAGATCGTCGACATCACCAGCGTCATTGACGGCATCGCCTTCCAGACCAATATTCTGGCATTGAATGCGGCGGTGGAGGCGGCGCGCGCCGGCGAGCAGGGACGCGGTTTCGCGGTGGTGGCGGGAGAGGTGCGCAATCTGGCGCAACGCTCGGCGGAAGCGGCCAGGGAAATCAAAAAGCTGATTAACGACTCGGCCGCGCGCGTGGCCAGCGGCAGCGAGCTGGCCGAAACCGCCGGCGCCACCATGCGCGACATCGTGGCCAGCGTGGAGAAAGTCACCACCATCATCGGCGCCATCAGCGCCGCCAGCGCGGAGCAGGAGCATGGCATCGAGCAAGTCAACGCCGCCATCAGCGAGATGGACGATGTGACGCAGCAGAACGCCGCGCTGGTGGAAGAGGCCGCCGCAGCGGCGGCCGCGATGCAGGCCCAGTCGCGCGCGCTGGCGCAACTGGTCGGTTCGTTCAAGACCGATGCGGCAAGCGTGCGGGCGCTGCCGGCGTTGCCGGTGCGCCCGTCGCCGCCCGTAGCGGAACAGCTGGAGTTTCGCCACGCCGCCTGGCCACGCGGTTTGACAGCGGGCGCCGCATCGGCATAAGTTCCGGGTTGGCGGGGCGAGGCGGCGGACGACAACGAGGCGGAGGAACTGGATACATACGCCTACGCCTCACCGGAGAAATTCCACCACTTCCTCGAACGGCACACCTACCGATACTTCACGTTTGCCGATCGCGATATCAAACTGATTAATTCGTTCTGGCCGCAGGGCACGTCGCTGGAAAATATCAGCGCTTACGCCAACGCGGCGCTGCTTTTTATTCACTCCTATGTGGCCGACCTGCACGAAATGAAGGGGGACGACGACCTTCCCGGCTTCATCGGCTTGAAGAATACGACGATTCCGGGCGTCCCGGTGCCGGTGTACATCATGTTCGGCATCGATGACCGGGGCGAGGGCGTCTACGAAATGGACTTGCGGACGCTGGCGCCGGAAGGTGGTTCCGACGCCTGCACGGCCGCAGATCTGCGCGCGATACGGCAACAGCACCTCGCACAACAATAGTCTTTTTGAGCCGTTTCCTTAAGCGATGGTGTCGACCACGCCACCATCCACCCGCAGTGCGGCGCCGGTGGTGGCCGAGGCTTGCGGCGAGCAGACGTAGACCACCATGTTGGCCACTTCCTCCGGCGTCGCCACGCGCTGGATGAGAGAGGTGCTGCGGTGTTCCTTGACGAAGGCGTTGGCCTCGCGCAGGGCGGCTTCATAGTCCTCGCCCGGCGCCACCAGATCCTGCACGCCTTCCGACAAGGTCGGCCCGGGCAGCACGGCGTTGACGGTGATGCCGGTGCCGGCCACGCTCTTGGCCAGTCCGCGCGAAATGGCCAGGTTGCCGGTCTTGGTGAAGCCGTAGTGGATCATGTCGGCCGGGATGTTGATGCCCGACTCGGACGAAATGAAGACGATGCGCCCCCAGTTCTTCTGCTGCATGCCGGGCAGGTAGAGGCGGCTGGCGCGCACGCCGGACATGATGTTGATCTCGAAGAAGCGGGTCCACTCTTCGTCCGGAATCTCGCCAAACGGCTGCAGCTTGAAGATGCCCAGATTGTTGACCAGAATATCCGCCGCCGGTTCGGCCTTTTGCAGCACGGCGAAACCCTCGGCATTGCTGAGATCCGCCGCCACGCCGCGCACTTGCGCACCGGGCACGCTGTCGCGCAGCCTGCTCAGCGCGGCGTCGACGTCAGCCTGCTTGCGGCCGGTGACGACCACGGTGGCGCCGGCGCCGGCCAGTCCCGCCGCAATGGCGTAGCCGATGCCGCGGGTGGAACCGGTCACGATGGCGGTTTTACCTTTCAGATTGATATTCATGGCACGTCCTTTCGGGTCGGATGATCAAGCCATCCATACTAGCCTAAACTTCGTGCCTGATAATCTGCCTTACGGGCGAACGGTGTTTGACCCTAGCGGGTCTGGATCGAGGCCTGCACGGAAATAGTCCGCCGCGCCATCGGCAGATCGCGCGGCAGGTTGAGGCCCGGCGCCGGACTCGGTTCGCGCACGTCGGCATTCAGGGCGTTGCGCAGCGCCGCCGAGAAATTCCATTGATTGCGGCCGTTGCGGGTGGCGATGGTCAGGTCCAGCGTGGTGTAGTCGTCCAGCGGTGCGCGCGCGTCGCCAAAGGCGCGCTTGCGGCCCGCCACCCAGTTCATCTGGGCGCTCGACTGATAGCCGCTGGCGAAGGCCCATTCGGCGCGCCCGTACAGATGGTTGTGCGGCGCATAGCCGGCGTCCGTATGCGTGGCTTCGTCGATCGAGCGCTGCCAGGCGTAATTGCCCGACAGCCGCAGGTCGCGCGTCGCGGTCCAGCTGGACTCCACTTCAACGCCGTGCCCGCGCTGGTTGCCGGTGTTTTCGTAGGTGGCGCCGGTGCCTGCCACCGCGTTCGGCACGGTGCGGATGATGTTCTTCATATCGTAGCGATAGAAGGTCAGGTTGACCGTGGCGTCGTCCCGCGCCTGCCAGGCGAACGAGAGTTCGGTGGTGGCATTGCGTTCCGGCCTGAGATTCGGATTACCCAGCGCCACCGGATTGGTGATGCCATAGCTTTCCGCGAAGGCCGGCGCGCGGAAGGCGCGGCCGTACAGCAGCTTGGCGGTGAGGTCGAAACTGGCGTCCCACACCAGCGCCATGCGCGGATTGGTGGTGCCGCCGAAGTCGGAGTAGCGGTCGTGGCGCACGCCGGCGGTCAGGTTCCAGTCGGCGGCCAGGTTCCATTCATCCTGCAGGTACAGATAGTCGATCTTGCGCCGCTGCGGACGGATGAAGGGCGTGGTGTCGGTGGTTTCCACCACCGCAGGCAGAGGAATCGGCAAGCCGTTGGCCGCGTAGTTGAAGTTGCGGTATTCGCGCACGCGGTACAGGTCGATGTCGTCATGGCCGGCACCCAGGCGCAGATGATGATTCCTGACGCCGCCGTAGTCGGCGTAGGCGGACAGGCGATACACGCGCTCCCAGGTTTCCGGCGCGGCGATCATCCCGTCCGGGAAGGCGCCCGTGGGGAACACCAGGCCGGGCGGCAGCAGGCGATAGAGCGTTGGCATCTCCTGCGAATACTGCTGGGTACTCAGGCTGGCGCCCAGGCCGAGGTCGCGCGTCACTTGCGGCTCGGTCCAGGTCAGGTTGCTGGTAATGCGCTCACCCTGCTGACGGCCGACCGGATCGAGCGCCGAGGCGATGCCGGCGCCGGTGCCCATGTCGTAGCGGCGCTTGTAGCCGAAGCGGGCGCGCCATTGGCCATAGATGAGATCCAGGTTGGCGTCGATGGCCTTGAGCTGGTTGTTCCAGCGCCCCGGCGCCAGCGAGGCGTGCGTGCCGGACAGCTTGTCGTTGCGGGTTTGCGCATCGGCTTCGATGATGCGGTCCATGCCGTCGGTGGAACCGACGCGCAGGTAGGCCGCCACGTCCACCGCGCCGACCTTGCCGCCATGCTGCACCCAGCCGTCGTAAGTGGCGAACGAGCCGGCGCGCGCGCCGGCCTGGGTGCCGGCCGCTTCGGCCGCGCTTTTGGTGATGATATTGATCACGCCGGAAAAAGCGTCCGAGCCGTACAGCGCCGAACCGGGGCCCCGTATGATTTCGATGCGCGCAATATGCTCGACCGGATAGCCGCCCCAGATATTGCCCTTGTTGCCGATGTAGGCGGTGGTGATCGGCACGCCGTTTTGCAGCATCAGGATCTGCGGCGTGTAGGCGCTGACGATGCCGCGCACCACGTACAGCGGCGAATAGCTGTTGGGCGTGCGGTTGACGTGGATGCCGGTCACGCTTTCCAGGATCTGGTCGAGGTCTGTGGCGCCCATGGCGGCGATGTCGGCCGCCGTGACCACCGAAGCCACCGCCGGCGCGCGGCGCAGCGCCTGCAGGTTGCCGGTGGCGATGCTGACGCTGTCGCCGGCGCCATAGACCAGCGCCAGTTCGTCGTCGTCGCCCTGCTGGGCGGCGTGGGCCACGATCAGCGGCAAGGCAAGTGCCGCGGTGGCATACAGCCGTTGAGCGCCCGGCTTCTTCAAGATGAGATCTCCCGGTTGATTTTTTTAATCATCCGCCGCGCCAGGTCTTCGAACTGGTCGGCAGGAATGGCCGGACTCAGATGGTAGCCCTGCATCAGGTCACATGAACGGCTGGCGAGGAAGGCCAGTTGCTGGTCGGTCTCCACGCCTTCCGCCACCACTTCCAGCCGCAGGCTGTGCGCCAGCGCGATGATGGCGCTGACGATGGCGGCGTCGTCCGAATCCTGCGGCAGATCCTGCACGAAGGAGCGGTCGATCTTGATGATGTCGACCGGGAAGCGCTTCAGATACGACAGCGACGAGTAGCCGGTGCCGAAGTCGTCGATCGACAGGCGCACGCCCAGCTCGCGCAGGCGGTGCAGCGCGGCCAGCGTGTCCTGCGCGTTTTCCATCAGCGTGCTTTCGGTGATTTCCAGCTCCAGCAGTTTGGGCGGCAGGCCGGTATCGGCCAGCACCGCTTCCACCGAGGCGGCAAAGTCCTTCTGCAGCAGCTGGCGCACCGACAGGTTGACCGCCACCCGCATTTCCGGCAAGCCGTTGCGGATGAATTGCTGCAGCTGGGCGCAGGCGGTGCGCAGCACCCAGTCGCCCAGCTGGTTGATGATGCCGGTTTCCTCGGCCAGCGGGATGAAGTCGGCCGGCGGAATCATGCCGCGCGCCGGATGGCGCCAGCGCACCAGCGCTTCCATGCCGATGATGCGGTGGCTGGTGAGGCAGACCTGCGGCTGGTAGTAGACCTCCAGCTGTTGTTGTTGCTCCATGGCGCGCCGCAGATCGCTCTCCAGCCGCACGTGTTCCGAGATCGAATGCTCCATCGACGATTCGTAGAACTGGAAGCCGGTGTTGGTGCGTTTGGCGCGGTACATGGCGCTGTCGGCGTGCTTGACCAGGCTGGCCACGTCGCCGCCGTCGTGCGGGAACATGGCGATGCCGACGCTGGCGGTGACGAAGATGTCGTGGCCTTCGATCGGGAAGGGCGCGGACAGCGCGCGCACGATGTTGTGGGCGGCGGTGGCGGCGGCGGCCGGGCTTTCCAGCTCGTTCAGCACCACCGTGAATTCATCGCCGCCGAGGCGCGCCACCGCGTCGGCCGAGCGCACGGTCTGGCGCACGCGCTGCGCCACGCCTTGCAGCAGGCGGTCGCCGATGTCGTGGCCCAGGTTGTCGTTGACGTATTTGAAGCGGTCCAGGTCCATGAACAGCACCGCCACCTGCTGGCTGGCCACGCGCGCGTGGTCGATGCTCTTGCCCAGCAGTTCGAAGAACAGGGTGCGGTTGGGCAGGTTGGTCAGCACATCGTTGTAGGCCAGGTGGCGGATGCGTTTCTCGGCCCGGTTGGCTTCGATGATGCGGCGCACGCGCTGCGACAGCACGGCGTAGTGGATAGGCTTGGGAATGTAGTCGCTGGCGCCGGCCGCAAAGGCGCGCTCCACCGAGGAGTTGTCCTGCAGCGCGGTGATCATCAGCACCGGGATGTCGGCGCCGTTGGGCAGTTCCTGCATGCGCGCGCAGGCGGTGAAGCCGTCCATCACCGGCATCATGGCGTCCATCAGGATCACGTCCGGCTGGAAGCGGGTCAGCAAGGCCAATGCCTGCTGGCCGTCCGAGGCTTCTTCCACGCGGAAGCCGTCGCGCTGCAAGGTGTGGCGCAGGGTGCTGCGGGTGCTGCGGTCGTCGTCCACCACCAGCACTTGCGGCGTGTCTTCGCTCAGGTGCAGATCGTCCGGCTCGGTGTAGCTCAGCTCCGCGCGCAGGAAGGCGGCAACGGCCAGGTATTGCTCGTTGATCGGCTTGAGCAGCGGCGTGATATGTTCCGGCTGGCCGGCGGCGGCGAATTGTTCCGATTCCAGCGCCAGCTGCGCCAGTACGGTGGCGCCGAAGTTGCCGGACGAGCCCTTGAGCGCGTGGGCGCGGTTGCGCGCGGTGATCATGTCGCCGTTGCGCACGGCCTGCGCCAGTTCGTCCAGGCAGGCCGGCGTGTCTTCCAGATACGGCGTGACGGCGTGCGGCAGCGAGTCGCCCAGCACATCGCGCAGTTTGTCGAAGATTTCCAGATCGACCGGCGCATTGCCGGCGGCGCGCATGGCGTGGCGGCGGGCGTTCAGGGCCGGGTCATAGCCGGCGGCCGCAGGCGTACCGGCGGCGCCGGGCGGCGCGGCGGCGGCGTCGTCCGTGCCGTCATGGGGCAGCCATTTTTCCAGCTTATGGCGCAATTCGACCAGCGTGATGGGCTTGGCGAGGTAATCGTCCATGCCGGCGGCCAGGCATTTTTCGGCGTCGCCGATCTGCGTGTTGGCGGTCATGGCGACCAGCGGCGTGCGGCGGCCCAGCGCTTCTTCGGCCAGGCGGATGTGGGCGGTGGCTTCGTAGCCGTCCATTTCCGGCATGCTGCAATCCATCAGAATCAGATCGAAACGTTCGCGCTGCGCCGCGCGCACCGCTTCCACGCCGTCGGCGGCGAATTCGCACACGCAGCCATTCATGGCCAGCATGCCGGCGGCGACCATCTGGTTGGTGCGGTTGTCCTCCGCGATCAGCACGCGGAACTGGCGCTGCGGCAAGGCGTGCGGCGGCGCGTGCGGCACGGTGGCTTGCAGCACCTGCGCCGGCTGGACGCGGGCGGCGCGGCAAGGAATGCGGAAGGTGAAGGTGGTGCCGCTGCCGGCCACGCTGTGCACGCCGATCTCGCCGCCCAGCAGTTCCACCAGCTGCTTGCAGATGGCGAGACCGAGTCCGGTGCCGCCGTAGCGGCGGGTGGTGCTCGGGTCGGGCTGCACATAGGCTTCGAACAGGCGGCGCCGCACCTCCTCGCTCATGCCGATGCCGGTATCGCGCACTTCAAACGACAGTTGCAGCGGCTCCTGCGCGGCCAGTGCCACGCTGACGGTCACTTCGCCGCGCTCGGTGAATTTGACGGCGTTGCCGGTCAGGTTGATCAGGATCTGGCGCAGGCGCAGGGCGTCGCTGACCAGGCGTTGCGGCACATCGTCGGCCACCAGCCAGCTTACGCCGACGCCTTTTTGCTGGGCCGGGCGGGCCAGCAGTTCGGTGACTTCGCCCAGCAGGGCGGCCGGGCTGAATTCCGTTTCTTCCAGCGTCAGCTTGCCGGCTTCCATCTTGGAGAAGTCCAGGATGTTGTTGATCAGCGCGATCAGCGTGCGCGAGGAATTCCAGGCGACGTCGACGAACTCCTGCTGGCGCTGCGTCAGGCGGGTTTCCTTCAGCATGTCCAGCATGCCGACCACGCCGTTGAGCGGCGTGCGCACTTCATGGCTGACGGTGGCCGCAAACTGCGCCTTCATTTGCGCCATGTTGACGGCGGCGTCGCGCGAATCCTTCAGCTCCGCCTCGCGCTGTTCCAGCACGTTCATCATCTGGTTGAAGGCCTGGCCCATTTCGACCAGGTCGCGCGGGCCGGCGGGTGTGGCGCGCATGCCCGATTCGCCGGCTTCGGCGCGGCGCATCAGGCGGGACAAGGCGTTCAGTGGATTGAGCATGTGGCGCGTGAGCAGGCGCGCCAGCACCAGCAGGATCACGGCAAACGACAAGGTCAGGCCCAGATTCCCCAGCAGCAGGGACCAGGTCAGCTTGTTCAGCGTCTCCTTGGACAGCTGCACGTGCACATAGCCCAGCAATTGCTGCTGGTGCTCCTGCAGTTCAAACGGCGAGGCTTCGCTCTGGCCGCCGTACACCGGCGCCACGAACACCCAGCCGTTGGCGCTTTCGCCCGCCATGCCCGCTTGCGCGCGCGGCACGGCGCGGAACAGGGCGGCCTCCAGCTGCGCACCGCCCTGGGCGCGCGACAGCAGCACATTGCGGCGCGCATCCATGATCTGCAGGCCGGCGACGTCCGGGAAAGCCAGCGTGGCGTTGACCACGTCGCGGGCGTTTTCGGCCGAGTGGAAGAGCAGGGCCAGCGTGCTTTGGCGCGCCAGGTTGTCGGCAATGCGCTGGCCCTGGCCGACGAAGTGGTCGCGCATGCGCGAATTGGCGGCCCAGGCGTTCATCAGGGCCGAGAAGACGGCCAGGCCCAGAATCGCCGCCGACACCATGATGGTGAGCTGGCGTTGAAACCCGGTGCGACGTAAGAAATTGCGGAACATGGTGATCGCGCTCAGGGTTGTGGATAGACGAAATCGAAACTGCGCTGCTGCAGCGCCCCCAGATTCAGGCCGATATGGCTGGCGGTGCGCAGGTTGATCGCGGTCTGCAGTTCGCGCAGCGGCACCAGCGGGCGGCGCCGCACATCGCCGGCGATCACGCCCATGGCCGATGCGGCCAGCGTGCGGCCCAGCTCCACGTTGTCCGGCACCATGGCGAACAGTGCGCCTTTTTTCACGTGCAGCACGTTGCTGGAAAACAGCGGCAGATTGCTGTTCCACGATTCGCGCAGCACCAGCGGCAGGATGGTGCTTTCTTCCACCGTGGTGCTGTCGTGCGGTAGCCAGACCGCGTCGTGGCGGTTGTCGGCCGATGCGATCAACTGGCTATACAGCTTGGCGGCGCTGGCCAGGTCGCCCGCCACATGCGCCGACAGTTCGAGGTTCTGGGCCCTGGCCGCCTCGCGCGCCAGCTTGATCAGCCAGTCCGACTTGGCCGGGTTGTAGACCACGATGATGCGGCGCAGCTCCGGCAGCAGCACGCGCAGGCGCGAGAACAGCATGGCCGGATCGGGCGTCATGCTGATGCCCATGACGTTCTCGGATTCGGACAGCAGCAGCACGCCGCCGGCCAGCACCGAGATTTCGCGGTCGAAGCCGGCAGTGGCGTTCAGGCCCTGGCGGCCCAGCGCAATCACCACCTTGGTGCCGCTGCGTTTGAGGATGTTGTTCAGTTCAGCGGTGTCGACTTTGGGATCGACAGGGTAGGCGCGCACCTTGATCTTGATACGGTCTTCTATGCCCTGGATCATGGCCAGGAAGGCGGAGCGGAACGGTTCCTCGACATTGGGATAGACCACCGCAATGCTGCCCTTGTTGAGCGAAGCCTGCACCTCGGGGCGGCGCAACTGGTCTTCCAGTTGCGCCAGCGTGACGGGACGCACGTCCGGACGCAGCGGCGCTGGAATGGTAACCACCTCCATCGGTTCCAGCAGCATGCCGCTCTCGGCGGCAGCGGTGGCTGCAATGGCGCTGGACTGTAAGGCGGAACCGGTCGCGAGCGCGGCACCGCCCGGCATCAGCAGCACGAGGGCGGCAAACAGGGCATTTATAAGATTTTTCATCAGGCGGTCATGGACATGCTTTCATAGTATAAGTCGAGTCTTTGCTAAATCGGAAACTAAATCGGGCGGATTGCGTTGTTGGCTGGCGACATGAGGTAAAGTAGCGCAACTTGCAATTTTTCCAGATTCTCATCATGCCTGTTCCGAAGACGCCGATCCGCACGCCGCCCATGTTCAATCTTGCGTGGCCCCTGCTGGTGGAGCTGGGACTGGCCATTCTGGCCAGCGTGGTGGGGACGGCGCTGGCTTCGCGCATTTCGGACGCCGCCGGCGGCGCGTTTGCGATTGCCAGCCAGGTATCGGCGGCGCTGTTCATCCTGTTCCGTATCATCGGCGCCGGCGTCAGCGTGGTGGTCACGCAGAACCTGGGCGGCGGCCAGCGCGACGCGGCCAACAAGGTGGCGTGCGCGGTGGTCGGCGCCAGCACCTGGCTGGGCGCCGCCACCGGCCTGATCGCCATCCTGGGCGCCACGCCCTTGCTGCATCTGCTCAATACGCCGGCCGAAGTGTTCCCGCTGGCGGCGCCGTTCCTGATGGCGCTGGGGCCGGCCATGCTGTTCGACGCCTGGAACGCTTCCATGGCCGGCGTGATGCGCGCCCACCTGCGCACGCGCGACACGCTGGTGGTGCTGATCATCATGCACATCACCCATCTGCTACTGGCCTTGCCGCTGATGTATGGCTGGGGACCGCTGCCTGCTCTCGGCTTGCCCGGCTATGCGTTGGCGCTGACATTCAGCCGCATGGTGGGCCTGGCGCTGCACCTGATGATGTGGCGCGTGCACCTGCACATCCACGTGGCGCGCGACGACTGGTGGCGTTTGCCGCGGCCCGAGCTGGCGGCGGTGCTGCATATCGGCCTGCCGGGGGCGGCCGAGAATATCGCCTGGCGCCTGGCCTTCATGGTCAGCGTGGCGACGGCGGCGGAACTGGGCGCCAGGGCGCTGGCCACCCAGGCCTATGTGCTGCAGCTGATGGGCGGCGTGATGATGTTCAGTATCGCCACCGGGCTGGCGGTGGAAATCGTGGTCGGCTACCTGATCGGCGCGGGCCGGCTGCGCGAGGCGCACCGGGTGGTCAGGCGCTCGCTGGCGCGCGGGCTGGTGGTGTGCGTGCTGATCGCCGCCGGCGCCGCGTTGTCCGGGCGCTGGCTGCTTGGCTGGTTCACGCAGGATCGGGAGATCATCGCGGCCGGCGCCACGCTGCTATGGATTACCGTGCTGCTGGAGCCGGGCCGCACTTTCAATCTGGTGGTGATCAACGCCTTGCGCGCGGCCGGCGACGCGCGCTTCCCGGTGATGGCTGGCGCTTTTTCCATGCTGTTTGTGCTGGCCGGCGGCAGCTGGCTGCTGGGCGTGGTGCTGGGCTGGGGCTTGCCCGGCGTGTGGATCGCTTACGCCGCCGACGAATGGATACGCGGCCTGATCATGTGGCGGCGCTGGCAGACCCACGCCTGGGTGCCGCATGCGCGCACCTCGCGCAAGCGGCTGCGGCCTGCCATCGTGGTCGAAGGCTAGGCGCCGCTGGCGGCGCGGGAGGCATTGGGCAGGTTGCGCACGATGGCGCGCAGCATGTCGTCGACGTCGATCGGCTTGGCGATGAAATCGTTCATCCCGCAGGCCAGGCATTGTTCGCGTTCGGACTCCATCACGCCGGCCGTCATGGCCAGCACCGGCAGGGGCAGCCCCAGTTCCTTGCGGATGCGGATGGTGGCCTCGAAGCCGTCCATTTCCGGCATTTGCACGTCCATCAGCACCAGATCGTAGCGGTGCGCGTCGGTGCGCAGGCGCTCGACCGCGGCGCGGCCGTTGTCCACCGCCTCGATCTCGGCGCCGGCGTGGGTCAGCATGCTGCTGGCCACCAGCTGGTTGACCGGATTGTCTTCCACCAGCAGCAGGCGCACGCCGTCCAGCCGCAGGTCGCCGTTGTCGGCGTCGGCGGCGGGCTGGCTGCTGGCCGAGCCGCGCGCATTGGCCTGCGCCTGTTGCAGGGTTTCGCCGAGGCGGATGCTGGTGACGGGCTTGAGCAGCACGGCGTCCGCCGCCTGCGCGCCGTCGGTGTGCAGCAGCTTGCCCTGGCCGAAGGCGCTGATCATCAGGATCACCGGCAGGCGGGCGATATCGGCGTCGCCGCGTATCGCCTGCATGGTGGCCAAGCCGTTCATGCCGGGCATGTTCCAGTCCACCAGCACGGCGTCGTAGCGGACCGACTGGCTGCGCAGCAGCGCAATCGCCTGCTCGCCGGCGCTGGCGCTGTCGCAACTCCAGCCGCGCGCGCGGATGGTGCGGCACAGATAGTCGGCACTGGTGGCGTCGTCGTCGACCACCAGCAGGTGCTGCACCGGGCCGAGGGCAGGGGGATTGTCCGCGGCGGCCCGCAAGGGCACGGTCAGCACGAATTCGCTGCCCGCGCCGGGCGTGCTGCGGACATCGATGGCGCCGCCCATCAGCGCGGCGATGCGGCGCGAAATCGCCAGTCCCAGACCGGTGCCGCCGAAGCGGCGCGTCATCGAGGCGTCGGCTTGCGAGAACGGCGCAAACAGCTGCGCCAGACGCTCGGCCGGAATGCCGATGCCGCTGTCGCGGATGGTGAAGCGCAGCGTGGCCGGCGCTTCGGCCAGTTCCACCAGCACCGACACCGACCCCTTTTCCGTGAACTTGATGGCGTTGCCGACCAGGTTGACCAGCACCTGCTGCAGGCGGTGGCCGTCGCCCACCAGCGCCGCCGGCACGCCCGGCTGCACGCCGATGGCCAGTTCCAGATCCTTCTCGCCGGCGTTGACGGTCATGATGGTGGCAATGGCCTCCAGCATGGTGGCCAGCTGGAACGGCGCCGGCGCCAGTTCCATGCGGCCCGCTTCGATCTTGGAGAAATCCAGCACGTCGTTGAGGATGCTGAGCAGCGAATGGCCGGACGAACGTATCATGTCGACGTACTTGAGCTGCTCCGGCGCCAGCGCGGTATTGCTCAGCAAGTGCGTCATGCCCAGCACCGCGTTGAGCGGCGTACGGATCTCGTGGCTCATATTGGCCACGAATTCGCTCTTGGCGCGGCTGGCTGCCTCGGCCTGGTCACGCGCGGCGATCAGCGAGCTTTCCGATTCGCGCAGCGCGGCGGTCATTTGCCTGGCCAGCGCGGTGGCATAGGCCTGACGCGCCGTCAGCGCCCGCACCACGCCGAAGAACAGCAGGCTGATAATCACGCCGGCCAGCAGCACGATGTGCGACTTCTGGCGGTCGATGGATTTTTCGAACGACGGCTGGGAGGCGAAACGCAGCGTCCATTCGTGCTGCAGCAGCTGCAGCTTCAGCGTGCGCGCATACGGATTGGGATACTGCTGCGGGTCGTCCGGCGCGCGCGCGCTGGCAAACAGCTGTGCATCGGCGGTGGCGCTGCCGCCGTCGAAAATCTCCAGCCGCACGGTCTGGTCGGCGGGGCCGAGCAGGTCCCGCATCAATTCGTCGGCGCGGATAGGGCTGTAGGCAAAGCCCTGCAAGGCCGCCAGCCGCAGTTCGACGCCGGCATTGCTCTCCAATTGGACCTGCTTGCGGTAGATGGGGAAGTAGACCAGGAAGCCGGGCAGCCCGTCGTCCCGGCCCTCCTGCACCAGCACCACTTTGCCGGTCATGGCCGCTGCGCCGTTGCGCGCGGCCTTCAGCAAGGCCGCCCTGCGGATAGGTTCGGACATCATGTCGTAGCCGAAGGCGCGCAGGTTGCGGCCGGCGAACGGCTCTAGATACATGACGATGACCGAGGCGCCGACATCGGCGGTGTCTTTGTTATTGCTCCAGATGCGGAAATCCTCGTAGCCCTGGTAGCGGATTTCCTTTTCGGTTGCTGCGCGCTGGTCGGCGCGCAGGTACATGCCGTAGCCCAGCCCCATCACGCCGGGGAAGTTGTTGCGCAGGTCCATGCCCGCAACGAAGTCGCGCCACTGGTCGCGGCTCGGGTCTTGCTGGGCCTTGAACAGCGCCTGCGCGCCGCGCAGGCCGGACTCGTACAGCACCATGCGGCGGCCGATGCGCTTGGCGATATCGGCGCATTCGGCGTCGAACTGCTCCTGTGCGCGGCGCTCGGTGCCGACCGACACCAGGTGCCACACCGCCACCGTCAGGCCGACGCCGACCAGCAGCGTGGCCCATTGCGTGGCGCTGTAACTTGTGCGGTCGTTGCCGGCGCGCTTGCGTTCACTGGCGTCGGCGCACAGCACCATGGCGATCAGGCTGCACAGCATGATGAAGGTGGCCAGCGCGATCAGCGCATCGTTCAGGGTGCCGACCGCGAACGGTCCGAGGCCATGGATGGTGCCCATCACGGCGCTGCCGGCGGCGACGATGCAGACCACGCTGGCGCCGCGCAGCCCCTGGCGATGGGATGACCATGCGATGGCCAGCACGAACAGGTAGGGCAGCCATCCCAGCCCGTCCTCATACGAGTAGCGGCGGCCGAACACCAGCCACGCCAGCGCCGCCAGCAGCAGCAAGGAGACGCCAATTTCCAGCGCGCCGCGCCAGCTCCAGCGCGGCAGGCGGCGCACACACCAGATCAGGATGGCCGGGCCGACCAGCAGGACGCCGGAGGTGTCGCCCACCCACCAGGTCAGGGCGATGGTGCCGTAGGCGGCGGCCGGGGCGAGGCCGAGCCACACCAGCGTCGTGCTGCCGATGCCGGCACTGACGGCGCACATCGCCATGGCGACCAGCGCGAATTTGTACACGTTCTGCTGCTGTCCCATCGGCTGCTTGATGTCGAAGTAGCGCCTCACCAGCCAGACGCCGGACAGCGCTTCCAGCGTGTTGCCGCTGGCGATCAGCAGCGTGGCCAGCGCCACGTGCATGTCGAATGGCAGGCCGTTGGCATGGAAGGTGGCAAGGTTGGCGATGACGGCGCCCGCGAAAATCGCCGGCCAGGCGCGATATCCCATCAGCAGCAGCGCGGCAAAGGCAATGCCGGAGGGCGGCCAGACCGGCGTTGCGTTGGTATGCGCGAACGCTAGCAGCAGGCTGGCACGGGCAATCAAGGCATAGCACAGCGTGAGGAGCATCAACGCGCGCATGACGGTTTCTTGGGGTTGTAGGCGATAAGCCACTATAGCGTAAATAGCGTAAATATTGTCATAATGATTTGGCATTCGCGCTACGGCGAGTTATATTTTCTCATCTTGTTCATAGCGAGTTTCAACTTGTCCCTGCCTTCGAACGATGCGCTGATCGTCGCTTTATCGGTGAGCTTCGCCGCCCTGGCCGGATTCCTGTCCATCGTCAACGCCGCCCGCCAGCGCGCGGCGCGGGAAGCGGCGCAGGCGCGCGGCATTGAAAGCGAACGGCGCGCCCGCGTGCTGGCCGATACGCTGCCGCTGCTGATCGCCTACCTGGACCGCGATCTGCGCTACCGCTTCGCCAACGCCTATTACCGCACCCTGTGGGGACTGGACCCGGAGGCCATGACCGGCCGGACGGTGACCGAGGTATTCGGTCCCGCCGCCGAGCCGTGGCTGGATGAACTGCGCGCGGCGCTGGCCGGACGCCGCCTGCATTTCGAACGTGATTTTCAGAGCGCCGGCGGCGTGCAGCACTTTCTGGTGGATCTGGTGCCGGACGTGGCGCCGGACGGTAATGTGCTCGGCTTTTACCTGACGGCGATGAATATCACCGACCGCAAGAACAGCGAACAGCGCGCCGAAGCGGCCAGCCATGCCAAGAGCGAGTTTGTGGCGAACATGAGTCACGAGATCCGCACGCCCATGAATGCGGTACTGGGCGTGGCCTACCTGCTGGAGAATACGGCACTCAGCGAGACGCAGAAGGAATATGTGGGCATGATACGGTCGTCCGGGCAGGTGCTGTTGGGTATCCTGAACGATGTGCTGGATTTTTCCAAGATCGAAGCCGGCCGCATGGAACTGGCGCCCACCGAGTTCCGGATCCGGGCCGTGCTCGATTCGGTGGCCAGGGTGATGACGCTGAACGCCAGCGCGCGCGGTATCAGCCTGGCGGTGAATGCCGACGCGGACGTGCCGCCGGTACTGGTGGGCGACGCCATGCGCCTGCAGCAAATCCTGATCAATTTGGTCGGCAATGCGATCAAGTTCACGGAGCGCGGCGGCGTGACCGTGCGCGTGGTGCTGTGCCAGTCGCCGCGGCCGGATGAGGTGACGCTGCGCCTGGCGGTGCGCGATACCGGCATCGGCATGGACACGGAACAGCTAAGCCGCTTGTTCTCCGCCTTCAGCCAGGCCGACGCCTCGACGACACGGCGCTTCGGCGGCACCGGTCTGGGACTGGCGATCTGCCGCCGTCTTGCGGAACTGATGGGCGGCGATATCGCGGTGCGCAGCACGCAAGGGGCCGGCAGCGAGTTCGTGGTGACGCTGCCGTTTGCCGTCGGCGACGCCGATGCCGTAGTGGAGGAGCCGGTGTGGCAAAGCGTGCCGACGCAGGGCTGGTTGCTGCCGGAAGCGCCGGCCTTGCCGCCGGTAGCGCCGCCTGCCGGGGATGCGCCGCCGCTGCAAGGACTGCGCCTGCTGCTGGTCGAGGACAATCCCCTCAATCAGGTGGTCGCGCGCGGCATGCTGGAACAAGCAGGCGCCGGCGTGGAGGTGGTGGAGAACGGCCAACTGGCGCTGGAGCGCTTGCGCACGCATGCCGCCGATTACGACATGGTGCTGATGGACGTGCAAATGCCGGTGATGGATGGCTACCAGGCTACGCGCCTGGCGCGCCGCGAGTTGGGCCTGAAACTGCCGATCCTGGCGATGACGGCCGGCGTGATGCAATCCGAGCAGGATCAGTGTCTCGCCGCCGGCATGGACGATTTCATCGCCAAACCGGTCGACATAGAGCAAATGCTGGACGTCATTTCACGCCACTGGAAGGCAATTCGCGCCGGTTAGCGGTATTTCGTCGCATGGCTGCGCTGGCGACGGCGGTGCCGGATAAAGTGGTTTCACACTTTATTCACACGGGAGTCCCGCATGTCCAAGCTTATGTTTGCCACACTATTTGCCGCACTGTCTGCCGTCTTGCCGGCGTTCGCCGCCGATCTTACCATCGACGTGGAGGGCGTCGCCAGCGCCGATGGCCAGGTGAGGGTGGCTGTCTTCAACTCGGCCGATACCTTTCCGGTGAAGCCGGTGCGCGCCGTGGGGACGCCCGCGCGCGAGGGCAAGGTGCGGCTGGTGGTTGCGGACCTGCCGGCCGGCGATTATGCCTTTGCGGTCTATCACGATGTCAACGGCAACGGCAAGCTGGATCGCAATGCTGTTGGCATGCCGACCGAGGACTACGCCTTCAGCAACAACGCCATGGGCAAGCGCGGCGCGCCAGGCTTTGACGATGCCCGCGTGGTGCTGCCGGCCGGCGGCGCCAGCGTCGGCGTCAACCTGCACTGAGCGGAGGCCGGAATGATCAACCGCCGCCAATTCCTTGGCTTTGCCGCCATGTGCCTTGCCTCTTTCCCGGCGCTGGCCGACAGCGCGACGGGCGAAGTAGCGGGCGACGCCATGGTGCTGGGCCGCCTGCCGCGTGACCTGAACGGCATTTTCTACCGCAACGGGCCGGGACGTTATGAGCTGGGTGGCGAGCGCTATCACCATCTGTTCGACGGCGACGGCTTTGCCCAGCGCTGGCAGATCGCCGACGGCAAGGTAAGCCACATCGGCCGCTACGTGGCCACGCAAAAATTCGAGGAGGAGCGCAAGGCCGGACGCTTCCTGTATCCCGCCTTCGGCACCTACGTCGGCCGCAAGGGCGTGAAGAACAACGACACCGTCAACGTCGCCAACACCAATCTGCTGCCGTTCAACGGCAGCTTGTACGCGCTGTGGGAGGGCGGCTCGGCTACTGAGATGGACCCGCAAACCCTGGCCACGCGCGGCATCAAGACCTGGCGCAAGGACTTGAAGGCGATGCCGTTTTCGGCCCATCCGAAGACCGATCCGGACGGCGGCCTGTGGAACTTCGGGAATCTGCCCGGCAGCGACAAGCTGATTATCTACCGCCTGAACGCGCAGGGCGAGGTGACGCGCACCGCCATGATCCCGGTGCCGCAGTTGAACATGGTGCACGACTTCGTGGTCAGCGGGCGCCACCTGGTCTTCCTGCTGGCTCCTTACGACATGCGGCCCGGCCCGGAACGCAGCCTGGCCGAATCGTTGTACTGGGAAGGCGACAAGCGCCCGATGCGCGCGGTGGTCATCGCCAAGGATACGCTGACTTTGCGCCAGGTGTTCGAACTGCCGGCGCGTTCGGTCTTCCATCTCGGGAATGCGTACGAGGATGGCTCCTGCACGCGGCTGGACGCGGTGCTGCACGAGGGGGATGCACTGGTCAAGACTTCGATGGCGGCGCGCGAGCAGATACGCCTGCTGCGGGATAACCAGAGCAGCACGGTGCAGATCACGCTGGATTATGTCAGCGGCCAGGCGCGCGAAGCACGCCTGTTCGGCGTCAGCGAATTCCCGCGCGTGGCGCCGCAGGTGGTGTCGGCGCGCCATCGCAAGCTGCTGGTGCTGGGCGCCAGCGGCCGCGAGCTGATACTGGACAGCGTGAATCTGATCGATACCGACAGCGGAAAGGTTGACGGCTATGCCTTCGGCGCCGGCTGGGAGGTGGAAGAGCATGTGCTGGTGCCGCGCCGCGGTGCGCGTTCCGAGACGGACGGCTATGTGATTGGCGTGGCGCAGGACAAGCACCATGCGCAAACCATGCTGACGGTGTTTGATGCGCACAACATCCAAGCCGGTCCTGTGGCGCTGGCGCGTTTGTCCTATCGCGCGCCCGCTTGCTTTCATGGTAACTTTCTGGCGACATGAAAAATTCACAGAACTGTACCTCCGCACAAGAGAGGATGCCCCCGCCGCCGGCACATCCGCTGGAACTGATACCGCTGTTTCGCCGCTGGCCGCGCTCCCTCCCGCGCGACTTGCTCTATACCTTGATCTGGAGCAGTGGCATGGGCCTGGCGTTTGCCGCGCTGGAGCTGGGGCTGGTGCGTCACGTCGGACTGGATACGCTGGAGCTGTGGCCTTTGCTGTTGATGTCCAATCTGATCGGCATCTTGATCCACGGCGGCATGGTGTTGTCCAACCGCTTGCTGCGTGGCTGGCCGCGCCGCGCCCGCGGTCTGCCGCGTACCTTGTTCAGCATGGCCCTGATGGGCGTCTGCGTCCCGCTTGGTATCGCGCTGGGGGACCTGATCTGGCGCGGCACCAGCCCGGTCAAGCTGCTGGGCAATCGTGGCGTATTGACCGAGGCAATGGTGATCGGCATGGTCGTGGCGCTGCTGCTGTACCTGGTGCGCCGGGCCGCCGACAAGCGCGCGGCCAAGGCGGTGGAAGAGGCGCGCCAGAAGGAGTTCCTCGCTTCCAGCGCGCGCATGCTGGCCGAAGCGCGGCTGCGCGCCCTGCAGGCGCAGATCGAGCCGCACTTCCTGTACAACACGCTGGCCAATGTGGTGAGCCTGATCGGACCGCGTCCGGCGCAGGCGCAGCACATGCTGGAGCGCTTCATCGATTATCTGCGCGCCAGCCTGGCCGCCAGCCGCAGCGAGGAAGCCACGCTGGATTCCGAGAGCAAGCTGATTGCCGCCTATCTGGATGTGCTGGCGGTGCGCATGGGCGAGCGTCTGCGCTATCGTATCGAACTGCCGGATGAACTGCGGCAGTTCAGGATCGCGCCCATGCTGCTGCAGCCGGTGGTGGAAAACGCCATCGCCCACGGCCTGGAGCCGAAGGTGGAGACGACGTGGGCCGCGGTGACGCACCAGCGATCGGTGCCCGTGCGAGTGCCGAAGCATCCGATGGTGCCGCTGCGCTGCACTTCGTCCGAGCACAGCATGACGCCTGCAGGCAACGGCCGGTACGCGAGTCGCTGGTTGAGCGTGATGATGGCCATTAGGGCGACCGGGCGGCGGCCACGCCGGCCTCCAGAGTCTGCGAATCACCCGGCTCCAGTTCCGGCATGAAGTCCAGGCCCGCGCGTTCTTCAATCCATCGCACGGAACGTCGGTAGTCGTCGATGTTGTAGCCCGCCGGCAGCTTCTCGTTGGGCACGACGTAGGCCGTCGCCGTGAGCGCACCGCTCGCGCTCTGTCCGACCACGATCTTGTAAAGGTGCGTCGGCACGGCGACGCCTGCGCCGATCGTGTAGTACTCGATCCAGCCGTCGGCATCGTCGGTCTCTTCGGCAGGGTCGTAGATCAGCGCGCCGGTGATGATCCAGGTGACGCGATCCTCCGCCACCCAGCGCCGCACGCGCGCCTCCAGCTGCGCCCAGGCGCCGGAGTTCAGGCTTGGCGTCTGCGGCGACATGTTCGACAAGTAGAACGACTCGGACATCTGCTGCTTGTTGTCGGTGAAGTCCTCCGCCGGCGCATGGTGGCCGCGATGGTAAGCGCTGCCCTTGTAGTCGCGCAGTTCCGATCGGGGGCCCGTCAGCACCGGATCGGCCTTGAAACTGTCCTTGCGTTGGAACGGACCGTCGAGTCGGGCCGGATCCATGCGCTCGCACACCCACAAGGGAATCTTGTAGTCGCCGCTGTGTTCGAGTCCGTAGCCGTCGCGAACCACCAGTTCTGTGAACCCGTGCTCCCAGCCCTGGCGATGGCGTGGATGGCCGAATGGGCACAGAT
>Ga0102587_1000263_pt1 | contig 64088 bp, 72 predicted proteins | sample AraplaF_Col_mTSA_FD_76853 | JGI IMG/M metagenome (GOLD analysis project Ga0102587, IMG submission 76853) | Arabidopsis root microbial communities from the University of North Carolina, USA - plate scrape MF_Col_mTSA (SPADES assembly) (version 2) | ecosystem: Host-associated > Plants > Roots >...
TCGACCGCGACGGCCTATACGGCGTCTTCTTCGGCGCAACCAAGGTCGCCAAAATCGACCTCGCGAACCCGCCGTGAGTGTCAGGCATGTCTCCGAACACCTGTCAGGGATGTCTCCGGGCTTTACACTCGTCCCGAGGATCTAAGCACGTCTCCACGGATACAAGGGTGCAGATGGGTCTCGCTTGCAGCCACCATGGTGCAAGCTATCCACTCACGTCGAGCAAGTTGGTTGCTTAGCAGATCCTCGGGACGAGCCCGAGGATGACGGTAGAGAGTGGGGCCGCCGCGCTTACAATAGCTGGCGTTGCCGGCAATGCGTGGACGGGGACGTCAGACGTCGCCGCCCATCCGGCCACTCCCACCTTACGCGCGCTTGCGCTCGATCGCATCCCACAACAGGCTGGCGATATCGGCGCCGCCGAATTTCTTGACTTCGCGGATGCCGGTTGGTGACGTGACGTTGATCTCGGTCATGTAGTCGCCGATGACGTCGATGCCGACGAGGAGGAAGCCGCGTTCGCGGAGCGCCGGGCCGATGCGGGCGCAGATTTCCTTTTCGCGGGCAGTGAGCTCGGTCGCCTCGGCGCGGCCGCCGACATGCATGTTGGAGCGGCTGTCGTGCTCGGCCGGAACGCGGTTGATGGCGCCCACAGGTTCGCCGTCGACGAGGATGATGCGCTTGTCGCCCTTGCGCACGTCAGGCAGATACTGTTGGGCGATGTAGGGTTCGCGGAAGAGCTGGCCGAACATTTCGAGCAGCGAGGAGAGGTTGCGGTCGTCCTTGGTCGAATGGAAGACGCCGGCGCCGCCATTGCCGTAGAGCGGCTTCAGGATGATGTCGCCCATCTCGTCGCGGAAGCGGCGGATTTCGGCGGGATCCTTGGTGATCAGCGTCCGCGGCATCAGGTCCGAGAATTCGGTGACGAAGATCTTCTCCGGCGAGTTGCGCACCCAGGCCGGGTCGTTGACGACCAGCGTCTTCGGGTGGATGCGTTCGAGCAGATGCGTCGAGGTGATGTAGGACATGTCGAAGGGCGGGTCCTGGCGGAGCAGGATCACATCCATGGTCGACAGGTCGACGCGCTCAGGCGCGCCGAGATCGAAATGGTCGCCCTTGATGTCGCGCAGCGTCATCGGCTCGACGGAGGCGTAAAGCTTGCCGTCGAGGAAGCTCAGGCGGTCGGGCGTGTAATGAAAGAGCTTGTAGCCGCGGGTCTGCGCCTCGAGGCTCATGGCGAAGGTGGAGTCGCCCGCGATATTGATGGAGGCGACATGGTCCATCTGGACCGCTACGTTCTTGATCTTGGCCATTTCTGTCCCTTAGCGATTGCCGGACAGATGTAGGCCGCAGAGGGCGCGAACGCAACGGTCGACGGACGGCTTTTGTGCGGTGCGCCGGCGCAATTGGCCGGCGTTCCCTTCAGGCTTCAATTCAAGCCGTGTTTCAGGCCGCGATGCCCTGCTGGCCGCTGCCGCGCAGCAGGTTGCGCAGGCGATAGGCGAGCGCCACCGGCTTCGGGAAGGGCTTGCGCAGGAAGGCGACCTTGCGGACGTAATTGTCGACGCGCCAGCTGGCCCAGGTGCCGCCGGCGAAGAAGGCGACGTCGCCGGCGCGCAGCACGCGCTCGGTGCCGTCATCGGCGGTGATATGCACCTCGCCCTCGAGGATCATCACCGTTTCGTCCCAGCCGAAGAACCAGCGGAATTCTCCCGCCGTGCAGTCCCAGATCGCCGTCAGCGCGGCGTCGTCGTGGCCGCGCGAGTGTTCACCGGTGCGGGCCTGCGGATCGCCGGCGACAATCCAGTCCGGATTGATCGGCGTCGATTTCATGGCGATGAGATCGCTGGAATGCGCGACGAAAGACTTGCCGCGCGGAAATGCCACGATGTCGGGCATGGAGCGGGCGGCCAAGGCCATCGCGCTCGCGAACATAAGATGCAGTGATGCCACCAGAACCCCCTGAGTACACTATCCCCAAGAAGGGGAATATCAGGGAGTTCTGACGGAGCCGTTCAGACATTCGCTAAAGTTGTAACGAGTATCATGATAATGCACGCCCGCCAAAGAGCGGGCGCTATCTTCAAGCGGGCTGGGCAGCCATGGCGGGCGCGGATGCGCCATCAGTGTCGGCGGCGACGATGCGCTTGCCTGTGTCGGCCGCGAAGAAGTGCAGCTTTTCGGGCGCGATGGTCAGGCGCAGTTCGGCGGGAATGTCGATATCGGGCGCCAGCACCGCGGTAATCGGCTGATCGCCGAGCAGGCCGTGGACCAGCCGCTGGGCGCCGAGTTCCTCGACGTACTCGACGGTGACGGGCATGGCGTGCTGGTCAGCGCTTGCAAGGCAGAGATCCTCGGCGCGGATGCCGACGGTGACGGCGCCCGAGGTCGGAGCGCAGCCGGAAAGGTCGATCAGGCTGGGCCCAAGCGCCAGCTTGTCGCCGTGCAGCTCGCCCTTCAGGAGGTTCATGGCCGGAGAGCCGATGAAGGAGGCGACGAAGGTGGAGGCCGGGCGGTGGTAGACATCGAGCGGCGAACCGACCTGCTCGATCTTGCCGCCGTTCAAGACGACGAGGCGGTCGGCGAGCGTCATCGCTTCCAGCTGGTCGTGGGTGACGTAGATGGAGGTGGTGCCGAGGCGGCGCTGCAGGCGCTTGATCTCGCCGCGCATGGAAACGCGCAGCTTGGCATCGAGGTTGGACAGCGGCTCGTCGAAGAGGAAGACGGCCGGCTTGCGGACGATGGCGCGGCCCATGGCGACGCGCTGGCGCTGGCCGCCGGAGAGCGCCTTCGGCTTGCGCTCGAGATACTGGTTGATCTCCAGCATGCGGGCGGCCTCGGCCACGCGCGCATCGATCTCGGCCTTCGGCGTCTTGCGGTTCTTCAGGCCGTATTCCAGGTTCTGGCGCACGCTCATATGCGGATAGAGCGCGTAGTTCTGGAAGACCATGGCGATGTCGCGATCGGCGGGCTCGACATTGTTGACGACGCGCGCGCCGATCTTAACCTCGCCTTCGGAGATGGTCTCAAGCCCTGCAATCATGCGCAGCAGAGTGGACTTGCCGCAGCCGGAGGGACCGACGAGCACGATGAACTCGCCATCGGCAATCTTGAGTTCGATGCCGGAAACGGCGCGCACGCCGCCGTGATAGATCTTGCCGACATTATCGACGTCGATGGAGGCCATTGTTACTTCTCCGTCTCAACCAGGCCTTTGACGAAAAGGCGCTGCATGAAAATGATGACCAGAACCGGCGGCAGGGCCGCGAGGATGACGCCTGCCATCACAAGGTTCCATTGTGTATCGCCATCCAGCACCGCGGCCAGGCGCTTGATGCCCATGACGACGGTGTAGTAGCCGGGTTCGGTGGTGATCAGCATCGGCCAGAGATACTGGTTCCAGCCGTAGATGAACATGATGATGAAAAGTGCCGCGATATTGGTGCGCGACAGCGGCAGCAGGATATCCCAGAAGAACTTCATCGGGCCGGCGCCATCGACGCGCGCCGCTTCCATCATCTCTTCGGGAACCGTCAGGAAGAACTGCCGGAACAGGAAGGTGGCGGTCGCCGACGCAATGACGGGAATGACGAGGCCGGAATAGGAGTTCAACATGCCGAGATCGGCAACGACCTTGTAGGTCGGCAGGATGCGCACCTCGATGGGGAGCATCAGCGTCATGAAGATGATCCAGAAGGCGACCGTGCGGAAGGGAAAGCGGAAATAGACGATGGCGAAGGCCGATATGATCGAAATCGCGATCTTGCCGATCGCGACCAGGATGGCCATCGCCAGGCTGTTGCCGAGCATCAGGAGGAATGGCGGTGCGCCGGCGTTGGAGGCGCCGGTGCCGAGCAGCACGCCGTAGTTCTCGAGCATCTGGTGGCCCGGCGTCATCGGCACGACGCCGGTCAAGAAGTCCGAGGGACCGCGCGTCGAGGCGATGAAGGCGAGATAGACGGGAAACACCACCATGCCGATCCCGATGATCAGCACGAAGTGGGTGAGGAAATTGAGGAAGGGACGGTTCTCGACCATGGCTGGCTCTCGCTTCAATACTGCACTTTGCGCTCGATCCAGCGGAACTGGACGACGGTCAGGACGACCACGATCAGCATCAGCACGACCGACTGCGCGGCCGACGGGCCGAGATTGAGACCGACGAAACCATCGGCATAGACCTTGTAGACAAGGATGTTGGTCGATTGCGACGGACCGCCCGAGGTGGCCGCGTCGATGATCGGGAAGGTGTCGAACATCGCGTAGGTGATGTTGATGACAGCCAGGAAGAAGGTGGTCGGCGACAGCAGCGGGAAGACCACCGTCCAGAAGCGCTTGATGGGACCGGCGCCATCGATCGCGGCGGCTTCGGTCAGCGAATGCGGGACCGACTGCAGGCCGGCGACGAAGAACAGGAAATTGTACGAGATCTGCTTCCAGGCGGCGGCGATGATGATCAGGATCATCGCGTTGTTCGGGTTCAGGCGGTGGTTCCAGCTGTAGCCGAAATGTTCCAGCACATAGGGAATGATACCGACGCTGGGGTTGAACATGAACCACCAGAGCAGGCCGGATGCGGCCGGGGCCACGGCATAGGGCCAGACCAGAAGCGTCGTATAGAAGCGCTGCGAGCGGATCACGCGGTTGACGCAGATCGCGAAGAGCAGCGACAACCCCATCGACAGCACGGTGACACCGATCGAGAAGACGAAGGTGACGGTCAGCGAATTCAGATAATCCGGATCTTGCAGCAAGCGCGTGTAGTTCGCCAAACCGACGAAGGTGTCCTTCAGACCGAAGGGATCCTGGCGCAGGAAGGACTGCCATACGGCCTGAACCGCCGGCCACACGAAGAAGACGATCGTGATGAGCAGCTGCGGCGCGATCAGGAAATAAGGCAGGAGACGGCTTTGGAAGACGGTGCGTTTGGTTTGCATGCATGACCCCTCAAGGAAAATGCCCTCCCCGGACGGGCCGGAGAGGGCTGACGGAGGGAGCGACCCTTAGTTGGAATTCGCGGCTTCGAATTCGCGCAGCTTGGCATTGCCCTGCTTTGCGGCTTCGTCGAGCGCTTCCTGACCGGTCTTCTTGCCGTTGAGAACGGCTTCGAACTGCTGGTCGATGACGTCGCGGATCTGCGTCAGGTTGCCGAAGCGAACGCCCTTGGAGTTTTCGGACGGCGTGCCGCGCATGATCTGCTTGATGGCGATGTCAGAACCGGCGTTCTTTTCGTAGTAGCCCTGCTTCTGACCAAGCTCGTAAGCAGCATTGGTGATCGGCAGGTAGCCGGTGAACTGGTGCCAATCGGCCTGGACTTCAGGCTGCGACAGGTAGGTGAAGAACTTGGCGGCGCCCTTGTAGACAGCCTTGTCCTTCTGACCGTTCAGAACCCACAGCGTTGCGCCGCCGATGATCGAGTTCTTCGGGTCTTTCGTGACCGTGTCGTCGTAAGGCATCGGCGCGAAGCCGACCTTGAAGTCCTTGGCATTGTTGATGACGCCGGCGCGCGAAGCGGACGAGTTCATGTAGGCTGCGCACTGCTGCGAGTAGAAGAGCGGAGCAGCGTCAGCACCGGCGCTCGGGCCGCCATACTTGTAGACGCCTTCATCCTGCCAGGTCTTGAGGTGATCCCAGAACTTGGCCTGGTTCGGGCCGTTGAAGGTGAACTCGGCGTTCATGCCGCCGAAGCCGTTCTGCTGGGTGCCGTAAGGCAGGTTCTGGATGGCGGAGTAGTTTTCCAGGCCAACCCAGGTCGCGCCGTAGGACATGGTGAAGCCGCACTTGGCAGCGCCGGAAGAGACGATCTTCTTGCCCATTTCGGCAAGCTCGGCCCAGGTCTTCGGGGCGACTTCAGGATCGAGGCCGGCCTTCTTGAAGACGTCCTTGTTGTAGTAGAGGATCGGGGTCGACGAGTTGAACGGCATCGACAGGATGTTGCCCTCAGCGTCGGAATAGTAGCCGACAACAGGCGCCAGGAACTTCGACGGATCCCAAGGCTCACCCTCGTCCTTCATCAGCTGGTAGACCGGGTAGACGGCGCCCTTGGCAGCCATCATCGTGCCGGTGCCGACTTCGAAAACCTGAACGATGGCGGGCTGCTGGCCGGCGCGGAAAGCGGCGATAGCGGCCGTCAGCGTCTCGGGATAGGTGCCCTTGTAGACGGGAACGATCTTGTATTCGCTCTGGCTGTCGTTGAACTTCTGGGCAACTTCCTCGAGCTTCTTGCCAAGCTCGCCACCCATGGCGTGCCACCAGGTCACTTCGGTTGCAGCAAAGGACGCGGAAGCGGACAAAGCAACCGCAGCAGCGGCCAATGAAATCGACTTAAACATGAAAAACCCTCTCCACCGTTGTTGGCGTGAGGACGCAATAGAGGCCTATTGTGACACCTCCTTAACAGTTTTGTGACGGGCCGATTACAAATTCCGAAGAATTTACTCAGCTAACGAAAGCGATCAGAACGCATCGCGCAAATGGACCGGCCACCGACCGGGCAAGATGGCGACGATGTCGTAGCGTTGAGACAAGCGGGCATGGTCGCGCTGGCGGGAGAGCCAGAGATCGCTGGCACCACGGATGCGGGTTTGCGCGAGATGCGAGACGGCATCGACGGCCGCGCCTTGGTCGCGGCGCGCCTTCACCTCGACGAAGACGGCCAGATCGCCCTTGCGGGCGATGATGTCGATCTCGCCAAGCCGCGTGCGATAGCGCAGCGCGACGATGCGGTAGCCTTTGAGGATGAGATAGAAAGCGGCGATGTATTCGGAGACATGACCCCGACGCAGTGCCTTGCGGCGAAGACCCTTTTGATGCGGGTCCGTAGCGTCGTTACCTGACATCGCCCGCCTTTCGGTCGAGAAGGCGCTGGTAGAGCTCCTTGCGCGGGAGGCCGGTGATGCGGGCGGCCTCGGCGGCGGCCTTGGCGGTCGGCAGCGTCTGCGAGAGATCGGCGAGGATGGCGTCGATATCCGTTTCCTCGATCGCGCGCTCCGGCGCCGGGCCGATGACGAGGACGATCTCGCCTTTGACATTATCGACATCGGCATAGTGAGCGGCGAGTTCGGCGAGCGTGCCCCGACGGAATTCCTCGTAGCTCTTGGTGAGCTCGCGGCAGACGGATGCCGGGCGATCGCCGCCGAGAACGTCGGCGGCGGCAATGAGCGTGGCGCCGATGCGGTGCGGGGATTCGAAGAACATCAGTGTCGCCGGCGTGGCGGCGAATTCAGACAGGCGGTCGCGGCGGGCCTTGTCCTTGGTCGGAAGAAATCCGGCGAACAGGAAGGCATCGTTCGGAAGGCCGGAGCCGACAAGGGCCGCCAGCGGCGCCGATGCGCCAGGGATCGGGATCACCCGATAGCCGGCTTCGATCGCCGATTGCGCGAGGCGGTAACCGGGGTCGGAGACCAGCGGCGTGCCGGCATCGGAGACCAGCGCCACGGACTTGCCCGCTTCGAGCGCCGCAAGCAGGCGGGGGCCAGCTTCGTCGGCATTGTGCTCGTGATAGGCGTAGGGGCGGTTCTGGATGCCGTAGCGATCGAGCAGCACGCGGGTGACGCGGGTGTCCTCGCAGGCGAGCACATCAGCGCCGGCCAGCGTTTCCAGCGCGCGCAGCGTTATGTCGCCGAGATTGCCGATCGGCGTCGCGACGAGATAGAGGCCGGGCTCCTGCGGGCGGGCGGGAACGGCCATGTTGTGCAGGCGGAAGCTGCGCTGCCTGCCGCCCTCTGTCGTCGCGTCGTCATTGCTCAAGATATGTCTGCCCTTTCTGGCTTCCGGCCTTTATGGGCGACACCTTTCTCTTCGGCAAGGGGCAGGACTTCGCCGGTAACGGTGATTTCTGTGAGCATCCGCAGCGAAAATGGCAATTGCTGGGGCAGCGACCTTTGCGCCTCTTGCATTCGTCCGCAAAATTCTGCCATTTTGCGCGTCCAATCCTCCGATCCCAGCTTTTGGGAAAGGCATTATTCAGGCGCGTTCAAGCGCGCCCGGGCAGTAACGGTCGAAAGCGGTAGCATCCCATGCGTATTACTATTGAGCGGTCCAACCTTTTGAAGTCGCTGAACCACGTTCACCGCGTGGTTGAACGCCGCAACACGATCCCGATCCTGTCGAACATCCTGCTGCGCGCCGATGGCCAGAACCTCGACATGAAGGCGACCGACCTCGATCTGGAAGTGACGGAAGCGACGCCCGCCAACGTCGAGCAGCCCGGCGCCACCACGGTTCCCGCCCATCTTCTCTACGACATCGTGCGCAAGCTCTCCGACGGCTCGGAAGTTCTGCTCGCCACCAGCCAGGATGGCGGCTCGATGACGGTTCAGTCCGGCCGCTCGAAGTTCTCGCTGCAGTGCCTGCCGGAATCCGACTTCCCCGACCTGACGGCCGGCACCTTCACGCACACCTTCAAGCTGAAGGCGACGGATCTGAAGATGTTGATCGATCGCACCCAGTTCGCGATCTCGACGGAAGAGACCCGCTACTATCTGAACGGCATCTTCTTCCACACGATCGAAAGCGAAGGCGACCTGAAGCTGCGCGCGGTTGCCACCGACGGCCACCGCCTGGCGCGCGCCGACGTCAACGCTCCCTCGGGCTCCGAGGGCATGCCTGGCATCATCATTCCGCGCAAGACGGTCGGCGAGTTGCAGAAGCTGGTCGATAACCCGGAAGCGATGGTCACTGTCGAAGTTTCCGACGCCAAGATCCGTCTTTCCATCGGCTCGATCGTCATGACCTCGAAGCTGATCGACGGCACTTTCCCGGATTACCAGCGCGTTATCCCGACCGGCAACGACAAGGAAATGCGCGTCGATTGCACGAGCTTCGCCCAGGCCGTCGACCGCGTCTCGACCATCTCTTCGGAACGCGGCCGCGCCGTGAAGCTGGCGCTTTCGGACGGACAACTGCTGCTGACCGTCAACAACCCGGATTCGGGCAGCGCCACGGAAGAAGTGGCGGTCGGATACGACACCGATGCCATGGAAATCGGCTTCAACGCCAAGTACCTGCTCGATATCACCGCGCAGCTTTCCGGTGATCAGGCGATCTTCCTTCTGGCCGATGCCGGCTCTCCGACGCTCATTCGCGACACCGCCGGTGACGATGCCCTCTACGTGCTGATGCCGATGCGCGTGTAGCGCGTCGCATTTGCCGCTCAAACTTTGTCAATTGCGACGCTCTGCCTTGTTTTAGCGCCGTATTGCCTGCACATAAGCATGCAGCATGTGCTGCACGAAGGAGAACGGCATGGGTGGCTTGCGCCTCAAGGAACGGCTGGGCAAGAAATTCGACGAGGAGATCCGGTTTTTCAAGGGGATGATGCAAGGGCCGAAAACAGTCGGCTCGATCGTGCCGACGTCGTCGATCACGGCGAAGAAGATGGCAAGCGTCATCAACCCGAACTCCAGCCTTCCGGTTCTCGAACTCGGGCCCGGCACCGGCGCCATCACCAAGGCCATCCTGCAGCGTGGCGTGAAGCCTGAAAACCTCGTCGCCATCGAATATTCGACCGATTTCTACGAACATCTGGTGCGGCTCTATCCCGGCGTGAACGTCATCAATGGCGACGCCTTCAACCTCGACAAGACACTCGCCCATATGGACGGGCAGAAATTCGACAGCGTCGTTTCCGCCGTGCCGCTTTTGAACTTCCCCATGCAGGCGCGCATCGCCATGCTGGAAAGCGTGCTGGACCGGCTGCCGGCTGGACGCCCCTTCGTGCAGATTTCCTACGGCCCGGTTTCACCGATCATCGCACGGCCGGAGCGCTACCACATCCAGCACTTCGACTTCATCGTCCGCAACATTCCGCCGGCGCAGCTCTGGATCTACCGCCGAGGCTGACGTGTTCGGTCTCTACGTCACCCACCCGCAAGTGAAGATCGACGCCGCCGTTCCGGTGCCCAAATGGGGCTTGTCGGATGTCGGCGCCGCACGCGCGCGGCTGGCGGCGGATACCCCCTGGGCGTCGCAATTGCGACGTATCGTCAGCAGCGACGAGACCAAGGCGATCGAGACCGCCGCAATTCTGGCCGCACCCTCCGGCGTTTCCGTCGAGATCGTCGAGGACATGCACGAGAACGACCGGTCCGCGACCGGCTTCCTGCCTCCGCCCGAGTTCGAGAAGGCGGCGGACTGGTTCTTCGCCAATCCGCAGCAGAGCTTCAACGGATGGGAGCGGGCGATCGATGCGCAGCGGCGGATCGTCGCTAACGTCGAGCGCATTCTCGCCACGCACGATACCAGCCTGCCGATCGCATTCGTCGGCCACGGCGGCGTCGGCACGCTTCTGAAATTTCACCTTGAGGGCCGGCCGATCGGGCGGGATCGCGACCAGCCCGGTGGCGGCGGCAATCTCTATTGTTTCCGTCTTGCGGATCGGCGCCTATCATGCGACTGGACGCCTATCGAAGACTGGCAGGGATGGATGTGAGATGGACGCGCGCGAACGGTTGATCGTGGGACTGGATGTTCCAACACTCGGTGAAGCCGAGAAGATGGTCGCGACGCTCGGCGACACCGTCTCCTTCTACAAGATCGGCTACCAGTTGGTGTTTGCCGGCGGTCTGGAATTCGCCCGCGATCTTGCCAGGGACGGCAAGAAAGTCTTCCTCGACATGAAGCTGCTCGACATCGACAACACGGTCGCCTCAGGCGTCGAAAACATCGCCAAGATGGGCATGTCGATGCTGACGCTGCACGCCTATCCGAAAGCGATGCGCGCCGCCGTCGAGGCCGCCAAGGGCTCGGGGCTCTGCCTGCTCGGCGTCACCGTTCTGACCTCGATGGACGAAGCCGACCTCACCGAGGCCGGCTACAGCGGCGATCCGCGTTCGCTGGTGCTGCGCCGCGCCGAACAGGCGCGCGAAGCCGGCATGGGCGGCATCGTCTGCTCGGCAGAAGAATCTGCTGTCGTGCGCGAAGTCGTCGGCCCCGACATTGCGATCGTTACCCCCGGCATTCGCCCGAGCGGCAGCGAGCGCGGCGATCAGAAGCGGGTGATGACGCCCTATGATGCGCTGCGCGCCGGCTCGACGCACCTCGTCGTCGGCCGCCCGATCGTCAAGGCGCCGGAACCTGAGCAGGCGGCCAAGGCCATTCTCGACGAGATGGTGCTTGCGCTCTGGCCCGCCAACCGCTGATCCTACGACATAAACCAGGAGGAGACACCATGGCCAAGGGATACTGGATCGCTCGCGTGGATGTGCGCGATACCGAGCGATACAAGGATTATGTCGCCGCCGCCAAGCCGGCCTTCGAGAAATACGGCGCCAATTTCCTCGCGCGCGGCGGCGCGTTGACCGAGCTCGAGGGCAAGGCGCGGGCGCGCAATGTCGTAATCGAGTTCCCCTCGATGCAGCACGCGGTGGATTGCTACAACTCGCCTGAATACCAGATCGCCGCCAAGATCCGCCAGGAAGTGGCCGACGCGGAAATGGTTGTCGTCGAAGGCGTTTGAGGCAGATCAAAGTCGTGGCAAGCGTGGTGCGATAGGTCTTTTCGTCGCACCCTGATTGGGCTAAGACGAGATCACCCGCCAATCACATCAGCCTTCCGAGGAACCTGCCATGACCCTTGCCAACCTGCCGCCACTCGTCACCGTGTTCGGAGGCTCCGGCTTCGTTGGCAGGCACGTCGTACGCGCGCTGGCCAAGCGCGGCTACCGCATCCGGGTTGCTGTGCGCCGCCCGGATCTCGCCGGCTTCCTGCAGCCGCTCGGCAATGTCGGCCAGATCTCCTTCGTGCAGGCCAACCTGCGCTACCGCCAGTCGGTCGATCGCGCCGTCGAGGGTGCGTCCTACGTCGTCAACTGTGTCGGCATCCTGTTTGAAAGCGGCCGCAACTCGTTTGAGGCCGTCCAGGAGTTCGGCGGTCGCGCCGTGGCCGAAGCCGCACGCGGCGCCGGCGCCAAGCTCGTCCACATCTCGGCGATCGGCGCCAACGCCAACTCCGATTCGTCCTACGCCCGCACCAAGGGCCGCGCGGAAGCCGCGATCCACTCGGTCGCACCTGATGCCATCATCTACCGTCCGTCGATCGTGTTCGGTCCGGAAGACGGCTTCTTCAACAAGTTCGCCGGCATGGCGCGCTCGGCGCCGTTTCTGCCGCTGATCGGCGGCGGCAAGACGAAGCTGCAGCCGGTCTACGTCATGGATGTTGCAGAGGCTGTGGCCAAAGCTGTCGAAGGCAAGGTTGCCGGCGGCAAGATCTATGAACTCGGCGGCCCGGAAGTGCTGACCTTCCGCCAGTGTCTCGAAGCGGTGCTGAAGTCGACGGCGCGCACCAACCCGCTGGTCTCGCTTCCCTTCGGCGTTGCCTCGCTGATCGGCAGCGTTGCCTCCATGATCCCGCTGATCGCCCCGCCGATCACCGCCGACCAGGTGAAGCTCCTGAAGAAGGACAACGTCGTTTCCAAGGAAGCAGAAGCCGAGGGACGGACGCTGAGGGATCTCGGCATTGCGCCGACCATGGTAAGCTCCGTCATCGATGGCTACCTCGTGCAGTTCCGCCCGCAGGGCCAGTATACGAACACCGGCAAGGCTGCCTGATCCACGCCGATTTTCTTAACGACAACGCCGCTCGCGGACCCCGCGGGCGGCGTTGCGCGTTTTGAGGCAGGGGTTAAAAAACAGGCTGAACCATCGGCTTTTGCGGGTTTATGCACCGCCGGGCGTTGCATAAAAGTCGCATGAAAAGTTTAGCGGAATTAACAGGAAATTTAGCAGGAACATTTATTGCTATTTCCCATTCCTCTGACTACACACCCCGCGCGTCTGTGCTTGGACTCAGCGCCTCAAACAGGCGCGCTCAAACGACTTGAAAGGTTACTTCGATGGGTAGGTCAATTGCGCTGCTTTTTGCTTCCGCGGCGCTGGTGATTCTGGCTGGTTCTTTCGTGGCGCCTGGTTCGGTCGCTGCCGTGAAGGGCGAATGCTCGCCGGCCTACGGCGTCGATCCCTGCGAAACCGCAGCTCTCAGGTAAAAGAAAAACCGGCGCCCCAAGACGCCGGTTTCTTTTTTGGTTGGGGAGCTTTGCTTCCCGATCAGGCGATCATACCGACCGATGCCATGCCCAGCAGGATGGCGCCGAGAATGATGCGGTAGATCGCGAAGGCCGTGAACTTGTTGCTCTGGATATAAGAGAGCAGCCATTTGACGGCAACGAAGGCAACGATCGTCGACACGACGAAGGCAATGCCGAGAGCGGTCCAGTCTTCATTGGCCGCGCCACCATCCTTGAACGTCTTCAGCAATTCATAGGCGCTTGCCGCATACATCGTCGGGATACCGACGAGGAACGCGAATTCCGTGGCGGCCGCGCGGTTGCCGGTGCCGGCGAGCATGGCGACGAAGATCGTGGACGCGGAACGCGAGGTGCCCGGAAACACGCCGGCGACGACCTGCGCGATACCGACAAGGATGGCGACCAGCCAGGTGATCTCCTTGTGCGGCGGACGGCGGGCGGCGAGCCATTCTGCAACCATCATCCAGATACCGCCGATGATCAGCGCCCAGGCGATCGGGGTGGCCGTGCTCGGCAGCTCGAAGCCGAGCTTCTTGACGATCAGGCCGAGGACGGCGGTGATCAGGAAGGCGAGGATGAGCTTGAAGAGATAGGAGCGGTTTTCGGGATCCTGCCAGCCGAGCAGGAGCGTCATGATACGGCGCCAATAGATGATGGTGACGGCGAGGATGGCGCCCGCCTGAATGACGATGTTGAAAAGATCAGACCGGTGGCCGAGCCATTGCTCCGCAATGATGAGGTGGCCGGTGCTTGAAATCGGTAGAAACTCGGTAATGCCTTCGACTATGCCTAGGATTATCGCGTTTATGTAATCCATCAATTGTCTCCGTTTCGGGGTTCGGTCAGACGGGAATTGTGCTGTGCCGCTGGGGGAACGACACCAATTTTCACCAGACGAGGATGCGACGAGAACCTCTGATCGGTTGTCGGCGATTTTTGGGCGAGGTCGATTTCCTTCGTCAGGGTTTCGGGCGGCCCGACTCGCTTGTGTTGGAGGGGCCAAACTTCTATAGCTTCAACGAATGAGTCATGACTAGGGCGCTATAATCATCGCGTCCATGCGACGTGCACCCCCAGCCATCCAAAAATCCGAGTCTCGATGCCCACGCTCTATCATCACCCCATGTCATCCGCATCACGCTTCGTCCGGTTGATCCTGACGGAGTATGGCTATCAGGCAGACCTGATCGAAGAGCAGACCTGGGAGAAGCGCCGGGATTTCCTGGCGCTCAACCCGGCCGGCACCCTGCCCGTCTATGTCGACGACAGCATGCGCGCGCTCTGTGGGTCGACCGTGATCTCCGAATATCTCGACGAGACGCACGGTGTGCTGAAGCGTGACCGCCGGCTCTTGGCCGAAGACCCGTTCCAGCGCGCCGAAATCCGGCGGCTGACCGAGTGGTTCATGGTCAAGATGGAAACCGACGTGACCCGGCCGCTGGCGCGCGAGCGCGTCTACAAGCTGCAGATGACGGCTGACCAGGGCGGTGGCGCACCGGATTCGAAGATCCTGCGTACGGCGCGCGCCAATATCCGCCAGCACATGAAGTACCTGACGTGGCTCTCCGGCTCGCGCCAGTGGCTCGCGGGCGACCGCATGAGCTATGCCGATCTGGCGGCCGCGTCTTCCGTCTCCATTCTCGACTATCTCGGCGAGATCGACTGGACGGAATCGCCGCTCGTCAAGGAATGGTACCAGCGCATCAAGTCGCGCCCGTCCTTCCGCCCGCTGCTCACCGAGCGCGTGCGCGGCCTGACCCCTGTTTCGCACTACGCCGACCTGGATTTCTGACGGGGCCTCTCATGCCCGAACGATCCGCACTGACTAAGGAAGACAAACGCCGCGAGACTTTGACCACCTTCGTCAAGGCGGAAGCGCAGGCGCTCGGCTTCGATCTCTGTCGGATCACGCGGCCGGACAGCATTCCCGAGGCGAAGGATCGCCTCGGTGAGTTCATCGATGCCGGCAGGCACGGAACGATGGAGTGGATGGCCGAGACGCGGGAGCGGCGCGGCGATCCACGCACGTTGTGGAGCGACGTGAAATCGGTCGTCGTCTTCGCGATGAACTACGGGCCCGAGGAAGACCCGCGCGGCATTCTTGAGAAGCCGGACAAGGCGGCGATCTCGGTCTATGCGCGCAACCGCGATTATCACGACATCATCAAGGGCCGGCTGAAAGAGATCGCCACGCGGTTTGCGGCGCGCGCCGGCGAAGATGTGAAAGTGTTTGTCGATACCGCCCCCGTGATGGAGAAGCCGCTGGCGGCCGCGGCCGGGCTCGGCTGGCAGGGCAAGCACACCAATCTCGTCAGCCGCGCGCACGGCTCCTGGCTGTTTCTCGGCTCGATGTTCACGACGGCCGATCTCTTGATAGATCCGCCCGAGATCGATCATTGCGGCTCGTGCCGGGCCTGCCTCGACGCCTGCCCGACGAATGCCTTTCCTGCGCCCTACCAGATCGACGCGCGGCGCTGCATTTCCTATCTGACGATCGAACACAAGGGTCCAATCGATCCCGCCATCCGGCCGCTGATCGGCAATCGCATCTATGGCTGCGACGACTGTCTGGCCGCCTGTCCCTGGAACAAGTTCGCCAGCGCTGCTTCCGAAATGAAGCTGAAGGCGCGCGAGGATTTGCAGGAGCCTGACATCGCCACGCTGCTTTCGCTCGACGATCCCACATTCCGCAGCTTCTTCAGCGGCTCTCCGGTCAAGCGCATTGGCCGCGACCGCTTCGTGCGCAACGTTCTGATCGCGGCCGGCAATTCCGGCGATCGCCAGTTCGTCGATGCCTGCCTTTCGCTTTCCGCCGACGCATCGCCTGTCGTCCGCGCCATGGCGATATGGGCGCTGTCACGGCTGATGGAGGCTGGCGAATTTAAGCGCTTTGCTGCACAAAGGCCTCAGGATGAGTCGGACAGCGATGTGCTGAACGAATGGAGACTGGCGGGAGCGGCGTGATGCATCTTGTGATTTTCGGTTGCGGCTTCTCCGGCACGGCCATCGCCAAGGCATTCATGGCCGAGGGTTTTCGCGTTTCCGGCACGACGCGCTCCGTAGAGAAGGCAGCCGCGCTGAGAGCGCAGGGTATCGAGGCCTTCGTCTTCGACGGCGAGACGCTCGATGCGACGCTTATCGACGCCATGCGCTCGGCCACGCATCTGGTGCAATCGATCGCGCCGCGCGAGGCAGGCGATCCGCTGCTGAAGCTTGCTGGCGAGCGCATCGAGACGCTCATGCCTGAACTCTGCTGGATCGGTTATCTCTCGACCGTCGGCGTCTATGGCGACCACAAGGGCGAATGGGTGAGCGAGGAGACGCCGTGCGTTCCGGTCTCGGGCCGCTCCAAGGAGCGCTTGGAGGCGGAGGCGGCGTGGATTGCGATCGGCGAGCGGATCGGCATTCCCGCGGCGGTGCTGCGCCTATCGGGCATCTACGGGCCGGGCCGCAATGCCTTCGTCAATCTGGCGCGTGGCACGGCGCGGCGGCTGATCAAGAAGGATCAGGTTTTCAACCGCATCCGCGTCGAGGATATCGGCGCCAGCGCGCGGTTTCTCTCGGACCACAAACTTGGCGGCATCTATAATGTGACCGACGACCGCCCCGGCCCGCCGCAGGATGTCATCGTCGAGGCGGCCCGCCTCATGGGCGTCGAGCCGCCGCCGGAACAGGCCTTCGAGACCGCCGAACTGACGCCGATGGCGCGCTCCTTCTATGGCGAGAACAAGCGCGTTTCGAACGCCAAGCTGAAGGCCGCCGGCTTCTCCTTCGCCTTCCCCACCTACCCGCAATCACTCGCGCAGTTGTTGCAAAACGAGCGCTGGCGCGGCTGACTTAGACGCCCCTGATATCGCTAAATTGCATCAGATGAATTGGTAGGAAATTCCTACTCCAGGCAGATTTCGTTAAAATTTGGCGCAAAATTTGGGCGGAAGCCTTGGAAATTGCCCAAATGGGGCGGGAATTATGACGCCCGCGCAAATTATTTTCGTGACTTTTGTGATCGCGGGAGTCGTGAACGGCTTCCCGCAAAAAAAGTTCTAATTTTACTTGATTCAATTGCGCTTTTTTCATTCGAAACCGCTTGACGACGGGTCGAATCATTTTGCCGGCTCATCACATATATTTCAAAACGTAACATTCCGTGATCACTCGGGGCACTTTTCTGCCACTTTTCGACCGGTTTAAGCCCCCGCCGCCCACAAGGCGTAGGTTTAACAGTTGAGGGACACCCCGTTTTGAAGAAAATTTGTCGTTCTATTATCGCCGTCACAACTATAGCAGCCTGTTCTACGATCCTTCCGATGGAAGGTTTTGCTGCAAATGGTTGCGGTGGCGCGTCGTGGTACGCACTTCACTCCAAAACCGCTTCCGGCGAACGCATGAACCCGACCATCAATACTGCCGCGCACCGCTCGCTCGCTTTCGGCACCAAGGTCAAGGTCACCAACCGCAACAACGGCCGCAGCGTCGTCGTCCGCATCAACGATCGCGGTCCTTTCATCCGCGGCCGCGTTCTCGATCTTTCCCGTGCAGCCGCCAGCAACATCGGCATGGTCAGCACCGGCACTGCCAAGGTCTGCTACGAAGTCATCGGCTAACGCCTGATATAAGCCACCGCTTGCTCTTGCCGCCAATCGCGGATACCACGCGGTTGAGACTTGTGTACCATCCGCTGCGTCTGTCGCGCTTCCTGCGGATCGTTCACAAGCCGCCGGCCCTTGAAGGGTCCGGCATTGATCCAGGCAATAGGAGCGTTGTGAATGCGATTGGGCGGTAGGCTCGAAGGGGCGATTTCGGTTCTTGAAGACATCGATGCCCGCAGACGGCCTGTCGCCGATGCCCTCAAGGATTGGGGGCTCGCGCATCGGTTCGCCGGTTCCGGCGACCGCGCCGCGATCGGCAACATCGTCTACGACGCGCTTCGCATGCGCCTCTCGCACGCCTGGCTGATGGACGACGACAGCGCATCGGCGATTGCCCATGCCGTCATGTTCCGCCAGTGGGGCTTTACACCCGAGACGCTTGCCGCCGAGCTTGCCGATGACAAGTTCGCGCCGGCAGCACTCTCCGAGGCAACGCTTTCGGCCTTTCACTCCCGTGATCTCAAGGATGCTCCTTCCCATATCCAGGGCGATATCCCGGAGTGGATACAGCCCACCTTCGAAAAATCCTTCGGCGACACCTGGCTTCGCGAAGCACAGGCGCTCGCCGACCGACCGACGCTCGATCTCCGTGCGAACATCCTGAAGGCCACCCGCGAAAAGGCCGTCAAGGCGCTCGAAAGATCAGGCGCGCAGGAGGCCAGCATCGCACGCTACGGCATCCGGATTGCCGCGGGCGAAGGAGCCTCCCGTCTTCCCAACGTGACAGCGGAGCTTTCGTTCCAAAAAGGCTGGTTCGAGGTTCAGGACGAGGGATCGCAGATCGTGGCCGATCTCGTGCTGCCCCAGGATAGCGAGCAGGTGCTCGACTACTGCGCCGGCGGCGGCGGCAAGACGCTCGCCATGTCGGCGGCGATGCACAACAAGGGCCAGGTTCACGCCTATGACGCCGATCGCAAGCGGCTGGCGCCGATCATCGAGCGGCTGAAGCGCGCCGGCACCCGAAACGTCCAGGTGCACGACAATCCGAAGGCGCTGAAGAACCTCGAGGATCGCTGCGACAAGGTGCTGGTCGACGCGCCCTGCACGGGAACCGGCACATGGCGCCGACGCCCGGATACGAAATGGCGCCTGACGCCCAAGAATCTCGACGAGCGCACCTCCCAGCAGCAGGACGCGCTGAGCCAAGCGAGCGCCTATGTGCGCCCCGGCGGCGAACTGATCTACGTAACCTGCTCGGTGCTGCCGCAGGAGAACGAGGAACAGGTACGCGCGTTTACAGCCGCCAATCCGGAATTCGAGATTGCGGGCGCGCTCGAGGGCTGGGATCAGCTGTTCGGCAAGGACAGCCCGCATCCGCGCTCGTCCGACGGCCAGACGATTACGCTGACGCCCGCGTCGACCGACACGGACGGCTTCTTCTTCTGCCGGATGAAGCGCAAGGGCTGATGGAGGGCTCCAAGAGGAGCCCAAATCAGTGCGGGGCCCGCAGCGGATATTGATGCCGCGGCGGGATCAGGTGATGCAGCACGGCGATCGCGATCAACAGCGCGCTGCCGAAACCGACGATCAGGAACAGCATTGGCCCGCCCATATGCGAGCCGAAGGCCACCAGCGGCACGGCGCCCGCCGGCGGATGGGTGACGCGCAGCATCAGCATGCCGGCAATCGTCAGCCCGACGGCAATCGCGCCGACCCACCAGAGCCCCGGAAACAGGAAGACCGCCAGGCCGCCGATCAGCGCCGCCAGAAGGTAGCCGCCGATGACATTGGCCGGCTGCGCGAGCGGGCTCTTCGGCTGGCCGAAGATCAGGACAGCCGTGGCGCCGAAGGGCGCGATCAGCAGCGGAATACCGGTGAAAACGGTGAGCGCGCCAACCGAGGCCATGCCGATCATGGCGCCGATGCCGGATTTCAGATGGAGATGGACGGTACCCTTCGGCTCGTGGCGATGGGTGAAATGCTTGAGATGTCGGCGCATACGCGGTCTATCCGGACAATGTTTATGCAGTTGCACAGTGATTACTCACATATCGCCCATTTTCCAAGCAATTCGATTTCGATTTGACGGCCTTTCGGCGGATTTCGTTCCTTAAAACCATTCCAAACTAGAGTGTTTGACACCAGTTTGCTTTTGGGCGAAGACATTTTCGCCGGGCCTTATAAAGCACGCCCGTCACAGGAGAGGATCCCATGAAACTCAACAGGAATTTCTGCGCAGCCCTGGCGCTGGCGGTGGCCCCAACCGCTTTGTCCGCCATCCCCGCTTACGCGGCCCCGGATGCTGCTGCCGTTGTGAAATATTACACCGAAGTCGGCCACGCGAAGTATGAGGACGCGCTGACCACGGCGAAGGCTCTCGACGCCGCGATCGACGCCTTCTTGAAGGAGCCGACGGACAAGACGCTTGAAGCTGCCCGCGCCGCCTGGATCAAGGCTCGCGTTCCCTATCAGCAGACGGAAGTCTATCGCTTCGGCAACCCGATCGTCGATGACTGGGAAGGCAAGGTCAACGCCTGGCCGCTCGATGAAGGCCTGATCGACTATGTCGACGCTTCCTACGGCACCGAGAGCGACGAGAACTCGCTTTACGTCGCCAACGTGATCGCCAACAAGACGATCAAGATCGACGGCAAGGATGTCGACGCTTCGAAGCTGACGCCCGAATTCCTGTCCGGTACGCTGGCTGAAGCCGGCGGCGTCGAAGCCAACGTCGCGACCGGCTATCACGCCATCGAATTCCTGCTCTGGGGCCAGGACCTGAACGGCACCGGCCCAGGCGCCGGCAACCGCCCGGCCACCGATTACGACCTGAAGAATTGCACGCACGGCAATTGCGACCGCCGCGCCGAATATCTGAAGTCGGCATCGACGCTGCTGGTCTCCGACCTGCAGGAAATGACCGACAACTGGAAGCCGGATGGCGAAGCCACCAAGCATGTCGAAGCCGATCCGAAGGCCGGCCTCGTCGCCATCCTGACCGGCATGGGCTCGCTCTCCTACGGCGAACTGGCCGGCGAGCGCATGAAGCTCGGCCTGATCCTGCACGATCCGGAAGAAGAGCATGATTGCTTCTCCGACAACACCTACAACTCGCACCTCAACGACGCTGTCGGCATCGCTGCCGCCTACACGGGCAACTACACCCGCGTCGACGGTACGAAGATGAAGGGTCCGTCGCTGCACGATCTCGTCGCCGCCAAGGACAAGAAGCTCGACAAGGAAATGCAGGGCAAGCTCGACGCGACGCTGAAGGCGATGGCGATCATGGCCAAGCGCGGCCAGAACGTCGAGAAGTACGACCAGATGATCGCCGAGGGCAACAAGAAGGGCAACGCTGTTGTCCAGGCTGCCATCGACGGCCTCGTCGACCAGACGAAATCGGTGCAGCGCGTGATCGCAGCCCTTGATCTCGGCACGGTCAAGCTTGAAGGTTCCGACAGCTTGGATAATCCTGGCGCGGTCTTCAAATAAGTAAAAAGGCGGGCCGCTTCGCTGTCGAGGCGGCCCGAACTCCGAAATGTCGCCTTTCTCGGCCCGTCGTCTTCTCTTCAGCGCAACCATCTGCGCCACGATCGCCGGCCTATCCGCCGCCCTTGCGGATAATTTCGACCTTCCCACCAAGCGCACCGATCTCACGGAAGCCGACGCCAAGCGCGTTGCCGACGTGACGCGGCCGACCACCGACTTCTCCAAGGCCGAGCCATACGAGGCCATGCAGGCGGGCGGTGCGACGTCGATCGATCCGGTGACGCGCAATTCCTTCTCGCATATCTCCGCGAACATCCCTTTCGAGGAGGAGCAGCCGTTCAAGCTCGGCAATGCGCTCTTCAAGAAGCTCTGGGTCTCCGCCCCCTCCTCGACGCAGGCCTCCGACGGGCTGGGGCCGCTGTTCAACGCGCGCTCCTGCATGAACTGCCACCTCAACGACGGGCGCGGCAAGCCGGAGCCCGACGCCAGCACCAGCTCGATGTTTCTCCGACTGGCGCGGACGGCCAAGACGCCCGACGAGGAGCGCGCCGTCGCCAATGCCGAGACCATCAACTTCCCAGATCCCGTCTACGGCCACCAATTGCAGGACCGCGCGGTATCTGGCCTTCCCGCCGAGGGGAAGATGGCGGTCAGCTACACCGAAGAGCCGGTGACGCTTGCCGGCGGCGAGACCGTGTTGCTGCGGCGGCCGCGCTACGCGATCGACGACCTCGGCTATGGGCCGCTCGACCCGTCAACGACGATCTCGCCACGCGTGGCGCCGGCGATGATCGGGCTGGGGCTGATCGAGGCCATTCCCGAGGCCGACATCCTCGCGCATGCCGATCCGGACGACAAGGACGGCGACGGCATTCGAGGCAAGGCGGCGATCGTGCGCGACCACCGCACTGGAAAACCCGCGCTTGGCCGCTTCGGCTGGAAGGCGCAGAACGCCAGCGTGCGCGACCAGAGCGCCGATGCCTTCCTGAACGACATCGGCATCTCCACCCCTGACCAGCCCGACCCGCATGGCGATTGCACGGAGGCGCAGGCCAAGTGCAAGGCGATGGCCACAGGCGTGCAGAAGCGGCTTGGAAATGAGGAAGCGCCGGGGCCGATCCTCGACCTCGTGACCTTCTATTCCGCCAATCTGGCCGTGCCGGCGCGGCGCAAGGCGAGCTTTCCCGAGACGCTGAAGGGCAAGCAGGTTTTCTACGAAAGCGGCTGCACGGCCTGCCATGTTCCGAAGTATGTGACGCGGCGCGACAGCCTCGACAAGGCGCAGTCCTTCCAGCTGATCTGGCCCTATTCCGACTTCCTGCTGCATGACATGGGCGACGGGCTGGCGGACGGACAACAGGTTGGACTTGCAAGCGGACGTGAATGGCGCACGCCGCCGCTATGGGGTATAGGTCTCACCAAGACTGTCAGCGGACATAGCTTTTTCCTTCATGACGGCCGGGCCAGAAACCTCACCGAGGCCATTCTCTGGCATGGCGGCGAAGCACAAAAGTCGCGCGACGCATTTGCCTCCCTGCCTGCGGATAACAGGCAGGCACTGATTACGTTTTTGGAGTCTCTTTGATGCGCCTTTGGTACCCTCTGGTTCTCTCGCTTGCCCTTGCCTCCAATGCCGTGGCGCAGACGGCCGCTCCGCAGGCGGGCGAGACCCCAGCACCGGCGGGACAGGCTGCCGCTCCGGCCGGGTTGAACGAGGAGGCCGTGCCCGCCGTCATGCAGCGCGCGGTCGACGAGGTGATCCGCCCGGGATACCGCAATGCCCAGCAATCGGCGGCGCGGCTGACCACGGCGATGAAGGATCTCTGCGACAAGGGCACGCCCGGCAGCCTCGACAAGGCGAAGTCGGCCTTCGACGACATCATCCGCTACTGGTCGGCGATCGAAATGGTGCAGGTCGGTCCCGTCATCCAGGACAATCTCTTCGAGCACATCCTGTTCTATCCGGACCGCAAGGGCGTGGGCCTGAGGCAGGTGCAGACGCTGATCGCCAAGGCCGATCCCAAGGATACGACGGTCGACGCGATCGCCTCCAAGAGCGTTGCCCTGCAGGGCCTGACGGCGCTCGAATACGTGCTCTACGGCACAGGATCGGAAGACCTCACCAACCAGAAGAGCGGTTTCCGCTGCCTCTATGGCGCGGCCGTCGCGGGCAACATCCAGCGCGAGGCCGCCGAAGTCGTCGCCGCCTGGGAGAAGCCTGACGGCATCCAGGCGAGCTGGAAGCATCCGGGTCCGCAGAGCGCCGATTTCATGGACAACAAGGAAGCCGTGACCGCGCTTCTCGGCACTCTCGTGCACGGCGCCGAGAATGTCCGCGATCAGCGCCTCGAGCAGTTCTACAAGGGCAAGGACGCGACGCCGCGCCCGAAGATGGCGATCTACTGGCGCTCCAAAAACACCTGGAAGTCGATGGCATCCAATCTGGAGGGGCTGCGCAACCTTTGGCAGAAAGCCGAGATGGCCGACCTGCTTCCAGCAGACAAGAAGCCGGTCGCCGACGCGATCGACGCCAAGCTGAAGTCGCTGCTTGAGACCGTGCCGAAGCTCAACCCCGATATCGAGGTCGCGACCAGCGATGCCGAAAAGGCAAAGCTCGATCAGCTCCTGGTCGATACCCGCGACCTGGTGACCATGATCAGCGACAATTATGGCGCCGCGATCGGCCTTTCGGCCGGCTTCTCCTTCTCCGACGGCGATTGAGCCGATGATCAGGAGTGCCGCAATCGACCGGCGCAGCTTCGTCAAGGCGGCCGGGCTGACGTTCCTGGCGGCCTTGCAGCCGCGCGCGCTGATGGCGCTCGAGCGCGCCGACGCCGTCTATGCCTCAGGCATGCGTCAGGCCAATGGGTCCTTCGCGATCGCGACCGTTTCCGAGCGCGGCGAGATCATCGATCAGGTGGCTCTGCCGGCACGCTCGCACGGCATGGCCTTCAGCGCCGCCACGGGCAAGACCGTCGCCTTTGCGCGGCGGCCGGGCACCTATGCGATGATCTTCGACCCGCACGGAAAAGCCAAGCCGATCGTGATCACGGCCGCCGCGAACCGGCATTTCTATGGCCACGGCGCGTTTTCGCCCGATGGGCGCATCCTTTACGCCAGCGAGAACGATTTCGACGGCAATCGCGGCATGATCGGGCTCTACGACGCCACCCATCGCTTCGAGCGGATCGGCGAATTCGAGACCTACGGCGTCGGCCCGCACGACATGACCGTCAGCGACGACGGGCGCATGCTCATCATTGCCAATGGCGGGATCGAGACGCATCCAGATTTCGGCCGCACCAAGCTCAACCTCGGCAACATGCAGCCATCGCTGACGCTCGTGGATGCCACAACCGGCGCGCTGATCGAGAAGCACACGCTACCCGCCGAATGGGCGCAGGTTTCGACGCGCCATGTCGATGTCGACGACAGCGGCCGCATCTGGTTTGCCTGCCAGTATGAAGGCCGCCGCAACGATCTGCCGCCGCTGGTCGGCTCCTTCGCCAAGGGCGAGGATTTGCGCTTCGTCGATCTGCCCGAAGAGACCACCCGAAGGCTCGCCAACTATGTCGGCGCCATTGCCGTCAACCGCAAGGACGGACTGGTGGGCGTGACGTCTCCCAAGGGCGGGGCCTCGGTGACGATCGATGCCATAAGCGGCCGGGTGCTGCGCGAGGAGATCGTGCCCGAGGCGGCCGGCATCGCGCCTGCAAAGAGCGGCTTTGCCGTTTCCTCCTATGACGGCGATTTTCTTGGTCAGCGCAGCGACGTTGCCTGGGACCAGCACATCGTCAGGATCGCGCCCTCACGACGCGTGTGACCATGTTTTCTGCTCGGCGCCGATCTGCGCTGCCGCAGCCTTGGCGTCTTCCACCAGCCAGCCCGGCTTACGAGCCTTGAGGTCGCGCAGGATAGCGTCAACGGCCGCAGGATCATTGGCGTGGCAGTTGCCGATCTCGAAGCCCATCAGATCAAGCATATCCGGCGAGAGCAGCAGATCGGAATTGCCGTCGATCTCGATCTTGGTGCTGCTCGGCGACAGCCGCCGCACCAGAACCGAGCCGATCAGCCGATAGTGCGGATCGGGAGACCGCATCTGACCTGTCGCGATCTCGACGGCGTGGATGGCGCGATCATCGGGCGCGTGGGCGAGCGACCAGGCCGATTGCAGCATGGCCTTTGCCTCGCGCAGCACCGGCCCGCCCCGCCAATCCGTGTAAGCGATGAAACGCGGACGCCCGAGGCTACCGGTGCCCGCCGTGCGCGGCTTCGGAACGTAAGCGGCATGGCCTGGTGGCAAGGACGCGTCGAGCGCTTCGGCATAGGCCGACGACGCCGGCTTTTCGCCTGGCGCAAGGCTCGCGAATTTATCCCAGAAGGCGCGGCGTTCGCTATCGGGCAGGGTCAGCGCCTTGCGCAGCCATTTGTGATCGCGCTCGAGAATGATGGGCGCGGGCGTCTGCAACGCCCTCAGATATCCCCCCAGCACCGAGGCCGCGATCGTCTGGGCCGGCGGGCCGCCCTCGGTGACCGCCAGGAGCGCGCTTGCCGTCAGCCGGATGAGATCGAGCGCGTAAGGCATGACGGCTGCGTCGTCGAAATCATTGGCGCCCCAGACGAGGCGTCCCTCGACGTCGCGCCAAGTGCCGAAGTTTTCCAGATGCGTGTCACCGATCGCCAGAACCTTTGGCGCGGCGGCAGCGTCGGGGCAGATATCGAGGATCGTTTCTGAAAAGCGCCAATAGGTGGCGCGCAGGAAGGAGAAGCTGCTTGATCGCATCTTCATGTGCTTGCGCAGGAGGTCGCCTTCGACCAGATCGGCCCCGAGTTGGCCGCGAAGCCAGCTTTCGTAGGCCTGTGTGGACTGCACGATACCGGCCATTTCGAAGCACTCCAATTTCCTGCTTCGCCGAGCATATCCCGAAGCGCGTAGCGGGCAATCGGGATCATTGCACGATCATTTGAATCGTATGCGATATGGCTCTGGCGAGGCGACCGTCGCGCCCTATCTCCGCCGCATGAGCAAAGCCCTGACCTACATCATTTTCGTTGCGATCGTGCTTGGCGGCGGTCTCGTGATCGGCGTCAACAATCTTCCGGGCGAATGGTATCAATCGCTTGCCAAGCCGCCCTTCAACCCACCGAACTGGGTATTCGGCCCTGCCTGGGCCATTCTCTACGTGTTGATCGGGCTTGCCGGCGCGCGCACCTGGATGCGCGGGCATCTCTCGGTGGGGATGCTGATCTGGGCGGGACAGATGGTGGCGAATTTTCTCTGGTCGCCGTTCTTCTTCGGCCTGCAGGTGCCGGCGGTAGCACTGGTGGTGATCCTTGCCCTTCTGGCACTGATCATCGCCTTCATCCTCAACCGCTGGAATGCCGACCGGATCGCGGCGCTGCTCTTCCTGCCCTACCTCGCCTGGGTTTCCTTCGCGACGCTGCTCAACGCCTCTATCGTCTATCTCAACTGAGATTGCCCTTGATGCCGCACGCCGCTAACACGGGCCGCATGGAGACACGACCGACCCCCGATCACGGCGCATGGGACGCCTGGCAGCCTACGGAACTCGCCTTGCGACTCGGCGGGATTGCGAAGCCATGGTGCGTGGTCGGCGGCTGGGCGCTCGATCTATGGCATGGAGACAAGACACGCGATCACGAGGACCTGGAGTTCGCGGTGCTGCGCGACGACGTCGCGATGTTTCGCGCGGCGCTCCGCGACATGGACTTTTACGCTGTCGGGAGCGGCGTGGTCTCGCCTCTGCCTGGAGATACAGCGCCGCCCGCCGGGATCGCGCAGATATGGTGCCACGATCGCGCCGCCGGCCGCTGGCGCGTCGACATGATGATCGAGGAGGGAACGGCGGATCGCTGGGTCTACAAGCGCGATCCCTCGATTGCGCTGCCGCGCGCCGAGATGATCGCGACCACCGCCGACGGCATACCCTATCTCAGGCCGGCGGGCGTGCTGTTGTTCAAGGCGAAATACCTGCGCGACAAGGACGAGATAGACTTTGCCAAGGCGCTGCCGAAGCTTGCTCCTTCCGAGCGCGACTGGCTGAAGGCCACGCTGGGACAAGCGCACCCCGGCCATGCCTGGCGGGACCGGCTCTAGAGAAATTTCGCCATTCGGAAATTGGTGAGGCGCTGGCCGCGTTTCTCGACGCTCTGGCGGGCGATGACGCTGAAGCCTCGACGCTCGAAGAAGGGCCGCGCGGTGAGGCTTGCCTCGGTGAAGATGCGGCCGATGCCCTGTTTTTTAGCTTCCTCCTCGACCGTCGCAAGAAGCAGGCTGGCGACGCCGATGCCCTGATGGGCGGGATGGACAAACATCATGTCGAGGTGACCATCGGGTTCCAGATCGGAAAAGCCGATGAAGTGCCCCGCACGCTCGGCGATGAAGGTTGGCCGGCTGGCGCGGCGCTCCGCCCAGGCGGTGCGATCCTCGACCTTCGCCCAGGCCTCGATTTCCGCCGGGCTGTAATCGCGCGATGCCACCTCGCGGATCGCCGCCAGAAAAATCGCGATCGTGTCGTCGCAATCATCCGCCGTGTAACGCCTCACCTGCAGCATGCCATTCCCTCCTCGTCTCTGCACTCGCCTGCCCGATCTAGCACGCCACGCCGTCAGCGTTGAGTGCACAATCGTACCGGCCATTCCGCCATTGCGCTTGTGTGGCGCGGCGACGCATGGCACTTTCCGGCTCGCACGAGGGCAGACAGATGACCAACACCGATAGCGGCGATTTCCGCGATCGCATCCAGACCAATTTTTCGCGCCAGGCGGCGCTGCACACGATCGGCGCCGAACTCACCCGCGTGGAGCGGGCGATGGTGGAGATCGAGCTGCCGTTCGACGTGAAGCTGACGCAGCAGCACGGCATCCTGCATGCCGGCATCATTTCGGCGGTGCTGGATTCGGCCTGCGGCTTTGCCGCCTACAGCGTCATCGACCCCGACGCCTCGGTGCTGACGATCGAATTCAAGGTGAACCTGCTTTCGCCCGGGCGCGGCGAGCGCTTCCTGTTTCGCGGCGAGATCACCAAGCCCGGCACCAATATCATCGTCGCCGACGGGCGCGGCTACGCGATCAGCGACGGCCCGGCCAAGCTGATCGCCTCGATGACCAGCACCATGATGATCATACGCGGCAGAGAGGGCATTACCGGATGACGTTCGAACTGAAATCGGTCGCGGGAAAATCCATCCTGTTCGTGATGGCAGCCGAGGCCGAGTACGGCCCCTTCCTGCGCTCGCGCTTCGAGCCTTTGATGACGGGCGTCGGCCCGGTCGAGGCCGCCGTGGTGCTGACGCGCACGCTTTCAGCCCTCGAGCACCAGGGAGAGCTGCCGCAACTCGTGGTCTCGCTCGGTTCGGCCGGCTCGGCAAAGCTCGAGCAGACGGCGGTCTACCAGGTGACGTCGGTTTCCTATCGCGACATGGACGCCTCGCCGCTCGGCTTCGAGAAGGGACGCACGCCGTTTCTCGACCTGCCTGCCGTGATCGACCTGCCGCTGCGCATCCCCGGCGTCGCGGAAGCGACCCTGTCGACCGGTGGCAATGTGGTCTCGGGCGCGGCCTATTCTTCCATCGATGCCGACATGGTGGACATGGAGACCTTCGCCATCCTGCGCGCCTGCCAGGCCTACAATCTGCCCTTGATCGGCTTGCGCGGAATTTCCGACGGGGTCGAGGAGCTGCAGCACATCTCCGGCTGGACCGAATATCTGCATGTGATCGACCGCAAGCTATCGGATGCCACCGACAGCCTGTTCACCGCGCTGGAAGATGGGGTATTCTGGTTCTAGCGCTTTCGATGCCCAAGAAACGCCTCCAGGCCCTGCGAAAGCGGGACAATCGATGCAATAAAATCCCGCGGCGGCGGATTTCCCGCATTGCAAGACCGGGTGCTTTTCATTAAAGGCTCGCCATGACCCAGACAGCACATCCCGACAGCGTTCTCATCGTCGATTTCGGCAGCCAGGTAACCCAGCTGATCGCGCGCCGCGTGCGCGAAGCGGGCGTCTACTGCGAGATCGTTCCCTTCCAGTCCGCCGAAGAAGGCTTCAAGAGCCTGAAGCCGAAAGCCGTGATCCTGTCCGGCAGCCCGGCCTCGACGGTCGATGAGGGATCGCCCCGCGCGCCCCAGATCATCTTCGACAGCGGCCTGCCCGTTTTCGGCATCTGCTACGGCCAGCAGACGATGTGCATGCAGCTCGGCGGCAAGGTCGAGAGCGGCCATCACCGCGAATTCGGCCGCGCCTTCCTCGAGGTCGACGAAGACAGCGCATTGTTCGAAGGCCTCTGGTCTAAGGGCTCCCGCCACCAGGTCTGGATGAGCCACGGCGACCGCGTCACCGCCCTTCCCGAAGGCTTCAAGGTCGTCGCCACCTCGCCGAACGCGCCCTACGCCTTCATCGCCGACGAGAAGCGCAAATATTACGGCGTGCAGTTCCACCCCGAAGTGGTGCACACGCCCGATGGCGCCAAGCTGATCGGCAACTTCATTCACAACATCGCCGGCATCAAGGGCGACTGGTCGATGTCTGCCTACCGCCAGAAGGCGGTCGAAGAGATCCGCAAGCAGGTCGGCGACAAGCGCGTGCTCTGCGCTCTCTCCGGCGGCGTCGACAGCTCGGTTGCGGCACTCCTGATCCACGAAGCGATCGGCGACAAGCTCACCTGCGTGCTCGTCGACCACGGCCTGATGCGCAAGGACGAGGCGGCCAATGTCGTCGCCATGTTCCGCGAACATTACAATCTTCACCTGATCCACGTCGATGCGGCCGACAAGTTCATCGGCGAGCTCGAAGGCGTTTCCGACCCGGAGACCAAGCGCAAGATCATCGGCCGCCTGTTCATCGAGACCTTCGAGGAAGAGGCCAAGAAGCTCGGCGGCGCCGACTTCCTCGGCCAGGGAACGCTCTATCCCGACGTCATCGAAAGCGTTTCCTTCACCGGCGGCCCGTCGGTGACGATCAAGTCGCACCACAATGTCGGCGGCCTGCCTGAACGTATGAACATGCAGCTCGTCGAGCCGCTGCGCGAGCTCTTCAAGGACGAAGTGCGCGTGCTCGGCAAGGAGCTTGGCCTGCCCGATAGCTTCATCGGCCGCCACCCCTTCCCAGGCCCCGGCCTCGCGATCCGCTGCCCGGGTGGCATCACCCGCGAAAAGCTGGAGATCCTGCGCGAAGCAGACGCCATCTATCTCGACGAAATCCGCAAGGCCGGTCTCTACGACGCGATCTGGCAGGCTTTCGCCGTGCTGCTCCCGGTCCAGACCGTCGGCGTCATGGGCGACGGCCGCACCTACGAATTCGTCTGTGCGCTCCGCGCCGTCACCTCGGTCGACGGCATGACGGCGGATTTCTACCACTACGACATGGAATTCCTCGGCCGCGCCGCCACCCGCATCATCAACGAAGTGCGCGGGATCAACCGCGTGGTGTATGACGTGACCAGCAAGCCGCCGGGCACGATCGAGTGGGAATGAGGGTTTGAGGCTGATTGCCTCGTGCTGACAAGGATGCCGCCGGCGTGATGCGTCTGGCGGCATTTTTGTTTGGTGTTATGATGAGGATGGACCAGATTTCCTGCCGTTCTTTAGGAAATCCACCGCCTTTTCAACTCCCAGCCGCTGCAAGAACTCGATCATCTTTCGGGTAACGTCGGAGCGGTCGGTTTTCATGGCTCCTGCCACGCTGCACAGGAACGCCAGTTTCTCCTCGTCGAGGCGGGTATTTTGGTGCGCGTTCTTTTTTGACATGGAGCCTCACATCACGGCAGGGAGGGGTTCGCGTCCGGCTCCACGGTTGCGCCAGACCAGCAGATGCATCGGACGAGACTCGCGATATGCATTCCAAGCCTTCACGCTGATAGCGACGCGTTCGGCTTCAGCAAGACGCAATCGGTGTGAGGCGCGCGTGCGGATAAGCCTTTCTCTCAAGTGCCTGATGGGACTTTGTTCGGTGAGTTGAACGCCATCGACTAGACGAGCGAAAAACTCATTCGCCTTTACGACGTCTTTTCGAGAGAAGGTTTGGTGAAGCGCTGCGGCTATGCCGCCACCCATCATATCACGCATCGAAGCGACATGTTTCAAGCTGCCTCTAATCTCAGGATTTTGCTCAAGAAGCTCAAGCAATTCTCCATTGGTAGGCGCGGAATTGGCAGACAACACAACGCCGTTGTCTATCATCCAGAGCCACCTGAGAGCAGACGCGAGACTTGTCGTGTTGCTTTCCCCTCTTTCCCGCAAAATGTCACTGACCGCCCGTTTTCTCCCGATGTCCAAGGAGGCAAAGGTGTCTTCTGAAAGCCCCTCAACGATAAGAGATGGGAATGAAACTTGCGCTTTCTTTGCGGCCTCAAGCCTATGCTGCCCGTCCAGCAGGCGACCCTCCTCGCTTATTTTGATCGTTTGACCGTTTAGCAGCCAGCGTCCGGCGAGCATGTCCCGAGCATATTTGTTGATGACCGGAGCGGAGACATGTCTGTTTGGCCCTCGCGAAGCTAACAGGGTTTCAGCCATTTCCGGCGTGACCGTTACAGATCTCACGTTCAAACTAAATTGGCGTTCCTTGACGGACGACAGATTCGAGGAATGAACTGAGTCTCCTAATGGACCCCAACCCGAATCCGCATCCAGGCGCGGAAATGTTTCACGCTCAGCTCCAAAGCGAAGCTGCTTTATTCTCCGCCCATGAAAAAATGCGTTCCATGCCTTGATGGCAATTGCCAGAATATAGGTCTGCTTCCGCACTCCACCTTGGCCTCGGAGCCCAAGCAAAGCATTTCGAAGTTGATTGACTGGATGATTTGGCTCAGACGATACTGGCTCCCCAAGTTCCGCGAAGAACCGATCAGCCTTTTCTAAATTAATACGGGCGGCAAGGTGATGTAGCGCGATGCCGCAGCCGTGCGGCAGAATGGGTATCGCTCGCAAGGCCGGCAGTACGCTCTCTCGGATCTCCGGGCGTTGCTCAAGGATGGCAAGAAGTGCGGTTATTCCAGGCGTTTTCGCCTTGCCGGGGGTAACGCGCGATTCATAGCTCCAAAGAATTCTCAACGCGGCTCCAAGAGACCGACCGTGGAGCTCTTTGCGTATAGAAAGTACATCAGCGAGCGTTCGCTTCCTTATCGAATCTATGGTCTCGAAAGCATCTTTCGTGATTCCGCTCACCACAAGCGTCTCGAAGACATTTTCCGAGCGAACGCAAGCATGCAGCCTCGCTCTCCCGTCGAGTACAGAAGCGTCTGCTCCGAGTATAATCGGCGACCCGTTCAACACCCACCGCCCCTCCCGCATATCCTTTTCAAAGGATTGAAGCGACGGCTTGTCAATGTGACCGTTCATCGACACGATCTTGAGCATTTTGGCAGCATCACTAGGAGATATTCTCTGAATCCGCCAATTTATGTCATCCACATTGGTCATGATTCACCTCCGTCTTTCATATTATTACGAAGAGGCAAACGAAGGTAGCTAGTTTCGTGTGTGACAAATCTAGAAAATGCAAAATCTCTAACGCTGAACAACTGGAAACCGATGTGCGGCAATGTGGCTTCTGCCGCCTACTTCATAGGCTCGCGTTGAGCTGCCTCATGTCAGGAAGTCGGACGCATCGGTGAAGCGCGCACTACAACGTCGCTTGAGAAACCGTTTGGCCGCGGCTATCCTACATCTGTCTTACCTCTGGAATTCAAGCCATGGCGCAGAGTGAAACCCTGATCACGACCGTCTCTACCAAGGGGCAGGTTATTCTCCCCAAGGCAATCCGCCAACGGCGCGATTGGGAAGCCGGTACGCGTTTGATCGTCGAGGAAACGCCAGAGGGCGTCCTGCTCAAGCAGGCGCCTGCATTTGCGCCGACACCTCAGGGCTCGGCATTCGGCATCCTGGCATACAAAGGCAACCCCAAGACGCTTGAAGAGATGGACGCGGGTGTGGCGGCCGAAGCGCGGGCGCGCTACGCGCGTAGTCGCGATCCGGAAACATGATCGCCGTCGATACGAACCTTGTCGTACGGTACATAACAGGCGACCATCCTGACCAATCGCTTCGGGCTCGTGAAATTATCGATACACAAAGCGTTTTCGTTGCCGCCACGGTCGTTATGGAAGTGGCCTGGGTTCTCAGGACGACCTTCGGTTTTTCTCGAACTGACATCGTGAGTTCGCTGCGCATCTTCGCGGGCATGCCGAGTGTCACGATCGAAGATGCAGACCTAGTCGCTGCCGCGTTCGATCTCGTTGAAAAAGGCATGGACTTTGCAGATGCGCTGCATCTGCTTCGCGTCCAACATTGCGACGCCTTGGTCACGTTTGACCGCAAGTTCATCAAGGCGGCACATGCCGCGGGCCACCCGTTCGTCCGCGAACCCTGACCTCAAAACAACGACTGCTGCACCGGCTTCGGCGGCGCGAGCTTCACGCCCTCCAGTTCCAGCATCCTTGCCTTCGACACCAAGCCCCCGGGGGCCGAGAAGCCGCCGATTTTGTTGCCGGCGGCGAGAACGCGGTGGCAGGGGATGATGAGGGCGACGGGATTCTTGGCCATGGCCTGGCCGACGTCGCGGGCGGCTTCGGGGCCGTGGCCAAGCTCTTTGGCGAGCGCGCCGTAGGTGGTGGTTTCGCCCCAGCGCAGGCGGCGGGCGGCGGCGTAGATGTCGCGGAAGAAATCGTCTTGGCCGGCGAGATCGAGCGCGAGATCGGAAAAGTCGATCGGCTCGCCGGCGAAGTAGCGCTTTACGGCGGCGATGGCTTCCGCAATGTCAGGCGTCGGGGCGGCCGGCTCGGCATCGGGGACGCGGCGCAGAAGCAGGCGTTCGGTTCCGTCGGCGCTTGACGTCGGCAGCTGGAAGCGGGTGATGCCGATGGCGTTCCATGCGATGCCGCAAAAACCGCCCGCGGTTTCGAATATGGCGTAATGCTGTGCTTGTTGGGCCATGGGTCTCGCCTCCCGATATCGAAGCTTGCCGACCTAAAGATCGGCCTCACCCGAAAATCGTACCTGACGGCTACGAATTCAACCCGTTTCTTGCGCGTAGAGAATTTGCGGTCAGCCGCGCGCCTGGAGGGGCTCGGTTTCTTCCTGCGCCGGCTTTGCGAGATCGGGGCGCAGCTTGGCGAAGACGGCGTCGAAGCCGGCGGCGATCTTTTGTGGCTCGTAGCGACGTGCGGCCTCTAACGCTGCGCGCGACAGCGCCGGAATGGCCTCTGGTTTTGCCGCCATGGAGGCGATCTCGGCGGCCAGCGCCTTGTCGTCGCCGGGGTCGAAGAGATAGCCGTCCTTGCCCGGGTCGATCGATTCAGGAATGCCGCCAGAGCGGGCGCCGATGACGGGGACGCCTTGCGCGAAGGCCTCGATCACCACGCGGCCGAAGGGCTCGCGAAAGAGCGAGGGCACCACGAGCACGTCGATCTGAGGGAAGAAATCCTCGGGCTTGGTCCAGCCTAGAAACTTCGTATTCTCGCAGGGAAACTTCTGCGGCAGCGACTTCGAATAATCGCTCTTGGCGCTGCCGGCGATGACGAAGCGGACGTTCTGGTCGTTCACCAGCCGATGGGCTGCGCGGGCGAGCGTATCGAGGCCCTTCACCGGATCATGCACGCCGATGAAGCCGAAGCGCATCGGTCCCTCGGGGGGCTTGCGCGGTTCTCTCAGGGCAATCGGCGGGACGGCGCCGGGCACGCGGTGGGTGCTGGCATTGGGGAAATAATCATGCTCGGTGTGGCGGCCGATGATGAAATCGGTTTCGCCGATCACGGCATCGACATAGCGCGAGAAGAATTTCTTGCCGTAGGATGAGACCTGGCAGGAGGAACAGGCGCGCACGCAATTGTCGTCGCCGCGCCGCATGCTGGCCTTCCAGCAGAGCAGAAAGGCACTGCGCAGGATATGGCAGACCGGCACGCCTGAACGCTTGGCCGCCGCCCAGGTGGCGACGTTGATATTTTCGATGCTGTCGGTCAGCACGATATCCGGCTTGAAGCGCCGGATTTCGCGGCGCATGACGAGATAGGCGCGCGGATTGAAATTCTCCAGCGCGTGCCAGATCAGCTTCTTCCAGCCCGGCCGCGGCAGGCGGTAATTCCAGTCAATGTTCAGCGTCTTCAGGCGGTGCACGGGGACGCCGTCATAGACCTCGTGCTTGTCCTCGCCCGAGACGTTGACGACTTCCAACTCGTGACCGGCCGCGATCAAGAGCTTGGCCACCATCATCGCCGAAATCGGGCCGCCGCCATCGATGAAGGGCGGAAAGGCCGCGCAGGCCATCAGGATACGCATAACAAGACTCCCGGCATCGATACTGAATGTTCTTCTTTTGTTCTTGATTTCCTCAATTCACCTGATACCATCCCTGCGTTCCCTGGATAGACAGAGGCGGGGCGGATGCTCCGGTGGTTGGTCATGCACGAACAGAACACGCAATCGTCCTTCGATTTCGCAAGCCGCACGATGCACCCGAAATCGTCAAGATTTGGCAAAGAAACCCTGTTTTTCGCGATTCTGCCGGATCCCGACGCGCGCCAGGCGTGCCTGGAGATCCAGACGCGCTTGCAGAGGGAACATGACGGGCTGCTCTCGCCCATGACGCCCGAGCGGTTGCACGTTTCGCTCTATGGCGTCGCCAGCGCGGAGAAGATCAAGGACGAGATGATCTTCGCGGCCTGCCAGGCAGCATCTGAAGTCGATGCCTGCCGTTTCGATCTCAGCTTCGATCATGTCGCGACGTTCAAAACGGCGTCGCGCAACGCCATCGTGCTCTCGGGCAATGGCGGTCGGGAACTGTTGCGACAGTTGCATATCCAGATCGGTATCGAGATGCATGCGATCGGCTGCGACCCGCATGTGAAAGCCGATTTTCAGCCGCATGCGACGCTGTTTTACGCCGACGAGACGGTGGCAAAGACCACGCTTGCCGCGCCTGTTGTCATGCCCGCGCGGGAGTTCGTGCTCTTGCACAAGCGGCCGGGTGAGCCGAACTACGAGCATGTGGAAAGCTGGCCGCTCAGCGAACGCGGCTGACACCTTGCCTCATGCATCGGAACGCGCTTAAAGCTGCTGCAGCAATGACAGCAGCAGCGGAGACAAAGATGGATAGGCCGGAGATCATCATTTCAGGCGATACGGCGGGAATGGAGTGGCGGCTGCCGGTGCTGCGCTTCAAGGGCAGCGACCCGAAGGCGCCGAAGATCTATATCCAGGCGGCGCTGCATGCCAACGAGCTGCCGGGAACGGCGCTGGTGCATTTCCTCTGCGAGAAACTGCGCGCGGCCGACAGCGTCGGCGAGATCCGCAGCGACATCACGATCGTTCCACATGCCAACCCCATCGGTGCGGCGCAATCGCATTTCGGCGAGCTGCAGGGCCGGTTCGATCTCGGTACGCGCACCAATTTCAACCGCGAATTCCCGCTGATCTCGGTCAAGGATCGCGACGGGCTGGTGGCGGAGCTCGACCGCTACAATGCCGTCGACCGGCTAAAGCGGCAGCTGATGCATATGGCGCTCGAAGCGGATCTGGTGATCGACCTGCATTGCGACGATGAATCGCTGCAATATGCCTATATCGACGAGGCCTTCTGGCCGGAAGCGGCCGATCTCGCAGCAGCACTCGACATGGAAGCGGTGCTCCTGTCGGATGGCGAAAGCTCGGCCTTCGAAGAGGCGATCGGCTATGCCTGGAAGCACGAAACGCAGGAAAAGAAGACGCGGCTGCCGGGCAAGCTCTCGGTCACCGTCGAGCTCCGCGGCATGCGCGACGTCTACCCAGAGATGGCCAAGAAGGATGCCGAGGGGCTGTTCAATTTCCTCGCCGCGCGCGGCGCCATCGCCCGTCAGGTTACGCTTGCGCCCTTCACCGGCCCTGCCGTGCCGCTCGACAATATCGAGATGATCCGCGCGCCTGAGGCCGGCACTGTCCTGTTCCACCGCAACATCGGCGAGGAGATCAAGGAAGGCGAGCTGCTCGCGACCATCCTCACCCGGCCGGGCGTGGCCGACGGCGCGATCGAAGTGCGCGCACCGCAGGCGGGGCTGATCGTCACCCGCACCTCGTCGCGCCTCGTGCGCCGCCGCGCCGACCTGATGAAGATCGCCTGCGGGGCGGCCAGCAAAGTTGCGCGCAAGCCCGGCGCGCTGGAAAACTGAGCGCCTTAGAACCGATTGGGAAGAACCGAATGACCGTCACCATCTATGGCATCAAGAACTGCGACACGATGAAGAAGGCCCGCAGCTGGCTGGAAGAGCACGACGTCGCCTATGATTTCCACGACTACAAGGCTTCCGGTATCGACCGGGCGCATCTGGAGAAGTGGACGCAGGAAGCGGGCTGGGAAACGGTGCTCAACCGCGCCGGAACGACCTTCCGCAAGCTGTCGGATGACGCCCGCGAAAACCTCGATCGCGAGAAGGCGATCGCGCTGATGCTGGAGCAACCGTCGATGATCAAGCGGCCGGTTGTCGAGGCTGACGGCAAGCTTCTGGTCGGCTTCAAGCCGGAGATCTATGGCGGATTCTTCAAGGGCTAATCGGATGTCGAAGACGACGCGGGCGACGCAGGTTCTGGAAAAGGCGAAGGTCGCCTTTTCCGTCCACACCTATGAGTACGATCCGAACGCCGAACGCATCGGGCTACAGGCGGCCGAAGCGATCGGCGAGGAGCCGCATCGCGTGTTGAAGACGCTGATGGCCGAGGTGGACGGCAAGCCTGTCTGCGTCGTCGTCCCCTCCGACCGCGAGGTCAGCATGAAGAAGCTCGCCGCCGCCTTCAAGGGCAAGTCGGCCAACATGATGAAGCCGGCGGATGCCGAGCGCCTGACCGGCTATCATGTGGGCGGCATCAGCCCCTTCGGCCAGAAGAAGCTGGTTCCGACGGCAATCGAGGAAGCGGCGATGAGCGAGGCCCTCGTCTACATGAATGGCGGGCAGCGCGGATTGCAGGTGCGGCTTGCCCCGAAGGATGCGCTCGACGTGTTGAAGGCGACGGCGGCTGCGCTGGTGGCGTGAGCGAGTTCCAGCCTCAACCCTTCCATTTGGCGGCCCAGTCCTTCAGCGCCGCCCGCGCCTTGTCCGGCCACTGCTTGACCGGCGGGCGAACGATGATCTTCTTGTTGAAAGGCTTCCAGGCCAGATAGACGGTGCGGCTGTCGATATCAGCGACGAGGATCGCCTCCTCTTCGGTGCACATATGCGGCGTGCAGGCCATGCCGGTGAAGACGTCGCCATCGAAACTGCCGCTGCCGACGCCGGTGATGCTGCGCTCATACTGTTCCTTGTCGGCACCCAGAAGAGCGTATATTTCCTTTGCCACCGCCGCGTTGGAGAAGAGTTCCGCCGGATGCGCCGCCTTGTGATCGCGCAGCGCGTCCCAGCCCGTTGCGGCATTGGGCGTGAAGGCGACGTCGGCCAATGGCTTGAAGCCGTCCGGCGCAGTCCAGGACCACTGCACGCCGGCGCGGCCGGGGATCGGCTGCGAGAAAAACAGCAGATGATCGCCCTTGTTTTCGACCTCCAGTCCGACGCAATCGTCCGGCTGCCCGTCGAGACGCGGAACGGCGCCCGGTGAAAAGGACAGCACGAAACGATCGCCCGGGCAGGCATTGCCGCCATTGGACGAGGAGCCGATGGCAACCGGGACATTGCCGACGACCGCCATTTCCTCGATCATCAGATAGGCATTGGCCAGCAGCCTGCTGCCATCGACCGTCAAGGCAAGCTCGTCATCCTGCTTCACGACCTCGACCTTGTGGCCGAACATGGTCATGCCGAGTTCGCCAGCGACTGCCGCTGCCGGCAGGGCGAGGCCCGCCGCGGCCAGTATCCCCATCAGCTGTCTCATCCGCTCCCCACTTGCCCGATGTCCCCTTGGGACATCTGAATATGCACGGTTGAAATTGGCAAGGGCCGCAAGCTTCAATTTCGCCGCAAAGGGATCTAAGTCTGATGACCTGTCCGTTCGTTTCAGAAGGTGATCGATCATGAACTACATGCCGCAGGGCGATAACGCCGTGGACCCCATCAAGCTCGACAAGCTCGCTGAAGTCGCCGTCAAGGTCGGGCTGCAGCTTCAGAGCGGCCAGGATCTCGTGATCACCGCGCCTGTCGTGGCGCTGCCGCTGGTGCGGCAGATCACCAAGCATGCCTATATGGCGGGTGCGGGCCTGGTCAGCGCCTTTTATTCCGACGAGGAATCGACGCTGGCGCGCTATCAATATGCCAATGATGCGAGCTTCGACCGGGCGTCCAGCTGGCTCTACGAGGGCATGGCGAAGGCCTATGCGAACGGGGCGGCGCGGCTTGCTGTTGCCGGCGACAATCCGATGATGCTTTCCGAGCAGGACCCCGCCAAGGTCGGCCGCGCCAACCGGGCGATGTCGACGGCCTACAAGCCGGCGCTCGAGAAGATCTCCAATTTCGACATCAACTGGAACATCGTCTCCTATCCGAACCCGGCCTGGGCAAAGCTGGTGTTCCCCAATGATCCCGAGCCGATCGCGGTCGCCAGGCTCGCCAAGGCGATCTTCGCCGCCTCGCGCGTCGACGTCGAAGACCCGATCGCGGCCTGGGCGGAGCATAATGCCAACCTCCGCAAGCGCTCCAGCTGGCTGAACGGCGAGCGTTTTTCGGCCCTGCATTTCACCGGCCCGGGCACGGACCTGACGGTCGGGCTTGCCGATGGCCACGAGTGGCACGGCGGCGCGTCGACCGCCAAGAACGGCATCACCTGCAACCCGAACATCCCGACCGAAGAGGTGTTCACGACGCCACATGCGTTGCGTGTCGAGGGTTACGTGTCGAGCACCAAGCCGCTGTCGCACCAGGGCACGCTGATCGACAATATCCGCGTGAAATTCGAGGGCGGCCGGATCGTCGAGGCGAAGGCGTCGCGCGGTGAAGAGGTGCTGAACAAGGTGCTAGATACGGACGAAGGCGCGCGCCGGCTCGGCGAAGTGGCGCTGGTGCCGCATTCCTCGCCGATCTCGGCCAGCGGCATCCTGTTCTACAACACGCTGTTCGACGAAAACGCCTCGTGCCACATCGCGCTCGGCCAGTGCTATTCCAAGTGCTTCCTCGATGGCGCCAACCTCAGCCAGGATCAGATCAAGGCGCAGGGCGGCAATTCCAGCCTGATCCACATCGACTGGATGATCGGCTCCGACAAGGTCGATATCGACGGTATCAGAGCCGATGGCTCGAAGGTTCCCGTCATGCGGCAGGGCGAGTGGGCGTAACAGCCGACTCGATAGCCGATTTGGCGTCCAATCTGGCGGGCATCGAAACCCGCTGACTGAACCAGACGCTCGCCAGCACCATTGCGAAACCGCAAAGCTGGGCGGGCGTCAGCACCTGGCCGAGCGCCAGCCAGCCTAGAAGAGTGGCAACGACGGGGCTCAAGAAGCCCAGCGAGGATGCTGCAGACGGCTCGATGCGGGCGAGGCCGCGAAACCACAGAATATATGTCAGCGCCGCGCCGATCAGGCCGAGCCAGGCCATGCCGAGCACGTTTTCGAGCGTCGGCGGCGGCAGAGCGGGCTCGGCGATCAGCGCCAGCGGCACCAACAGCAGGCCGCCCGCCGTCAGCTGCCAGGCGGTGAAGGTGAGGCTTGATACCGGTGGCGTCCAGCGGCGGGTAAGCACCGTGCCGCAGGCCATGGAAACGGCGCCGGCAAGACCCGCGAGAACCCCGATCGGATCAAGCGCCGCGCCCGGCGTCAGCACCAGCAGCCCAACACCCGCCATGCCGACAAGACCGGCTGCGACCGCCAGCGCCTTGATCGGCCGGCCAAGCACGAGGCGCGAGAGCACGATGACGATCAGCGGCTGGATGGCGCCGACCGTTGCGGCGACGCCGCCGGGCAGCCGATAGGCCGAAACGAAGAGCATTGCCCAGAAGAACGAGAAGTTCAGCGCGCCGAGCACGAAGGCACGAAACCACCAGATACCCTGAGGCAGCCTGCGAACGACCGCGAGCAACAACAGCCCTGCCGGCAGGGCGCGGAGCATGGCTGTTGTCAGCGGATAGCCGTGCGGAAGATAGGAGGTGGTGACGAAATAAGTGCTGCCCCAGATGGCGGGAGCAAGCGCGGTGGCCAACACATCGGCGGCGTATGTCGTATCTTTCTTCATATCAAGTATCTCTACCTCAAGATAAAGTAATCCTACGCTGATTTATCTTGACGTCAAGACATATTGCGGTAGAGCTCGTTCAGCATGGAGTGAGCCGATGGACCGCGTCGACAGGATATTGCAGCAATGGGCCCACGAGCGGCCTGATCTCGACACACAGGCGATGGGCCTGCTCGGGCGCATGAAGCGGCTGGCGACCCATCTCGGGCGCGAGGTTGAGCAGGTGCTGCAGAGCCACGGCCTGTCGTCGTCTTCCTTCGACGTGCTGGCGACGCTGCGCCGCTGCGGCGCGCCCTACCAGATGTCGCCGGGCGATCTGCTTGAAATGACGATGGTGAGCTCGGGCACGATGACCAACCGCATCGACCAGCTGGAAAAATCTGGCCTGGTGGAGCGCGTTGTCAATCCGCATGACCGGCGTAGCGTCCTGATCGCGCTGACCGGCAAGGGGCTCGATCTCGTCGACGAGGCTGTCGGCGCGCATGTCGCCAACCAGCAACGGCTGACGGAGACGCTCGATCACGACGAGAAGGCAGCGCTCGATGCGCTGCTTCGGAAGTTTCTGGCGGCGTTCGAATAAAACGCCGCCCTCGCTTGGTGATCAGCGGTAGTAGATCACGTGGCCGCCGTTCAGCGCCCGCTGCACCTGGATGACATTCTTCAGCGCGATGCCGCGATCGGCGACCGCCTGCATCAGGTGCCTGTCGGCGCTGACGGTTGCCTGCGCCTCGCGGATGCCTGATGGCATGGGGTGGCGCAGCGAGAGCGGCAGGGATTGCTCGCGCTGTGAGAGCGAGGTGATGCGGATGGCGGTGACGCTGTCGTTGTAAGCCTTGCCGAAGATGAACTCGGACACTTTCGACTGGCCCGCCAGCGCCGGCGCGGCAGGCAATGCGCCGGAGAGCGCACCGGCAAGGGCGCCGACCATCAGAAGAGCGGGCAACATTCTTTTCAAGGTATTTCTCCAGTCTCAAATATCAGAGCGGCCGCGACAGGCTGGCCATATCAAACGCGCGACGCACCGAAAGGTGGTCGCCTCAGCATCCAGATAAGCACTTTGCGGCAATTTTTAAACGCCCGGAAACAGGGCACGACCACGATTTGGTGATCGCCCCACGCGGCCCGCAAAGAAGCCTCGCAGGATCAGAACAGGCTGCCCTGCTTCGGCGGTGCTGCGGGATCGGCTGCCTTCGGCTCCGAGGTTTTGCTGCCGCGCTTTCTGGCGCCTGCCGGCGGTTCGCCGCCCTCGGTGGTGATCGCGCCGATGCGGCCATCGGAGAATTCGATCGAGATGCCTGCGCCGGCGTGCAACATCGCCGCCTCTGAGACCGGGCGATTGTCCTCGTCGCGAATGACGGCATAGCCGCGCTTCAGGACATTCTTGTAGGAGAGCGATTGCAGCATGCGCTCCTGCGCCGAGAGCTCGCCGCGCGCCCGCACCAGCTGGTGGCGCACCGCCGTGTCGGCGCTGCGCGAAAGATTGGCAAGACGGTCGCGCATGCGCGATGTCTGGCTCTTCAGCCGCGATGGCAGAGAGGCGAGTGCTGCGTCGGCGCGGCCGATGCGCGATTTCGAGCGGTCGATCAGCCGCTCGACGGTGCGCTCGGCCCGCGTCATGCGTTCAGCCAGCATCTGGCGGCGCTCGGCGATCCGGTTCGACAGCATGTCGGGGCGCAGATGCGCCGCCGTACGCTCGAAGCTGCGGCGCTTGTTCAAGGTGTTGAGCTCGAGGCCACGGCCAAGGCCCGATGCCGCCTCGTCGAAGCGGCGGCGTGGGAGGGCGAGAAGCTGGTCGAGCGAGGGCAGTGCGCGCATCAACGCCCGCACCTGCTGCCGGCGCTGGTCCATCTGCCTCAGCGTACTGCCCTGCAGGCGGGCGGAAAGACCCGAGAGCTGCGCCTGAAGCTCCGCCTTGACCGGCACGGCCATTTCGGCGGCCCCCGTCGGCGTCGGGGCGCGAACGTCGGCGGCGTAGTCGATGAGCGTCCAGTCGGTCTCGTGGCCGACGGCCGAGATCAGCGGGATCCGGCTTTCGGCGGCGGCGCGCACCACGATCTCGTCGTTGAAGCTCCAGAGATCCTCAAGACTGCCGCCGCCGCGCGCGACGATCAGCACGTCGGGACGCGGCGTCGGCCCATTGGGCTCGAAAGCGTTGAAGCCGCGAATGGCGTTCGCCACCTCCTCGCCCGAACCCTCGCCCTGCACCTTCACCGGCCAGACGACGACATGCACGGGGAATCGATCGGATATGCGATGCAGGATATCGCGGATGACGGCGCCTGTCGGCGAGGTTACCACACCGATCACCCGGGGCATGAAGGGCAGCGGCCGCTTGCGGGCGGGATCGAACAGACCCTCGGCGCCAAGCTTGCGCTTGCGCTCCTCGATCAGCGCCATCAGCGCGCCGGCGCCGGCCGGCTCCAGCGTCTCGATGACGATCTGATATTTGGAAGAGCCCGGGAAAGTGGTGATCTTGCCTGTTGCGATCACTTCCATTCCCTCTTCGGGGCGGACTTTGAGGCGCGAAAAGCTCGTCTTCCAGACCACGGCGTCAATGCGGGCGCGATCGTCCTTCAGCGAGAAATAGGCGTGTCCCGACGAGTGCGGGCCGCGATAGCCGGAGATCTCGCCGCGCACGCGCACCTGATCGAAAGCCGTCTCGACGGTCCGCTTGATCGAACCCGAGAGTTCCGACACCGAATATTCGGTGAGATTGCTCGGCGAATCATTGTCGAAGAAGCTGCTCATAAGGCTGTTCTAGCCGAAGAAGAGCGCAAAGGCAGCCCCGTGCGCGGGGAGGTTTTTCGTTCGTCGGCGCTGTTCGATGCTGCGTCTCAACGAAAACAAGCGCGCTGTTTCAATAGCTTGATGGATCGGCAAGACAGCACGACGTCTGAAGCCAGCGCGCGATTTTCCCCGTTTTGCATGGCGGCACCATCATTGCGGCAGGAAACCAAGGAGCTCCCCATGTCCGATCGCTTTGCATCCCACACACCCTCGCTCACAGGCCCGGCCAGCACCGGCTTTCCGATCACGCCCGACGACACGCTGGCGCTGCCCGAAACCACGCGCGCGCTCTATGTAGGCGGCGGCGGCAGCCTTGTGGTGGAGATGGCGTCCGGCGCATTGCTGACCTTCGAGGGCGTAGCCGACGGCATGCTTTTGCCGCTGCGGGTGTCGCGCGTGCGTGCATCGGGCACCACGGCAAGCGGCCTCATCGGTCTCGTCTGAATGTCGAACGGCGATACATACGGAACCGCGAATGTTGCCGATGCGTTAATTGTTCGTCAAAGCCAGCGGACGTATAGTGAGGTGATTCGGGAGACCCTGATGATTGCTCTGACCGCAACAGCAATTGGCATCGCAACAGCGCCGATGCGCAACATCTTTTCCATGGTTCTCGTGGGCTTGCTCATCTGCGGAAGCTATATCTGTGCGGCGCTTTTCGCGCCGACCTCGATCATCGATCTCGCCGTCGCCATCCTCTTCTACAATATCAGCCTGCTCGCCTGCCTCGTCGGGCTGCACCTGATCGGGCGCGCCCGCAAGAGAGCGCGCCTCGTTTAACTTCCGTCACGATCCACCGATAGTCACGATCCGCTAGGCACGTAGCGGAAGAACTGCACCGGCGAGCCCTCCTGCTTCGGCAGCGGCTGCAGGTATGACGGCACGTTACCCTTTTCCAGCTGTGCGTAGAGACCATCCGGCTTCATCTTGGCGATCTCGCGCGTCTGCGCGAAATCGGGGCAGAAGGCGAGCGTCGTTACGCCGGTGCCGCGGATGAAGGCTTCCGCATCCGCAGGCGTCGCGAGACCGATATGCAGCTCGGTGAGCATGCCGCCCTGGTTGCGGTGGTACGGCGCGGAGAGGATACGGTTCTGCGTGAAGCGCAGGATATGGACGCCCATGTCCGACGGTGCTGAGACGAGGCCCGGCGGGATCGACGCCAGCGGCGCGACCACCTCGGGCGAGGCGCAGGTGAGCTTCTCCTTGGCCTCGGCCAATTCGGCCTGGTTGTTGTCCAGACGCGAGCCGATGAAGCCGCCGACCAGCCCCCAGACCGAGGCAACGCTCAGGAGTACGGTCAGGATATAGCTCAGCGCGGCGGCGCCATTTTCGCTGTCGGCATTTGAGACGCGGCGCATGTCGATGATCAGCAGCGCCAGCGGGAAAACAGCCAGCTGGTTGGCGAAGGTCGAGCCGCGAACCTGGACAAGCGAAATCCCGAAGCTGATGCCGAGCAGGCAGAGCAGGATGAGATGGATACGAACACGATCGGCATGGAAAAGCCGGAAGACGCAGACGGCGATGCCAAACAGGCCCGTCGCGTAGAAGAAGCCGAGCGTATACGGATCCTGCCGCATTGCGCCAAAGATCGACTGCGCTTCCTGGACATTGTTGAGCCAGAGATCGATCAGCATCGGGTCGAGATCGGCGAGCGGATTGCGCAGGCATTGCGGCGCGATGATCAGCGCCGATGCGAGCACGCCGGCCCCCACGCCCGCAAGGACCACGAAGCGCAAGCCGCGGCCGAGGCCGCTGGCAAAAGCGGCGGCAAACAGGAGCAGACCGCCGCCGATGGTCGCCAGGCTGTAATAGCCGAGCGAGAGGTTGTCGCAGGTGACGGCCGGGTAAAGCCTCGGCGGTACCGTGCCGAAGAAGAACAGGCTGATCGACAGAGCGAGCGTCAGGCCAAATGCCTTGGCGGCGGGCGCGAAGGGCTTTCCTTCCCAGGCCCAGGCCAGCGAAACGACGAGGCAGACGCCGGCGACGAAGGGCGTGGTCTCGGCGCCAATCGCAATCGCCAGCGCGGCGGAAAAGCCAGCGATCGCGTAGCTCAGCGGCCGATAGTCTTCATCGAGCAGCATGGCCGTCATGATCGCGACCAGGGCAAACTGGACATTGTGATGATCGATGGAGCCAGGCAGGAAGCGGTTGCTGGCAAGCAGCAGGAAGACCGTGAACCCCAGCGCGATATGCATGCCGAACACGCCGCCGACGCGCCGGCCGGCAAGGCCCATGCCCCAGAGGCTCGGAATGACGAGCGAGAGCGGCCAGACGAGCAATGCGGCAGCTTCTGCCCGCTGCTCCGGCAGGAAGAGCGAGAAGAACTTGATCAGCGTGGCGATCGGAAGGTCGATCAGCCGGGACCAGTGCATCAGCGTGCCGTTGCCCAGGCCCATGCGGTACTGCATGAGATCGAACCAGCCCTGTCCGTTCAGGAAATCGCGAACCTCGACGAGGCGCATGACATCGTCATTGTCGGCGCCGACATAGTCCTTGGCGTTCGGCAGACGGAGCGCGACGATCGCGATGATCAGCAGCACGCTGTAGAAGAAAACGGAAGGCCAGAGCCGCGCCGCCTGCAATTGCAGCCTTTCGCGGAGGGACATGGATGTTGGTTCACCAGTCATCGGGGCAACAGTCGCCATGAAGCAGATCTCGTCATTGATTGCGGCGCGACTTTACGATGCGCGTATCAAGAAAGCGTAAAGTAGCGGCGCGGACGTATCTTCGCGGCCCCATCAGTGACCTTCGCTCTCGTCATAGGCACTTGTTAACGGCCCTGCTTTAGACTTGCCGCAAGTTTCTCCTGATGGGTGTGATCATGACCGGATCGCGTGTCGACAATCTGGGCGTTGCCGTTTTGCTTCCCTGCTACAACGAGGCGGCGACGATCGGCGCTGTCGTGCGCGGCTTCAAGGCGACGCTGCCGGATGCGGCAATCCATGTCTACGACAACAACTCCACCGACGGCACTGCGCTCCACGCCATGCTGGCGGGCGCCCATGTCGTGCGCGAAAGGCGCCAGGGCAAGGGCCATGTGGTGCGCCGCATGTTTGCCGATATCGACGCCGACATCTACATCATGGCCGATGGCGACGGCACCTATGCGCCTGAAGACGCCGAGGAGCTCATCCGCACGCTGCTCTCGGAGCGCGCCGACATGGTTGTCGGCACACGCCGCGGCGTGCACGACGACGCTGGCCGCCAGGGCCACGCCTTCGGCAACCGCATCTTCAACATCTTGTACCGCACGATCTTCGGCCCGGATTTCACCGACATCTTCTCCGGCTACCGGGTGTTTTCGCGCCGCTTCGTGAAAAGCTTCCCCGCGGTCTCGGCCGGCTTCGAGATCGAGACGGAAATGTCCGTGCATGCCTCGCGGCTGAAGCTACCTGTCAGCGAGCTCGAGCTCGACTACGGCCGCCGACCCGAGGGCTCGCATTCCAAGCTCTCGACCTTCAAGGATGGCGCCAAGATCCTCTGGATGTTCGCCATGCTGATGAAGGAAACACGTCCCTTCGCCTTCTTCGGCATCATCACCGGCCTGTTCATGGCGCTGAGCCTCGGCTTCATGGCGCCGGTTCTGGCGGAATATTTCGCGACCGGCCTCGTCAGCCGCATGCCGACCTGGGTCATGTCGATGGCGCTGATGATGATCTCGTTCATGATGTTTACCGCCGGCGTGATCCTGGATTCGGTCGCACGCTCGCGCGCCGAGCACCTGCGGATCGAATATATGCGGCTCGAGGCATCACATCTTCTCGGCAACGGCTTTGCCTCCGAGCTCGAAGAGATCGACATTCGCCGGCAGACCTCTCAAGCAGGTGCGGCGTGAAGAAACTGCTGCGCTTCGGCATTGCCGGCGGGCTGGGCTTCATCGTCGATGCCGGCGTGCTCATGCTTCTGCTGCACACGACGCCGATCGGGCCTTTCATCGCCCGGGTGATCGCCATCGCGCTCGCCATGGTGACGACATTCGTCTTCAACCGAACCTTCACCTTCGAACGCTCGGGAGATTCTCTCGCCGCCGAAGGGTTCCGCTACGGCTCGGTCGGGATCACCGCCGCATTGGTCAATTACGGGCTCTATTCAGCGTTGCTTCTCTCGATGCCCGACCTGCAGCCGCTGGCGGCGATGGTGTTTGCCACCGCCGCGGCAACCGTCTTCAGCTTTTTCGGCTACTCGCGCTTCGTCTTCCGCGAGAAATAATCACACCGTCTCCCAGCCGTCCTTCTCGCTGGCGCGATAGATCGCGTCGATGAACGCCTGGCTGAGCCTGGAGCTCTCCAGCGACACGATCTCCTGCTCCTCGCCTTTGGCGGCGCGCGCGAAAGCTTCGGCCTCGCGCTTGTACTGGCGGCTGTCGGGGAAGCGGAACACCGTGGATTCGTTGTGGCTGCGGTTGCTGAGCTCGATCTCTTCCGCACCCCAGCGATCTGCATTGAAGGGCGACTTCACCTCGATGAAGCCTTCGGAGCCGTGGAACACCATGACCTGGCGGTTCGCCATTTGAGTGGAGATGTAGAAGCTGAGCTCGAAGCCGCCGAAATCCGCCTTGACGCTGGAATAGATGTCGGTGCCGAAATCAGGATCGCGGCGGGTGACGGCCTGCACGCGGCGCGGCTCCTCACCGGTGACGAAGCGGGTGGTGATGGTCGGGTAGACGCCGATATCGGGCAGAGCGCCGCCGCCGAGTGCGGGAATATTGCGCATGTTGCCGGGGTCGCGGTTGAAGTAGGTGAAGGCGCCCTGCACATGCAGCAGCGTACCGATGGCGCCGTCCTTGATCAGCTGGCGCACCTTCAGCCAGACCGGGGCGTAGGTGACCATGTAGGCCTCGGTCACCAGCACCTTGTTGCGGTCGCGGGCGGCGATCAGGCTGTCGATCTCGTCTGCCTTCAGCGCGATCGGCTTTTCGCAAAGCACGTGCTTGCCGGCATCGGCCGCCTTGATCGTCCACTCGACATGCTGGGCGGTCGGCAGCGGGATATAGACGGCGTCGATCTTGTCGGAGGCCAGCATTTCCTCGTAGGAGCCGAAGGCGTGCGGCACCGAGAAACGGTCTGCCATCTCTCTCGCCTTGGACAAATCGCGGCTGGCAATTGCCGTGACGACGCAGTTTTCCGCATCCTGGATGGCCGGAACCACGAGCTCGCGGCCGATCTTGGCGGTCGACATGATACCGAAGCGCAGCATGGTCATTTCCTCTCCTCTACTGATTTTGAGGGGAGATTAGAGACGGCCGGGCTGCGGCGCAATGGCGCGATCACAATTCGCGGCGCTGGCCGCGGCGCAGGTTTTCATCCGCCCGGATGCGCACTAGGTTACATCGCAGCGGCGTCCTGCCGCGGTCCGAATTTCAATAGATTGAAGATTTCAGGAGTATCTCATGGAATTGCGTCGCCTTGGAAAAACCGGCCTTTCGGTCGCGCCGATCGTGTTCGGCGGCAATGTGTTTGGCTGGACGGCCGACGAGAAAACCTCTTTCAACATCCTCGACGCCTTCTTCGACGCCGGCTTCAACACCATCGACACGGCGGATGTCTATTCGGCCTGGGTGCCGGGCAACAAGGGCGGCGATAGCGAAGAGATCATCGGCAAGTGGCTGAAGCAGAACAAGGTCGCCCGCGACAAGGCCGTGATCATCACCAAGGTCGGCTCGGAAATGGGTCCCGGCAAGAAGGGGCTGAAGGAGCAGTATATCCTCGAGGCCGTCGAGGCGTCGCTGAAGCGGCTGCAGACCGATTATATCGACCTCTACCTCTCGCACTGGCCGGATGCAGAGACGCCCTACGAGGAAACGCTGGGCGCCTTCGCCAAGCTGAAGCAGCAGGGCAAGATCCGCGCCATCGGATGCTCCAACCTCGACGCCACGCAGCTGCAGGCCTCCTTCGACGCCGCCGAAAAGGCCGGCCTGCCGCGCTATGACGTGATCCAGCCGGAATATAACCTCTACGACCGTGCCCCCTTCGAGGGACCGTTGGCCGATCTCTGCGTGAAAGAGGATATCGGCGTCATCACCTATTTCAGCCTCGCGGCTGGCTTCCTGTCGGGCAAGTACCGCAGCAAGGCCGACACCGAAGGCAAGGCACGCGGCGGCAAGGCAGCCGGCTATCTCGACGACAAGGGCCTGAAGATCCTCGCGGCGCTCGACACGGTGGCCACCGAGACCGGCGCCAAGCCCGCCGAGATCGCGCTTGCCTGGCTGCTGCGCAAGAAGGGCGTCACCGCCCCGATCGCCAGCGCCACCAGCCTGTCGCAGCTCGACAGCCTGACGAAATCGGCGACGCTTGCGCTCAGCGACGAGGCGATGGCGCTGCTCGACAAGGCCGGTGCCTGAGGGGAGAATCGGAGGCACGCCCTTATGGTTGGTGGGCGAGCGCCCCATTCTCGACGTCATGCTCGGGCTCGTCCCGAGCATCTAAGCACGCCTCGACTCGCTCAACGTGGGTGGATCGCCCTCCCGCGGACAATTCACCCTCAAACACCCCGCAACGGCGGAAAACCCTCATACCACTGCGAATGATCACCCTCCCAATTCTCCATCCCCGGCTTTGTCAAGATTCCGCGCGGGCTGATGTAGCTCTGGATCACCCGGCGCGGGCGCTCATGCCACTGGATGTTGAAGGCCCATAATTTCGGGAAGAAGCAGAGCGAGGCATAGGGCAGGTGGTCGTGGATCCACCAGGCGAGCCGCTGCCAGTCTTCCAGCGCGTGATAGCGATCGACCACCCAGGGAACGACGACGCAGGCGGCAGCCCCCATGTAGCCATCGGCATCGCGCATGTCCCAGATGTGGTGGGCTGCTGTAGCGGCGTTGGTGGAGCAGTTGAGCTTGTTCTGGTTACCGAAGCGATTGACCTCGGGCGAGCGGTAGCCGGAGCGGATGTGCAGGCGGCCGAAGGTCTCCTGCAGGGGTTCCAGCAGCTCCTCGCACAGCCTTCTGCCGGTCTCTATGGCAAGGTCCGGATCGTCGGGGATATTCGGGATGCGATAGAAATCGGCGATCTCGGAATGCAGGAAATCGCGCAGGAAGAAATTCTTCGACAGCCTCGCCCGACCCAAATCCTCCAATGCTTTCATTGATCCCGGCTTTTTCATAAGCGACCTCCCTGCCCTGCTGACGGCAAGTTTGCAGCATCGGCCGCAAATGGCCACCCGAAATGATCGGAACCATTAGCCTTCGTCCAGCTTCTCCCTGCGAAGCCGCATGACGCGGCTTCCACGAGCCAGGGACAAAGGACAAGGGACATGGCAAAGGAAAAGAACCTCGACGATCTGTTCTACGATACGCTCAAGGACATCTACTACGCGGAAAAACAGATCCTCAAGGCGCTGCCGAAAATGGCGCGTGCGGCGCAATCGGAAGAGCTGAAAGCCGGATTCATGACGCACAAGGAACAGACGGAAGGCCATGTCGACCGGCTGCAGCAGGTGTTTGAGCTGATCGGCAAGCGGGCGCAGGGCAAGACCTGCGAGGCGATCCAGGGGATCATCGCGGAAGGCGAAGAGATCATCGAGGAATTCAAGGGTTCGCCGGCTATCGATGCCGGGCTGATCTCCTCGGCGCAGGCCGTCGAGCATTACGAGATGGCCCGCTACGGCACGCTGAAGACCTGGGCGCAGACGCTCGGCAAGAAGGACGTGGTGACGCTGCTCGACCAGACGCTGCAGGAAGAAGCCGCAACCGACAAGACCTTGTCGAAGCTCGCAACCTCGGCGGCCAACCAGAGGGCCGCGGCCTGACCGGCGGCGCAGGCGGGAGCGCCATGATCGGCCGCTCCCGCCTCACCCCGTGTAACGGAAGAAATCGATGAAGGCGCGCAAGGCCGGGCGCATCTGGCGGCGGCTTGGATAGTAGATGAACGGGCCCGGATAGGGCGCGCACCAATCCTCCAGGACCCGCACCAGATTGCCGCTTGCAAGCTCGTCTTCGACGCGCAGGTCGAAGAGATAGGCGAGGCCGACGCCGTTCAGCGCCGCGATCAGCGCCAGCCTGTCCTCGCTGACGATCAGCGGGCCATCCACGGGCACCACCAGTTCGCGGCCGTCCTTCTCGAACTCCCAGCGGTAGATCGTGCCATTGGTGAAGCGCCGCTTGATGCAGCGGTGGTCGACGAGGTCGGAGGGATGCAGCGGTTTGGGGTGGCGTTTGAAATAATCTGGCGAGCCGGCGATCACGGTCGTGAGGTTCGGCGAGGCACGCACCGCGATCATGTCAGCCTCGAGGCTTTCCTCCAGCCGGATGCCGGCGTCAAAGCCCTCGCGGACGATGTCGATGAAGCCATCCTCGTTGGCGATTTCGAGCGTGATATCGGGATAGCGGTTGAGGAATTCGCCTAGGCGCGGCGCGAGCAGGATATCGGAGGCAAAGCGCGGTGCGGTCACCCGCAGCGTGCCGGCCGGCCGTCCTCCCGCCTCGCTGACGGCTTCGAGCGCGATGCCGATCTCGTCCAGCGCCGGCTTCAGCCGCTGCAAGAGCAGCCTCCCCTCCTCCGTCGGCGCCACGCTGCGCGTCGTGCGCGCCAGAAGCCGGATGCCCAGGCTCTCCTCAAGGCTGGAGACGGCGTGGCTGACGGCCGAGGGCGCGATCTCCAGCTCCTTGGCGGCGGCGCGGAAGCTGCGGTGCTCGGCGACAGTGGCGAGAACGGCGAGTTGGGCGAGCTGGGTTCTGTTCATTGATCTATTTGTTAGAACAGCCTGTGCCGCATTGCACGTATTTTTTGAAAGCTCTCGGCGCGCTAGGTTTGCCTCGTGCCGCTCAAATCGCGGCCTCACCATTTGCTCGAAGGGAGCCAGACATGAAAACCCGCACACTCGGACAGGACCTTGCAGTCTCCGCCGTCGGCCTCGGCTGCATGGGCATGAGTTTCGCCTATGGCGCCAGCGACGAAAATGAATCGATCCGCACACTTCACCGCGCCGTCGATCTCGGCATCACCTTCTTCGACACGGCCGAAATGTACGGCCCCTACACCAACGAGGAGCTGCTTGGCCGCGCCTTGAAGCCGGTGCGCGACCGCGTCGTCATCGCCACCAAGTTCGGCTTCAAGTTCGATCCTTCGAAATCCGGCGCGGCGGCGCTGACGGGCGTCGACAGCCGGCCGGAGAATGTGAAGCGCGTGGCGGAAGCGTCGCTGAAGCGGCTCGGCACCGATGTCATCGACCTCTATTACCAGCACCGCGTCGATCCCAATGTTCCGATCGAGGAGACCGTCGGCGCCATGGCCGAGCTGGTGCGCGAGGGCAAGGTGCGGGCGCTGGGGCTTTCGGAGGCCGGCAGCGCCACGATCCGTCGGGCGCATGCTGTGCATCCGATCGCGGCGGTGCAGAGCGAATATTCGCTCTGGTCGCGCGATCCCGAGCATGACGTGCTCGCCACTTGCCGGGAGCTTTCGATCGGCTTCGTGCCATACAGCCCGCTCGGCCGCGGCTTCCTGACGGGGGCGATCCGCAAGCCTGATGATCTCGGCGCCGACGATTTCCGCAGCCAGCTGCCACGCTTCCAGGCCGACAATTTCGATGCCAATGCCGCCCTTGTGGCCAAGCTTGAGGCGCTGGCGAAGGACAAGGGCGTGACCACGGCGCAGCTGGCGCTCGCCTGGGTTCTGCATCAGGGCGAGGACATCGTGCCGATCCCCGGCGCCCGCAAGGTCAATCATCTCGAGCAGAACGCGGCCGCCGCCGATATCGCGCTCTCGGCCAGGGAACTCGCGCAGCTTAGCGCAATCATGCCGCTCGATGAGATCGCCGGCAAGCGCTACTCCGAGGCATCGCTGGCGATGACCAATCTCTGAGAGAACAACCTCTGACAGGTTGGGCCGCCCCTGCGAGATCAGCGGGGCGGGCCCAACCACAGATCAGGAAAGAGATTTGGTTTTGTTCAACTTTGGGTCTTCTCCTCGAGCATATTAGCACTAGGTAAACTTTCCGTTGAGAGGAAGGGAACCCCATGCCAGATGCCAAGGACAAAGGGCCGGCCGATCCAGGCCTGTCCGACATAAGAGGACGCATGCTCGTGCTTGAAGTGGTGGCGATGACCTCGCTGGCGCTGGTTCTGGACACATCCGGCGAGGATGGCGGGAAAATGGGGCGGGGTATCCTGCACCTCATCCGCGAGGCCGTAGGCAACAAATGCGACGAGATGGGTCTGTCCGACAACGCCTCATCGACCGCGCAGGCCTATGCCGAGGAACTGATCGGCACCGCCCTGGCCACGCTCTACCCATCCACGCATTAAAGTAGGCACAGTCCAGCAACGACTTTGCGCGTTGCGCGCTCCGCGCTATACTTCACCATCGACACGATCGAGGTACGGACCATGACGGACCGGCAGGCGATAGAGGCAGTCGTGCATCTCTATGTCGAAGGCATGACCTTCGCCAACGAAGCAGCGCTGCGCAAGGCGTTTCATCCGAAATGCGCTGTCATCGGGCATTACGAGAGCGCGGTCGAATGGTCGACCCGCGACGAGTTCATCGCCGCCATCGTGGCCGAGGGCTCGGCCCCGCCAGGGACGCAGCCGCACATGGACATCCAGACCCTCGATGTCGTCGGCGATGCCGCGAGCGTCAAGGTCAGCGACGACTTCGCCGGCATGCGCTTCACCGATTATCTCTCCATGCTGAAGATCGAGGGGCGGTGGACGATCGTGAACAAGGTTTATTATCTGCACGATTGATGGGGGTCATTCCCTCTCCTCATTCCTTTGCCCAGGCTTCGCCCGTGCGACGTGACAGGAATCCAGCTACGGCGCGTCCGCGCCGTGAATAACCGTTCAGATCATGTCAGAAAAAAAGAGTCTCTCCGCCGCGCCGACGCGCGTCGGCTGGATCCCCGCCACGAGGGCGAGGATGAGGGAGAGTGGGTGCGGCCAGCGCTAAACCAATACGGGCGGCGCCATAGGGCCGTTGCCCGCCCGCACCAGAGGCCGCAGCCCTTATTCATTAGCCGCGCAAGACGCCGCCGGTGACCTTGGTGACGCTGGCGACGATCTTCTGTGTCAGGGCCTCGAAATCTTCGTCGGTCAGCGTGCGCTCGACCGGCTGGATCTGCACCTCGATGGCAACCGACTTCTTGCCCTCGCCGACAGAGGCGCCCTCGAAGATATCGAAGACGTTCACGCCGGCGACCAGCTTGCGGTCGGCGCCGGTCGCGGCCTTGATGATGGCGCCGGCCTCGACCGCCTTGTCGACGACGAAGGCGAAGTCGCGCTTGACGGCCTGGAACTGCGAGAGCTCCAGCGCCGGCTTGGTGCGGGTCGCCTTCTTCTTCGGCTCGGGCATGGCGTCGAGATAGACCTCGAAGCCCGCGAGCGCGCCGGAGACGTCGAGCGCTTCCAGCGTCGAGGGGTGGAACTCGCCGAAATAGCCGAGCACGACCTTCGGGCCCATCTTGATGGTGCCGGAACGGCCGGGGTGATACCATTCGGGACCGCCCTGCTCGACCTGGATGTTGGTCATCGGCAGGCCGCAGGCCTCGATCACGGCAAGCGCATCGGCCTTGGCGTCGAAGACGTCGACCGGCTTGCCGCCGCCCTTGGACGCGTTCGACCACATGCGGCCGGAGCCCGCCATCGAGGCAGTGCCGCGACGGATGCCGCCGGCAACGCGGCGCTGGCCTTCCGGCTTGTCGTTCTCATAGGTGCCGGACACCTCGAAGATCGCAACGTCGCCATAGCCCTTGTCGGCATTGCGCTGGGCAGCCGTGAGCAGGCCCGGCAGCAGCGAGGGGCGCATGTCGGACATTTCGGCTGCGATCGGGTTGGCGAGCTTCAGAGCCGGCGAACCACCGCCGAAGAGCTTGGCCTGATCTTCCGAAATGAAGGACCATGTGACGGCCTCCAGCATGCCGCGGGAAGCAAGCGCGCGCTTGGCGGTGCGGGTGCGGATCTGCAGCGTCGTCAGGATGCGGCCGTTGACTTCGGTGTGGCTTTCCAGCGGCGCCGGCTTGATGTTGTCGACGCCATGGATGCGCATGACCTCTTCAACGAGATCGGCCTTGCCATCGACATCCGGACGCCAGGAGGGAACGGCGACGGAAACGCGCTCTCCGGAACCGGTGACCTTGAAGCCGAGGCGCGTCAGGATCTCGACGCTCTCCTCGGTGGAGACCTCAAGGCCCGTCAGGCGCTTCACTTCCGAGAAGGGGAAGTCGACGATCTTGGGCTCATAGCCCTTGTAGCCGACGATCTCGGCCTTGGCGGCGGTGCCGCCGCAGAATTCCAGCACCAGTTCGGTGGTGCGATCGAGGCCGGGGACCATGTATTCGGGATCGACGCCGCGCTCGAAGCGATAGCGCGCATCGGTGATGATGCCGAGGCCACGGCCGGATTTGGCGATGTTCATCGGGTCCCACAGCGCCGATTCGATCAAGACGTCGGTGGTGTTTTCATCGCAGCCGGAATGTTCGCCGCCCATGATGCCGCCGATCGACTCGATGCCGTTTTCGTCGGCGATGACGACGTTGTTCGGGCCGAGCTTGTATTCCCGCTGGTCGAGCGCCAGCACCGTCTCGCCGTCTTTCGCGCGGCGAACGGTGAGGTTGCCCTTCACCTTGGCGGCGTCGAAGACGTGCATCGGGCGACCCTGGTCGAAGGTCATGTAGTTGGTGATGTCGACGAGCGCGTTGATCGGACGCAGGCCGATCGCCGTCAGGCGCTGCTGCACCCACTTCGGGCTCGGGCCGTTCTTGACGCCGCGCACAAGGCGCAGGCCGAAGCCCGGGCAGAGCTTGTCGTCGTCGAGATCGAGCGTCAGCTTGACCGGCGTGTCGCCTTCAGTTGTAAAGCCATACTTACCGGGCCTACGTGATTTGCCGACCTCGTTCGAAGCTTTCAGCGTCCCAAGGCCGGAGGCGGCCAGATCGCGGGCGATGCCGTAGATCGACGTACAATCCGGACGGTTCGGCGTCAGGTTGATCTCGATCATGGGATCGTCGAGATGGGCGTAGGCGGCAAACGAGGTTCCGACCGGCGCGTCCTCGGGCAGGTCGATGATGCCGTCGTGGCTGTCGGACATGTTGAGCTCCTTTTCGGAGCACATCATGCCGTGGCTTTCGACGCCGCGGATCTTGCCGACGCCGAGCGTGACATCGATACCCGGCACATAATCGCCCGGCCGCGCCAGCGCACCGACCAGGCCGGCGCGCGCATTCGGCGCACCGCAGACGATCTGCAGCGGCTTGCCGCCGTTGATATCAGGGCCGGCATCGACCGACAGCACTTTCAGGCGATCGGCTTCCGGATGCTTCTCAGCCGAAAGCACGCGGGCGATGACGAAGGGCTTGTAAGCCGCCTTGTCGTCGACATCCTCGACCTCGAGGCCGATCTCGGTCAGCCGCTTGCAGATTTCATCCAGTGTGGCGTCGGTCTCAAGATGATCCTTGAGCCAGGAAAGCGTGAATTTCATTGTGTTGTTCTCGTCTCGAAAATCATCGAAAAAGTTCAGATTGTTCAGGCTGCGCGACCAGGCGCCCTGGCGCCGGGGGCTTTCCAACCGAGAAGCAGTCCCTTGACGGAGACGCCTTCGTCCAGACCCGGCCACCAGACGCCGGAAAATTGCAGTTCGACATTGGCGCGCGCTTCGGCGGATGCCTCGGCCAGGAAGGGATACCACCAGAGCGGCGTCCTGATCTGCCTGCCATCCACCAGCACGACATAGAGGAACTCGTCGTCGCAACGAGCGGCCACCGGGCGTTGCTCCTCGTCAGCCGGCCCCAGCGCATGCAGCGCGTCATTGATACGGCCTTGCCAGCCGGGCCCCATGCTGCGGAAGTAATCGACCACGTCCTTGTCGAGCCGCAAACCGATGCGTTCCTTCACCGGCGCCTTTTGCGGACCGCGTTTGCCGCGCGCCTTCTCCAAGACCGCGCCGAGTGCCGGCGTTTCCTGCAGCGACAGGATCGTGGCATCGCCATCATCACCGAAAGCAGGCACATCTTCGCCGTGGGCGATCTCATAGTCGTCGAGTGAGATCAGACCCTTTCTGACATCGTCGAGCGTCGGAAGCGAACTACCGTTCGCCGCCCCGTCGCTCTTCGTAAATCTTCTGTTCGCGGTCATTCATCTTCCTCAGCGATATAACTCGAACCCGGCCCTCTCTCGGCGTCCAGCAAAAACAGCAGAGTGTGCCATCAAGCCGTCCATAGGAGTTGAAACGATCCTCTCCATAGTCTGCTCTGAGGTCCGGTACCGTGACGATGCTGTCGGGATCGAAGCGTTCGACGTCGGCGAAATCCAGTCCTCGGTGCTGGAGGGTTAGCTGACGTTTATCTTCGTCCACTCCAGCTCCATTCCTAGCACACTCAGTTATTTGTGGCCACAATAAACTCAGCTGCTCAACCCGCCGAACAGCGTCGGCATGTCGAGTGGGCGGAAGCCGTAGTGGGTCATCCAGCGGACGTCGGCGTTGAAGAAGTCGCGCAGGTCGGGCATGCCGTATTTCAGCATGGCGATGCGGTCGAGGCCCATGCCCCAGGCAAAGCCCTGGTACTCGTCGGGATCGAGACCGCCCGCGCGCAGCACGTTCGGGTGCACCATACCGCAGCCCAGAATCTCCATCCAGTCGGTGCCTTCGCCGAACTTGACGATCGGGCCGGAGCGGTCGCACTGGATGTCGACCTCGAAGGACGGTTCGGTGAAGGGGAAGAAAGACGGGCGGAAGCGCATGGTGACGCTGTCGACCTCGAAGAAGGTCTTGCAGAATTCTTCCAGCACCCAGCGGATGTTGGCGACATTGGCCTTCTTGTCGACGACGAGGCCCTCGACCTGGTGGAACATCGGGGAGTGTGTGGCGTCACTGTCCTGGCGATAGGTCTTGCCGGGAATGATGATGCGGATCGGCGGCTTCTGCGCTTCCATGGTGCGCACCTGCACCGGCGAGGTGTGCGTGCGCAGCACCTTACGCTCGCCGTTCTCATCCGGATTGAAGAAGAAGGTGTCGTGCATCTCGCGGGCCGGATGGCCCTCGGGGAAGTTCAGCGCCGTGAAGTTATAATAGTCGGTCTCCACATCGGGACCTTCGGCGATCGAGAAGCCCATGTCGGCGAAGATCGCGGTGATCTCGTCGACGATCTGGCTGATCGGGTGGATGCGGCCGCGTTCGGCGGGCGAGGAGCGGACCGGGAGCGAGACGTCGACCGTCTCGGCCTTCAGGCGCGCGTCGATCGCCGCCTTCTTGAGATCGGCCTTGCGGGCGTTGATCGCCTCGGTCACGACCGTCTTCAGCGCGTTGATCTGCGCGCCGCGGGTCTGGCGCTCTTCAGGGGTCATCGAGCCCAGCGTCTTCAGGAGTTCGGAGACCGACCCCTTCTTGCCAAGGGCCGCGACGCGCACGGCTTCGATCGCCGGTTCATCGGCGGCGGCCGCGACATCGGACAGGAGTTGCTTTTCCAGGGTTGCGAGTTCGGTCATCTTTTCCTGCCTTCAGGGCGTCCAGTCTTTGAGGGACACTTCACGAAACATGCTTCAGATAGCTGGTCGCCACGATGAAACGTCGCAGATCACTACCCATGTGTACGCGGCCAATCAACCGGGCAGCCGACAAAAAGCCGCCGAGGAAGCCGGTAAGCTTGCGCAGTTCGGCAACAGCCGCCGGTGGCGCCACCTCGGCCCAGGCCTTGTAGGCCCGGTCGTGGGTTTCGCCGCCAAGCTTGGCGCGGGTCGCGACCTGCAAAAAGAGCAGCCAGATATCGCGCGCCTGGGCGACCTCAAGCGGCATCACCCGGTCGGGCTCTTCCTCGAAATCCATGAAGCCGACGCGGCCGTCCTTCAGGAACATGTCGCGCGGATAGGGCCGGCCGTGGCACAGGCCCTTTGCATGCAGCCGGCCGAGTTCGCCGGCGCAATGGACGAGCATGTTGTCGTGGGCCACGGGGTCGTTGTTCAGCACGTGATAGAGCTGGCGATCGACGGTCTCGCCGGCATCGCTGAAGACGACGGCAGCACCCGAGGAATAGATGACGCGGGCCGTCGGCACATCGTGGGCTGAAAACTGGGCGATGCGGCGGATTTCGCGCGCCGCCATGCCCTCGTCTGCCAGAAGCGGCGACGGACGTAAAAAGGGCGCGCGGATGAGATTGGCGAGCATGCGCTGCAGCACCATCCAGCGCGAGGCCCGCTCGGTGCCATAGCGCTTGATCCAGACGGCGCCACCAGAGAGCGCGACACGCTCGACGCGCTTGGAGCCGCGCAGCAATGCCGCGAGCAGAACCGGAACGTCCTCCTCGCCCAACCCGCTTTCGGCAAGCAGGTCGCGATCCGTCGTCGGGTGTCTCAGATCGTTGGCCAAATCTTGATCGTTCGCCACTTCAGGCGTCCCTATCCCGGTAAAACGAAGAAACCCGCGCAAGCCTTGCCAGCGCGGGTTTCAAATCATCGAAGCGAAGGTTCGAATAGCGCCGGCTTAGTTGACGGCTGCTTCAAACTCGTTCTTCGTGCCAGCGTCCTTCAGGTACTCGAGTGCCTTCTTGGAGGCAGCAACGAGCGCACCGAATGCTTCCGGCTCATGGATCGCCATGTCGGAGAGAACCTTACGGTCAACTTCGATGCCAGCCTTGTTCAGGCCGTCGATGAAGCGGCCGTAGGTCAGGCCGAATTCGCGGACAGCAGCGTTGATACGCTGGATCCAGAGTGCGCGGAAGTTACGCTTGTTGATCTTGCGGTCGCGGTAAGCGTACTGCTTCGAACGATCGACAGCAGCCTTGGCGGCGCGGATGGTGTTCTTGCGGCGGCCGTAGAAGCCCTTGGCCTGCTTCAGAACCTTCTTGTGCTTGGCGTGGGCGGTAACGCCTCTCTTTACACGTGCCATTTCATGATCTCCTTAATCTATACGTTCGCGGAATAGTCTTAGAGACCGTTCGGCAGGTAATTCTTCACGACCTTGCGGCCATCCGGTTCTGCCAGAACCATGGTGCCACGTGCATCGCGAATGAACTTGTTGGAACGCTTGATCATGCCATGGCGCTTGCCAGCGGCTGCAGCCTTGACCTTGCCGGTCGCGGTGATCTTGAACCGCTTCTTGGCGGAGGACTTCGTCTTCATCTTGGGCATTTTGCTACTCCGTTTCTGATCCCCCCACTTGGCCTAAAGAGACGGCTTCAAAAGAAGCCTTCTCGCGATGCCCGGTTGCCCGGTCGTCGCAACAAGTGCGGGAGCGTTTGTTGTTGATCTGCGGTCACGGTGACGAACCGTGCCGCAAGCATTCGAAACTGCCACGGCATGCCCTGCCGGTCAGTTCGGACGCGCGCTTATAACCGCAGTGTCATGAAAGTGCAACGGGGCGAGGAAGGAATCTTCCAGTGCCGCTTCGGCCCCTGTCCGTCGGGCGTCGATTGCCCTTTATATCAGGGCAAAAATACAAAAGCCGCCCTCGCGGACGGCTTTGATACGAACGGTGGCGACGCGCCTTATTTGGGCGCGAGCACCATCATCATCTGGCGACCTTCGAGCTTGGGCTCGGCTTCGACCTTGGCGAACTCGAGCGTGTCGGCCTTGACCTGCTGCAGGAGCTTCATGCCGAGTTCCTGGTGGGCCATTTCGCGGCCACGGAACTTCAGGGTCACCTTGACCTTGTCGCCTTCTTCGAAGAAGCGGCCCATCGCCTTCATCTTCACGTCATAGTCATGCGTGTCGATGTTCGGACGCATCTTGATTTCTTTGACTTCGACGATTTTCTGCTTCTTGCGCGCCTCGGCGGCCTTCTTCTGGTTGGCGTATTTCAGCTTGCCCAGATCGAGGATCTTGCACACAGGCGGTTCGGCGTTGGGGGAAATCTCAACGAGGTCGAGTCCAGCTTCTTCAGCCATTCTCAGGGCCTGGTCGGTCGCCACGACGCCCAAATTCTGTCCTTCAGCGTCGATCAGCTGAACTTTGGGAATGCGAATTTCCCTGTTCGAGCGCGGCCCATCCTTTACGGGCGCGTCGTTCTTAAACGGTCTGCGAATGGTCGTATTCTCCTCGCGTTGTTTCGGATTGCTGCAGCGGATCGCCTCTATATAAGGAAGACGACCGTGTTTCGCCATCGCTGCAACGAAGTCATTAGCACGCTTTAGCGGAAAAATCACCTGCTGTCAGCCTGTCAAGAATCTGTTTTATAGGCCGAAACAAAGGAGTTTCGCCATGTCCGACGCCAATATCGCCCCTCAGCACCAATTTCTGACCGTCGGCGAGGGAGCGTCGGCGCGAGAGATCGCCTATATCGCCCGCCCGCCTGCCGGCGACAAAGCGGGCCCGACGCTGGTCTGGCTATCCGGATACCGCTCGGACATGAGCGGCAGCAAGGCCGTCGAGCTCGATCGCATGGCTGAAGAGACCGGGCTTGCCTGTATCCGCCTCGATTATTCCGGTCACGGGATCTCGGGCGGCGAATTCCGCGACGGCACGATTTCGCGCTGGCTCGAAGAGGCGATGGCCGTCGTCCTTCATCTCAAACTCGAGCGCATCATTGTCGTGGGCTCCTCGATGGGCGGCTGGATCGCGCTCCGGCTGGCGCAGGAGCTGGCAGCCAGAACCGGTGCGCCGAAATTGCAGGGTATGGTTCTGATCGCGCCGGCGCCGGATTTCACCGAGGTGCTGATAGAGCCGAACCTCACCGAGAAAGAGAAGACATCGCTCGCCGAGCGCGGCTTCTTCGAGGAGCATTCGGAATATAGTCCCGAGCCCAATATCTATACCCGTGCGCTGATCGAGGATGGCCGCGACAACAGGGTCCTGACCGGGATGATCGAGACCAGATGCCCGGTTCACATCCTGCAGGGCATGAAGGATCCCGACGTCCCCTATACGCATGCGATGACGCTGATCGAGCACCTCCCCGCCGACGATGTGGTGCTGACATTTATTCGTGATGGCGACCACCGCCTGTCGCGTCCACAGGACATCGAGCGCATGCTTTCGGCGGTAAGATCGTTCGTCAGCTAAAGCACTGAGGGCGCGGCCGCGTTACTCCCGCCGGAAAATCTGAATTTATTTCAATGCGTTGGCGACATTTCGCTGCGCGCGACGAGCGTGCGCGGCGCCACGCCTTGTGCCAAATCCTAACGCATTTTAACCATATTGACCGCTTCTCACCCCCTCCTCAGAAGTAGTGATTGACTCCAAGCAGCCCTCTCCGTTAACTTTTTGTTAATAAATCAAGGGCGATGCAAGGGACAGTGGGCGTGCGGATCAAGGGTTTCCTGGTGGCCATGATGGCCATGTTTGCAATGTCGACCTCGGCTACGCCGGCATCGACCAACACTCTTTCCATGGTCGTCGGCGCCACGACTTCGCAGCCGATCGGCCACTACGAGTTTTGCCAGTCGCACCGCGAAGAATGCGGTCCGAACCGCAACGTCGCCGTCATGGAAATGACCGATGCCAAGTGGGCGCTCGTCCGTTCGGTCAACGCAAGCGTCAACAACACGATCATCCCGATGACCGACATGGAAGTCTACGGCAAGGAAGAAGTCTGGGCCTATCCGACGACCGCCGGCGACTGTGAGGACTATGCGCTTTTGAAGCGCCGCATCCTGATCCAGCGCGGCTTCTCCGCCGCCAATCTGCTGATGACCGTCGTGCGCAAGCCTGACGGCGAGGGTCACGCGATCCTGACGCTGCGCACCACCAAGGGCGATTTCGTCCTCGACAACCTGGCCTCCACCGTGAAGCCGTGGTTCGACACCCCCTATTCCTTCATCAAGCGCCAGTCGAGCGCCAATGCCGGCCGCTGGGTCACGATCGAGAACGGCCGCGACGTTCTGGTCGGCGCACTGAAGTAGGCGGCTGGGCGCGAGCGCTGCTCGCCTCTTGCGCGGGGCTACCTCTTTTCCGGTATTTCATCGATCCTCTCCCTCATCCCTGTGCTTGTCACAGGGATCCAGCGCATTCACGTCCGTGAATGCGGAAGACTCTTTGGCCTGTTAAAAAGTGCATTATTCACGGCGCAGACGCGCCGTGGCTGGATTCCTGTGACAAGCACAGGAATTGTCTGTCGAGATTGTGCTTTACTGTGCGTGAAGCTTGGATGATCCCCAGGGTGGCCACCCTGGGGATCATGCGGTCACGCGCCCGAACAGGAATGGGTC
>Ga0102587_1000288_pt1 | contig 59505 bp, 61 predicted proteins | sample AraplaF_Col_mTSA_FD_76853 | JGI IMG/M metagenome (GOLD analysis project Ga0102587, IMG submission 76853) | Arabidopsis root microbial communities from the University of North Carolina, USA - plate scrape MF_Col_mTSA (SPADES assembly) (version 2) | ecosystem: Host-associated > Plants > Roots >...
GCTTCTTCAGCTTGTTGTTCTCCGCCTCCAGCTCACGCAGGCGCCTCGCATCGGGCACCTCCATGCCACCGTACTTGGCACGCCACTTGTAGAAGGTGGCATCGCTGAAGCCGCCCTTGCGGCACAGCTCCTTGATCGGCAGGCCGGCCTCGGCCTGCTTGATGAAACCGATGATCTGCTCTTCGGTGTATCTGCTCTTTCTCATGTCCGTCATTCTCCAAGTTGACGGACTTCGCTGCCATTACGCTGGTACGGCCGGGAGGGGGCAGGTCAGAAGGGCAACCCTCGGACGATGATCGCTTCTGTTCGTATTTCGGGGAGTCCAAAGCCGCCGGGCGCTACCTGTATGTCGCGGGCACGTTCGCGGAGGACGATGTGGTTCCACTCAAGCCCGGCGACCTCAAGATGGTCGCCGACACCATCAAGATCGACATCGAGGCGAGCGGCCAAAAAGTCACATGGTGGCTGGCGTTTCAGCCCCCGCCGTTCTTTGCCCGCCGCGATCGCTATGAACTGACCGCGTTCCGTCAGGTAGGAGACAACCAGCGGGACCGGGATCGAAAAATCGAGGGCTGGGCCTATCTGCAAAGGCAGGCCCGGAGCTCTCGACTGCATTTCATCGCACGGCTGGACTTTCGGGAATTCATCGAGCCCAAATCCGACGAGGAGTGGCCTCCCAACGGATGGCATGGAACCACCTTCTCTGTTGAGCGAAGGGATGCGTCGGCGAACACGTCAATCATCAGAACGATCAAGTACCGCGGCGACGGCAGGGCCGAACTGTCCCTCTCAAGCCTCGGCACGCAGATCTTCAATGCCTACGGCAGTATCCAGTTGCGCAAGATCGGGGAGACACCCGAACAGGCCTGGTCGATCGATCCGCCGGAAAATCTCCGAGCGAAGTTTGCGCCCGGGTTTCTGGGGGCAAAGCTTGAAAAGGGCGACTTGTTGCTGCCGGCGACTCCCACGAGCCAGTCGGAGTCGATTCCCGACACGAATCTTTCCGTGACAGTGGCGCACCCTTGGAGACTGATCGAGAAGGGGTTCTGGCAGATATTCATCTACCTCCTCGTTCTGCTGACGGGAAGTGGTCTGGTCTTCTGGTACTTCGTGCGAGCCTTGCTCGGGCCGATCGGTGAATGGGCAAAGTACTCGGAACAGTTGGCGGTCACGCGGCGAGACCTGAATGTCAGCCTGCCTTACGGCGACCAGAGGAATGAGATTGGAATGCTCGCCACAGCCATCAACGGGCTGATCAAAAGCCTCAGAGATCAGATGGCGCAGGCGCATGACGAGCGAGAAAAAAGAGCGGCCGAGAGCCGTCGCCAGCGTGACCAGGAAGTCGAGAACAGGATGCAGAACCTCAAGGTCATGGGCCATGAGATCCGATCTCCGCTACAGGCTTTGATGGCAATTCACTCCGGACCCAACGATCCAGGCAGGCGTTATGTAGATCGCATGTTCGCGGCTCTTCCCCACCTGATGGGTGGCGCCTCAGCCGTGGACGCAATCGGCTCCCGAGAAATGGACATCGTTGAGTTTGATCTCGCGCACTTTCTTTCGGAAGTGGCTCGCAATGCCGAGCACGCGGACATCTCGCAGGTCGAGTATGGAGGACCGCCGCAAGGCGTCAGGTGTCTGGCAGACTTGTTCTCGTTTGAAGACGCGTTGACTCACGTGCTGAACAATGCGGACCGCCACCGGGCGCCCGATACGCCGATCCGGCTCGTGCTTGTTGCGCAAGATGAGGCTGCGGGCGTCGAGGTGTGGAATGACGGTCGGAATATCCCCCACGACAATCTCGAGAAAATCTTTGAGTTCGGATTCTCGACCGCAACCACGGCTGAAGGCTACGGTCAGGGAGTAGGTCTCTACGTGGCGCGCGACTATCTTCGACGCATGAGGGGAACGATCACCGCGCGCAACTACGCGAGTGGCGTTGTTTTCACACTGATGCTCCCCATCGCGCCAAGCCTGTTCGCGTAAGAAAAATCTTATATGCGCTAATGCTCGCGCAAGAACTTCGCCATAACCGGTGCCTGTCGAACTTACGCAAAGCTCGACAAACTGGATGCTCTTCACAAAGTGCGGCCTTCGCCGACACAGAAGAACAGCAACATGGCACAAAAACACAACATCATCTTCTACCCCGTAGGCAACGGCGACACGACGCAGATCATCACTGCGAACGGACGCCGCATCCTGTTCGACTTCAATCACTGCAAGGCGGCCGAGGACGCGGCCGACCCGCGCATCGATCTGCACAATCAGCTCAAGCGCGAGCTGAGCGAGGCCAAGCGCGACTACTTCGACATGGTTGCTTTCACCCATGCCGATCTCGACCACATCTGCGGCAGCACCAACTTCTTCGAGCTGCGCCACTCGGGCACTTACCAGGGGGAGGGGCGCACCAAAATCAACGAACTCTGGGTTCCAGCGGCCATGCTCATCGAAGAAGTGCGTCGCGACCAGCTTTCGGACGAATTCGCGCTCTGGCGCAAGGAAGCGCGCCACCGCTTGCTGGAAGGCAAGGGTATCAAGGTGTTCTCCCACCCCGAAGAGGTCGACAAGTGGCTGCACCCGGCCCTCAAGGAGCGCGGAGAGTCGACGGATGCTCGTGACCACCTGTTCGTGGACGCCGGAACGGTGGTGAGCACCTTCAGCCTTGCTGCTGACGGGATCGAATTCTTCACCCATTCTCCGTTCATCGAGCACTGCGAAGACGGCGACTTCGTTCGCAACGACGCGTCGCTCGTCTTCAACGTGCGGTTGGCGGCGGACGGTGCGCACTACGACTTCCTGCAGATCGGCGACAGCAGCTGGGAAGTGCTTGAGGACATCGTTCGCATCACCAAGTACCACGGCAATGAAGATCGTCTGCGCTACGACCTCTTCAACATTCCCCACCACTGCAGCTATCTGTGTCTGAGCGATACGAAGGGGGAGAAGGAGACGATCCCGAAGCCGGGCGTCAAGGAGCTGCTGCTGTCGGGCAAGAAGAACGCGTACATCGTGAGCTCGAGCTACCCGATCCCGAACTCGAAGGACATGTACGAAGAGATCCAGCCTCCGCACATCCAGGCGCGCAACGCGTATGAGTCCCACCTGACGCAAGTCGGTGGCCGGACGTTCATCGTCACCATGGAGGAACCGAACGCAGCAAAGCCGTCGCCCTTGGCGTTCGAGGTGAGCGCGGGCGGCGTTGCATGGATCAAGGCGATCGCTGGCGCTCCGGCCCTCCTGACGTCCTCGCCGCCGCGCGCGGGGCTCTCCGCAAGCACGGTGCGGGTGGGCTGACATGGATGAAGATTGGGGAACCCTGCCGCAGGGTGAGCTGCTGCAGGGACCACAGGACCTTCAGGAACCACGCAGCATCGCGATCGCGACGGCGGTGCAGCGCCATTCCGACTTCGAGTTGGTACGCTGCATGCAACTCGAGCGAGGAGGGCGCCTGGAACTTCTCGTCGTGGACGCAAAGTGCCACGCCGTGCCGCCCAACAATCCTTTCGGGATCGAGTTCATCGAGCGGATCGCGATGATCGTGGGCTCGGACGCGAAGCAACTCGTGGAGGTGCTCGCGGTGCGCCGCGGCTTCCCGCGCCTCATGCACCAGAATGCGCGTCCGCCCGGATGCCCGCCCAGCCTTTGCCTCTATTTCGAGCCGCCGCGATCCGTGACGCGAAGCTGGACGCCTGAGAGCTTTCTCGGGCGTATCAAGTTCTGGCTGGAAAAAACGGCCCGTGGAGAGCTGCATCCCGCGGATCAGCCTGTCGAGCAGATCTTTTTCACCACCTCCTACGAACTGGTCCTGCCGTGGAACGTCGACACCCTTCTGACGGGGAATCCGAAACAGAAATTCGACCTTTTCGAGGGAGTCAAACGCACCGAGCACAGCTCGACCTTCTTGCTCCAGCCGCGCCTGGAGGGCGTCAAGCGCAGCCCGAGCCTTTCGTTGGTGAGTCTTCGGTTGCCTCCCGTCGTACACGGGCGCATCGAGGAAGATCCCCCGACTCTCGGCCTGTTGGCGGATATGCTGAGCTCGCGCAGGGTTGATCTGGTTGCGGCGCTCGAACTTGCAATCAGCGCAGCCGTGGGGAGCGACGGCGCCGCGGCCGCAACGGACAGCACCGGGACCGTCATTCTGCTCGACATGCCGATCACGCGCGCGCCGGACGCCCAGGCGGAGCGTCGTGCAAGGCGCGCGTATCTGGTCAACCACGGCGCGCTCAAGCTCGGCGAGATGATGGGCGAGCTCCATCGGGTCGGCGACAAGTACTGGCGAGTGAAGCTGCTGGAGCCGGCGGCCAAGTCGACGGCGTGGAAGTCGGTTGAGATCGAGGCGATCGAGGTGCTGCAATGCGCCGATCAAGCGGCCGCGCGGCGCCAGGCCGGCACCGTCGGGCCTGGGCTCATGGCAACACTGGTTGGCGCGGGTGCGCTCGGCGCGACGATGCTCGATCTGTGGGTGCGTTCGGGTTGGGGTGAGTGGACAGTCGTCGATAAGGACCACGTCAAGCCACACAACCTGGTGCGTCACCCCGCGGATCTTCGACATCTGGGCCACTACAAGGAACAGGTTGCTGCCGCTCGCGCCGAAGAGATCCGCGATGGTGCCGCACCCGTGACGCCCGTACACGCGGATGCGTGTGATCTGGTCGACGGCGGTCTCCTGCCAGCCCTGCGCAGCGGGAGGCTGGTGGTGGATGCCTCCACGACGTTGGAGTATCCCAGGCTTGCAAGTGCACATGATGACGCCGGGCGTCACACCTCCGTGTTCCTGACACCCTCCGGGTCGGGGTGTGCCCTGTTGTTGGAGGATGCGGCGCGCACGATACGCCTCAGATCGCTGGAGGCACAGTACTACCGCGCCGTCATCACGCAAGATTGGGGTGAACACCACCTTGAAGGAAGCGCTGGCACGTTCTGGAGCGGTGCGAGTTGCCGGGATATTTCGGTGGTGATGCCGTATTCGGCGGTGCAGGTCCACGCCGCGCTACTGGCAGAGCAAGTTCAGAAGCTGACTTCGTCCGACGAGGCCAGTGTCCGCGTCTGGTCACGCGACGCGGGCACTGGCGCGGTCGCGCTTCATGAACTCGCCGTGCACCAGGAGCACAAGATTGCCTTCGATGACATGGATTTGTTCACCGATGCGGGTGTCACCGCAAAGATGCGCGCGCTGCGCGAACACCATCTCCCCAACGAGACGGGAGGAATTCTGCTGGGCTATCACGACTTGAACATCAATGCCGTCGTTGTCGTGGACGCACTCGAAGCGCCTTCCGACAGTCGCTCATCGCCTGGGCATTTCGAGCGGGGAGTGGAGGGCGTCGCGAGTGCGGCGCGGGAAGCTTCCAGGCGGACCGCCGGGATCGTCGGCTACGTGGGGGAGTGGCACAGTCATCCCAAAGGCCATGGCGCCGATCCGAGCGCTGATGACTTCTATCAGCTGGTGTACCTGGCGTTGGGGATGGCGCAGGACGGGCTGCCTGCCGTGTCGCTGATCGTCGGCGACAAGGGTGACCTGCGAGCCATTAAAGCTGCGGTGGGCTCATGAAAGGGGCCGAGCCGATCCAGTCTCTGCGCCATGAGAGCGTGCCGCCGTTCGTCGAGGAAGTTGAACAATGTATGCAAAAGCGGGGGGGCGATGATTGACCTGTTGAAGGATCCTTACGAGCGCAAAGCGCGCCTTTTCCCGGGTTTGATGGTGGCGCTGCCACTGCTTGTGCCATTGGTTTGCGTCTACGGCCCTCGCCACCCCGTCCTGACGGCGGTCGTCGCCGTGCTCGGTGGGTGCGGCGCGCTCTACACGTTGGCGAGCGTGACGCGCGGCCGCGGCAAGCAACTCCAAAAGAGCCTGCTTGCCGAATGGGGCGGTCTGCCGACCACGATTGCCCTTCGACACTGCGAAACCTCCGCATTGGATGGCGTCAGCAAGCAGCGCTATCACGCGATGATCGGCACGAAGCTGCAGATTGCCATGCCGACTGCTCAAGAGGAACGCGCGGATCCGGCCAGGGCGGACGATGTCTACAACGGGGTCGCGAAACGTCTTCGTGAATTGACTCGGAACAACAAGGGCCTGCTTTTCAAAGAGAACATCGCTTACGGTTTTCACCGAAACATGTTGGCGATGAAGCCCGTGGGCATCGTGACGAGCTTGATGGGCCTGGCCTACGGATTGATCATCGCCAAAGCTCTGCAACTTTCGCCGCTGCAGTTCGCCCCGATCCATCTCGCAGATCCAGGGTTGGCTGCAACGCTGACGCTGTTGGTCTCAGTGGCTCTTCTGGCCGCCTGGCTGCTCTACTTCAACAGGAAAGCCGTGCTTCATATCGGATTCTCATATGCGGAGCAGCTGTTTGAGTGCTTGACTGCTCTTCCGGATGTTTCCGTGCGCAAGCGCGCCGCAAAAGCCGTGTCAGTTCACCCACAGGCCGCAGAGCTGGACAAGTAGTTGCATGGCGTGAACGCGTCCTTCAACTCTGCTCCTGTGTTGGGCGGGAACTCGGGGTTGCGATGCGCTCCTGGTCTCTTCAGGGCTGCTTCATTTCTGCTCCCAGCCCACAACTACACCGTTCTCGAGCGTCACACGAAGCAGGTAGCGATTCTTTCCAGCCGGGTGGTACTTCCAGATCTGGCGATGCCTGGTCTTCATGACCCGCGACTCGATGTCCGATGGCTGGCCCAGCGAATCCCCGAGCTGTTCTTCGGTCTGCCCCTGCCAGAAGCTGCAGGACATGATCCCTTCGACGATGTCAGGATCGCCATACTTGGCCAAGAGCGCGGCGCACCGCCGCTTGCGCGCTTCGCTCCTGAGCCAAGCGCGGGCTGCGGCAACGAGTACGACGACGACTATCAGGGCAATCAACACATCCATGCTTCAGCATCCGTTGTAGTTTTTGCGCCCGCTCGCGGTGATCGTGTAAGTACCGCCTCGAGGCCCGACGTAGCAGGTGCGGCCGCCGACCGCGTAGTTGCGACCCGCCGAGAGGGCCGCGCGCGGCTTGGATGGGGAGTAGAGCGATTGCGGCGCGGCACCGGCGGAGGAGGAACTCGTGTCGAAGGTGCCGCGGGATAGGTCGTTCGCCACGCGCAGGCATTCCAATCGTTTGCGCGCGGGCTCCATGGCATTGCATGCCTCCAGCAGGATCGCTGGCGTCGCGGCGCAAGACGGGCCCAGCGCGGTCAGGGCGCTCAGTGCAAGCAGCGCGTTGAAGACGGCAGGGGCCTTCATGTCAGTTCTCCTCGAGCTTTGCAGGTTTCAGCCTGTCTTATGTCCGTATCAATTTCCGTATCAATCATGCAGTGGACCTTCCGAAGGGAGTTCCAAGAATCCCGTATTCATGGGAGGTGAAGCCAAGCGGTACACCGCCGATTCGAAGCGAAACCGATCGCCTCATCCCATGAATAAGGGATTGGCGTGCGGATTTCTTTCGCTGAACCTACCCGGAAGGGTGAATCTCCGCTTGGAAACCAACTCCAGGCGCAGACTTGCCTTTTCCCACAGGAATGAATGACTGTCACGAGGAGGCCTCATGAAGAAAGCACTCGCGTTCGGGATCTTGTCCATCGCTGTATTCGTCTCGCCCTTGGCTGTCGCCAAAGGAAGCTCAGGCGGCCGAGTCGCGTATGGAGGAGGGCATCACACGGCCAGCCACGGCGGGTCCTACTCCGGCGGGCAAGGCAGTTCGCATCGCGGTGGCACCTACCGCAACACCAGGACCAGCGACCGGTACGGCACGCACAAGTAGTCATGGCAAAGAACGACCCCACAGGCGACAACGCCCGCCGCGGTGCGGTGAAAGACCGTTCGCAGGTGCTCAATCCCAAAACGGGCAACTGGACCAAGCGCAACTCGGACGACGGGCGCTTCATGGATCAGAAGCAGGATGGAACGCCTTTCAAGGGCGTGCGGCGCGAGAAAGGGAAGTGAAGAGGAAGTCGCCAGGCTGTTGAGACCGACCACTGGCGATGACCATCGAGATTTGCCCGATTCTCAGGCCTGATGCTTGAGATCCAGCAGCCCGACTTCGCGCCCGAGCAAATGCCCGGCGAACCGGTCGCGAGCTTGCAGCGCGAGGTCCAGCGCAAGCTGGGGCGTTGCCTGCTTCGCCTGCAGCAATACGAGCGCCTGGTCAAGGCGTTGGCGGTCGACTTCGAGATCGCCGGTCCTTCCGACGAACTCGAGGACATCCGATGCAGGCGTGGCGAAGCCGTCGCAAAGCTCACGCTGGGGCAACTGATCAAACAACTCACCGGCATCTATCTGCAACCGCAAACCGCTTCAGACGCGGCAGGAGGCCGACTGGGAGCCGGTCGACTCGAGCCGCACTGGTTTCGGATGCACACGCGCATGACGCTGGATTAGGCGGACTACGATCGAACGGTCGATGACCTGAAGGAGTTGGTTGCGCTTCGCAATGACGATGTTCAACTCGAACAGTGCACGGCCGTATTGCGTCGTGCCGCGGCCGAAGTCGGTCGAGTCGCGCGCTGAACGGAAGATGGCGGCCTTGTCGCTGTAGAACGCCACGGGCTTGCCATGTTCCTCGAGGTACGACCGCGTGGTTTCGAAGTACGCGAAGGCCGACTCGGTCGGCACGAAGTGCAGCTGCATCAATCGGCTGGTCGCGTCGTCGACGAACACCAGCAGCGTACAGGCCGGCGCGCGGTCTTCGAACCAGGCGTGGTCGCTGCCATCGATCTGGATCAGTTCACCCAGGCAGGACCGGCAGTTGCGCGGCTGGTGGATCTTGGGGGCGCGCTGCTGCGGGGCGTCCATAGGCCTGTCGCCACCATCAGAGCCCGAACGGTTTCCTTGCTGAATACGACGCCATGACATTCCTTCAGCTTCTCGGCGGCCAGTGTCGGGCCGAAGTCGGCGTAGCGCTCGCGAATGAGCTCGACGGCGCGCTCGGCAATCCCTGCGGCCAGCTGGTTATTGCTGGGACGCCCGCACTTGCGTGAGACCAGGCCGGAGGGCCCATCGTCCAGGTAGCGGCTCACCAGCCGCTCGATCTGCCTTCGGCTCATGCCAAGCCGCTGCGCGGCCTGGGCGACCCGCAGCATCCGGTCGACCACCGCCTGAATCGTCTTGAGCCGATCGACCTCGCGCATCGTCATAGTGATCGTCGCAGCAGGTGTCGCCGTGGCTATGCCTCGGAGCTCGGGGCAGCGAGCTTTGCGACATTTGAACTTTGCTGGAATGCGACATTACAACTTTGCTCCCACACGTGAGTTTTATCCAATTTATGTTATGTTAAACAATATTGCTAATTAGCCCGCTGGAGAGCGGGACTCGCGGTGGTTCAGTTCTACTTCGGCGCGGACACTCCGGGTAGCCAAAATCCCTCATGAGATGCATCTCTGGTCCATCCGGTAATCGGTGTTCCGTCAGGGCAACAGCTCCTCGGAGTCGAACCATTCAGCCGATAGCTCTGCCTTGCACTCCCGCAAAATCGAATGCAGGTAGCCAGAGGCTGACGCTCGTCCCGCGTCCCGGCGCCGAATCAACACGCAGCCAGCCCCCGGATTGGGCGGCAAAATCGTGAAGCTTCGATAGTCCCCCGCTTGGGACCGGGGCCCTGCCGCTTGTCGCGGGGAGTTGCGCACCGTCCACGTGCAACTCGCAGGGAAAGGCTATTTCGCCTGCCCTCGTCATCGCCTCGAGCAAGAGGAAGTGCCCGTTTTCCCCGTTGGCCGGCGCTACCACCCGAAACACCATGCGGCCGATGGGCGGCGCATCTGCGCGCGCTTGCAGCACCAGCCGCAGCAACGCCTCCTCGAGTGCGTCGGGGTCGACCCACCAGGGCGGACATTCCGAATCGACATGCAAGACCACCGTTAGCCGACGATCAAAGGCATGCCAGAGCAGATCGGCAAACGAGCAGAGGAAAGGCAACACCTCGACGCGCACGAGCGCAAGCACCGGTAGACCTGCCTTCGCATCGGCAAGCGCCAAGCGCAACAACGCATCGGAGACAGTTTCGTACATGGAGAACCACTTCGGTCACCACGGCCAGCCTGAGCACGCGCATCGTCGAGCTGGCGTATAAGCGCCGACGCTTCGGCTACCGGCGCATCCATGACCTGTTGGCCCTGGAAGGCCATCAGGTGAACCACAAGCGCGTGTGGCGCCTGTACAAGCTGGCCAATCTGTCGGTGCGCAAGCGCCGCAAGGTCAAACGCCCCACGGGCGAGCGCCAGCCCCTGGCCGCCAGCCAGCACGTCAATGACACCTGGAGCGCGGACTTTGTGATGGACGCGCTGGCCAACGGCCGGCGCATCAAGTGCCTGACGGTGGTCGATGACTTCAGCCGCGAGTGCGTGGACATCGCGGTGGACCACGGCATGGGTGGCAAGTACGTCGTGCGCTTGCTGGACCAGGCAGCGCAGTTCCGCGGCTACCCGTCGGCCATCCGCACCGACCAGGGGCCGGAGTTCACCAGCCGGGCTTTCATGGCGTGGGCGGCGGCACGCGGCGTTCGGCACCTGCTCAACGATGCAGGCTGTCCGACCCAGAACGCCTACATCGAGAGCTTCAACGGCAAGTTCAGGGATGAGTGCCTGAACGAGCAATGGTTCGAGACGCTGGTGCAGGCTCGCCGGGAGGTGGCCCGATGGCGGCGCGACTACAACGAGGTGCGGCCCCACAGTTCACTGGGGCGCATCTCGCCGGCCCGCTCTGCTGCCTTGCATCGCCAGCGCGCTGGCGATGCAAGGCAATCACCGGAGATCAAGTAGTCTCCACAACCTTGGACTCGCTAACTCAACACTGGCACTTCTAAAGGGGGCAGGTCACATTGGCACCACAGAAGATAGGTCAAAGCAATGCTAGGTGATTAGCGGTTATAGGCGGATGATGATCTGCCGCACGCCATTCGGCATGCCACCCGAAGGAGACAGCAATGTCTCACCAACACCATCGCCGACGATCTTCCCGTGAAGGCTCTCATGGCTTCCCTCTGCTCAAGCTGAGAGGTCCGCAAGCGGTAGTTCGGCCACCTCGGCGTTCTCCGCCGGTGCGAACGCCTACCTTTTGGGAGGTCACATGACCTTGATCACCTATCTCATGTTTGCACTGCTGATCGCAGCATGCATTCCTCTGCTAGACGTCATTGCGAGTTGGTACTACCTGCAATTCACGCAGGGCAGGGCCGCATTCGGTCTGACCTTCCTATGCGGTCGTTCTGCCACTGACAATAGCTCGCCCGAGGCCATTCAGGCCGAAGACTCGCTCCTCGACGAAGGTGGCCGTTCCAACTTCGTGCCTCACAAGCCGAGAGTCGATCTGGCCAGTGAACCCGCGGCTGCGGCTACTCGGATGAAGGAGCTGGCAATCGGCTTCGACGGCCACCAGTACACCTTCGAGAGCTATCGCTACGATCGGTTCTCCGACGCGATCGACTATGCCGAGCTGATCCGCTCGCGCAGGGCGATGGTGAGCCACGCCTGAAACGCATGGGTCTACGATGTTCTTGATCCTCATGCTCGAAAGCGCGGACACAGGAGTGACGGCATGAGGATCGCACAGGTAGCCCCGCTGTTTGAGGCAGTGCCGCCCAAGCTGTACGGCGGCACTGAGCGGGTCGTAGCGCATCTCACCGACGCATTGGTTGACCAGGGACACGAAGTCACGCTGTTCGCCGCAGGTGAGACCCAGACCAAGGCCCGCCTGGTAGCGACACGTGCCCAACCGCTGCGGCTGGATAGCGGGCGCCTTAACTCGGACCTGGCGAGCCACCTCGCGATGATCCATGAGGTGCGGCAGCGGGCCGATGCGTTCGACGTCATTCACTTTCACGTAGACCTGATCCACTTTCCCTTCTTTGAGGGCATGCCGGAACGTACGCTCACGACGCTGCATGGTCGGCTCGACATTGACGATCTGCGCGACGTCTATGCGCGCTGGCCCTTGTACCCGCTGGTATCCATTTCCCGTAGCCAGCGCGCCCCGCTGCCAGATGCCAACTGGTATGCCACGGTGCAGCACGGCATGCTGCCCGACCAATACCGGTTCAGCCCGCAGGCACAGGACGGCTACCTCGCCTTTCTCGGGCGGATCTCGCCGGAGAAGCGGCCCGATCGGGCGATCGAGATAGCGAAGGCCACCGGCGTGTCCCTGAAGATCGCGGCCAAGGTGGACGCCGCTGACCGCATCTACTTCGACACCTGCATCCGACCGATGCTGGATCATCCACTGATCGAGTTCGTGGGCGAGATCGGCGACGCTCAGAAGAGTGCCTTTCTTGGCGGCGCGCGAGCCCTCCTGTTTCCGATCGACTGGCCCGAGCCCTTCGGGCTCGTCATGATCGAGGCGATGGCATGCGGCACGCCGGTCATCGCCTGGCGCTGCGGTTCCGTTCCGGAGGTCGTGCAGCACGGCATTTCGGGCCTCATCGTCGACGACATCGCCGGGGCCGTGAAGGCGGTGCACAGCATCGGTGGCCTGTCTCGCGCGCGTGTGCGTCGGGCGTTCGACGAGCGCTTCACCGCGCAGGCAATGGCCAAGCGTTACGCCCACCTCTACTGGCAATTGGCGCATGCCCGTCGTCTGCACGAGAGCGAGGTGGCATGACCCCACCTCCTCCCGAGTGTACTCAACCCCCTCGGTCCACCACTGCGGACACCTCGGTGCCGCGCACGCCAGACCACCTCTTCGTTCTCAAGGACGGCGACAGCTTTGTGGTGGCCGACACCTATGGTGACATCGCGGGCTCGGGCGATGGCTTCTTTCAGGACGATACGCGGCTGCTGTCGTGCTTCCACCTCCTGCTGGAGGGCGCACGACCGACCCTGCTGTCCAGCGACGTGAGCCGTGACAACGTCTTCTTCACCGCGCACCTCACCAATCGACCGCTGCCTCCTCTCGGCGGCGATTCATTGCCTCAAGGCGTGGTGCACATCGAGCGGCGGCGCCTCCTTTGGGACGGTCTGCTGCGCGAGCGCATCACACTCAGCAACTACAGCACGATGGTCACGCGGCTGCAGCTCGGCCTGGTCTATGGTGCGGATTTCAGCGACACCTTCGAGGTACGCGGAGAGTGTCGTCCGCAGCGGGGGGAGTTTCTCGCGCCTCGAGTGCAAGGCGCGAGCATCGAACTGAGCTACCGGGGGTTGGACGGCCTCACGCGGCGCACTCGGCTGGCTTTCTCGATCCAGCCCACCACCATCGACGAGCGACGCTGCCACTTCGATCTCGTCCTGGGTGGCCGGGAGGATATCGCGCTGTACGTGGACATCGGCCCAGCCGCGTCGGCCCCGGCGCGCGCGCAGTTCAGGGCTGCGGGCGCGGCCGCCCGGCGCAGCATGCGCATCCGCCAGCGCGGCGGCGCGCGGATACGGACCTCGTCCCGACAGTTCCAAGCCTGGCTGGACCGCTCAGGTGCCGACCTCGCGCTGCTGACCACGGCATTGCCGACGGGCCCCTACCCTTACGCAGGCATCCCTTGGTTTTCCACCCCCTTCGGTCGCGATGCCATCATCACCGCGCTGCAAACGCTGTGGCTCAAGCCATTGCTGGCGCGTGGCGTGTTGGCGTACCTCGCCAGCCACCAGGCGCAGGAAACCTCGGCATTCCACGATGCAGAGCCCGGCAAGATCATGCACGAGCTGCGCAAAGGGGAAATGACCGCCATGGGCGAGCTGCCCTTCGGGCGCTACTACGGCGGCGTGGACACGACGCCCCTGTTTGTTACGCTGGCCGCGGCGTATGCGCGGCGCACCGCCGACCGTTCTTTCATCGCGGGACTATGGCCCGCGCTGGTGGCGGCGACGGGCTGGATCCAGCGCAACGCCAGCCGTCACGGCGGGTTCCTGTCCTACGCGCGTGCCCAGGCATCCGGCTTGGCCAACCAAGGCTGGAAGGACAGCCACGATGCGATCTTCCACGAAGACGGGCGCACACCCGAAGGCCCCATCGCTCTGGTCGAGGTGCAAGGCTATGCGGTCGCCGCGCTCAGGGGCATGGCGATGCTGGCGAAGTGGCTCGGCAACGACGCGGAAGCCGTACCGTACGCGGAAGCCGCCGAAGCCTGGGCCGAACGGGTGGAATCGCGCTTCTGGCAGGAGGACATGCAGTTCTACGCGCTCGCGCTGGATGGGGCTGGTGCACCCTGCCGTGTCTATACCTCCAATGCAGGCCACCTGCTGTACACCGGGCTGCCCAGCGAGGCGCGCGGGCGCGCCGTGGCACGGCGGCTGCTGGCCTCCGGGCTCGAGTCGGGCTGGGGATTGCGCACGCTGTCATCCAAGGCCATCCGATACAACCCCATGTCGTACCACAACGGCTCAGTCTGGCCGCATGACGTGGCCTTGTGTGCTGCCGGCATGGCGCGTTACGGTGAGCGAGACAGTACGGCGCGGCTGACGAGCGAGATGTTCGAATGCGCCAGCCAGGTCGGCATGCGCCTGCCCGAGTTGTTCTGTGGTTTCGAAAGGGCACGCGGCGAAGCGCCCGTGTCCTATCCGGTGGCTTGCCTGCCGCAGGCTTGGGCCGCCGGCTCGGTGTTCATGCTGCTGCAAGGTTGTCTGGGCATCGACATCGATGCCTTGCACGGTCGCATCGTGGTGGCTCAACCGGTGTTTCCCAGCGAGATCGATGAGTTCGTGCTGCGTGACTTGTGGCTGCCCCAGGGGACGGCGGACCTGCGCCTGCATCGCAGAGGCGGCACGGTGCAGGCGGTGGCCTCACGGCGATTGGGGGCGGATAGCCTGCAGATCGATCTTCGCCTGTGATGCACGCCGGCTGCCACCGCGAACGTGCCTTCGCGAGCTCCAGGAGCTCAGCGGTTTTTGAGGTGTGACACGGCGAGCTCCAGGCCCAGATCAATGGCGTCTTGCAGCCCATGGGCCCGATGGGTGGTCGGGCAATCCGTCAAGCGATCAGCACGCCCCTGGTTGTCGTGAATAAGTACATGAAACAGCCACTCGTCCGTATCGATGCTGTAGCCAGCGACAACTTCTATGCGGACTCCTTGGTATGTGCCCTGAATGACATGGCGTGGTCCGGTTTCGACCTGTATGAGATTTTGTATTTGTTCCATCGCCGATCCGTTCGCGAAAGCTTGATTTCATGCATGATGGACCTGCGAGGACACCAGCGCAACGGCACTGGCACCATGGGTGCTGATGGAAAGAGCCGAACGGATTTCTGCACCTTGTCCAACCTGCAGCGCCCAACCGCAGCAGACCGGATGGCACCGCATCCCACATCAACGCGATCCAATTTCTCTGACGTCATCAAGGTTGGGAGCGCAGAATGATTCGCGCGCAAGTACCGAAGATCGAAATCCCCCGCTCCTGGTCGAGGAAGATCCTTTCAGGGGATGAATCACCGCGCAAGCAGGCCGCACAGCCGGGACGACCGTGAAGCAGATGATCTGCTCGGAGTGCGGCAATCGCGTGTTCTTCGAAAACCTCCGCTGCGAAGTTTGCAGCTCGTTCCTTGGCTACGCTCCGGACGCGCAGCGCATGCTTGCTTTCGAGATTTCGGATAAAGATTCATGGCGCCGCCTGGGCTCGGAAGGTCCCGCATACAGGCCTTGCGCCAATCGCAAGGCGAATGGATGCAACTGGATGGCGCGCTCTCTCACCGACCATGGCCTTTGTTTGTCGTGCCGAACAACCCAGACGATTCCTGCGCTGACCAAGTCGGAAAACCATGGCTACTGGGCGGCACTCGAACAGGCCAAGCGCCGGCTCTTCTACACGCTCATCGAACTCGGGCTGCCGACACCCAACAAGCACGAAGACCCCGTCAATGGCTTGTCGTTCGAGTTTCTCGAGCAGATGAACCCGCAGCAGCAGGTGCTCACTGGACATGACGAAGGCGTCATCACGCTCAACATTGCCGAGGCGGACGATGCCTGCCGCGAGCACATCCGCCTTTCGATGCACGAGCCCAGCCGCACGCTGCTGGGTCACTTTCGCCACGAGATTGGCCACTACTACTGGGATCGGCTGGTGCGCGACACGCCATGGGTCACGGAGTACCGATCTCTCTTCGGAGACGAGCGCGCGGACTATGACTCGGCATTGAACACCCACTATGCATGGCCGGCCCTCGATTGGCCTCAAAACTTCATCAGCGCATACGCGAGTTCGCATCCGTGGGAAGACTGGGCGGAGACCTGGGCCCATTACCTGCACCTGGTGGATGGCCTGGAAACAGCCGCCTCATGGGGCACACACCTGGAGTTGCCCTCGCCGTCCGGTCCGGCCTTGAAGGTGCGTCCACTTGACCTGAATGCCGAATCGATCCGCGAGCTCATCGTCCTACAATGGCTGCCGGTCTCACAATTCATCAACGCGATGGACCGAAGCCTCGGCGCGCACGACAGCTACCCATTCATCATTGTCCCGCCGGTGATCGAGAAGCTTGACTTCATCCATCGCGTGGTGCGAGCCGGAAGCGCGGGCCGTGTACCACCGAGTTGAATCCACGAAGTCCACGTCGCCAGCGGTACGGAGGCTGGGAGGTCGTTGGGGCTTTCGGACGGATCGACATCGTCGTCAACAACGCCTTTGATCTATCAATCCCCTTCTCCTCCGTTCTTGATCTGTGAGTGGAACAGTTGCAGTGCAACTACGCGCCGTAGGCCGCCATGAAGACCCGAACAGCCTCTCGCAGAAGAGCCTTGTTTTCCTGGGTGTCCGGCATTTCGAGCTTCAGCAGTCCGCGGATGTGCCCGGAGCCCAGGAACATCGACAGGAACAAGTCCGCTGCCTGAAGCGGGTTGCGTACCTTCAGCGTGCCCGCCGAGTTGGCAAGACGCAGGTATGCAGCCAGCTCGGCTGGGCACACGCTCCGGCCCCTCCTTGTATAACGTGCGGCAGACTTCCGGCTGAGTCCCCGCAACGCTATAAACAACGTGCGCCAGACTTCTGGCGAAAACTCGTGCAGGCGCTCGAAGGGATGAACGAGTCCTATGTTGACAACCTGGAAACGCGCATCCATGCGCTGGAAATCGAAGTCGCCCGGCTGGGCGCGCTGGAAAGAAGATGCAGCAATTTTTCGACGCCCGATTCCACCTAGCGGGGGTAAAGGTGTCGGGCCCGAGGGCTTGCATCAGCCCGAGACAAGCGTGCTGGGCGGCTCCGACCAGACTCGCTGTCGCGACCATTTTTCGTGCCGCCTTGGCGGTGACGACGATCGGATCGCACAAGGCACTCACTCCGCGTGTTCGCGCACGTACGCTCGAAGACCCTCGATGTTCAGCACGTTGATGCCGCCGTAGTGAATGTGAAGCAGGCCCCGCCTCCTCCAGCTCGTGCAGGGCACGGTGGCCGCGACCACGCTGGATGCGACGCCAGACCTGCGCTCCTTCTTCGGACAAGGCGGCAAGATGATCCTTGCCCATGAAACGAACGATTGGGCGATCAGCTACAAGGGTTTCGGTCAAGTATTTCAACGACGTCGCGACCGCCGTGGGCGGCACATCCACGCGCGATGCTTCGATGGAATTCCTCCTCCAGCCCGGCGTTCAACATTGCGCTGGGGGCGGGAGCTACAGCTGCCAGAGTTCTTGAGAGGTCCGGCGACTTGGAGCCGCCCGAAGGTCATATCGCAAGGGCTACCCGCCCATCGGAAAACCGCCAGTCCACCGGGCGACTTCCTCAATTCGGCCGCTCTCAAGTGACTACAGAGAGGCGTGCGATCTACTCTCGCCGCCTCACAACCATTCGCTGGCCTGTTCCGAAAGCAATACCTGCAAGGGTGGATCGAAGCCAGGATCGATCATTTCGGGGTAGCAGCGACGGTAGCCTCGTCGTCCGCAGGATGCTTCGCCCGGGTGACCGTGAGAAGGACGTCGGGCGGACTGGGGCATGGCACACCTTGCGAACAGATTTTGCGAAACCGAGATTCTGCGAACAATTTGTGCAAGCGAAATAGCCAAGAGTGTGCATTCCAGACAGCCCCTCGACCGTTATAAATCAATGACTTGCCGCCGGTTTGTAACGTACGCATTTGTACAAATCAACGGCAGCAACCTACGCCGCGCTGGAGGAGCGAGCCGGAAAAGCCTCTCCCATTTGCCGCGCCCTCTTGACCTCGTCTGTATGCAGGTACACCGAGGTGGTCGCTACCGAGGCGTGCCGCAAGTTGTCTCGCACAGTCACCAGTTCGGCGCCACGTGCCAAGGCATGGGTTGCATGGGTATGCCGCATCCAGTGTGGGGTTGCGCGTCTGAGCTTGTCTGCAGTGGACGCATTCACTTTTTCCAGCGCGTGTGCGGCATGAAGGAAAAAGCGGCGCATCACGGACCACAGGCGCGATGCACCGATACCGGTTTCGTCCTCGGCCAGGCCAGGTATCAGGGCGGTCTTGGGGCTCCAGTGCGCCGGGGACACCGGCAAACCCCGCTGCGCCAAATACCGGTCAAGCGCACCACGGGCCAGCAGCGGCAAGGCGACTCTGCCGTACTTGAGGCCTTTGCCTACAACTCTCAGCCAAACATCGCCCTGAGCATCGTGCTCGATGTCGCCCAGTCGAGCGTCGGCCATTTCACTGGGTCGAAGGCCTGTCGCGTACCAGAAATCCAGCACGAAGCGCAGTCGCTGGGCCCCCTCCCTGCTCCAACCACCGATCCATTCGATGCCGTCGGCCGTGGTGCGGATCAGTGTCCAGTCGTGTTCTGTGAACACTCGGGATCCATCGAATGCACCGCTGCGCCCCGCGCCCTTGACCTTCACGCCGGCGAAGGGATTGGCCAGCGCGTAGCGCTGCTCGATCAACCAGCGGTACAACGCCCCGATCACGGACAGTGCATATGCGATCGAACGCGGCGCCAGGGCGCCCTGGAAGGGCCTCCACTCGGAGGAGGTGCGTGGTCGTGCCGGACCGACCCATCGATCCTGCGGAGATGGTCGACGCAAGAAGGCGCGGTATGCGATGGCATCTTCCGTCGTCAATGACGACAGCGCCTTGCCACGCTCGAGGATGGCCCACAGCATGAGCCGCTCGGCCTCCTTTCGATAGGCTCGCTGCGTGGCTGCGGATTCCTGCAGCGAAAGCCAGGCCTGGACTGCCTGGTAGTCGTCTTGCGCCGACAGTGTGCAGGTGGCCTGTGGGGCCCTGAAGGCACCTCTGGAGCCATCGACCTCCTGCGGCACAACCAAGTGCTCCCAAGGCGAAATCTCGGTCCTGGGCATGACCACCAGCGCCCTCGCCCGCTCGGTCAGGACAGGGTTCGCAGCAAAGAACTCCTCGATCTGGCGTGCGCTGCGCGCCCCCAGTCCGGGCACGGTGGCCCACCACCTGCGCCGGCGCGGCACCCGGACCGTCAGATCTGCCAGCGTCCGAATGCCGCAATCTTGCAGAGCACGCGCTGCGCGCACCGGCAGCCAGCGATCGACAGCATCGGTCACCACGGGGACGGGCACGCACAATTGCTGCAGCTTTTCGATCGCGTCTTGCACTGCCCGGGCACGCCCCTCCCGCTCCGCTGCGGGATGAGTGATCAGCAAGGCCAGGTCGTCACGGTGCCGCCGCCGCGCGTACTGCGCCAGTTGGCGCCGGATTCCTCCCAGCATGGCGCGGGACGATTGGCCCGTCGCCCTGCTCTGTCCGAGGTACTGGGCCACCGCGACCCGGGCCGACAGGCCGGCATACCACGCACGCAGCGCAGCCAACTGCGACCGGGTCGGGAACTCGCTGCTTTCTGCGCCGCTTCCACACGGTGTGGTCGTTTTCATCCCCGCCAGTTTAGCCAATGAATGTGGCTATCGTGATAAGAATACTTATCTGCATAGCATTGATCGAACGCGTCGAGCCATGCCTGGCAGGCCCGGTGCCGCGTTCAAATGGTGTTCCGGGCCGCTGCACACGGCAGCCTTGCGAACACGCCTGGTCAGTGTGGACCACCGCATGTCTGTGTACATTGGTGCTGTGACCACGACAGCTGGTTGAATTCAAGGAATCTGGAGACACCATGAATCAGCTCAATATCTGGGCACTCTTGCGTGCCGGCTTCGCGCTGCTTGCATTGACCCTGTCGGCGTGTGGCTCGGCCCCGACCGCCGACAAGCTCGCAGGCTCCTGCGCCGACCTTGCCCGCCATGCCATCGCACCGGGCGCGATAGCTTTGCCCAGCGGCAAGGCCTTGATCACATCGGCTGTTCTTGTGCAGGCCTCGGCCGCGACCGTTGGCGGCGGCGCGTTCACGCCTGCGCTTCCGCAGTTCTGCAAGGTCAGTGGCACGATTGCGTCGCGCGACCCTGCAGCCCAGGCGATCAACTTCCAATTGAACCTGCCGACAGCTTGGAACGGCAAGGCCGTTCAGTACGGGGGCGGAGGATTCAATGGCGTGCTGATCACGGGCTTGACGCCTCTGCGAGACGCGGCGCCGGACGACGCTCTCCCGATCGCGCGAGGCTATGCGACCTTCGGCCAGGACTCCGGCCACCAGTCCTCGGTATTCCCGGCCGGCGAGCCCGGCGCCTTTGCAATGAACGACGAGATGCTTGAGAACTTCGCTTTCGCCTCGTACAAGAAGGTGAAGGATGTGGCCGTGGACGTCATGGGCGCGTACTACGCGCGTGCACCGCAGCACATGTACTACTTCGGTGGCTCCGAAGGGGGGCGTGAAGGGCTGACCATGGCACAGCGGTTTCCGGCCGACTACGACGGCATCGTCAGCGTCGTTCCCGTGATCAACTGGACCGGCCTTTTCCACGCCTTCGTTCGAAACCAGGTCCCGCAACAGAAGGATTGGCTGCAGGCCGGGAAGGTGGCGCTCATCGCCAAGGCCACCTCCGAGGCTTGCGATGCGCTGGACGGGCTGGCGGACGGCGTCGTGAACAACTACATGGGCTGCCAAGCCCGGGTGGACTTGCAGCCCCTGCGCTGCCCTGACGGCAACGATGCGGGCACGCACTGCCTGTCCGACGCCGAGCTGCGCCTGATGCGAGCCGTCCACTCCCCCTACGTATTTCCCTTCACCATCGCCAACGGCCTCACGACCTATCCCCAATGGCTCTACGGCCACGAGGACAGCCTCGATGGCCCCTCCGCCGTCAGCATGGTGCGCTGGGTGACCGGCTCCGCGGCCCCCGCTGTGCCGCCGGACGCCGCACGCAACTCCACGCAGTGGATCTATGGGAGCAGTTGGATCCGTTATGGGATCGCGCGCGACAAGAACTACGACGTGCGCCACTACCGCCCCGAGGACTTCCGCGATCGGGTGCAGGCGACCTCGGCGCTGATGGACTCCACGAACCCGGACCTCTCGGCTTTCTTCGCTCGCGGCGGCAAGCTGATCCTTCGAGAGAATGCGGGAGATCGCGCGCAGAGTGCGCTCATGGGCATCCAATATCACGATGCCCTCGTGGCGCGCATGGGCGCCGCGGCAACCGAACGGTCTGTGCGGCTTTACGTCTCGCCCGGGTCGACGCATTCCGGCAACTCGCGCGCGGTCGCGGGCGGGCCGGCGCTACCGACCATGGTGGACCTGCTGGGTCCGTTGGACCGGTGGGTGAGCGCCGGCGACGCACCCCCGAATGCGCTGGTGCAGGTCGTGAAGGCGCCCCTTCCGCCGTTTGCGATGCAAGCCTCGCGCCCCATGTGCCGCTATCCCGGCTACCCGCACTACATCGGCGGTGACCGTGCACAGGCGTCCAGCTACGAGTGCCGGCATCCCTGAACGGCGACAAGGAGGTTCGAACTTATAGGAACCCAGACGGCTGCATTCGCCGAGCTTCGCGCGGTGGGCAGTCCGCCGGCCCTGTCGAAGGGGCTGGGCTGGCTCTTGAAGCTGGTTGGCGGCCCTGGACGCGACCAGGCGCGCCGGCAAGGTGAGCGATGGCGGGCGCGCTTCCCGGAACGCCCGGCGAATGGACCGCCCCTCGTGTGCCTCCAGGCACCGCAGCCGCGAGATTCGTGGTTCTGCGCTGTCGCGGTCACCCCTTTCCTGAGCGCGTGCTTCGCACATGGTCTTCTCTGAGGCAACTGACACATTGCGCAGTGGCTATCCACCTCCGGTTCGTCAACGATGCAAGTGCGGCCACGCGTCCAGGAGTCCCCATGCGCACCCTCTTGATCGACAACCACGACTCGTTCACCTACAACCTGTATCAGTACCTGGCCGCCTGCAACGCCGAGCCGCCCGTCGTCGTCCGTAACGATGAAATGAGTTGGGACGAGGTCGAGCGCATGCCGTTCGACAACATCGTGATCTCGCCAGGTCCCGGGCGTCCGCAGCGCCCCGCAGATCTGGGCATCTCGGCGGATGCGCTGCGGCGCTCCCGCAAGCCCGTCCTCGGCGTCTGCCTGGGCCACCAGGCCATCGCCCACCATTGCGGAGCGCTCGTCGATCTGGCCGTACGGCCCATGCACGGGCGCCTGGACCGCATCTCGCACACCCAGCGCGACCTCTTTCTCGGCATCCCCGACCGCTTCGAGGCCGTGCGCTACCACTCGCTCGCGGTCACGCAACTGCCGGCCTCCCTGGAGCCGCTCGCCTGGACGTCTGACGGAACCCTGATGGCACTGCGCCATGTCTCGCGCCCCTGGTGGGGCGTGCAGTTCCATCCGGAGTCGATCTGCACGGAGTTCGGCGCAAGGCTGCTGCGCAATTTCAGGGAATTGACGCAGGAATGGCATGCGCAAGCGTCGTGGCGCGAGGCCCAGGATCGCCTCGGACCGTCGCTGCGGCTCGAGGGGCCACAGGCGCTCACACTCCACGCAGAATGCCTGGACACTGCGGTCGATGCCGAAACCGTCTTCGCGGCCGCGTTCGCCCGCAGCGACAGCGCTTTCTGGTTGGACAGCAGCCTTGCCGAAGTCGGGAGGGCACGTTTTTCCTTCATGGGTGATGCGAGTGGCCCTCGCGCCCTGGAACTGACCTACCGCACGGCGCCGCGCGAGCTGCTGGTACGCCGCGGCGACATCGGCCAGGTACGCGCAGAAAGCATCTTCGACTACCTGCGCGACCACATTCCCGGCCAGCAACCCGCCGGTCCGCGCCTGCCTTTCGACTTCGCCGGCGGTTTCGTCGGGTATTTCGGCTACGAGCTCAAGCGGGAGCTGGATGGCGCTCTGATGCACGACGCCGACACGCCAGACGCGATGTGGATCCTTGCCGACCGCTTCCTTGCCTTCGACCATGCCGAGCAGCAGGTCTGGATCGCCTGTCTGGACGACCCCGCCCTGGGCGACAAAAACCGACGCTGGATGCAAGCCATGCGCGAATGCATCGAGAGCCCTCAACCCCCGACCGGCGGCGCAAGCGCGGATGCGGCCCGCGATCTGCACTCGCTGCAATGGCGCATGGACCTGAGCGCCTACCGCGATCTCATTCTTCGTTGCCAGCACGAGATCCTGCAGGGCGAGACCTACGAGGTCTGTCTCACGAACCAATTGGTCGGCGAGGGGCGCATCGACCCCTTCAATGTCTACCGGGCTCTGCGCAAGCACAACCCTGCCCCTTATGCAGCCTACCTGCGCATGGGAGGGCATGCCGTGCTGTGCGCCTCCCCCGAGCTCTTCCTGCATGTATCGGCCGATCGGTCCGTGGAATCCAAGCCCATCAAGGGCACCGCAGCACGCGGTGCCACATCGGACGAAGACCTGGAGATCGCCGAGGCGATGGCCGCCGACGAAAAGACGCGCGCGGAGAACCTCATGATCGTCGACCTCCTGCGAAACGACCTCAACCGGGTGTGCGAAATCGACAGCGTCCACGTGCCCAGCCTGTTCGCGGTGGAAACCTACGCGACGGTGCACCAACTGGTCAGCACCATCCGCGGCCGGCTGCGTCCGGACCTCGGGGCCGTGGACTGCGTGCGCGCAACCTTCCCGGGAGGTTCGATGACCGGTGCCCCCAAGGTGCGCACGATGAAGATCCTGGATGAACTCGAGGGCGCATCGCGCGGCATCTACTCGGGCAGCATCGGCTATCTGTCGCTCAACGGCGCAGCCCAGCTCAACATCGTGATCCGCACCCTCGTGGCTGCCAACGGCCGGATTTCCATCGGCGCCGGTGGTGCCATCGTTGCGATGTCCGACCCGGATGCCGAAGTCGAGGAGATCGTCCTGAAGGCACAGTCCCTCTGGGACGTGCTCAAGCGCTGCGGGGCACCGCTCGGGCCGAGGCCGGGAACGACGGCCCAGACGGTGCCCATGCAAGACCCGCCGTCGCCCCCGTCCTCTGCCCGCAATGGCTAGCGCATCTGCCAACCGTCGGGGGATCGCCCTCATGCTGGTGGCAATGGGCTGCTATGTGCTCAACGACGTTTTCGTCAAACTGTCTGCGCAGCAGCTGCCTCCTGGCCAGGTCCTCGCCGTGCGTGGCTTCTTCGCCAGCCTCTTCGCCGTGGCCCTTGCGTGGGGAGCGCGCACCCGTTGGCGGACAGCGTTGTGCCCGCTCGTCGGGGCGCGCTGCGGGCTCGAGATCACGACCGCGCTCACCTCCGTGCTTGCCCTGTCGCTGGCGCCTCTTGCCACGGTCAGCACGCTCATGATGACTGCGCCGCTCATGATTGCGGTCACTGCCATGGCTTTGCATTGGGAGCCCTGGAAGAGCAGCCGGCTTGTCGCAGCCGCCGTTGGCTTCGTGGGGGTCTTGCTGGTGATCCAGCCGTCCGCGCGGGCCGATGTCGCAGGAAGCGGCCACGCGTGCGCCGTGCTGTGTGCCGCCTCGCTGGCCGCGCGCGACCTGGTGACGCGTCGAATCCCGGGTGCGATCCCCTCGGTGGTCATCACGGCCGCGGCCACGCTCGCCGTGTGCCTGGCCGGTGTGTTCCTGGGCCTCACCGAGCACTGGAAGGCGCTTGCACGGCATGAGATCACCGCCCTGGCTGCCGCCGCCAGCTGCGCAACGCTCGGCAGCTATGCACTGGTCGCCGCCTGCCGCGATGTCGATCTGTCCGTTGTGACGCCCTTTCGCTACAGTTTCATCGTCTGGGCCTTGCTGCTGGGCTACGTGATCTGGGCAGACGTGCCGGCCCCCTCTGCAGCACTCGGGCTCATCCTGATCATCGCGGCAGGGGCCTTCACCATCCGGTCGACGCGTCGATCATGAGCACATGATCAACCAGGGCGCCGCTTGGAGGCCACCACGCGCGGGCGATCGACGCCAGTGGCCGGCCAGTCCGCTGCGCTCAATCGCGCAACGAGAAGACAGCGCACAGGCAGACGACCGGCCCCTCGGCGATGACATCAACCCCGTGCGGTGCCCCAGCCTCGAAAAGCAGCGAATCTCCAGGTCCGACCCCCACCACCTTCGTGCCATAGCGATAGCTCAACCGCCCCGAGAGCACGTAGAGGAACTTGAGCCCTGGGTGCTGCGACGCTGTATCGGACCGTGCGCCTTGCGCCAGGTGCATCAGACAGGGCTCGATGGCTAGCTCTCGGGACTGCAGCCGCCCGAGCAGCTCATAGTCATAGCCTTCCATCGCGTCGGCGCAGTCCACGCGCAAGCCCTTGCCGGCCGGAACGTGGCTGAAGTCGGCCCTGCCGGAACCCTCGGAAAAAAAGCGGGAGACAGCCACCCCCAGTCCGCTGGCGATGCGCTCCAGTGTCTCCACCGAGGGGGAGACCAGGCCACGTTCGACGCGCGACAGCATGGAGGCCGAGAGGCCGGTGTGCTGCGCGAGTTGCCCGCCCGACACACCGGACGCGATGCGAAGCGCCTTGATCTGCGCTCCGATGCGCGAAGCGCAGAGACTTCGCACCGGCGTCGCTGGCGCGCGCGGCGCCGTGACCGATGCGGGGAGCCTGAGCCGTCGGACCGAAGGAAACGGGGATGCGATCTGCTTGTGCGCCACGTGCTCAGCCCCTTGCCGTGCCGCGCAGCGCCGCCACCGCCGTGCGCGCGGCGGTATCTGCCGCGCGACCAGGGCGTCGCCGATGACTGACGCGACAGAAGCGGAAAGGAGGCACGGCCAGGCTCGATAGAAAGGAAAAGGAAAGAGTCTTCCCGGGACCGCTCCCTAGATCAACCATTGCGCACGGCGTCATTCCGCCAACAGCTCTTGAGATGGCCAACCAGCTGCTGCCTGCGATCCGTCCGATTGGCTTGCATCGTATGCAAGAAGCTCGGACACCTCGAAGGGGCGAAATACCCGTCGCCGCCCCTGTCAACTCTGTCAGTGTCCTCGCGCTTTTCATCAAGCTGTAATCCGGCCTCGTTCGTCGAGAGGAGACAGGCCATGGAGTTCATCGCAGGAACCGTCGATTCATTCTCCGCAGGGCTTTTGTTCGACATGGCGCGCTATCGACACCAGGTCTTCGTCGAGAAGCTGGGCTGGCAGCTGCACACGCGTGCGCGGTTCGAGCTGGACGAGTTCGATCGGAAGGACACCATCTACCTGATCGCGCGCAATCCGAAGGGCGAGATCGTCGGGACCAGCCGGCTGCTGCCAACGCATCGGCCCTACCTGCTGGCCTCCGTGTTTCCCCAGTTGCTTGGCGACATCCCGGCCCCCTGCTCGCCGCAGATCTGGGAGCTGTCGCGATTCGCCGTGGTCGACGGCACACATTTCGGAGGCAACGAGGTTCCCGGCGAGCCTTCGCTTGCGCTGGACATGCTGGGCGTGGCGATGCAGGTGGTTGCCGGCGAGGGCGGACAGCGACTGGTCAGCGTCTCGCCCATGGGCATCGAGCGCATCCTTCGCCGGGCTGGCCTGTACGTGCACCGGATGGCGCCGCCGATGCTGGTGGAGGGCCAGTACCTGTTCGCCTGCTTCATCGACGTGGACGGCGCGTGGCGCCCGCACCGCATTTCCTCGAGCTAGGCAGCATCCATACCAGAGGCGCCATCCCACGTCCCGATCAATGACCTTCGCTCAGTTCAAGAGCCCGAGGCGCGCGGAGAGCGCCACGGCCGAGTTCTTGTTGTTGGCGTGCAGCCTGGCGATGGCGTTGCGCAGGTGATAGTTGACCGTCGACTTCGACATGCCCAGGATGACGGCGATCTCCGCGCTCGTCTTGCCGTCGGCCGTCCAGCGCAACACCTCCAGCTGCCGCCTTGTGAGCGGCTCGATTCCAGCGAGGGGACTGCCACCCAGATGATCCATGAGCGCATGGTGAGCGGTGTTCACCAGCCATTGGAGCCACGGGTCCTTGGCGCGCATCTCGGCGGCCGTGAGCGGCTCGCTCGAACGCGCCAGCGACAGCATGCCGATGCGCGCGTCGGGTTCAAAGACGGACTGTGCCCAACCGATGCAAAGACCGAAAGAGCGGGCCTCGTCCCACATCTGCGGCGTTCTGCGGAAAACCTGATCGCTCCAGATCACGGGTGCCGCGCTGCGCACCCCATGGGCGATCGTGGGATCGATCTGCAGATAGCCCGCTTCCAGATACCGATGGTTCCAGCGCGCGTCGTAGGTGCTGAGCATCCGGGTCTTGGGTCGGGTGAATGGCAGGAAGGTGCGCAAACCGTAGGCACATTGCTCGAAGCCCAGGTGTCTCGCCGCCGCGCTGACCTGCTCGAGCACCTGGGACGGCTCGCTTGCTTCAATCAAATGACCAAGAACCTCTTGTGTCCAGTCGTTCATCAGATGCTCTTCCCACCTCGCCGTCACCTCCAGCTCGGCCATTGGCACATGGGTACTCTCCCACGGGCCATGAGGATGACGGGCAGACAGTCTAGAAGCGCCGCACGCTCCTGAAGCGGCAAATGACCACCATTTCTGCCAATCTGGCGGACTCTGACTTCACCAAGCGATGAGGTTCAGCGTGGGTTCAGGAAGATGGTTCGAACTGCGACTCTGTTCCCAACATGAAAACAATGGTCTCACGCAATGCACAAGGTATGGCTCCTGCTGCTGCCTGGATTTCCTCTCGTCGACGTCAGTAGCATGCTGGCGGTCTTCGAAGCGGCCAATGCCGCGCACGAACGTGAAGACCGCGAAAGCGCTTACGAGGTGCATCTGGCCTCCGTCTCGGGAGGTCCCGTCCTCAGCTCCAGTGGCGTGCCGCTGTCCACGAATGCTTTGCCGCCCCAGCTCGTGGGTCGCGCGAACACGCTCGTCGTGACCCGCAGGCCGGGGCTTTTTCCGGCTACCAGCGAGGCAGCGAATGCGTTGCGCCTGAATGCCTGGCTCATGAGCAGCCGAGGGCACCTGGTGCGCTGTGTCGTCCTGGAAACCGGATCCCCATCGCCACCCGGGCCGGATGTTGGCGTTGCGCCACGGCAAAGGGCCCCTGTGGTGCGGGCTTCATTGCAGGTGCGCGAAAGGGCGGCTTCTTTCACCGAGCGCATCGCCACACACGGGTGGCCGAGCATCGAGCCGGGTCAGGGGCTGGACCTGGCCCTGTCATGGATCGAAGAAGACTGGGGAGAAGCCTTCGCGAACACGCTCGCTTCGAACCTGCCCTATCCGCGCAGCCAACGCTACGGCGCGAAGCGCTATCGCAGTCCGTTGATCGAGCAACCCTCGGACGACGCCCGGCTCACCGCACTGCATCAGTGGATCGCGATGCATCTGCGCGAGGACCTCAGCATTCAGCGGCTGGCCAAGCAGATCCACATGTCCACGCGCTCATTCGCGCGCTTTTATGTGCGCGCGACTGGGCTCACGCCGGGATGCGGCGTCCAGCAGATCCGTCTCGATTTCGCCTGCCGACTGATCGAAACGAGCACACGCCCTCTGAAGGCCATCGCCGCGCAATGCGGCTATGGGTCCCAGGAAGTGATGCGCAGGGCCTTTGTGCGCGGCCTGAAAATGACGCCCCGTGAATACCGGCGCCTTCACGCCGTTTCGACAACAACGAGCGCCCTACCGTCCTCGTAGCCGGCAGCAGCGAGACAGGACGGCCGCGTCGCTATTCCTCCGTCGCCCAGCACACCGGCCGCAGATCCGCCAGGGGAAGCAGGCTGTGCTGGCCGTCACCGAAGCGAACCTCGCCAACGTTGCCATCTTGGGCCTTGAGGCGCAGGGCTCCGCGTCGCCCATCGTGCTCTACCACCAGGACCGTGTGGCCACCACTGACCACCTTGGTTGGCGCGCGCATGTCCACCGACGCTGTCGTCGACCCAGGGGAACTTCTTGGCGCTGGAGGCGGAAGCCCAGCAGCCATCGCTTCAAGGACGGCCCGACTGATCGGCTCACCTTCCGCCAGAAGTGCTTGAACCGCCTCCGGCCGGTCGCGCGCGACCCCGACCAACCGATACAGCAACCGCACATCCCCACCGATACGTCCTTCCTGCACCGCTCGGCGCAGGTCCTGCGGTGCCTCGCAGAGCTTTGCAACCTCGGTGATGAAAGAGCGCGGCTTGCCCAGCCGGCGTGCGATCTCTGCGCGCGAATGCCCTTCCCTCTCCCGCTCCATGATGAAAGTGGACAGATCGAACGGCGACATGTCCTCGCGATGCAGGTTCTCGGATGCCTGGGCGAATGGATCGACGCGCTCGTCCAAGAAAGCAGGAATGACGCTCAGACCGGCCCGGCGTGCGGCACGCACCCTGCGCTCCCCTCGATTGACGATGTAGCAGCTCGCCTGCCCTGGATGCGATCGAAGAGATACCGGCTCCAGCACGCCGTGCCGTCGAATCGACTCGGCAAGCTCCGCAAGCCCCTCATCCCGCATGGCACGACGCGGTTGGGCAGGATCGAACTCGATGCTGTTCAGCATCACGTGCAGCGGCGCGCCCGCCGCGGTATGGACGGCAGCCGCCTGCGCCAGCAGGTCGGTTGCCCTGAACTGGCACAGCGCACTCAGATCCAGGCTACCGCCCACATTCACCTCCCGTTCCCGCCCGCACGACGTCGCCATCCCCCTCGACGCGCTGCTGCAGCAACTCGAACGCCTGCATCACCTCGGTGCTCGCCGCGCGGGCTGCGCTCTTCGGCAACTGCCACACCGGGAGCCCCTCGGCCAGCGATTCCGGAATCGCCGACCGAATCGAGATACGAGCAGGAATGACGAATTCGCGGAAGTTCAAGGCCAGCTCCTGCATCGCAGATTTCTGCCGCAGCGAGTGGGGGTTGAACCGGTTCAGCACGATACCAGCCAGCCGCAGCCGCGGGTTGTAGCGCTGCCTGACGCCGAAGATCGTCTTGAGCATGTCGGTGACACCGTCGATGCTGTATTCCTCCAGTTCGATCGGACAGACTGCGGCTGTCGCAGCGATCAGTGCCGCGCTCATGCGCAAGCCGAGCGCCGGCGGTGTGTCGATCACGACCGTGTCGAAGTCCCGCGCCAAGCAGATCACTTGCCTGCGGAATGCGGGAATCACCACCTCCGGCTTCGCGAGTTCGACATCGGCCAGTTGCTTGCCGCCTGCCACCGTCGCGATCGCGATGGCTTGCCCGCTGGGCATCTCGACCGAGGTCTCTTCCTCCCCGAACAAAGCGATCGCCCCGGTGCCGGTTGCGAACCGGCGCAGTGACTTCGAGCTGTTGGCCTGCGCATCGAGATCGATCAGGCACACGGATTGACGACGGACCTCGGCCAGCCAGTATGTGTACAGAACGGCCAGCGTCGACTTGCCGACACCGCCCTTCTGATTGCCGAAGACGACCACATGGCCCATGGCTTGTTCCTCGCGACTCGTGCCCGCGCTGGGGTCGATCGCGCGAATCTAGCGTCCAGAATGGTCGCACCGCCACTGATAAAAGAGACAGTCGACACGCGCACAGTCACGGGTAGACAGTGCGGCCATGCGCGCAAGGAATGCTCACTGCATCGGCATGACACTGGAAGGCGGACGAGCCGCCTGCCTCTTGCTGAGCGCCTTCGCGGGACTGGCTGCCTTCGCAAGCGACCTGTCCGCGCAGTCCCGACCCGCCTCGGCGCAAGCGATCGCTGCGCCCGGACAGGGAACTCGCGACCAGGAACGCATCGACATTCTTCGCCAGGAGCTGAAGAAATCAGAGGAGCAGCTTGAAAGCCTCGCCCGCCGCAGGGCAGAGCGCCTGGCCTTGTCCGACATGCAGGCCGTCCGCGAGGCCGACGAACAGCATGCCCGTCTGCTCGGTGACATCGCAGCCCTCAAGCGAGAGACAGCCTCGGCACTCCGCGATGCCGGGCGTGCGTTGCCGACGAAACCCATTGTCGCCCCAGGCAGGCATCGCGCGATCGCGGGCTGGACCGAAGCACCACGCCCCTGGTGGGATGTCTACGGCAATGGCCAAGGCAGCAAGCGCCCTGTGATGCCCGCTGAGGCCGCCGCGCCGGAGCAGGACGCCCGAATCGTTCCTGTTATTTCCCTGCCATCCGCCGGAGCAACGCCATGACCGCCTACCTGATCCACAGGGCGAAACCCCTCACCTGGTCCGGGAGCACCGCCGCGCCGGAATGCCCAAGCCCCGTGCATGAAAAGGATCGCCGTCCCGGCCGCGCCGCGCTGCTGCTGGTTGCGGTGCTCGCAGCGAGTCTCCCTGCGATCGCCTTCGGAGGCAGCCCCTTCGCCACCGGCGCGAACGCCACGCAGCAGCAACTGGTGGCGATCCTGACGCCGCTGGCAGCGGTCGCCGTGATGGTTTCCGGGGCGATGGCCTGGTTCGGACGCCTGAGCTGGTGGTGGATGGTCGCGGTGGTGATCGGCACCGTGCTGGTTTTCGGGGGGCCGCAGATCGTGTCCTGGATCCGGGGCCTGTTCGGGGTCTGAGGAGATCGACCATGAGCCGCAGCCAAGGCATCGTCGCTGATCCGCTGTTCGTGGGGATGACCCGGCCCCCGATGGTCTGCGGTGTGACCTACGCGGCCATGATGTTCAACATCGTCGTCACGACGGAATCCTTCATCGTGACAACGAATCTTGCCTGGCTCCTGGCCTTCGTGCCGATCCACGGGATGCTCTACCTGGTGTGCCTGTACGAGCCCAGGTTCTTCGATCTGCTGCACCTGTGGGGGCGCACGCGCCTGCCGTCGATGCTGGTTGGCAACCTGCGGTTCTGGCGCGCCAATTCCTACAGCCCGCTGGGAGTGGATCTTCCTGACCACCGCGGCCGCCGGCGCTCAAGCTGTGCCGACGTCGTCTAGGCGCCCAGTCCAGGGTGTACGCCATGCCACTGCTCTCCCGATCCGAGAAGACCCTGCGCCGCGAGGTCCGAGCGGCAGCCATGATTCCGCTCGTGACCCATGTGGACGAGCATGTGGCCCGGACAAGTGCAGGCGACTATGTCCAGACCTTTCGGCTGGCCGGCGCCTCCTTCGAGAGCGCGGACGACGAGGACATCAACAACTGGCACGAACGGCTCAACGTCCTGCTGCGCAACATCGCTTCACCCAACCTGGCGCTGTGGACCCACGTGGTCCGGCGCCGCGAGATGACCTACCGGCAGAGCCGGACGGTGCCCGGTTTCGCCCGCGAGGTGGAACAGCGCTACCGCCAGAAGATGGCCCGCGAGCGGCTCATGGTCAACGAGCTGTACCTGTCACTGGTCTTCCGGCCGCAACCCACGCACATCGGCAACGCTGCGCTGCGCGTTCTCAGGCGCACGGATCCGGCAGGCGCACGAATGGAATTAGACGATGCCCTCGATGCCTGCGGCAAGCTGCGCCAGGAACTGCTTGCAGCCCTGGAGCGCTATGACCCCGAGGTACTGGGCATCTACCGGTTGCCGGAGAAAGACGCGCTTTTTTCCTCACTGCTGGAGTTCCACGGCCTGTTGGTCAACGGGGAGTGGCAGCGCATGCCCTTGCCTCGCGCTGCACTGAATGAAGTCCTGGCCACCACCCGCCCCTTCTTCGGCAACGAGGCCATGGAGTATCGCCTGGACACGCGCACCCGCATCGGCGCTTTCCTGGGAATCAAGGAATATCCGACGCCCACCGCGCCCGGGATGTTGAGCGCCCTGCTGACAGCCCCTTTCCCGTTCGTCCTGACCCAGAGTTTCACCTTCCTCGCCAAGGGCACCGCCACCGACATGATGAGCCGGCAGCACCACCGCATGGCGGCCGCGGGGGATTTGGCGGTCTCGCAGGCCGAAGAACTCGAGGATGCACTCGACGACCTGATGAGCAACCGGTTCGTGGTGGGCGACCACCATTTCAGCCTCCATGTGCTGTCCGACAGCGACGACACCCTCGGCGAATCAGCACAGACCCACAGGCTGAAGCAGCTCAACGACAGCGTGGCGCGGGCCCGTTACCTGCTCGGCGACACCGGCATGGTGGTAGCCAGGGAGGATCTGGCGCTGGAGGCGGCCTTCTGGGCCCAATTGCCGGGAAATTTCACCTACCGCAGCCGCAAGGCTCCCATCACCAGCCGCAACTTCGCGGCCATGTCGCCCTTCCACAATTTCCCCACCGGCCGCGCGACAGGCAACTACTGGGGCGACGCGCTGACCGTGTTCATGACCAGGGCCGGCTCTCCCTACTATTTCTCGCTGCACACCAGCGATCCGCGCAGTCCGGAAGGCGGCAGCCGGCGGGACGTCGGGCACATCACGGCCCTGGGGCCGGTCGGCTCCGGCCGAACCACCCTGCTGGGCTTTTGCATGGTCGCCATCTGCAACCGCCTCGATGCCACCCAGATCATCTTCGACAAGGACGAAGGACTGCATATCCTCGTACGGGCGCTCGGCGGCCAGTATCTGCCGCTGAAGAACGGCACGCCCACCGACTGCAATCCGCTTCAGCTGGACGACACCGTCCCCGACAACCTCGAGTTCATGCGGCACTGGCTCAGGCGCCTTGTCATGCGCTCACCGCATGATCCCCTGACGGTGCGCCAGGAGGACGACCTCGAGCAGGCCCTGCGCGGGACTCTCGAGCTTGCCAGGCCCTTCAGACGGCTGTCCCGGCTCGCGGCCTTCCTCGACATCACGGACCCGGAAGGCGTGCACGCGCGCCTTCGCAAGTGGTGTGCCTCGGAGCGCGGGGACTACGCCTGGGTCTTCGACAACGACCGCGACGAGGTGGCGTCCCTGCTGGCTCGTCACGCCCTGATCGGCTTCGACGTGACCGATTTCCTCGACAACGAGACAGTCCGGGCACCACTGACCATGTACCTCTTCCATCTGGTCCATCACATGGTGGACGGTCGTCCCCTGGTGTGCTGGATGGACGAGTTCGCCAAGCTCCTCGGCGACCCGGCCTTCGCGCAGTTCGCCAAGAACGGGCTGGAGACCTGGCGCAAGAAGAACGCGAACATCGCCACCTTCACCCAGAGCACCAGCCACGTTCTCGGGTCCAGCATCGCCCGGACCATTGTCGAGCAGACGCCGACCAAGATCCTGTTTCCCAACCCGGATGCCGACTACGACGAATACACCCGTGGTTTCAACCTGACGGACCGCGAGTTCGCGCTCATCAAGCAGGAGCTCGAGCCCGGCTCACGCCAGTTCCTGATCAAGCAGAACCATGCGAGCGTGGTCGCGCAGCTCGATCTGCGAGGCTTCGACGAAGCCTTGCACGTCATCTCCGGGCGCACCGGCAACGTCCGTCTCATGCGCGAGCTCATCGAAAGGCACGGCCCCCATCCCGATCAATGGCTGCCTCCTTTCCGCGCGGCCCTGGCCGGCAACCCTGCAAGTTCAACCCCGCCCCGGGAGGTCTCCCATGCGTAGGCGTCTTCTCCTTGCTCTTCTTTTTGCCGCAACAGCATTCATGGCATCTCCGGGGGCGAAAGCCGGCATCCCGGTGATCGACGTCACGGCCGTTGCCAACCTGATGCAGCAGATCATGTACTGGCAGCAGCAGATCTCCTCCATGCAGAAGCAGTACGACCAATTGAAGGCCTCGAGGGATCAATTGGCCCAGACCCATGGCGCCATGACGGGCACACGAGGCATGGAACAGCTGCTACCGATCCCGGAGCTCGCACGCAACTACCTGCCGCCCAGCTACGGCGAGCTGATGAGCACACTCAACGGCTCGACGACCGGCTATGCCGGACTGGCGAACCACGTGCAATCGATCATGAGAGCGAACAGCGTCCTCTCCGGAACGCAGATGAACGCGCTCAGCCCCGAACTGCGCCAGATCGTCGAGCAAGGTCGACAGTCCGCAGCCCTGCTCAACGGGATGACCCAAAGCGCGTATCAAAACACCAGCCAGCGCTTCTCGGCACTGCAGCAACTGATCAATCGCATCGCCACCGCGCAGGACCCCAAGGCCATCCAGGATCTTCAGGCGCGGATCCAGGCCGAACAAAGCATGCTTACCAATGAGCAGACGAAGCTGCAGAGCCTCTATCAGGTCGCTCAATCGGAAGAGCTCATGCGCAAACAGCGCATCCGGGAGCAGTCCGCCTCGGACATCGGCTCCACGAGGTCTCTTTCCACCGTCACCTACTAGTGCTGCAGGGCCGATCCATGCGGAAACCAAACTCACTCCTCGTTGCGATCATCGTGGCTACAACGGCAGGAATCGGGGCGCATCAATTCGGTCAACATCGGTCTGCGGAGACGGCACCGCCAGCACACGCAGGGCCAGCCATTTCCCGAGCGCCATCATCGAAACCGTTTGATGGCGACCTGATCAGACGAAAGCCAGAAGGAATCAGCAACACGCGCGAGCTGAAGCCGGTCCTCGTACCGGCGGCTGTTGCTCAGTAGCGAGATTGATCATGGGCTTCTTTGCTCAATTCTTCTCGTGGCTCGACGGCCAGCTTGCTAACTACGTTGGTTTGCACTCGACGCGGGTCGCGTCCGCCATCGAGCCTGCGGCCGTGACGCTTGCGACCATCTACGTGATGATCTGGGGCTGCCTCAGCCTCGCCGGGCGAATCCAGGAGCCCATCTGGGAGGGCGTCAAACGCATCCTCACCATCGCAATCGTTCTGGGCGTAGGCCTTCGCTTGTGGACCTACAACCAGGTCATCACGGATACGTTCTATCGCGCGCCTGAGCAGCTGGCGGCATCTGCCATCGGGGCGCCAACCGTCGTGAATGTGATTGATCAGGTCTGGCTTGACGGAACGTCAGTTGCCGAGCAGCTTCTCAATAAAGGGAGTGTGTTTGATCGCGACTTCGCGTTCTACATCGCAGGCTTCCTGGTCTATCTGCTGGTCGGCCTGACTGTGGTCGTCACGGCATTCATGCTCGGTCTCTCGAAGGTGGCCATTGCGATCCTGCTCGCCCTGGGTCCGATCTTCATTGTCCTGCTCTTCTTTGACGCCACCCGGCGATTCTTCGAATCCTGGACCGCTCAGTTGGCGAACTACGCGCTCGTCGGCGTGCTCACGATACTTGCAGCTGCGCTGCTTCTCAACATTGTGAAAGCCTACGCGGCCAGTGCCGCGGCAGCAGGTGCCGGAATCACCATCGCAGCCAGTGCGCGAGTCTGCATCGCCTCAGCGTTGGTCTTCCTGGTGATGCGCCAAGTCATGCCGATCGCGGCCGGGCTTGCGAGCGGTGTCGCGCTGAGTACCTACGGGGTCATCAGCGGCGCGCTTCAATGGGGGCTCGGCAGCACGAAGCGAACCAGCAACGAATTCGGCCGCGGCGTACTCGACGGCCTGCGGCGAGAACCGGGCGGACGATGGGATTCACTGCGCCGCCTGGCGGGGAATCGCGCCGGCGCTGGCATCGCTTCCATCGGTCAGATCGGAGCATCGCGCCGCGGCGGAACTGTTGTTCCCAGGGAGCGAGTCATGCCGGGCTCACTTCGCAGTCGCTAGCCGTGGAGCACGCAATGAAGCCCTCCATCGCATTTGTCCTGTTGACCGTGCTCCTGACAGCATGTGGCACCCACCCACCCCGGCCGCCGCAATGCGAAGGCCCGCTCACGCCGATCAACGCGCCCGTCGGTGCGCTTCGCTCGGGAGCCGCCAATGTCCCATGACACCGCGCCGCGGGCCTACCTGCTCGAGGCCCAGAGCTGGGAACTGGATCGCGCGCGTCGAGCAGAACGCTCTATCAGAGTCGCCTGGATCGTTGCCGCCGTGGCGGCTGTCATCGCAGTCCTCGCGGTCGTTGCCGTCGGAGGCCTCACGCCCTTGAAGCAACCCGTCCCCGTCCTGATCCGAGTCGACAGCAGCAGCGGGATCGTCGACATCGTTCCGACCTACGAAGGAACGGCCGACATCGAGCCGTTGGTGACCCGCAACCTCCTGCAGAACTATGTGCTCGCGCGCGAGCGCTACTTCTACGGCACCGCGGAGGCGGACTACGAACTGGTCGCTTCCCAGAACTCGCCGCGACTGAACCAGGAATGGGCGAACCTGTGGGCCGTCGACAACCCGGTCTCACCACTGAACGTCTACAAGGATGGGACCTCCATTCGCACGCAAGTTCGCTCGATCACCTTCCTGAAGCTGGACAGCGGCAAGGACCGCCTGGCGCAGGTACGCTTCACCCGCCTCATGCGGCCGGGCGGCACGGGGGAAGAGCAGTCCAGTCACTGGGTTTCCACGATCGAGTTCGCCTATGTCCGTCCGTCGAAGGACAACAAGACGCGCTCGCTCAATCCATTGGGCTTCCGTGTCGTGGAGTACCGACGCGAGCCCGAGGTCACCGCAACGGACGTGGCATCCGGCAGGCAGGATGGACGATGACGCCCCAAGGCGCACAGCGCGCGATCGGCTTTGCGGTGAGCCTGGTGTTCGCCGCGCCCTTCGTCACGGCTGCCACCGTACCTCCGGCCGGAAAGGTCGACGCACGGGTGCGGGTGGTCGCCTACAACGCCAACGATGTCGTCACGCTGCAGGGCTACGTCGGCTACCAGATCCATCTGCAGTTCGCTGAGGGCGAGGAGTTCGTGAACCTGGGCTCGGGCGACAACGGCGCCTTCGACGTCGGCACCGAGCGCAATCACTTCTTCATCAAGCCCAAGGAGTCGCACGCCTCCACCAACTTCACCGTGCTGACCAACCGTCGGGTTTACCACTTCGACTATGCCGTCTCCACGACAGCGCCCGCCGGCGCGGCCATCAGACGGATGATCTATTCGGTGCGCTATGTCTATCCGGAGGACGAAGCACGCGCGGCGGCGGATCGGGAACGTCGCCGTGCCGAGGCCCGCTTGGAACGGGAGACGGCCGACCGGCCACGCAACACGGACTACTGGTTTTGCGGCAGCGATTCGCTCAGGCCTGTGAGCGTCTATGACGACGGCGTGCACACCCGGCTGCGTTTCCAGGCGCGCTCGGAATTCCCGGCGCTCTTCGTTCAGAACGACGACGGATCCGAATCGCTGCTGAACTTCCATGTCGAAGAAGACGAGGTCGTCGTCCACCGCGTCGCGCGTCGCCTGGTGGCGCGCCGGGGCATGCTGGTCGGATGCATCGTCAATCGATCCTTCGCCGGCGGTGGCGCACCCGGGCCGAATCACACCACCGCCCCCAGCGTGCAGCGTGTCATCACGGGAGACGGTCCATGACCGATCCAGAACGCTTCCCCCACAACGTCCGGATCGAGCCTTCGAAAGAATCTGCAGTGCCCGATGTCGACCCGGACACCGGGGAGATCCTGTCATCACGACGTGCCTCGAGTTCACAGCGCGAGCCTTCTTCAACCCAAGGAAATGCGGCGATCCCGGGCGAGCGCACCATCCCCTCGGTCAATCGCGAGCGCTCCATCCAGTCCCGGGTCAGCGGATCCCTGGCGCTGACCACGATCATCCTTCTGGGGGCCGGATTCCTTTTCTGGTACTACAGCACGCAGTACGCCAAGACACGGGATGCCGAAGAGACCGCGAAAAAGGCGAGCGCGGCCCGCGCTGACGGAGAGATGAAAGTGCCGCCGCTGGGCCGCTTGGCCCTTCCCGGGTCGCCGCCAGGCCCGGCACCGGTGGCCGTCAACCCGCCCGCACCACCGTCGGCAACACCTCCCAACGCGGGACCGCCACCAAAGACGCCCGAGCAGATCGCTCTGGAGCGCCAATTGGGCCTCCCTGTGCTGCGACGCGCCCAGTCGCTATCGCAAGCAGCAGCCCTGACATCTCAGGCATCGGCAGAGCCGGCGATGGCGTCCAGTGGCGTTCCGGGGATGGCGCAGTTGATCGGGGCGTTGCAGGCGCCCCAGGCCGTCTCGGCAGCGCCCGGGAGCGGTGGCCTCGCCACCAGCCTTCGCTCCACCTCCACCCCGGCGGTTGCAGCCCAGATGCTTCCCACGCGGCGAATGCTGCTGCCCAAGGGAGCTTTCATCGATTGCACTCTGGAAACAGCCATCGACTCGACCTACGAAGGCATGACCACCTGCATCGGCAGCAGCGACATCTACGGTGCGGACGGGAAGGTCGTCCTGCTGGAGCGCGGCACGAAGTACGTCGGCGAGCAGCGCGGCGTTCCGCGCCAGGGACAGGGCCGGGTCTTCGTCGTGTGGAACGAAGCCCGCACGCCTGCTGGCGTGGTGGTTCAGTTGGCCTCACCTGGCACGGATGAGCTGGGACGCAACGGCCTCCCGGGATTCGTCGACACCCATTTCTGGGATCGTTTCGGTGCTGCGATCCTGATCTCGGTGATCGACGGCACGATGCAGGCCATCACCGCCCACCAGCAGCGCGGTCCCCGTCTCGGCAGTGGCAGCGGCGTGGTGCTGGCGCCTCAGGGCAACCGGGACGTCATCACGGAGGTGCTGCGCAACACCATCGCGATCCCGCCCACGGTCATCAAGAACCAGGGCGAGCGGATCCAGATTCTGGTCGCCCGCGACGTGGACTTCAGGAGCGTCTATGCGCTTCGAGCGATCCCCACCACACCTTGACCGGGAGTGCGGCGGCGGCGCACAAAACGGGCAAGCGGCGCGTGAGTCCGCGCCGACCGCGGCATCCGCGGAGACGCCCTCCTCCCTCGCCCTCTTCCTGGGCCCGCTCGACCGGCTCCTTGGCGATCCCGAAGTCACCGAGATCTGCATCAACGAGCCCGGTGCGGCCTTCGTGGAACGGCAATCGGGCTGGACCCGCGAGGCACTGCCGTTCGCCAGCTTCGACTGGTGCATGTCCATCGCCAAGCTTGTGGCCAACTTCACCAGGCAGCGTGTCTCGGCGAACGAGCCCCTGTTGTCTGCAACCCTGCCAGGTGGCGAGCGAATCCAGGTCGTGCTGCCGCCCGCAACGCTGGAGCGGACCGTTTCGATCACTGTGCGCCGTCCGTCCAACGCCCTCTGGACGCTCGAAGACCTGGAGGGCATGCATATCTTCGCGCCGACACGCTGCATTCCCGCGACGCTGGAGAGGCAATCGGACGCCACAGCCCGATCTGTCGAAGACAGGGAGCTGGCAGCCCTTCTCGTGCGCATGCAGTTCGCATCGTTCCTGCGCCGCGCCGTCCAGCTGCGCAAGAACATCCTCCTGTCCGGTGCAACCGGCTCCGGCAAGACGACCGTCAGCAAGGCACTGATTCTCGAGGTGCCTGCCGAGGACCGCCTCATCACCATCGAGGATGTCAAGGAGCTTTCGCTGCGCAACCAGCCGAACCATGTGAGGCTCTTCTATTCGCAGGGCGCCCAGGGGCAGGCCGAAGTCACGCCCGGCCAGTTGCTGGCCAGCGCAAAGCGACAGCGACCCGACCGGGTGTTCGTGTCCGAGTTGCGTACGGGCGAGGAGGTCTACGACTACCTGGTGTCCGTGAACACCGGCCACCCGGGCTCCATCACCAGCGTGCACGCGGACAGCGCCGAACTGGCCTTCGTAGCGCTGGCGCAGCTCATGAAGCGCAGCCAGGCGGGCCATGGCATGAGCACCCGCGAGGGCGTAGAGCTGGCGCAGATGAGCGTGGACATCGTCGTGCAATGCGCGAGAGACCGGCAGGACGGCCGGCAGCGGCGCATCGTGCGGGAGATCTGGTATGACCCTGGCACCAAGCTCCGAGCGTTGGCCTAGCCCGTTCAGGATTGCGGTCGCGCTGCTGGTTGCGGCGGCGGTCGGCCTGTGTGTCTCGGCCCATGTCTTTCTGATGGCTTTGGGACTGCCGACACAGGAAGCCTCGTTGCTCACGCTTCACCGCTACTGGAGGGCCCACGGCGAGCGGCCTGATGTGCGGCGTACGCTGATCATGGCGCTGGCTGGCTCTCAGGCACTGGCGCTGGGCCTGGTGGGCGTGGCGATGTGCCCCAAGCGTCGGCCCTTGCACGGGAATGCGCGCTTCGCCACCCGGCGCGAGATCGGACAGGCGGGCCTTCTCAAGGAGAACGGCATCATTCTCGGGCGCCTGGGGCATCGCTACCTGGTCCTGCCCGGCCAGCAGGGCGTCGAACTCGAGGCGCCACCGCGCAGCGGCAAAGGCGTCGGCGTCGTCATTCCCAACCTGCTGAACTGGCCAGGCTCCGCCATCGTAAGCGACATCAAGGGCGAGAATTTCATTCGCACGGCGGGTTTTCGAGCCGCGCACGGCCAGCAGGTGCATCTGTTCGACCCCCTGTCGGAACGCGAGTGCTCGGCGCGCTGGAATCCACTCGGCTATGTGTCCGAATCGCCCTACCGCTGCATCGATGACTTGCAGCGCATCGGGACGATGCTTTTTCCCGACCCGTTGGCCGGCGACCCGTTCTGGACCTCGTCGGCCCGCTCCTTGTTCCTGGGCATCGCCCTCTATCTTTTCGAGACCGAGGGCGCGACTCGGACCCTGGGCGAGGTGCTGCGCCAAGGGATGGCCAGCGATGCCGAGGGCTTCCAGAAGCACTGGAAGCGCGTGATCGAGGCATGCGAGCGTGCCGGCTACCCCTTGTCGCAGGAGGCGGTGCGAAGCCTCTACGACGTGATCGACCTGGCACCGACCACAGCATCCAGCATCCGCAAGACCTTCACCAGCCGTCTGGACCTGTGGCTCAACCCGATGATCGATGCCGCGACCTCGGCCAACGACTTCGATCTGCGGGATCTGCGCAAGCGAGCGATCTCCATCTACGTGCAGATCAATCCCGACAACATGGCCCGGCTGCAGCCTCTGCTCAATCTCTTCTTCCAGCAGGCCATCGGCTTGCAGACACGGGAACTCCCCGAGGCCAACCCAGAGCTTCGTCTGCAGCTCTTGCTGATGCTCGATGAGTTCCCCGCCCTCGGTCGCATTCCCGTCATCGCCGAATCCACGGCTTTCCTGCCCGGCTACAACGTGCGCACCGTCGTCATCGTGCAGTCCGGCTCGCAGCTGATCGAGAAATACGGCAGCGAGGGCGCGAAGTCGATCCGCAAGATGCTGGCCGCGCGCATCGTGTTCCCGCCCAAGGAATACGAGGATGCGGAAGCGATCTCGCGCGAACTGGGAACATGTACCGTTCGCCAGAAGACAGTGAGCAAGCCGATGTGGGGCGGCACGCACGGTCCAGGCAGGGCGTCGACGGTCAGCATCAGCGAACAGGCACGTCGTCTGCTCCTGCCCCAGGAGGTCAAGGAGTTGGGACCGGATCGGATGATCCTGTTCTACGAAGGCCTGCGCCCGGTGCTCGCGCGCCGCATCTTCTATTTCCGCGACAGGTTCTTTGCCGCGCGCGAGCTGCCGCCGCCATCGGTCCCGAAGCTGGACGTGGGCCAACACGGCCAGCTCGCCACACCCGCCTGCGCGGCCACGGCCGATGCCGAACAGGGAACAACCGACAGGCGTGTCCAACCCTTTACCAGCCACACAACAGGTGGCGACCTGAATCTGGACGACTTCTCCTTCGACTTCGGAGATGTGGTGATCCCCGCCGAGCAGCTCAGCGACGGGGAACTCCGGCGCCACGCCGACGAGTTCATGGCGCGAATCCTGGACTGACGGACAACCCACGCTCGCATGGCTGCACCCGCCTGGAAAAACTTCTATGCCCAGAGATCCCTCCCCCGAAAAGTCCCGGACGGACATCGAGGACACCGTCTCACAAAGCTTCGCCGGTGAAGCCCAGGGTGACAAGCCTGCTGCGAGCCACGGCCGCCCCAGAGTGCCCGATGCCGTCGAGCGTCTCTACCTGCATATCGGCGATCGCTACTTCTTCCCCGACCGCACCCTGGCCTTCATCGACGACGGCGATCGCATCCGCGTGTGGACCGAGAACCGCGCCGTGCTGCAGGGGGTCGTGGCGATTGCCCAAGCGCGCGGCTGGCAGGAGCTCTGGATCAGGGGCACGGAGTCCTTCCGGCAAGGCATGTGGCGCGAAGCCACCCTGCGCGGCATCGAGGTCCAGGGCTACACGCCAACCGCGGCCGAAGTACTCCAGGTCCAACGTGCTCTGAAGAGCTCACAGCCCCCGCAGGAGACCGAACGAAAGCCAACGCCGCAGGCCGCTACAACGCACGAAAATGGCGCCTCTTCAAGGCAACAGATCCAGGGCATCCTGCTGGCAGCCGCGCCGGCGCCGTACCGGTTCGATCCGAGCGAGCGGATGTCCTTCTACGTGCAGCTTCGTACGGAAGACGGCGACCGCACCATCTGGGGATCCGACCTCGAACGCGCCCTTGCTGAATCGGTTTCGCAACCGCACATGGGCGACCAGGTTGTGCTCACGCAGCAAGGCACCCATCCGGTCGACGTTCGCGTGGCGACCCGCAACACGGAAGGCGAAACGATCGGCGAGCAGAAGATCGTCGTGCAACGTACCCGGTGGCGTATTGAAACGCCGGATCACATCCAGGCGATGGAACGGTTCATCCACCAAGTGCGCACCGGAGAGCTTCAGCCCGACGCGGCGGCGCCCGAACAACCGGAGCTGCGCACGGCGACCCAATGCCTCAGGCTGGCCGAGCAATACGCCGACCGCCTGACCACAGATCAGGCTGGACAGCAGCGACTGATGCAGCTGATTCGCGTGCGGATGGCCGATGCATTGGCACAGGGTCGCTCCATTCACCTTCCGGAGCGACGTCTTCGTCATGCGGCGCAACATGTCCGCCTGCATCCGACGCGCGATCGCGGGGAGCCGAGCCATGAGCGTGTCTAGGCTCTGCGCGAGCGTGCCACTGAAATTCGCGGCCACCGTCGCAAGCTTCACCTGTGTCGCGCCCTCAACGGGGCTTGCGCAACTCGCAACACCTGCCCCGCCCCTCACGCAGACCGTGCCCTACACGGCAGCCTTCATTCCCGGCTCGGCCTTGCCACTCGTGCTGGACACCATACGAAACGCCCGCTCGACACTCCTGGTTGCGGCCTACGGCTTCACCAGCCGCCCCGTGGCCATCGCCCTGCGCGACGCACAACGCCGGGGTGTCCGGGTGTTCGTGGTGATCGATGCCGACGAGGCTGCCAAGGCCTACTCCGCTGCCCGCTTCCTGACCGATGGACGGGTACCGATCCGCACGAATGCGCGCTACGCGCAACAGCACAACAAGTTCATCGTTGCGGATGGAACCTTCGTGCAGACCGGTAGCTTCAACCACACCTCCTCGGCGGCACAACGCAACGCCGAAAATGTGCTGGTGGTGCGCAACGCACCGGCACTCGCCGCACAGTACGGCACTGAATGGCAAAAGCCGTGGGACGAAGGCATCGACCTGCGCCCTGGGTACTGACACGTGCCAGCGTCCCCAGCCTGCTCTCTCCATGGCACGAAACCCAGCAGCGCGCGCCCGAACGAACCTTCCGGCGGCAATATCCCCTTGGTCGATCTCGGCCGGCTCTCTCGAAGCACTCAAGTGGATAGGCCTCGCGCTCATGACAGGCGACCACATCAACAAGTACCTGCTGCATGGAGCGATCCCGGCGCTCTATGCACTCGGACGCATGGCGATGCCGCTCTTCGGCTTCGTGCTCATGGCCCATCTGGCGCACGCCACCTCTCTGGCGATCGGCGTGCATGTGCGTACCATGAAACGACTGGCGGTCTTTGCGTTGCTGGCCACACCGCCCTTCGTTCAACTGGTGGGCTGGTGGCCCTTGAATATCCTGGCCACACTCCTGCTGGCAGTGCTGATCGTCTGGCTGCTCGAACGTGGCGGACGGCTCTGCCGATGCACCGCAGCGATCGTCTTTCTCTTCGGCGGCTCGATGGTCGAGTTCTGGTGGCCAGCACTGCTTTACTGTCTAGGCGCCTGGGCCTTCGCGCGCAGCCCGGGACGTCTTCGGCTTGTGCTGTGGATTCTGGCGACAGCCTCGCTCGTCATCATTAATGGCAACTTCGCGGCCTTGGCCGCGTTACCTCTGATCTGGGGGGCGGGTCAGATCGACATTTCGATCCCACGCAGCCGATGGATCTTCTATGTTCTTTATCCATTGCACCTCCTGCTGATCGCGATCGTGCAACGATGGATGTGAAATTTCCTGGGGACGGGGCTGGGGCTGGTTCAAAAAGACCTCCGCACGCGCGCCAACACTCACTTTTCCCAAGCTGTCCTGATTCCTTGGTACACCGTTGTGTATACCCAGACCAGTAGCGGCGATTCGATTCCGGTTTGGAACCTGATCGCCGTCCGAAATTGACCCACTTTGCCCGATTGAATGCGGCGGCAGCGTTGCATTTGTACGTCTTTTATTGACAAGTAACTAACAAATGCAACAAACTCCAGCATGGCATCTGCTGAGACTCTCGAACAAGCCGTCCTCGCGCTGGCCAAGCAGCGGCCGCTGCTGCGCGCGCGCGATCTGGCTGAACACAGCCTCCCAACGATAACGCTCACCAGACTGGTCGCCGCAGGCCGGCTCGAACGAATCGCCCGAGGCGTCTACAGCCTGCCCGGGCGCACACTCAGCGAGCACCGCTCTCTTGCAGAAGCATCCCTTCGCGTGCCGCAGGGCGTTGTCTGCCTGCTGTCGGCGCTGCGCGTCCATGGGATCGGGACGCAAGCGCCGTTTGAAGTGTGGATCGCAATCCCGCCCAACTCACCAACCCCCAAGCTCGACCAGCCTGCGCTGCGCGCCATCCGCATGTCTGGCACTGCACTGTCCGAGGGCATCGAACCCATGCAGATCGATGGCGTCAGCGTCCCGGTCTTCAATGCTGCCAAGACCATTGCCGACTGCTTCAAGTTTCGCAACAAGATCGGCTTGGACGTGGCGCTGGAAGCGTTGCGCGAGGGATGGGCACAGCGCAAGGTGACAGTCGATGCGCTTTGGCACTACGCCACGATCGACCGCGTGTCCAATGTGATGCGCCCCTACCTTGAAAGCGTCATCACATGAGCCGCAACATCGCAGCTTCGGTCCGCGCCCGCTTGAAGCAACATGCGGATGCCAAGAAGCAGGACTTCAACCTGACGCTCACCCGCTATGGCCTTGAGCGCCTGCTTTACCGGCTGTCTATCTCGCCCCATGCTTCCAACTACCTGCTCAAGGGAGCATTGCTGTTTTCGCTCTGGTACGACCAGCCGCATCGGCCCACCCGCGATGCCGATCTATTGGGGTTCGGTCCAGACGACGTCGAATCAGCGGTGAAGGCCTTCCATGAGATCTGCCAGATCGCAGTGGAGGATGGGATGGTCTTCGATGCAGGCTCGGTGCAAGGGACCGTCATCCGCAAGGAAGCCGGCTACGGCGGCGTGCGGGTCGATCTGCGAGCGACGCTCGACGGCGCGCGCATCACCCTGCAGGTGGACATCGGCTTCGGCGATGCAGTGACTCCCGCGCCGGAGGCCGTCAGCTACCCCGTGCTGCTCGATGACTTGCCTGCCCCACAGTTGCGCAGCTATCCCAAGTACACCGTCGTGGCCGAGAAGTTCCATGCTGTCTGCCTGCTGGGCATGGCCAATACCCGGATGAAGGACTACTTTGACCTCTGGGTACTGATGACCGAAGACACGCTGGACCCCGCCGAGTTACGCCGCGCCATTTCGGCAACCTTCGAACGCCGGAAATTCGCCATGGTCAGTGAACTTCCTAGTGGATTGAGCGACAACTTCTCTGGCGATGCGACCAAACAAACGCAGTGGACAGCATTCTTGAAGAAGAACCGGCTGGAAGCCATGGATCTGACGAACGTCGTGAAACGGCTGCGGGAAGAATTCCAGAAACTCGGCATCTTCTGATGCTGCCGCCAGGAGGCAAAGCCTCCGCTTGTCCGAAATTTGTACCCATGTTTCGGACATTTCAAGCCACAGCTCTATCCACTTCACGCCGATGGATCAGATGCGGAGTCAGCTCAGCGCTTGGATGGACTTGGGTTCGCAAACCGCAGTGTCTTGACCACCAGCGTGAACGCGGGTGAAGGCTGGCGCCTGCTGGGGCACTACAAATGGTAGCCCTCGAACTTCGGACACCAATCCTCCAGCACGCGCAAGAGCTGGCCTGACTGCATGTACGGCATCAGCTCATCTTCCGGCAGCAGCACAATGCCCAATCCGACCAGCGCCGCGTCGATCTGGAACTGTGTGGTGTTGAAGATCAAGGGGTCGTCCACGCGCACATTGACTTGGCGCCCGCGGCGCTCGAAGTCTCAGACATACAGTCCGCCCGAGCTTTGCATGCGTTGGTTGATGCACTGGTGCGCCATGAGATCCTGCGGCACCTTCGGTATCGCGTAGATTTCCATGTCCCCTGCTGTCACTCGCAGAGCTACGGCACTGCGCAAAGCTTCATCGGCCGCTGCAGGAGTGTCAGGGTTACCGAACAGGCGCCCCAGGTGACTTGGCATCCGTACGCTCTTGCACTCGGTTTCTCTCCGCCTCCCCCCAGCGCTCGGCCATGCGCTGCGCATCGGTCCGCACAGAGGGCATGCGCTCGACAAAGCGCTCGACCTGAACCGCCAGTCCGGATTCACCCTGCCGTCGCAGGACCTCGGCGGTCTCGCGCCAGTTTGCCAAGACCTGCTGGCGGGTACCCTGCATCACGTCCTGACCAGCATTCAAGGCGCCTCGCCTCGTCCGAAGAACATGGAGCACGCCATCCAACTTGGCACGCATGAAGGTCGAGGTCTTCGGCGGCCGCTGCCCTGCCCGCTCGCCCGTCGGCAGTTGCCCGAACGCACGAAGTGCACGTAGCCGATGATGGATGGCGTCCTTCTGGGGCTTGCGGATCTGCCCGCGCACCTGCCGCGGCGTCGCATTGGCCGCCACGCCCTGCTCGCGCATCAGCGCCGCGAACTGCTCGCGCCACTGACGCAGCGTGTCCTTGCGGATGTACAGGCGCTTGCCAGGCTCGAACTCGTGCTCGCACTTGACCACCAGGTGCACATGCGGATGCGCCTGGTCGGTGTGCAGCACCATGGCGTACCGGTACTGCAGCGCGAAGTTCTCGCGCGCAAAGATGCGTGCCGCCGCCAACACCTTCTCCGGGGGCGTGCCGGCCGGCATCGACAAGACGATGTTGTGGGCAAGCTTCGCACGGGTGTCCTTCTGGCCGGGCTCCGGCCTTGGCTTGTGCTGGCCTCTGCAGAGGTCCAGTTGCCAGTCGAGCGTGATCTCCCCGGCCGCGCCTCGCCCCTGGCATGGCAGCCCCTCGTCGGTCTCGATGGGCAGCTTGCCGTGGCGTCCGATGTAGTCGAGATGCGCCTTGACGCCGCCGGCATCGCGACCACCGCCGGAGACCTTCACCATCACCTCGGGTGTGCGGCCCACCGTGCGCTGAATCTGCGCGATCTCACCAATGCCGAGGCGCAGGGTGCCGCCGGGTCCGCGCCGGCCGTAGCTCACGATGTCCAGCGCCATGTCGCGCGAGGCGCCGTTCGGCCCGCCACGGCTTCTGTCCATGCGCACGGTCTGCTTAGGCATGGCCTGCCTCGCGATCGCTCTCCCAGCTCATGAGGTTCCAGCGCACGACGGCGGCAGTGGCTTCGCGCGCAGCTTCGACCTCTCGCCGAATCGATTCGAGCGCATCACCCGGTTCCAAATCCATTTTTTGAGCCAAAGTGTTCGGCATGCCGAACACTTTGAGCTGTCGCCCGAGCGCCGCCAGTTGGGCGCAGACCGCCTTGATCTGGCCCAATTCGTTCGGCGGCATCACGGTCGAACCGCGAACATGGTTGTGGATCAACATGACCAGGTAGCTGCCCGTCTTCATCCCACGGGCCTCGGCGCGCTGTGTCGCCAGCGCTCGATCGCCGGGGCGAAGCCGCAGTGTGATGCGATCCCTGGCGGCGGCATCGGCGGTCGCATCACGCGAGCCCCGCCGTCCGCTCATGTTGCTCGCGCCTGCGCCGTGGGCTGTCAATACATCGTCGATCAACTTGGCCAGCAAGCTGGATTCGCTGAGCTGATGACGCGAGGCCAGCGCAGCGAAGCTCGCCCGCATGCCGAGTGGCACTCGGGTACTGATCACGCTGCTTGATTGAGGGATCTGGGCCATCGCAACACCATCGCTGTAGACAATGTCTGACGGCAGTCTATCCTGCGATCATCGCCGCACAAGAACCCGACTGTTGGCCGCCAGTCTTTTTTCGCTTTCAGTCCAAGCTCGCACCGGATGCCCGATACGAGGAGCGACTGCGTCCCTTGGTCTATGACGAGCCTGCACCTTCATTCGAGACATCCTTCGAGCTTTTTGAAGCGGTCGCCGAGGACTTTCTTCGGCCTGGGAGGATGTTCGATAAACAAGTCGGATCGCCCGCGCGTTATTGCCTTTCTCGATGAATCAAGAGTCCCGCAGGTCCTTGCTCCTCCCCCGCCCCCCGAACGTCAGACCCGAACCACACCCTGGCGGCCCTACAGTTGCCCTCGCCCAGACAGCAGGCTCGGTCCGCTCCTACCTTTGCCTGCTAAGCACCTCCCGCAGGTGATCCAGAAAGGCGCGACAATGGCCCGGCACCGTGCGTGCTGCCGTCGTCTGGATCTCGAAATGGCGCTCGGTCGCGCAGCGGCACGGCCACCAGGTCGCCCGCCTCGAGCCGTCTGTACGGCGCCGCCTCGCCGCTGACCGCGATGCCCTCGCTGCCGACCACGTACGAGATCATGGCGTCGAGCCGGTTGCTCAGGAAAGCCGGCTCGCAAGCCAGACCCTGACGGCTGCAACTGATGTCGAACAGCTGCCGCAGCGTCGAGTGCGCGCCCGGCAACGCCATCGGATAGCTGATGAGCTGCGCCCCTTAGCACCCTGGGCATGCAGGCCGCCCCGGCCCAGGGCAGCTTCCCCACCCGGGCGATCACCCTCGTGATCCCATTCCCCGGGCGGCGGAGGCGACGTCCAGGCGAGGCTGCTGGCCCAGAAGCTGGGGCAAAGCGTGATCGTCGACAACCGCCCGGCCGCCGGCACCGCTTGCCTTGCGGGGTGTTCGGCATGCCGAACATCTCGCGGAAGGCGAAAGGTGAAAAGACGCGAAAGAAAGTAAGACGACTCCGCCCCCTGACCTCCCGTCGAGCAGCGTGGCTGTCGCGAGCACGCGCAGCAGTACAGATAGCCCGCGCAAGCCCTCTAGCCTGACAGTGCAATGCCGCAACAAGTCCACGTTTTCCAAGCAGACCGCCTCGCGGGCCAGAGACTGTGCGCAGCGGAAACATTGCCCAAGGAACGAATGCTCCATCCACTCCCCAAGAGCAGGACTTCTTCTTGATGAGCAAAATAGTGAGCAATTTCAGGCTCACAGGAGAACATCTCATGGCCATTGCGGTGCGCGACATCGTCCCTTTCTCTATGGCTCGAACGCATTTGTCTGATCTTGTGCTGGAAGTTCAGAATGGCGCGGAAAAGATCATCACAAATAACAGTGAACCCGCGGTGGCGGTGATCGATGCCAAGCGGCTTGATCACTACCACCGGCTGGAGCGCGCGCGCATCCATTTGCTCTTGCTGGAAGAAATAGACCAGAGTTTGGCGGATGTCGAGGCTGGGCGCACCGTTGACGCCACGGCGGGCATCAACGCCTTGAAGCGGGCGCGCAAGGCGGCCGGCGGGCGTGCTGCCGGCTGAAATGCAGCACGCAGGCGAGGACCAGTCGCTGACGGCCGTGCTGTACACGGCCAACTTTGCGCTCAATCTTGAGAATATCGAGGCGTACTGGTCGGAGAACGGTTTGGCCGAAGGCTACGGCCGCCTCCCGGACGTACTGAGGTATTGAGCGAAGTCGTCGTTCCCAATCTGGAGCGACATCCAGGCATGGGGCGCCTGTTTTTCGAAAGAGTTATCGGCTCGGTTGAAGCTGAACGAATCGTCAAGCGCATTGCGTCTCGACTGACCGGCCTGGCACGAAATGCCCAGATTCGAGAATACGTGATGGACGAGTACTTGGTTCTTTACGTTCACTTCCCTGCCAAGGCCAAGCAAGCAAGCGCTGTGCATTTATGCGATCAGGCATCAGAAGCAGCTCGGCTTTGACCTGCTTACAGGACGATGATCGAAAAAAGCAGCGCTTCTCGTGCCTTGCCCGAAGGAAGACCCGCCTGCAGTCTGTTCACCTGCACGCAGGCACGCCGCAATGCGGCCTGACCTTACTCCCTAATGCCTTGCCTCGGTAAGGCTGCGTCTTTCGCTGCCGGATCGCCAGCCGCTCAGTCTGCGGCGTCCTATCGGCGGTCAGAGGAGGCATGCGCCGAGCCCTCGCCGCGGTTGCGGCGCGACCGACGGAGCAATTCGGCCCCAGACTTGATGAGAAGATGCCTTGCGTTGCGGACCGATTCAGGAACCCCAAATGCCCTCTCCTTCCCCCGTCCTCATTGCCGAGGCGAACCACCACCTCGCCGCCTTGGGCCAACGGCTTCACGCACATCGCAAGGCGATGAAGATCAGCGCCCAGGCGATCGCACAAGCCGCGAACATCTCGCGTGTGACGCTGCTCAGGATCGAGCGCGGCGTGCCCTCGGTCACGATGGGGGCCTACATGAACGCGCTGGAAGCGCTGGGGCTTTCGATCGACCTGCACACACGGGCGCTGCCACCCACTTCCCCACCTGACCCGTTTCCGGAAAGGATCCAGACCGATGAGATCGCCAACGGCCCGAGGCTCGCGCAGACAATGCGCAGGTCCACGGCAGGACGCGCTGCTCAGCCGATCACCGTCAGGTAGGGATGCATCACGCGGGCAACCCGGCAGATCTTGGCGTAGTGCCAGAGCTCGGCCACGGAGGCCTTCTGCTGGGTGCGCACCTCCCGCAAGGCTTCCAGCGCCACCTCCAGGCCGACCCTGTTGCGGTGCTTGAAGCAGTCCGCCACCGTCTTGGCCACAGCATGGACGCGCAGCGGGACATGGCCCCGTTCGATCGTCTCGATGCCGGCCACATAGGCATCGCCGAAGGCCCGGACGATCTGCAACTGCAAGTGATCGACCCGGGGCACATGGCTGCCACTGGGCATCGCGATCCAGACATCGCGCGGCGGCTGTGTGGTCAGTCCATGGAGATGCAGTGCGCTGAGCAGGCAGAAGACCGCCCGCGGGATCCTGGTCGCGACGGCCGCGAGGCGCGCGTGCTCGGCATCGTCGCCCACAGACAGGCGATGCGGGTACCGGCCGAGTCCGGCATCCGCGAGGGCGGCCCAGGACGCCCCGATGGCATGGCCATCGTCCGAACGCAGGATCCCCTCGCGGGTGGGTAGATCGAGGGTGCACCGGTCGCGGATGTCCCGCCGGACGACCCGGGCAGCAGGGGCCATGTCGTTGTCAGTTGCGAGCATGGGACGCAGGCAGGCATGGGCCCGCGCCGATGGCGAGACGCGCCGGCGCGTGCGCACCGGGGTCCGGGCCACGCGCTCGCTCATCGAGGATGCCTGCATGGCGCGCACTGCCGGCCCATGCCGGCGCGTTCGGATGTGCACTCATCTGCGCGGGCGAGAGAAGCCGCCAGGTTTTTTCCAGGGTACTGATGTCCATGCTCCTGAGGATGTGAAAGAAGGAAGCCACGAGGTCCGCGCTGCGCCCCGAGGGCGATCGCTGCACGGCGCTCGAAAGATTCCACCACCCTTGCATCAAGAAATGAACCAGAGACCTCGGCGCCTGCTGTCCGCCGGGGCCGAGACGCAAAAAGGAGAAGGAAAAAGAAAAGGCCGGAGCCGAGGCCCCGGCCTGCCACGTCAGCGGCCGATGCGCGCGAGCGCGAGACGCCACAGGCCCGCATTCAGCCGCACGGTCTCACGGATGGCGCGGATGCCGCGCGTGTGCATGGCGCGTCCTGCGGCCGTACGGCCGCACACGCCGCCGCGCAAGGCGTGCTCCTGGATCGCGTTGAAGGTCCGCCAGACGTCGTCACCGACGTCGGCCAGGCGCCGCCGCTCGAGCCACTGCGCCGGCTGCACCGGCGGCTCGCCCCGGTCCGGATAGCGCAGCGCCAGCGCCTCGCGCGCGAAGTCCAGTTGCTGCGCGCCCGAAAGCACGGTACCGCGCATCGCCTCGACCGCCTCACCCACCCGGACGAACTCGCCGGCAATGCGCTGCGCGGCCTCCACCACCTGGGCCACTACGTTGCCGCGATGGCTCACATGCACCAGCCCGAAGTCGCCGATCGCTGTGAGCAGCCCGTTGGTGCACACCGGACGGAACAGTCCGGCGCGCAACTCGTAGGCGCTGCGCCCGTCGTGCGAGTTGATCAGCACGATCTCGCCGAGCACGTCCTCCAGCGACAGCGACTGCACGACAGGCTGGAAACGCAGCATGTGCAGCGCATGGCCTGCGCGGTCCTCACCACCACGGCGCGATCGCGTCTGCACGGCCCAGGTCGGTACGAAGCCAGCCTGCGCGAGCGCGGCGACGACGTCGCGCGTGCTGATGAAGACGTACCTTCGCCCGGTGCAGGCCGCTGCCTGCTCGGCGAAGACCGCAGGCGCGCTGCGCGCGAGTTCCTGTGGCGACAGGGAGGCCTTCGCGGCAAATGCGAAAGAAGAAGAGGACGGGTCTGAACGAAAGACAGTCATGATGAGGAACTCCTGAAGTGACACAGGCGGGATGGCCTGCGTCGCTCCTGGCTCACGCGGCAGCGCAGCGCTCAAGGTCGCCGCAGGCGCGCGGCACGCGCCGAGCGCGCACCGCAGGTGAGCGCGCAGGGCCTTGAACGCGAGAACCGCGTGACACCCTGGGCGCACACAGGCAAGCCAAGCCCGCCCCGCCTGTCCCTTCTTCTCATTGCGTTCCCTCCCCGCCCCGGCACCCCACGCTGTCGCCCTGCACCCACTCAGGAACAATGCCCGGCATGCGCGTCCCGAAGCCACCTCGCCAGCCCTGTCCCACGTGTCCGTGGCGCCTTGACCAGGACGCGCGCAGCATCCCGAATTTCAGCCTGGGCCTGGCGGAGGCGCTGGCAGCTACCTGCCCGGATGTGCGCAACATGGGGCCCGACCATGGAGCGGCCATGTTCGCCTGCCACCAGTCCAGGCCCGGCGCCGAAGTGCATTGCGCCGGATGGCTGGCGACCGTGGGGCATAGGCACCCAGCCGTGCGGCTGAGCGTCATGCGCGACCGGCTGGACCCCGTCCACCTGCAGCCCGGCGCGGACTGGCCAGCCTTGCACGGAAACTATGGCGAGGTGCTCGATGAGCTGCGCGCTACTGCCGCCGAGAACGCGCAGGACAGCGGCGTCGGTGCTCGACCACCGCGCAAGGTTTGCCCGTTGGCCCAGGATGCTCCGGCAGGCACGCCTGCGCCGCGCGAGCCGGGAGTCAAGAGAGCCTGAGCGAAACCAGCGGTGCCGGCGTCCCGGGCTCTCGACAGACTCCTCATGCCTCCTGAGGCCGGGGCATGCCGTCAACTGCGGCTGGATGCGCGACGTGGGCGCACGATTCACAGCCCCTTCGAGCGCATTGCCTGCACCGCGGATAGCTACAAGCTCTGCAAGAACCCACTGCTCTCAGGGGGCAGCTGTCCCACCCCGGGTCAGTTGGATGGCCTGGGCAATCCGTAACCGAGTTGTCGCTCATGCCGCATTGAAAGCAATACGACCTCGCGCTCGGAATGCGCATAGAGCACCACGTGACGAGCTAGCACCAATTCCCGCAACTCAGGCAGCCCCAGGGCTCGTGCACTTTGCCTTGCCTGTTGAGCTTGAAACTGCCCCCAGTCCGACTTGGCGTCAAGAAACCGGGCAGGTCGTCCGCTTGTGGGGGCGAACGACAGGAGTGCCCGCGCCTTGACCACTTCGGCCTGCAACTTCTTGAAGCGCAACGACGCAGAAGCAGCGTCCTGCTTCTCCATGAAGTCGCGCGCAGCTTGCAAACAAGTCAGAAAGTTCGGAACCGCTCGAACCTTTGCGTTGACGGGAATGCTCACGGTGCCGGTGGAATGCCGAGCGCCCGGTCCAGGTCCTCGTCAGACACAAACTGCCCCGCCGAGGCTTGCTGCAAGCCCGCGATGGCGTCTTCGGCCAACACAAGATTGGCGTGTTCCGACTCAAGGGCATGGTAATAGTCCAGCCTGCGTGCATCGACCAGCGCAACATAGCTCGCGCCGTTCTTGGTCAGCACTTTTTCCGAGCCGTTGCCGACCACGTCTTCAGCCAGTTCCGTCAGCCGGGCGCGCGCTTCACTGATGGGAACGATATCTGAAGCTCTCAAGGACATATTGCAGTATCCGTTAAGGTTTTCGTTAATCAGTCTAGCAGACGGACCTTCGGCCTGCAACCACAGAGATGTTCAGCAGCCTCAAATCGCTCGGGCTGAACTGCCGAACCCCGGACGTCCCTTCCGGGAACCGCAGCAGCACCAGCATTTGCGCGGGCGGCGCGATCATCCACCGAGATCGCGGCGTGGGGATTGCCTTTCTCGATGAAATCGAGAATGCGCTCCGATCCTCCGTCGCCAACGGCGACCACTCCACGGCCTCACGCGCCGCGGCGCGGCGCGGCGCCCGGCGAAATACGACTCGACTTCTTCATGAGGTACGCCCGGGGCGGATCGTCCAGAGCCTCCTGCACCTTGGCCCGGGACCAGGCATCGCGCGCAGCGACATCCACAGTCAAGCCTGCCGGCAGCGCGCCCTCCTTGGCCACGCGCGTCGGAACGATCCTCATCACATCGGAGACGCTCAGGCCGATGTTGTCGAGTCTCTCGGTGGCCCGCTCCTTGACCTCCGGAGTCCGAACCCGTGCGCTTACGACCATGAAGAGGCCCCCGTCTATGCAGAATGAATGAGAACACTCTCATTCGATTGAATGGCAACCACAAAGCGACGGGTTGCGACGCCTTTGCCCAGACAGCGCGAGTAACGCACCTGCGCACGCGCCAAGTGACCGCCAGTCGTGCTGGCGGCCAAGCTCAACGAGCGGCAGCCCTTTCAGACCTGGATCCGCCCCGCGCTGCGGGCCTCCCTCGCATAGACGCTCAGGCGCCGGTCGGCGCGGAAATGCAGGTCCTGCTCGATCGGCAGATTCAGCATCCCGCGCAGTTGGGACAGCTCGGCGAGGCTCACGCAGCCCAGCTCCGGAAAGCCCATCCCGAGGTCGCACAGGCCGAAGGCGATGTCGGGTGCATCGGGATCGATCCCGCCCAGCAGCCAGGTGGCACCGGCATCGGGCGTGAACAGCTTGACCACGGGCAACGGATCGAAGTCCCACCGCACCTGTGACTGCCGGCCGTTGGCCAGCAGCTGGTCGAACTGCGCATCGGTGAGAAAGGGAAAACTGGAAGCAGCCATGGCGTTCTCCTTGAACGGTTGCGGGCGGGATGGCCCGGCACCGTCACCGGCACGCCGCAGCGCAGCAGTCAAGGTTCGAAGACGGCCGAGAGGCCGCGAGCGCGCCAGCGGCGCGCGCAGACCTTGACGGCGAGAACGGTGTGCCACGCTGAAGGAGCCAGCTAGCCAGCCACTCACTCACATCACGGCCTCTTTCTTCTTTCTCCCTGCTGCCGCCTTCCCCGCTTTCTCAGCTTCGGCGCGCCCCGGGGATCGCTCGTTCGCACACGCCGGGCCGTCGGTGTCGCTGAGCCCGCCGCCAACCCGGACCGCCTCGCACCCCGTAGCCCGTGGCGGCGGCTTGTCGACGGCGGGCCAGCGCGCAGACGCCGATTCCATCCGGCCTGCAACGCGCCGGCATTTCTCGCACCGGTCGTGCGAGAAATCGCACACGCGCAAGACTGGCGCGCCGCCCGGCGATCGGTAGCCGTCTCGGCCAGAGCCGAAGGTTCGCGACGCACGCGCGCCATGGACGCGCGTGACGGCCGGCCTCCGGGCTGGAGGTCCAGCACGGAGCGAAGCGGCCGGCGGCCTGCGCCCGCGCGGCATCCAGCGAGATGCCCGATGTCCTCGCGCCGTCGCACAGGACGATAAGGAAGCTCGAGCATCGCCGAACGAAGTCACCAAGATCCTGAGCGCCTTGGGCGCAGGATCCATCGGCTGAAGATCGGCAAGCTCGGTCGCCTGAAGGCGATCGTGTCACGAGAGTGGCGCGAGCACCGGCATCTCCCGCTCCATGATGAAATCGAAGGCCTCGCCGGCAAAGCGCATGGCCGTGAAGATCGCACTGCGGTCATGGCGCAGCACCTCCAACCAGTCCGCGAGATGGTCCGCATGGCCTTCGACGACGGCACCAACAAGCGCGCAATGCCCCATCAGCAAGACCGCACCGAGTTCGGCCACGAGCGCCTCGAACGCGCCGGCGGCGTCCCCGAAGCGCGCGCTGAACTCGCGATGCAACCGCCGCGGATGTCCGCTCCAGTGCACCAGCTCGTGCAACAGCGTCGCCCCATAGTTCTCGCCGCTTGCAAATCGCTTCGGCCACGGCAACCGGATCTCGTCGAACTCCGGCACATACGCTGCGCGTTCGAACCCATGGCGAAGCGTTGCGTTGCAGCCACCGACCAGCCGCAACACCCTTTCCATCGCCCCGTGCTCCGCAGCCGAGGGGCCTGCGGCAGCGACTGCCGGAGGATCGAGGCGCTTCGCCGGGAGCCCGTCGACCTGCGCGACATTGAACAACCAGAATGGCCGGCATTGCAGGAGCCCGTCCTGTAACTCGGTGTGCGGGTCTCTATCGCCGCGGCCCCCCGTCCGCTCGAACTGCGCACACAGCACGCCGCGCTCGCCCTTGCGCACCTGGGCGCCAAGAGCCTTGGCCTGCCTGTAGGTCAGCCACAGCGGCACCTCGTAACCCTGCACGATCGCCGCGTCCCACAGCAGCAGCGCGTTCACGCCCCGGTAGGACCGCCCGGTGCCGGCATTGCGCGGCGCCCCGCGCGTCGCGGCCTGGACCCAGCGCGCACGACACACGTGTTCGCCCTGCGCCAGCATCGCCATGATCCGGTCCGTGATCACGCGCCGGACATCCATGTCCATGCCCACGCGCTTGCCCGAACGCCGCCAGGCGCGCCCCTCATTTGATTCACCTGCCGTGGGAGAGTCCTCGGGGGGCACGGGGGGAACGCCCGGGGTCTTCGGATCCGGCACCACGGCCGGAGCGGGCACGACGCAACGAGAAGAGCGAGAAGTGCGAGAAGACGTGGCCATGGCGAAGCCTTTCTGCGGCGCATGCCGCGATGGTGGAAGGAATCTGCTGTCGGAGCCGCCTCGACGCAAAGCCGGCAAGGGGCCAGCGAGACGGTCCGGGGCCCGCCCGCAGGCCGCAGCCGAGCGTCGCGAGGACCGGGCGAGGACGGGGGCAGCGCCTTCACCCTGGAGCGGGGAGCGACCCGCGCCATGCGTCGATCCAGAGGCGGGACGACCGCAGACCGACCACCGACAGCGGGCACAGCCACAGCCACGGCCAACGAGACCACACGCCATACGCATCGAGCGCCTTGATGCGCCTGCCGGCGCACGTGCGCGCATGCCGGGGCTCCGGCGGGTCGTAGCGGACAACCGCGCCCGTCGCCCCGGCGTCGACGTTCCGCCATGCGCCGCCGGAACGAGACACGGCAGGCAGGAAAGAAAGTGCGCCGCTTCGCAGTCACGAAACGGCGCACCGAGGACCTCAAGGGATCCTCAGTCCTCCTCGGGCCCGACCATCGCCTGCAGCTGCTCGATCACGCCCGGCTCCACGAAGACGCAGGGCACGTCGGGCGCCAGCGCAACGTGGGTCACCCTGGCGAGGGCCTCGCGCTTCAGGTGCGCCAGCCGCCCTGTACGCCAAGCCTGTTCGGGCCGCATGTGGTCCTGGTCCGCCGGCACACCGCTGCGCTCGGGGTCGCATTCGATGAGTGCGACGAAGCCCTCGTCGAAGAGCCTGCGATGCTCGCCGCACAGGCCCCACCCTGTCACCGTGTGACGCTGCATGCTCTGACGCAGGCGCCTTTCGAGCAGGATGCCGCCGGTATCGAAGTTCAGGCCGCATACCAGGCAGAGGTGCTGTTCCAGCGAAACGTGTGATTTCTCGTCCATGACGATCTCCGGTTGTCCGGGCGGAATTGCCCGCGGCCGGAACCCGCACGGCGCAGCGCAGCAGTCAGGGGTCGACGACGGCCGCCAGGCCGCCAGCGCCGCAGCGCGGCGCGCAGCCCTTGACGGCGAGAACGCCGTGCAACGCTGAAGGCCATAGCAAGACCGCCCTCCCCGTCCTGCTCCTTCCCCCCGCTTCCATCTCTCGGCTTCCATCTCTCCGCATCCCCGCAGCGCAGGACGGACACATGCACCGCATGAGCCGCCCGGACCGGATCGCTTCAGGGGCGCCGAAGCGCCCCCGCGGCCGCCCTCAGAGCAGGCCGCGCTCGGCCATCGAGGCCACCCGGTTCGCGCCCACCACGATGTGGTCGAGCACCCGCACGTCGATCAGCGCGAGCGCCGACTTCAGCGCCTGCGTCACGGCCAGGTCCTCCCGCGACGGCTCCACCGCGCCCGATGGATGGTTGTGCGCCAGGATCACGGCCGAGGCGTTGTGATGGAGCGCGCGCTTGAGCAGTTCGCGCGGATAGACCTCGGTCTGCGTCACGGTCCCGCGAAACAGGTCCTCGAACGCCAGCAGCGTGTGGCGCGCATCGAGGAACAGCACCGCGAAGCTCTCGTGCGCCTGCCCCGCGAAGTGCTCGACCTGCTGGACGAAGCCGACCGCAATGTCGG
>Ga0102587_1000304_pt1 | contig 57652 bp, 45 predicted proteins | sample AraplaF_Col_mTSA_FD_76853 | JGI IMG/M metagenome (GOLD analysis project Ga0102587, IMG submission 76853) | Arabidopsis root microbial communities from the University of North Carolina, USA - plate scrape MF_Col_mTSA (SPADES assembly) (version 2) | ecosystem: Host-associated > Plants > Roots >...
GGCCGTCGCCGTCGCGGTCGCTGATCTCGAGCTGGCTGGGCGCGAATTTTTCGATCTCGGCGATGAGCTCGTCGTCGAAGCGGTCGCGCGGGAAGGCGACTTCGCTGTATTCCTGGGTGTCGGCCATGCGGCCCACGCGGTCGTGCTGCTTGACCAGCAGGTACTTGCCCTTGATCTGCTCGCGCGTGGTGTCTTTCTGCGGCGGGTAATAGTCTTTAATGACCTTGAAGACGTAGGGGAAGGAGGGCAGGTCGAACACCAGCATGACCATGCCCTTGATGCCGGGCGCGATGCGGAACTTGTCGGTGGAATGCCGCAGGTGGTACAAAAAATCGCGGTAGAACAGGGTCTTGCCCTGCTTGGCCAGGCCCAGCGCGTTGTAGATTTCGGCGCGCGGCATGTGCGGCATCATGCTGCGCAAAAACTGCACATAGGCCGAGGGAATGCCCATGTCGACCATGAAGTAGGCGCGCGCGAAGCTGAAGAGGATCAGCAGGTCGTCCTCGCCGAAGAGCGCGGCGTCAATCACCAGCTTGCCGGCCTTGTTGTGCAGCACCGGTAGCGCGAAGGGCACTTCATTGAAGCCGTTGATGATCTTGCCGACGACGTAGGCGCCCTTGTTGCGGAAGAACAGGCTGGTCAGGACCTGGATCTGGAAGTTGGCGCGCAGCTTGACGTCGGCGAAGCGCCCGCTGATGGCCTCGAGCACATAGCCGGCGTCGCGGTCCAGGTCGTCAAAGGGCAGGCGCAGGTCGAAGTCGCGCATCAGCTGCAGCAGCACGGCCAGCATGTTGTCGCGCGTGGGGTAGTAGGCGCGGTAGGTGGGCTGGGCGGTGGGCTCTTCGTTCTCGATGTACTCGGTGCTGACGGCCGGGCGCACGAAGATGAAGTCGTTCTGGAAGTAGCTGCGGTGCAGTATCTTGGTGGTGACCGAGTTGAAGAAGGTCTCGGCCAGCTCGGGCTGGTGGTGGTTGACCAAGAGGCCTATGTAGTGCAGCTTGACCTGCTGCCAGACGTCCATGGGCTGCTCGCCGGCCTTGAACTCGCGCTCCAGGCGCATGGAGGCTTCGCGCACGCGCAGGTCGTAGAACTCGATGCGCTCGCGCTGGGCGCGCTGCTGGCCGTGCCAGTCGGCGGTTTCAAAGCGGTGCTTGGCGCGCGCGGACTCGGTGCGAAAGAGCTGGTAGTGGCGGTTGAAGCCGTCCATCATCGCCTTGGCGATGTCGTAGGCGATGCTCGAGTCCAGGCGCTGGGGAAACATGGTGAAATCCGATCAGGCCGGTTGATGCTGCTTATCGCCGCCAACGCGGGCAAGGGCGGACAAATCACCTGCGAAACCGCCTATGCGGGAGAAGGCGACAGCGGGAATAACGTTGGATTCAAACATTTCTATTGTTTTGGCGTTGATTGCAGTTCTTCCAGAGCCAAGGCAATCTGGTGGCATGCTGACGGGGCGAAGCCGGGAAATTCCTTGATGCAGTGTTCAAGCAGCTCAAGAGGTGTGACGGACGCGGCAAGTCGATTTCGTAGCTGCATGACCCGCTCCATGTCAGCTTGCGCGTTTATGTTTATTTTCTCAAGCTCGTCAGAGGCTTGATCCTCGAAAACCCAACCGAGAGGGATCCACTGCGCGGGCCCATTTGTTTTTTTTGCCAGCAACAGCAGCAGTGCCATCTCATTGGGGGAAAAGGTTCGAAAAATCTCCAATGCGTGAGCGCAAGCCAACTGAACAAAGTCTCTGGACGATCGAAGCCGATCACTCACCAAGTTCAGCACCCCAAAAATCTGCGACACCGCAACACAAATGGCGTCGTTGTCTCTGGCTGTTGGGCCACCGTGGAACAGGGCGACGGGATTTTGCCGTGTGGCCACACTTACGATCTCAAGATCATCCTGCAAGTCAACCGAAAGATGCCTCAACATCATTCCGTCAATGCTGACGGCTCGAAGTGCCATGGCTCGATCTTCCACAGCTCGCCCCCATCTCACCATTTCGACAAAATGTGCGAACACATCTGGATCACTCGCAAGCGACTGCAAACTGCCCACAATGACGCGAGCTGCTGCACCCATCTCGCTACGGTCAATGATCTCCTCAGGAGCAGGAGAAGTCCGAGGAGGGAGCGAGTTGGATGCGGCGCGAAAACTATATGCGACTGCGACGGCCATCGCGCCAAAAACAGCGATTAGAAAAAGCGAAGAAAAAAACGATTCAAGCATTTTCTATGAAGGCTTGAGAGCGTTTACGGATCCAGACTCGGTGCGACGCAGCTTGCAATCGCGGTTGAAGCCGTCCATCATCGCCTTGGCGATGTCGTAGGCGATGCTCGAGTCCAGGCGCTGTGGAAACATGGCGGCCTACACCAGTTTCTGCTGCTGCGTGCCGTCACCGGCCTTGGCGCGGGCCATCCACATGTCCCAGACGCGGTCTATGGCCTTGCTGTAGAGGGTGTCGAGCTGGTCGGGCGAGGAGACGCTCATCTGCAGGTCCTGCAGCAGGCCGTCGTGCACGCCGAAGGCCCAGCCGTGCACGGTGACCTGCTGGCCGCGCGCCCAGGCGTCGACCATGACGGTGCTGACCGAGACGTTGACGACCTGCTCGATGACGTTGATGTCGCACAAGGCCTTGGCGCGCACATCCTCTGGAAGGCTGTCGAGCAACTGGCGGTGGCGATGCCGCACGTCCTGGATATGGCGCAGCCAGTTGTCGGCCAGGCCGATGCGCGCGCCTTCGAGCGCGGCCTGCACGCCGGAGCAGCCGTAGTGGCCGACCACCATGATGTCCTGGACCTTGAGGCGCTCGACGGCGAACTGGATGGCCGAGAGCGCGTTGAGGTCGGAGTGCACGACGACGTTGGCGACGTTGCGATGCACGAACACCTCGCCGGGCTCCAGCCCGGTGATCTGGTTGGCGGGCACACGGCTGTCGGAACAGCCTATCCACATATAGCGGGGCGTCTGCTGCTTCACCAGGCTGGTGAAGAAGCCGGGGCGCTCGGCTTCCATCTGCGCGGCCCAGGCGCGGTTATGGGCGAAGAGGTCTTGGAGGGATGCGGTCATGGGCGTATTTTCACCTGCCTCGCGTCACATCGTCTCGGCGAACAGTTCGCGGCCTATCAGCATGCGGCGTATTTCGCTGGTGCCGGCCCCGATTTCATAGAGCTTGGCGTCGCGCCAGAGGCGGCCCAGGGGGTATTCGTTGATGTAGCCGTTGCCGCCGTGGATCTGCAGGCCCTCGCCGGCCATCCAGGTGGCTTTTTCGGCGCACCAGAGGATGACGGAGGCGCAGTCCTTGCGGACCTGGCGCACGTGCTCGGTGCCCAGCATGTCGAGGTTTTTGGCGACGGTGTAGGCGAAGGCGCGGCCGGCCTGCAGCACGGTGTACATGTCGGCGACCTTGCCCTGGATGAGCTGGAACTCGCCGATGCTCTGGCCGAACTGCTTGCGGTCGTGGATGTAGGGCACGACGCTGTCCATGACCGACTGCATGATGCCCAGGGGGCCGCCGGTGAGCACGGCGCGTTCGTAATCAAGGCCGCTCATGAGCACCTTGGCGCCGCTGTTGAGGCCGCCCAGGATCTGGCTGGCGGGCACCTCGACGTTGTTGAAGACCAGCTCGCCGGTGTGGCTGCCGCGCATGCCGAGCTTGTCGAGCTTTTGCGCGACGGAAAAGCCCTTCATGCCTTTTTCGATCAAGAAGGCGGTGACGCCGCGCGCGCCGAGCTCGGGCTCGGTCTTGGCATAGACCACCAGGGTGTCGGCGTCGGGGCCGTTGGTGATCCACATCTTGCTGCCGTTGAGCAGGTAGTAGCCGCCCTTGTCTTCGGCTTTGAGCTTCATGCTGATGACGTCGCTGCCGGCGCCGGGCTCGCTCATGGCAAGAGCCCCCACGTGTTCGCCGCTGATGAGCTTGGGCAGGTATTTTTTGCGCTGCTCGTCGCTGCCGTTGCGCTTGATCTGGTTGACGCAGAGGTTGCTGTGCGCGCCATAGGACAGGCCCACGGAGGCGCTGGCGCGGCTGATCTCTTCCATGGCGATCATGTGGGCCAGGTAGCCCATGTTGGCGCCGCCGTACTCCTCGCCCACGGTGATGCCGAGCACGCCCAGCGCGCCCATCTTGGGCCAGAGGTCCATGGGGAACTGGTCGCTGCGGTCGACCTCGGCCGCGCGCGGGGCGATTTCGGCCTGGGCGAATTCGCGCACCGCGTCGCGCAGCGCGTCTATGTCTTCACCGAGCTGGAAGTTGAGTCCGGGCATGTTGGTCATGGTGGGCGTCCTTTTGAAGGCTGGATAGTGGGGATAGATGGAAGGATCAGTAGGTCTTGGGCACGGGCACCAGGGTCTGCTGCATCAGGGCGCAGGGGCTTTGTTTGCCGTCGGGGGCAAAGTGCGTGACCTCGGCGGTGGTGACGATGATGCGCTTGCCGGCCCTGGCGACGCGGCCCAGGGCGCGCAGCTCGCCGTCCCGGAAGGCGGCCATGAAGTTGATCTTGTATTCGACGGTGGTGACTTCGCTGTCTTCCGCGGCCACGGTGAGGGCCGCATAACCGCCGGCGATGTCGGCCAGCGCGCCCATGGCGCCGCCGTGAAAACTGCCCTGCTGCTGGGTCACGTTGTCCGACCAGGGCAGCGCCACTTCGCACAGGCCCGGCTCCACGCGCAGCAGGCGCGCGCCCAGGTGCCGCATCAGGCCCTGGCGTAAAAAGCTGGCTTCGATGCGGCGGAACAGCGTGGAGGGAGCGGCGGGTGCGTCCATGGGGTGGCCCTTTGCAGGATGGAAGGCGGTGAGGCGTCGTTTTTGATTGACGTTTACGTAAACGTCAATTATGGCGCATTTGCGGGCCAGCCGGTGTTTGACCCGGCAAGCCTTGCGGAAATCACCGAAGCGGCCCCTGGCGGCCGCACCGGCGCCGCGCTCAGGCGGCCTTGCTTTTTTCGGCCTTGCCGAGCAGGGCCTTGGCTTCTTTTTCGTGGGTGCGGATTTCGTCGAGGTTGGCCTGCAGGTCCATCAGCTGGGCCTCGAGCTTTTTGCGGTGCTCGCCCAGCACGGCCAAAAACTTGCGCAGCTGCGGCGCGGTGTCGCGCGGGCTGTCGTAGGAGTCGATGATCTCCTTGGCCTCGACCAGCGACAGCCCCAGGCGCTTGGCGCGCAGCGTGAGCTTGAGCCGGGTGCGGTCGCGCGCGGTGTAGACGCGGTTGCGGCCGCCCGCCCCTTCGCGCTGCGGCTGCAGCAGGCCCATGTCTTCGTAGAACCGCATGGCGCGCGTGGTCAGGTCGAACTCTTTTGCCAGGTCGCTGATGGTGTAAGTGGTGGCCATGGTGGTGGGTGAAGTCCTGTGCAAACGGGGGCGACAGCGCGAAACAGGCGCGGTCCCTACAATGGCTGAACATGACGTTTACGTAAACGTCAAATATACCGTGAATATTGCCATGAACCTCCTTGAACAGCAACTCCACTACCCCTTCGGCGACACCCTGCCCGCTTCGGGCGCGACGCTGGAAGTGGCGCCCGGCGTGAAGTGGATTCGCATGGCCCTGCCCTTCGCGCTGGACCACATCAACCTGTGGCTGCTGCGCGACGAGATGGACGACCCGAACCGGGCGGGCGCCAGGATCCAGGGCTGGACCATCGTCGACTGCTGCATCAGCCGCGAGGAGTCCAAGGCCCAGTGGGAGGAAATTTTCGCTACGCAACTCGAAGGCCTGCCGGTGCTGCGCGTCATCGTGACCCATATGCATCCCGACCACATCGGCCTGGCCTGGTGGCTGTGCGAGCGCTGGTCCTGCAGGTTGTGGATCAGCGCCACCGATTACCACTCGGCACGCATAGGCTCACAAAGCACCACGGGTTTCGGCGGCGAGAGCGCCGCGCGCTTTTTTGCCTCGCACGGCCTGGTGGACCCGGAAGCCATCGAAAAAATCCGCGGACGCGCCAGCTACTACCCCGGCATGGTGCCCGCGGTGCCGGCCAGCTATGTGCGCATCATGGACGGGATGACGGTGCGCATAGGCGGGCGCGACTGGCGCTGCATCAGCGGCTACGGCCACGCGCCGGAACACATCGCGCTGCATTGTGAACAGACCGGCACGCTGATCAGCGGCGACATGGTGCTGCCGCGCATTTCCACCAATGTGAGCGTCTACGACCTGGAGCCCGAGGCCAATTCGCTCACGCTGTTCCTGGACTCCATCGACAAATTCCTGCCGCTGGACAAGGACACGCTGGTGCTGCCCTCGCACGGCAAGCCCTTTCGCGGCCTGCACACCCGCGTAGGCCAGCTGCACGACCACCACCGCGACCGCCTGGCCGAAGTCATGCAGGCCTGCGAAGCAGCCCCCTGCAGCGCCGCCGACATCCTGCCCATCATGTTCCCCCGCAAGCTGGACCTGCACCAGACCACCTTCGCCATGGGCGAAGCGGTGGCGCATTTGCATGCGCTGTGGTTCCAGAAAAAGCTCACGCGCCGGCTGGATGCCGACGGTATTTACCGGTTCAGCGCGGTTTCAGCGTAAGGCCCCCACACCAGCAGGGGCCACGGAACTGGCTTTGCCAGGCCGCAGGCGCAGCGCCCCCGAGGGGCTGGAGCTCGCGGCTACACGCAGTGAGCAAGCGTGGGGGCTAATGCCGCCACTTGCGGTTGGCAGTCACCAGCGCCGTGACATAACCATGCAGCCAGTCAAAGTTGATCGGCTTCTGCAGCAGGTGGGCTTCGGGTGGCAGGCCGCCGCGGGCCTTGACGGCTTCGGGCGCCAGGCCGCTGATGACCACGATCTGCATGTCGGCGAGCTGCAGGTTGCGCTTGCAGGCCTTGAGCATTTCGATGCCGTCGACGCCGGGCATGGACAGGTCGGTGATCAGCAGGTCGGGCCGCATGCTCGCGATGTCCATCATGGCTTCGAGCGCCGACGGCATCCAGGTGCAGTCGACCGGCAGGTCCCAGTCCTCAAATTGGCAGCGATACAGCTCGCGGGTGTTTTCGTCGTCTTCCACCATCAGCACGCGCAGGCGGTGCTTGGGGTCGGTGTCGGCCCGCGAGAGTTGCGGGCTGTTCTTGGCCAGGTAGGCATTGATGGACTGCAGCGCGATGCGGCGATGGCCGCCCAGCGTTTTCCAGGCTTCGATTTCACCTTTTTCCACCAGCGATTGCACGGTGGCGACAGACAGGCCCAGCAGCTTGGCCGCGTAGCTGGTGCCGCAGTAATCCTCGCTCGAGAAATCCGAAGCGGTGATGGCGGCCTCGAAAGACTTGGGTTCACGCATGATCAGTCTCGTAAAGGATTGTTTTTGGCATTTTTCGCATTTTAATCAATTCGATGTATCAAACCCTAGTAAAAACAGCAGAAAAGACGTTAAAACACACTTCAACCACGGTAATTAATCCCGCCGAAGACACATTGCGTCACATCAGGACACATCAGGACGTTTGCGGGGTTTTCGGCAGGGTGAAGAAGAAGGTCGCGCCGTGGCCCGGCGAGGACTCGGCCCACAGCCTGCCGCCGTGGCGTTTGATGACCCGGCTGGAGGTGGCCAGGCCTATGCCGGTGCCGGGAAACTCCGACGCGGCGTGCAGGCGCTGGAAGGGGTTGAAGAGCTTGTCGGCGTAGGCCATGTCAAAACCAGCGCCATTGTCGCGCACGAAGTACACGGGAAGCCCCGCGGCGTCCTGCGTGTGGCCGACGGTGATCTCGGTCACGCCCTCGTGGGAACTGAACTTCCAGGCATTGCCGAGCAGGTTTTCCATGACCACGCGGACCAGGCGCGCGTCGCCGTGCGCCCTCAGGCCTTTTTCGATGGTGATCACCGCCTTGCGATCCGGGTCGCGCGCCTGCCAGTCGTCCATGATGCTGTGCGCCAGCGCCGACAGGTCCACCGACTTGTTGCTCAGCGGCGCGCGCGAGACCTGCGCCAGCGACAGCAGGTCTTCGATCAGCTGCCCCATCTGCGCCACCCCGGCCTGGATGCGCGACAGGTAGTGCGAGACCTTGTCGCCGGCATTGGCGCCCAGCTGCTTGGCAAGCAGGCGGCTGAAGCCGTCCACGGTGTTGAGCGGCGAGCGCAGGTCGTGCGACACGGAATAGGAAAACGCCTCGAGCTCGTGGTTGGACAGGCGCAGCGCGGCCTCGATGGCCTTGATCTCGGTGATGTCGGCGTCTATGCCGACCCAGAAAGCCACCCGGCCCTGCTCGTCGATGACGGGCGAGGCGCGGTAGGACATGGTGTGGCAGCTGCCGTCACGTGCCAGCACGCGGCGTATACCCATGAAGGGCGACTGCGCGGCCCTGGCGGCCTCCCAGGTGGCCTTGACCTCGGGAAGGTCCTCGGGGTGGATGACGGAGAACCACTGCGTGCCGGTCCAGTCCTCGAGCTTGCCGCCCACCAGCTCGAACCAGGCGCGGTTGAAGTAGGTGGCCGCGCCGTCGGGGTTGATGGTCCACACCACCTGGGGCGCCTGTTCGGCCAGCCCGCGGAACAGGGCCTGCTGGCGCTCCAGCTCCAGCGTGCGCTCGGCCACCTTGCGCTCCAGCCCGGTGTTGAGCTGGCTGACTTCCTCGAGCAGGCGGGCGTTCTCGATGGCGATGGAGGCCAGCTGGGCCAGCTCGAGCGCGACGTATTCGTCCTGCTGCGTGAACTCGCCTTCGTACTTGTCGGACAGCTGCAGCAGGCCGATGTTGCGGCCGTCGCGCCCGGTCAGCGGCACGGCCAGCCAGCCGCGCATGGCCGGGTGTTTGTCGGCATAGCTGCCGAAACCGCGCCAGCGCGGATGGGCTTCGAGTTCGGCCTGCGTCATGCGCATGGAGCGGTTGGTCTGGCAGACCATGGCGTAAATGCCGGTGCCGTCGGGTGGCTCGATCAGGTCGCGGTACTTCGCGTATTTGTCGGACAGGGACAAGGCGTTGATGGCCTGCTTCCAGTCGCTGTTCACGGTCAGGCTGACGATGGACTGGTGGGCGCCCACCACGCCCCTGGCCTGTTCGGCCACCTCGTGCATGGTGCCTTCCAGCGTCTGGTGCCAGGTGATGGCCTGGGCGGCGTCGGCCGCGCGCTGCAGGGTAAAGAGGTGCTCCTGCACGTCGCGCTCGGCCTTGAGCTGGGCCGTGACGTCCATCGCCAGCACAAAGCGCGCGGGCACGCCGGCGTACTGGATGGGCCGCGACACCGCATGGGCGGAAAAGATGGAGCCGTCCTTGCGGCGGTGCTGCCATGAGCCTTTTCTTTCGACCGAGTTGTCGCTGAGCGCGCGCTCCAGGCGCGCGTGCTCGGCCTCGGGACGGATGTCGAACAGGGTCATGCCCAGGAATTCCTCCACCGAGTAACCGTAGCTGTCCACCGCCGCCTTGTTGACGTTGAGGAAACGCGAGGTGGCGACGTCAAACACCCACATGGGCACCGGCGCCATCTCAAAGAGGGCGGCATAGCGCTGCTCGCTGTCCACCAGCGCCTGCTCGGCCCGCTTGCGCTGGGTGACGTCGCGCTCGACCGCGACCCAGTGGGTGTACCGGCCTTTGGCGTCGGCGATGGGCACGATGTCCAGGTCTACCCAGAACTCCTCGCCGCCCTTGGTGTAGTTGATCAGTTCGGCGCGCACCGGCTGCCATGCCTGCAGCGCGGCGCGGATGCGGTCCAGTTCGGCACGCTGCGTCTTGGGGCCCTGCAGCAGGCGCGGCGTGCGGCCCAACACCTCCTCGCGGGTGTAGCCGGTGCGGCGCTCGAAGGCATCGTTGACAAAGACGATGCGCGGGCCCGGCGCGTCAATGGGCCCGGCCTCGGTGATCAGCACGATGTCGTTGAGGCGGGCGACGCAGGACTCCAGCAGGCGCAGGTGCTCCTGGGCCTGGTGCTGCTCGGTGATGTCCTGCAGCACGCCGACCAGGCTCACGACCTTGCCGTCCCGCTGGAGCGCGCGGCCGCGCGTGCGCACCCAGATGCGCCGGCCTTTCTCGGTGATGAGCGGCAGCTCCAGGTCCCATGGCGTGCCGTGAAGAAAGGCGGCTTCGGCCGCGGCCCTGACGATGGGCTGCGCCTCCGGCGCATAGGACCGGATCGCCTGCCCTATGCTGAGCCTGGCCCCGGGCTCCATGTCATGGATGCGGTAAATTTCCTGGGACCAGTAGGGCGCCATGGTGTCGGCCTGGACTTCCCAGCCGCCGATTTTCGCGAGCTCGCCGGTGCGGTTGAGCAACTCGGTGCCGCGGGCGATTTCGAGTTCCGCCTGCTTGCGGTCGGTGATCTCCTGGAGCACGCCGGAGCGGCGCGGCCCCTGGCCCGGCTGGCCGTCCTGCGGCCCATGGGCACGGCCCACCAGGTGGATCCAGCGCAGCTCGCCGGCGGCCGTGATGATGCGGAATTCGACGTCCAGCGGCAGGCCGGCCGCCACGGCGGCGTCGCGCCTGGCCTTGAAATCCTGGCGGTCGCCGGGATGGATCAGCTGCAAAAACGAATCGCGGTTGGTGGCAAAGGTCGCCTTGTCCACCCCCAGCACGTCATAGACCTCATCGGACCACCAGGTCTCTTCGCTGCGCACGTCAAGCTGCCAGTAGCCTATGCGCCCCAGGCGCTGGGCATCCTGCAGCCTGCGCTGGATGGCCTCGCTGTTCGCCAGTTCCGCCTCCAGGGCCCCGCGGTGCTTCTGCAGGGATTCGGCCATGCGGTTAAAGCCTTCGGCGATCCGGGAGAATTCCCCGCCGTCGTCGGACGCCGTGACCGGGATGCGCACATCCAGCCGCCCGTCCTGGATGCGCCGGGTCGCCTCCAGGATGTTGCGCGTGGGGACCACGATGGCGCGCCCGCCCATCATCCAGGCGAGCAAGCCGCTCAGGAAAGCCAGCAGGGACAGCACGCCCAGCTCCAGCCACAGCTGCCGCTGGGTGGCGCCCACCACCAGGTTGTGGTCCAGGCTGACTGCCACAAAAAAAGCCTCGCTGAGGTTGCTGCTGCTGGGCGTATAGGCCCAAAGCCGGCGCTTGCCCGCGCCGTCCGGGCCATCTGCCGTGCCGACCCGCATGCCTTTGATCGCTTCGCGCAGCACCGGGCTGGCCGCCTTCTGGCCGATACGAATCGGCAGGGACGGCCGTCCCGCCAGCAGCACGCCGTTGCGGTCGTGGATGCCGAGCGCTGCGCCGGGCGGCAGGTGAATACTCTCCACCGTCTTCGCCATTTCGCCCAGGTCCACCGAGGCATAGGCCACGACCACGACCTGTCTCTCGCGGTCCAGCAGGGGCAGCGCGAAGGTGATGGAGGGTATGCCCGTGGCGCGGCCCACGATGTACTCGCCGGTCACGAATTCGCGGCGCGCCACGGCCTCGCGGAAATACGCGCGGTCGCCCAGGTAGTTCAGCGTCGAATTGGGAATCCCGTTGCACAGGGCCCGGCCGTCCATGCCCACAACGCCCAGGTTGGCATACAGCGGGAACAGCCGGTTCAACTGCACCAGGTAGGCGTCGCAACGGCCGCCCCTGCCGCCCTTGACGTTCTTGCCGTCCTCTCCGCTCAGCAGTTCGGGCGCATGGACGACGGCGGTGAGCACCTGGCGCGCCGTCTCGGCCAGCTGCTGCTGGTTGGAGGCCGCCAGCGAGGCCGCGAACTGCAGGTCGGTCATGGCTCGCTCGACGGCGACATCGGCGTTGTAGACGGCCTTGAAGATGGACAGTCCGAACAGCGGAACAATCGCGGCCAGCACCAATATGACGAGGCGGGTCCGCAGCGTGATCTGAACCTTCATCGCGGCCATCGCTCAGGAGCCCGCCCGGGCCGCACAGGCGGCCCGCCCCGCGGGCGTATCAACCGGCCGCGATCGATTCATTGACATCCAGCCAATAGGCCTGGAGCCGCTGGAGTTTTTCCGTAAGGTCTCCGAAATCGACGGGCTTGCGCACAAAGCCATTGGCGCCAGCCTGGTAGCACGCCACGATGTCGGAGCGCTCGCTCGAGGATGTCAGCATGACCACCGGCACCAGGGCGGTGAGCGGGTTGCCGCGCACGCCACGCAGCACGTCCAGCCCCGAGAGTTTGGGCAGCTTCATGTCCAGCAGGATGAAGGAAGGCTGGCGCTGCGTGTCGCGCCCCGCATGGGCCCCCTGCCCGAACAGGTAGTCCAGCGCCTGCACGCCATCGCGGGCGACCGCGATCTCGGCCGTCACGCCCTGCTCCTCCAGAGTCAAGACAGTCAGCTCCAGGTGGTCGGGGTTGTCTTCAACTACGAGTATGAGCTTGTCGTTCATGGAGGTGCTTTGGAGGTACGACATCAAGTCCCTGGTGTTTTTGGCATTTTTGATATTTTTGTCATATTAACAAGTAACGCCAAGCTGTACTACTTTGTTATCGCCGATTCAGCCCCCGGCAACGGCTTTGCCCTGCGCCGCCCTGGCACCCCCCACCTGCCTACCAGCGAGGGATCGCCTCGTCCTTGAGCTGGCCGCGCAATTCAGCGTAATCGGGCACGATGGTGCGCACGGTGTCCCAGAAGCGCGGGCTGTGGTCCATGACGCGCAAATGGCTCAGTTCATGGACCACCACGTAGTCGATCACCGATTGCCGGAAATGGACCAGCCGCCAGTTCAGCCGGATGGAACCGTCGGCGCTGGCGCTGCCCCAGCGCGTGCCAGCGCTGGAAAGGCTGAGCTTGTGCCACTGCACGCCAAGCTGCGGCGCAAAATGGTTGAGCCGCTCGATGAAGATGCGCTTGGCCTGGCGCATCAGCCAGGCCTGCACGGCATCGCGAATCTGCTCGGCCGAAGCGTTGTGGGGCAGGCCCACGTGCAGCGTCATCTGCGCCACGCCGGGCAGCATGTCGCCGGCCGAGCCCTCGTTGCCCTGCAGCAGCACCTCGGGAGCGCGGGTCTTGAGTTCGGCGCCCACGCCGCCGAAGGCGTGCCGCGGGTCTATCACCACAATCACCTGCTCGCCCAGGAACGGCAGGGTGGTGCCGTCCTTCCAGTCGATGCGCGCGGACTCCATGCGCTGGTGGCGTTCGCGGGTCTCCTGCAGCTTGGCAAGTATCCAGCCGGATTTTTCCAGCACGGCCTTGTCGATTTCATACAGCGGCACCCATTTAGGCGCGCTCACCGTGAGGCCGTCGGCGCCGGCCGAAAAACCTATGGTCTTGCGTTTGCTGCGCCGGAATTCATAAGCCACCAGGATGCCGTCCAGCACGGTCTCGCGCGTGGCGCGCGGATGGCGGAAAGTGGCCGGGGCCAGGGCCTGCCGCAGGGTCTGCGCAGGCAGCTGCGGCCCTATGAACTCGGGCTCGGGGGCCGCTGGCGGCCGCGGGGCGGACGTGGGCGGTTTTCTGGGTCGCGGCTTTGCCGGCGGTTTTGCGCTTTTCGGGTTTGCAGCGCGGGGCGGCGGCGCGGGATGGGCGTCAAACAGGTCGAGCGTGAACTGGAGAAGCCGTTGCATCATGGCAGTTTAGCGCGGCGTGATGATAGGCGCAGGCACCGCTCAGGTATTGGCGGCGGCGCCGGCGTAGGCCTCGGGATCCAGACGATGCATTTCGGACTCTATCCAGGCCTCCACCTCGCGCATCAGCTCGTCCGGCTGCCGGCCCGCGCTGGGGATGGGCTTGCCGATGGAGATGTCGACAATGCCCGGCGTCTTGATGAAGGCCTTGCGCGGCCAGCATTTGGCCGAGGTGACGGCAATCGGAATCACCGGCGCGCCGGTTTCGATCGCCAGGCGCGTGCCACCGGATTTGTAAATGCCCTTCTGGCCGCGCGGGATGCGCGTGCCTTCGGGAAACATGATGACCCAGGTGCCCTGCGCCATCAGGCGCTTGCCCTGCACCACAACCTTGTTGAAGGCCTGGGCACGCTGGCTGCGGTCGATGTGAATCATGTCCATGCGCGCCATGGCCCAGCCGAAGAAAGGCACGTAAAGCAGCTCTTTCTTGAAAACATAGGCCAGCGGATGCGGCATCAGGGTGGGCATGCACAGGGTCTCCCAGGTGCTCTGGTGCTTGAGCAGCAGCACGGCGGCGCTGGTCTCGCCCGTGGGCAGGTTTTCCATGCCCGTCACCCGGTTCTTGATGCCCAGGATGACGGTGCCGCCGCTGACCGCCACACGCAGCCAGCCCGCGCACATCCAGTACATGGTGGTGCCGCTGACAAACAGGGAGGCGATGATCACGAAGATGGCCCAGGGGACGACCGTGACGGCCATCCACAGAAGGTGCAGGACGGAGCGGATGAAGGGCATGGCGGGTTCCGGCTATCAGGTCAGGTGCTAAGGGGCGAAAAGGTGTTCCGCGGGCTTGGGGTTCAGATGGCCATCGGCAGCGGCCGGGCGCTGCGTTCCAGCAGGAAATCGGCAAAAGCCGCCAGGTCCGCATGCAGCGTGGTGCCGGCCGGCAGGCCTTCCGGCTGGCCGCCGGCCCGGTACTTGGCCGACTTGCCGGTGAGCACCAGGTGCGGCTCGCAGCCCGCCGCGGCGCCGGCCTGCAGGTCGCGCAGCGAATCACCGACCGTGGGCACACCCGCCAGCTGCACGCCGAAGCGCGCGCCTATTTGCTCGAAGAGGCCCGGCAAGGGCTTGCGGCAGGTGCAGCTTTCCTCGGGGCTGTGCGGGCAGTAGAACACCGCGTCGATACGGCCACCGACGGCGGCCAGCATCTTGTGCATCTTGGCATGCATGGCGTTGAGCGATGCCACGTCGAACAGGCCACGCCCCAGGCCCGACTGGTTGGACGCGATCACCACATGCCAGCCCGCGTGGTTAAGCCGCGCGATCGCCTCCAGCGAACCGGGCAGCGGCAGCCATTCGTCCGGCGTCTTGACGAAGTCGTCGCTGTCGCTGTTGATGGTGCCGTCGCGGTCGAGGATGACGAGTTTCATGGGGATTGCTTCCGATCAGGTCGCGAGCTTGGAGAGGTCGGCCACGCGGTTCATCGCCTGGTGCAGCGTAGCCAGCAAGCCGAGGCGGTTGGCGCGCAAGGCCGGATCTTCGGCATTGACCATCACGCCGTCGAAGAAGGCATCGACCGGCGCTTTGAGAGCCGCCAGGGCCTGCAGCGAGGCGGCATAGTCGCCGGACGCAAAAGCCGCCTCGGCCTTGGGCGCCACGGCTTTCAGGGCCTCGGCCAGCGATTTCTCGGCGGCTTCCTGCAGCAGTTCGGGCTTGATGGCCGCCTCGACGGTGCCTTCGGCCTTCTTGAGGATGTTGCCGACACGCTTGTTGGCGGCCGCGAGGGCCGGCGCTTCAGGCAGCGCGGCAAAAGCGCGCACGGCGGCCAGGCGCTTGGCGACGTCGCCCAGGCGCTGGGGTTTGAGCGCCAGCACGGCGTCGACCTCTTGCGCGCTGTAGCCCTGCTCACGCAGGGAGCCGGCCAGGCGGTCGTAGATGAAATCAACCAGGGCGACGGAGGCGTCCTGGATCTTGTCGCCGAACACCGGCTGCGCGCCTTCGACCAGTTCGGCCAGGCCCAGGGGCAGGTCTTTCTCGACCAGCATGCGGATCACGCCCAGCGCATGGCGGCGCAGCGCGAACGGGTCCTTGTCGCCGGTCGGCAGGTTGCCGATGCCGAACATGCCGACCAGGGTTTCCAGCTTGTCGGCCAACGCGACGATCAGGCCCACGCTGCCGCGCGGCAGCTCGTCGCCGGCAAAACGCGGTTTGTAGTGGTCTTCAATCGCATCGGCCACCTCGGCGCCCAGGCCGTCGTTGAGCGCGTAGTAGCGGCCCATGGTGCCCTGCAGCTCGGGGAATTCGCCGACCATGTCGGTCACCAGATCGGTCTTGGCCAGTTCGGCGGCGCGCTGCACGTCGGCAATATTGACATTCAGGCGGTTGGCAATGCCATCGGCAATCCTGGCGACTCGCTTGGCACGCTCGCCCTGCGTACCCAGCTTGTTGTGGTAGACCACCTTGCCCAGGCCTTCGACGCGCGAAGCCAGGGTTTTCTTGCGGTCCTGGTCGAAGAAGAACTTGGCGTCGGCCAGGCGCGGGCGCACCACGCGCTCGTTGCCGCCTGTCACCGCGCTCGCGTCGCTCGGGCTGATGTTGCTGACCACGAGGAACTTGTTGGTGAGCTTGCCGGCCGCGTCGAGCAGCGGGAAGTATTTCTGGTTGGCCTTCATCGTGAGGATCAGGCATTCCTGCGGCACGCCGAGGAATTCTTTCTCGAATTCGCAGACCAGCACATTGGGGCGCTCGACCAGCGCGGTGACTTCGTCGAGCAGCGCGTCGTCCTCAATCGCATTGACGCCGCCGCCGACCTTGGCTGCCGCCGCCGCCAGCTGCCTGGCGATTTCGGCCTTGCGCTCGGCAAAGCTGGCGATCACTGCGCCGTCTTTTTGCAAGGTCGCGGCGTAGCTGTCGGCATCCTTGAGCAGCACCGGGTCCGCAGCGGCCTCAAAGCGGTGGCCGTGCGTGCTGTTGCCGGCCTTCAGGCCCAGCGCCTCGATGGCGACCACCGTGCTGCCATGCAGCGCGACCAAGCCGTGCGCCGGGCGCACAAACTTCACGTCGCTCCAGCCGTCGGCCAGCTGGTAGGTCATGACCTTGGGAATCGGCAGTTTGGCAATCGCTTCGAGCACGGCTTTTTGCAGGCCCTCGGCCAGTGTCGCGCCCTTGACGGTGCTGTCGTAAAACAGCGCCTCGGCCTTGCCGTCAGGCGCGCGCTTGAGGCCGGCCACCGCCGACGCGTCGGCGCCCAGGGCCTGCAGCTTTTTGAGCAATGCGGGCGTGGCATTGCCGGAGGCGTCCAGCCCCACGGCCACGGGCATGAGTTTTTGCGAAACGGCTTTGTCGGCCGCCTGCCCGGCCACCGCCGTGACATGCGCGGCCAGGCGGCGCGGCGAGGCGAAGGCGGTGAGCGCCGAAGCGCCGGCCGTCAGGCCCTGTGCCTTGAGCTGCTCGAACAGCACACCGGCAAAAGCATCACCGAGCTTTTTGAGCGCCTTGGGCGGCAGCTCTTCGACAAACAGTTCTACGAGAAGGTTTTGGGAAGCGTTCATTGGTTTTTTCGGGAATGTCGGAGCGCAAAAATTGCCAGGGCCGCGGCCATCAGCGGCAGCCAGATGGTTTGGACTTCATTGAGCAACACGTCGGCGCCGCGTTGCGTGAAAAATCGGGAAAAAGCGACCGGCGAAACCTCGACAGGCCGCCAGGGGCTGAAAAACCGCTGTTCAGAGAAGGGCCAGTACAGCGGTATGGCCACACCGCCGTTGGTGAGGGTGTCCAGCAACGGGTGCGAAAACATGCAAAGTGCTATCCAGGCATAGCCTTGCCACGGCGCCAGTTTCCAGTGCCGCGCCAGCCACGCGCCGATCAGGCCTGCAAGGAGCGCAAAGCCCAGGGTGTGGGTAAAGCCGCGGTGGCCCCAGATGCCACCGTAGTGGATGCCGAGCTTGAAAGCGATGCCGTCGAAGTCGGGAAGAATGGCCGCGACCATGCCCGCCGCCAACATGGAAGGCGGTATCCGCTTGCTGCCCAGGGCCACGGCGGCGGCGATGGGAACGGCAATATGGGAAAAGATGGTGGGCATAGCGGCGAAATTCGGTGAAGGCGAAAGCCTCAGGCTGCCTTCTTCGCCATTTGTTCCACCCACTCGCGCGGCGCCATCGGAAAACCCAGGCGCTCGCGGCTTTCGTAATAGCTTTGCGCCACGGCGCGCGCCAGGTTGCGGATGCGGCCTATGTAGGCGGCGCGCTCGGTCACGCTGATGGCGCCGCGCGCATCGAGCAAATTGAAGCTGTGCGCGGCCTTGAGCACCTGCTCATAGGCTGGCAGGGCCAGCTGCACCTCAATGAGGTGCTTGGCCTGCTTTTCATGGGCGCTGAAGGCGGTGAACAGGAAATCGGCGTCGCTGTGCTCGAAGTTGTAGGTGGACTGCTCGACCTCGTTTTGTTTGTAGACGTCGCCATAGCTCAGTTTGGAGCCGTCGGGCCCTTCGGTCCAGACCAGGTTGTAGACGTTGTCCACGCCCTGCAGGTACATGGCCAGGCGCTCCAGGCCGTAGGTGATTTCGCCGGTGGCGGGCTTGCAGTCTATGCCGCCGACCTGCTGGAAGTAGGTGAACTGCGTGACTTCCATGCCGTTGAGCCAGACTTCCCAGCCCAGGCCCCAGGCGCCCAGCGTGGGGTTCTCCCAGTCGTCCTCGACGAAGCGGATGTCGTTTTTCTTGAGGTCAAAGCCCAGCGCCTCGAGCGATCCGAGGTAGAGCTCCAGGATGTTGGCGGGCGCGGGCTTGAGCACGACCTGGTACTGGTAGTAGTGCTGCAGGCGGTTGGGGTTCTCGCCGTAGCGGCCGTCCTTGGGGCGGCGGCTGGGCTGCACATACGCGGCTTTCCAGGGCTCGGGGCCCAGCGCGCGCAGAAAGGTCGCGGTGTGCGAGGTGCCGGCGCCGACCTCCATGTCATAGGGCTGCAGCAGCGCGCAGCCCTGGGCGTCCCAGTAGGACTGCAGCTTCAAGATGATTTGCTGGAAAGTGAGCATAGGAATGGGTTCAGGACAAAAGCGCGGCGCCTGTGCAGGCGCCGGAAAGGCAAGGCCGCATGGGCGGCAGTGCTAAACCGTTCATTTTACGCGGCGACGGCGCGCGGGCGCCGCGGCGGCCGCCTCGGGCGGCACATACCAGGCGGGCCCGGCCTTGAAGGCCTCGGCCAGGAAATCCACCATCACGCGGACCTTGGCGCTCAGGTGGCGGCGGCTGGGGTAGACGGCCAGCACGTCGGTGTCGGGCACGTGGTAGCCGGGCAGCAGCGGCACCAGGCGCCCTTCGCGCAAATCCTCGCCGACCAGGAAGGCCGGCTGCCAGATGATGCCCTGGCCGGCCAGGGCCGCCTCGCGCGCCGTGTCGCCGTTGTTGGCATGCATGATGTAGTTGACCCTGACCTTGTGCGGGCGCGCCTGTTCGTCGACGAAATGCCATTCATTGGCGGTGGCCGCATAGGTGTAGCCCAGGCAGCGGTGCGCCGCCAGGTCGGCCGGCACCCGAGGGCTGCCGTGCTGCTTCAGATAGGCGGGCGCGGCGCAGACGATGTTGCAGGAGGTGGCCAGCTTGCGCGCCGCATGGGTGGCAGGGCCGGCGCGCGAGATGCGGATGGCGAGGTCATAACCCTCTTCGACGATGTCGACCACGCGGTCGCTAAGCGCGATGTCGAGTTCCACGCCGGGATAACTTTGCATGAAGCGCGGCCACAGCGGCGCCAGCTGGCGTATGCCGAAGCTCACGGGCGCGTTGATGCGCAGGCGCCCGCGCGGCTGCAAGGTGGCCGACGAGGCCAGCGCTTCGGCGTCGGCGACTTCCTCGAGGATGGATTTGCTGCGCTCATACAGCGCCTCGCCGCTTTCGGTGAGCGAGAGCCTGCGCGAGCTGCGGTTGAGCAGGCGCGTGCCCAGGTGGGCCTCAAGTTCATTGATGTAGCGCGTGACGTTGGCCGGCGAGGTGTCCAGCGCATCGGCCGCGCGCGTGAAACTGCCGCGGCCCACCACGGCGGCAAACACCTCAAAAGCTCGCAAACGGTCCATAACGGCGTCTCCAGTGCTTGATATTCATAAAACCTGAATGATTAAAACACTTTACAGGCCTTCTTCTTATAGAACATGAATCGTACATTGAACCCATCGGCAAGCCAGAAGGCTCGCCGAACCAGAAAACCCTTTCAACAAACGACTCAAGGAAACTGACATGACCATCGCACAAACCGCCTCCTTCACCCCCCGTTTTGCCAACAAGACCGTGCTCGTCACGGGCGGCAACAGCGGCATCGGCCTGGCCACCGCGCTGCAATTCGCCGCCCAGGGCGCCCGCGTCGTCATCACCGGCCGCGACGAGGCCACGCTGGAGCAGGCCAAAGCGCAACTCGGCGAAGGCGCCATCGCGCTGCGCAACGACGCGGGCGAACACGCCGCCGCCCAGGCGCTGGCCGGCGCCCTGCGCGCCCAGGGCATCACGCTGGATGCGGTCTTCATCAACGCCGGTGTCGCGAAGTTTTCGCCGCTCGAAAGCGTGGACGAAGCGCTGTGGGACCAGACCTTCAACATCAACGTGAAGGGCGCCTTCTTCGCGATCCAGGCGCTGTCGCCGCTGCTGAACACGGGCGCGGCCGTCATCCTGAACGGCTCCATCAACGCCCACATCGGCATGCCCAACTCCAGCGTCTATGCGGCCAGCAAGGCCGCGCTGATTTCGCTGGCCAAGACGCTGTCGGGCGAGCTGGTGGGGCGCGGCATACGCGTCAACGTGGTGAGCCCCGGCCCGGTGACGACACCGCTGTACGGCAAGCTGGGCGTGCCCGCCGACCAGCTGGATGCGCTGGCCGCCGGCATCCAGGCGCAAGTGCCGGTCAAGCGCTTCGGCACGCCCGATGAAGTGGCCAGCGCGGTGGTTTACCTCTCGTCGCCCGACGCCGCCTTCATTGTGGGTACCGAATTGATCGTCGACGGCGGCATGAGCCAGCTCTAAGCCCATCAAAAAAGGGCGATGCCGTTACCGGCATCGCCCTTTGTCTTTACGCCCCGGGAGGGCTCAGTATTGCCAGAAGATGCGCTGCAGTTCCTTGCTGTCCACGTTCTTCGTGAGTGCCACGGCCGCCAGGATGCGGGCTTTTTGCGGGTTCAGGTCGTGCGCGACCACCCAGTCGTATTTGTCGTCGGGCTGCTCGGCGTTGCGCAGCACAAAACCTTCGGGCACGCGCGAGGAGCGCACCACCTGTATGCCCTTGGCGCGCACTTCCTGCAGCGCGGGAACGATGCGGTCGGCCACCGAGCCGTTGCCGGTGCCGCCGTGGATCAGGGCTTTGATGCCGGTCTTGGCGACGGCGTCCAGGGCGGTGCGCGAGACGTTGCCGTAGCCGTAAACGATTTCCACAGGCGCCAGCGCGTCGAAGTCGTCGATGTTGAACTCGGACTGGGCGGTGTGGCGCTTGACGGGCGCGCGGAACCAGTAGTTGTTGCCTTCCACCACCATGCCCAGCGGGCCCCACTGGCTCTTGAAGGCCTCGGTCTTGATGTTGATGGTCTTGGCGACGTCGCGCCCGCTCTGGATTTCGTCGTTCATGGTGACCAGCACGCCCTTGCCGGCCGCATCCTTGCTGGCGGCCACGCTGACGGCGTCAAACAGGTTGAGCGCGCCGTCGGCCGACAGCGCCGTGCCAGGACGCATGGAGCCCACCACCACGATGGGCTTGCTGGTGCGGATCACGAGGTTCAGGAAGTAGGCGGTTTCTTCCAGCGTGTCGGTGCCGTGGGTGACGACGATGCCGTCCACGTCGGACTGCTTGACCAGCGCCGAGATGCGCTTGCCCAGCTTCATGAGGTTGTCGTTGGTAAAGCTTTCCGAGGCGATCTGCGAGACCTGCTCGCCTTTGACGTTGGCGATGTTGGCCAGCTCGGGCAGGCCGGCCAGCAGTTTGTCGACCGGCACTTTCGCGGCGGCGTAGGTGGCACTGTTCAGGGCCGAAGCGCCGGCGCCGGCAATGGTGCCGCCGGTGGCCAGGATCACGACATTGGGTTTGCCGGTGGTTTGGGCCAGCACGGAAGCTGGCGTGCCCAGCGCGGTGAAGGCGACGAGGCCAAGCCCGGCGCCCATTTTCAGGAGGGTGGAAGCGATTTGCATGAGATATCCCAGGAAAGTGAAATAGTTCTGCCGGGTCGCGACCGAAGGGCACCTGTGAAAAAGTGTCAATACCTTTGCTCGCGTCCCGATGTCTCCTCCGGCACCAGGCCAAAGGTGGCTCATCGTAGCCAGACCATCGGAAAGCGGCGATGCATAATGTAACGAGGGGTGTGACTAAAACTCACACCCCCACGGCAGCCGGCCTTTTTTTGCCGCGCCGGCACCCGGCACAACGATGAACCTCAGGCAACTTGAAGTCTTCCAGGCCGTCATGCAGACGGGCAATATGAGCGCCGCCGCGCGGCTGATCTGCATCACGCCCTCGGCCGTCAGCAAGACCATTGCGCACACCGAGCTGCAGCTGGGCTACAAGCTGTTCACGCGCGGCAAGGGTTCGCTGGCGCCTACGCCGGAGGCGCGGGTGCTGTTTGAGGAGTCCGCGCAGATCCACCAGAAGCTGGACGGGCTCAAGCGCATGGCCGTCAACCTGCGGCAGGCGGCCGACGGCCAGGTGCGGCTGGCGGCCATCCCCTCCATCAGCCACGAATTTTTACCGCTGGTGCTGGAGCGGCACATGGCGCGCCATCCGCGCGTGCGCGTTGAGGTGCGCACCCTGCACCAGGACCAGATGGTGCAGGCCCTGCTGACGCGCGGCGTGGACTTCGCGCTGGGCTTTTATGAACACCCGCACCCGCTGCTGACCAGCAGCACGCTGGTGAGCGGGCCGCTCTACCTGGCCGTCACGCGCGAGATCTGGCAGCGCGCGGTGCGCGCGCGCCGGCAGAACCCGATGTCCTTCCTGGCCGGCATGCCCTTGATCCGGCTGGTGGGCGAGGACCCGATGTGCAGCTCGATCGACGAGCTGGCCCGCCACCTGGGCCTGAGCGCCCCGGCGGGCCTGCAGGTGCAGACCTCGCGGCTGGCGCTGGAACTGGTCAGGCGCGGCATGGGCTGGACGGTGGTGGACTTTCTCACGGCCAGCAACCTGGACCCGGCCTCGCTGACGGCAGTGCCGCTGCATGAGTTCGCCCATGCGCCGCTGCAGATGTACTTCGCCACCAGCACGCCGCCGGGACAGGATGCGCTGCGCATGCTGGAAATGCTGCCTGATCTTTTACACGGCGTGATGGCATCAACCGGCTGAGCCACCCCGTCGGACGCCCTGAGTTCGCCCATTCAGCAGGGGCCGCGGAACTGGCTTTGCCAGGCCGCAGGCGCCGCCCCCTTGAAGGGGGGAACAGGCTACACGCAGTGAGCCTGGACGGGGGTGACCCTGTTCTAGCGACGGCGGAACAAGAGTGCCAGAACTGCGATACCCAGGCCCAGACCCCACAGCGGCCACAGGCCATAACGCGACACCCACTCGGCATAGGGCGTGATACCGTTGCGGCCCTCGACCTCGCCGACCAGCACGCCGCGCGTGTGGCGCTCCAGCGAATACGTGACCTTGCCGGTATGGTCGATGATGACGGTGGCGCCGGTGTTGGTCGCGCGGATCATGGGGCGGCTGAATTCGAGCGCGCGCATGCGCGAGATCTGCAGGTGCTGGTCTATCGCCACGGTGTTGCCGAACCAGGCGATGTTGCTGACGTTGACAAAAATCGTGGGCGCCTGAGCCGGGTCGGCAAAACGCGCGCCCAGCTCTTCGCCGAACAGGTCTTCGTAGCAGATGTTGGGTGCCAGCCGCTGGCCTTTCCATTCAAAAGAAGCCTGGCCGACCGCGCCGCGGTTGAAGTCGCCCAGCGGGATGCGCATCATGTTGATGAACCAGCGAAAGCCAGGCGGAACGAACTCACCGAAAGGCACCAGGTGGTGCTTGTCAAAGCGGTAAAGCTCGGGCTGCCCCGGCTTGAAGCCGACCACCGAATTCGCATAACCGGCCTGGGGGCTGCCCACGGGCATGCCCACCAGCGCCGCCTGCTGCCCCGTGGCAAAGCGCGACTGCAGCGCCCGCCAGTAGCCGTCGGGCAATTGCATGGGCAGCAGGGGGATGGCGGTCTCGGGCGCCACCACCAGCGGCGTCCTTGCGTCGCGCAGCTGCTGGCCGTACCACTGCAGCGCGGTGGCCACGCCGGTGCCGCTCTGGAATTTTTCATTCTGCGGGATGTTGCCCTGCAGCAGCGTGACCTGCAGCGGCTCGGCGGCCGCGGTGGAGCCCGCCGCCCCCGGCAAGGCGCTTTGCACCGGCAGGTAGGACAGGACGAAACCGGCCAGCACGATGGCGATCGCGGTCGCCCACTGCATCCGGGAAGCGCGCAGGGCCATGGCCAGCCAGGCGGCGGCCAGCGCCGCCAGGAAGGTGATGCCGTGCACGCCCACCCAGGCCGCCAGCGGCCGGGCCCAACCGTCCACATGGGCGTAGCCGCCCTCGCCCCACGGAAAGCCGGTGAAGAATTCAACGCGGGCCAGCTCGGCCAGCAGCCACAGCGAGGCGAACACCAGGGCGCGCGGCAGCTTGCGACGCGGCGCCAGGCGCACAAAAAGCGCGCCCGCCGCGGCGTAGTACAGCGACAGAAAGGCCGCCAGCAGCAGCACGGCCAACACCGTCAGCGGCGCGGCCAGCCCGCCGTAGAAGTGCATGGAAATGAACAGCCACCAGAAAGTGCTGCACAGCATGGCCGTGCCGAAGGCGACGCCCAGCCAGGCGGCGCGTTTCATGGAGCGGCAGCTGTCGATCTGCGCGGCGAACAGGAACATCGCCAGCAGCTGCATGCCCCCCAGGGGTTGGCCCTGTATGAAGCCGAAATCAAAGGGCCAGGCCATGCTGGCGGCATGCAGGCAGCCGGCGATCAGCACCATGGCCAGTTGGAAGGGCGAGAAGCCCTTGCGCGGCGGCAGGTTGCGCGCGTGCTCGAGCAAGGCGGGCAAGGTCGGCAGGTGGGACATCATGCTGTGGATCGAGTCCCGTGCCATATATTGCCCTCTTTACTTTATTGTGTGTGTCGTCAGACGCCGGCGGATACCGGCGATACCTTGAACCAGCGCACCGCGCCACCCTTGGTGTGCAGCACCGTGAATTGCAGGCCGGCCAGCGCGTAATGTTCGCCGCGCTTGGGCACATGGCCCATCTCGTGCGCCACCAGCCCACCTATGGTGTCGAAATCGGTTTCCGGCAAGGTCACGCCGAAAGCCTCGTTGACACGCTCTATCGAGGTGTCGCCGCTGACCCGGTAGGTGTGGTCGCTCAGGCCGAAGATGTCGCCCTCGTCCTCGGCAATGTCGAATTCATCCTCGATCTCGCCGACGATCTGCTCGAGCACGTCTTCAATCGTGATCAGGCCGGCCACGCGGCCGAACTCGTCGATCACGATGGCCAGGTGGTTGCGGTTGCCGCGGAACTCGCGCAGCAGGTCGTTCAGGCCCTTGCTTTCAGGGACGAAGACGGCGGGGCGCAGCAAGGCCTTGATATTGAGTTCAGGGGCGCGCTGCAGTTTCAGCAAATCCTTGGCCATCAGGATGCCGAGGATGTTTTCCTTTTCGCCTTCGTAGACCGGAAAGCGCGAGTGGGCGGTGTCTATGACCAGGTGCAGCAACTCGTCGAAAGGCGCGTCGATGTTGATCACGTCCATGCGTGGCGCCGCCACCATGACGTCGCCGGCCGTCATGTCGGCCATGCGGATCACGCCCTCGAGCATCTCGCGGCTCTGGGCGCCAATAACGTCATTGTCCTGGGCCTCCACCAGGGTTTCGATCAACTCGTCTTTCGAGTCGGGACCGGGGTGGAGCATTTCAGCGAGCTTTTGCAGAAAGCCTCGCTTGTCTTCTGGCCTGGAAGACCGACTGGGGGGAACGTCGGACACGTGATGGCGGTCGGTAGTTGTGAAGGGGGTAAGGATAGCTGAAATCTTTGATGGTGAGGGTGGGGCGGGACGGTTTACAGGAAATTTCTCCTGCCAACCTTTTGTGACTGGGGCTGTGATGCTAGTTATTTGATAGCAAATGAGTATTGAGTTGGGGGTGAACGAAATCTTTGGTTGTAGTAGCTGAGCCGGGTCTTGCGCCGGCGGCGCGCGGGGTTTGCTCATTTCGCGCAGCGAGGTTACGCAAACCCCGCGCGCGTAGCGCGCCTTTTGGCGAACAAAAGAAAACCCGCTTTGCGGGTTTCGATAAAAGTGAGTTGCCGCCGGGCAACCCCCGGCCAACCGCCCTCAGCAGAGAGAGAGAGAGCCCGACCGGCCAGGTCACCCAAACTACATGGGCATCCGGTCCCTACCGTCCCGGACCCCTTGCCGCACTTCCTGGATCACGCCCAGCAAATCCCAGAACTGCTTGGCCTGGACCTTGAGCCGGTAATCGGTCTGGGCGATCTGCTCTTCGACCATTTCGGTCATGCGCGAATCCAGGTCGGCCGGGGGCAGCTTGAGGTAAGCCTCGCTTTCGGAGCCGTCGCGCACGATGGTGGCACCGGCCTTGCGGGCGATGTTGAGCATGGCGGTGTTTTCGCTGAGCGCGTGGATGAACATCATGTCGACGCCATCGTTGCGGGCGTGCATCACGGCGCGGTCGAACAGGCGCGAGCCGTAGCCCCGGCCGCGGGCCTGGGCCAGCACCGAGACGCCGAATTCGGCGCAGCTCTTGAGATTGGGATCGGTCGAATGCGCCAGGTGGGCCATGGCGATCAGCTGCAGCTTGCGGTTGTAGATGCCGAAGATCTCGTCGCGGTCGAAGTTCAGGCCGTCGACATAACGGCGCACCTGCTCGTCATTGGCCGCGTAGCCGAAGCGCAAATAACGGTCGTGTTCGCCCAGGGCCAGCAAATGGGTGGCGATGCGTTCCCCGTGGCTGGGGCCTATGGAACGGATGGGGACCATGACCGGCTGGACGTGCGGGGCGGCAGCAGGCTGCTGCTGGGGCGCGCGCGTCTCTGCTACAGGCGGGCGGAAGAACTCCTTGCTCGCGTTGTAGGATGCTTTTAAAAGTGTGCCGGGTGAAACCATGGCTTCAATATAAGGGTTTTCCCTAGAATTCCCAGCCTAGGGGTTTCTCAAAGGCCGTGAATAGGGAGGTCCGCCGAAATTGCAGAATTAGCCCGCCAACAGGTTTCGTTAAGCTATTAAAATCATAGCAAATCAGCTTTGGGCAGCGAAAATGTTGCATTGCAACAACAAAATTCAGACCTCCATCCTGTCAAATCCAGCACGGAGCCATTGGCTACCGGCTTGTTGACGCGGGGCTGACTCGCCCCCAAGCCTCACAAAGGCACGGCCGTGGTTGCCTTGACCCGGTCCAGCACAAAGCTGGTTTTGCAGTCCTGCACGCTGGGATGCTTGAGCAGGGTGTCCATGATGAAGCGGCTGTAGTGGGCCATGTCCTCGACCAGCACACGCAGCAAATAGTCCATTTCCCCCGTCAGCGCGGCACATTCGGCCACCTCGGGCCAGGTCTGAACGCTGGCGCGGAACAGGTCCATGGGGTTGCGCTTGTGGCTTTCGGTGTGTTTTTCGAGCCGTACGTTGAGGTAAGCCGTCAGGCCCAGGCCCACCGCCTCGGGTTTGACCAGCGCCACATAACGGTCTATGACACCGCTTTCCTCGAGCCGCTTGACGCGCCTGAGCACCGCGCTGGGCGAGAGGCCCACCTGTTCGGCCAGCTGGTCGTAGGTGGCGCGGCCGTCGTCCTGAAGTTTGCGCAGAATCTGGCGATCGAGCTTGTCGAGTGTTTCCATGCCGCTTATTTTGCAGGTTTACTGCGTTAGAAGCAATTCAAACGCCCTATTTCGCAGTAAAACTGCCCGGAGGCGCCGCTAAAGTCCATGCATACCCCCACATTTTTGGAGACACGCATGAACGCACGCGACGACGCCGCCCTGAACTTTGAACAAGGCGCGGCCTGGGACAACCCCATGGGCACGGACGGCTTCGAGTTCATCGAATACGCCGCCCCCGACCCGGCCGCCATGGCGGCGCTGTTTGTGCGCATGGGCTTCAAGCCGATCGCCAAGCACCGCCACAAGAACGTGACGCTGTACCGCCAGGGCGGCATCAACTTCATCCTGAACGCCGAGCCCGATTCCTTCGCGCAGCGCTTTGCGCGCCAGCACGGCCCCAGCGTCTGCGCCATCGCCTTTCGCGTGAAGGACGCCAAATTCGCCTATGAGCGCGCGATTTCGCTGGGCGCCTGGGGCTATGCCCACACGGCGGGCCCGGGCGAGCTCAACATCCCGGCCATCAAGGGCATCGGCGACTCCATCATTTATTTCATCGACAAATGGCGCGGCAAGAACGGCGCGCAGCCCGGCGACATCGGCAACATCGGCTTTTACGACGTGGACTTCGAGCCCCTGCCCGGCGTCGAGGCCGATGCGCTGAACCCGGCGGGTCACGGCCTGACCTATATCGACCACCTGACGCACAACGTGCACCGCGGCCGCATGGACGAATGGGCAGGCTTCTACGAGCGGCTGTTCAACTTCCGCGAGATCCGCTACTTCGACATCGAAGGCCAGGTCACCGGCGTGAAAAGCAAGGCCATGACCAGCCCCTGCGGCAAGATCCGCATCCCGATCAACGAAGAGGGCAATGAGAAGGCCGGCCAGATCCAGGAGTACCTGGACCGCTACCAGGGCGAGGGCATACAGCACATCGCCATGGGCAGCAACGACCTGTTCGCCACGGTGGATGCGCTGCGCGCCAGCGGCGTGAAGCTGCTGGACACCATAGACACTTACTACGAGCTGGTCGACAAGCGCATCCCGGGCCACGGCGAAAGCGTGGCGGACCTGAAGAAGCGCAAGATCCTGGTGGACGGCAAAAAGGGCGCGCTGCTGCTGCAGATCTTCAGCGAGAACCAGCTGGGCCCCATCTTCTTCGAGTTCATCCAGCGCAAGGGCGACGACGGCTTCGGCGAAGGCAACTTCAAGGCGCTGTTCGAGAGCATAGAGCTGGACCAGATGCGCCGCGGGGTTCTGGCGGACGCAAAGGCAGCCTGAAAAGCGGGGGCACAATAAAGCTCCCATCGACCACCCCCTTACGGAGATTGCCATGTCCCTTCGCCTGATACTGCAACGCCCCCTGGCCCTGCTCGGCCTCGCCTCGGCATCGCTGCTCGCCTGCGGCGCCGCCTCGGCCCAGACCGCGTCCAGCCTGGACGCCGTGCAAAAAGCCGGCGTGCTGCGCATCTGCACGCCGGGCGACTACAAGCCTTTCAGCTTCCAGAAGCCGGACGGCAGTTTCGAGGGCATAGACGTGGACCTGATGGCCTCGCTGACGGCCAGCCTGGGCGTGAAGCCGGAATGGGTCAAGACCAGCTGGTCCAACCTGATGCCCGATATGGTGGCCGGCAAATGCGACATGGCCGTGGGCGGTATTTCGGTGACCACCGAGCGGCAGAAGAAGGCTTTTTTCAGCGCCCCCTATATGGTCAACGGCAAGACGCCTATCGCGCGCTGCGCCGACGTGGCCAAGTACCAGACGGTGGCCGACATCGACAAGCCGACGACGCGCGTGATCTTCAACCCGGGCGGCAGCAACGAGCGTTTTGCCCGCGCCAACTTCAAGCAGGCGCAGATGCGGCTCAACCCCGAGAACCTGACGATTTTTGACGAAATCCTGGCCAACCGCGCCGATGTGTTCGTCACCGAATCGGCTGAAGCCATCACCCAGCAAAGGCTCAAGCCGGGCCTGTGCGCGATCAACCCCGACAAGCCGCTGCAGTACGGCGAAATGGCCTACCTGCTGCCGCGCGGCGACGTGCCCTTCAAGGCCTATGTCGACCAGTGGCTGCACCTAGCGCGCGCCAGCGGCGAATACCAGCGTGTGGAGAGCCAATGGCTGAAGTAGCCGACAGCAAGAGCAACAGCACCCCGCCGCCGGCGGTGTACGGCCAGTCCGACCGGCCGCCGCGCGGCGACTATGCGCGCGGCGGCCAGGTCAACGCGGACTACACCTGCCCGCAGAACTACGCGGCCTATACCGCGCAGGACCACGAGACCTACCGGCGCCTTTACACGCGCCAGTCGGCCCTGCTGGCCGGGCGGGCCTGCAGCGCCTTCATCAAGGCCCTGCCCAGCCTGGGCGCAAGCGACGCGATCCCGCGCTTTGAAGACATCAACGAACGCCTCTTCAAGGCCACCGGCTGGCAGCTGGTGGGCGTGCCGGGGCTGATCCCGGAGGTGCCGTTTTTCACGCTGCTGGCGAACCGCAAATTCCCGGTGACGGACTGGATACGCACGCCGGCCGAGTTCGACTACATCGTCGAGCCCGACATCTTCCACGACCTGTTCGGCCATGTGCCGCTGCTGTTCGACCCGAGCTACGCCGACCACATCCAGGCCTACGGCAAGGGCGCGCTGAAGGCGCATGCGCTGGAGCACGGCACCCATGGGACGGAGCCGATTCCCGGCGCGGTCGAGATGCTCTCGCGCCTGTACTGGTACACCATAGAGTTCGGCCTGATGCGCGACAAAAACGGCAGCCATGACGTCAGCGCCTATGGTGCCGGCATCCTGAGCAGCCCGGGCGAGCTGGCCTGGAGCGTGGAGTCTCCCGAACCCAAACGCATCCCGCTGCGCGACAACGCCGAACTACTGCGCTGCATGTCCTCGACCTACAAGATCGACACCTTCCAGCAGCAATACTTCGTGATCGACAGCTTTGAGGCGCTGCTGCGCCTGACGGAGCCGGACTTCACGCCTTTCTACAAAGAACTGGCCCGGACGCAGGCTGCGGCCTAAGCAGGGCTGGCCATCCAGTCATTGAGCGCATGCCGGGTCCGCTCGGCCAGCTCGCACACCCGCGCCACCTGCTGACCCGCATCGGCAGGCCACTGGCCCTGCAGGCAGGACTGCTCGAGCACAAAACAGGCGTCGCTGAGAGCCTCGGCGCCGACGTTGGACGCCGCGCCCTTGAGGGCGTGCGCGGCCCGCGAGAGCTCGGCGCTGTCCGAAGCCTCCAGCGCCGCGCGTATGTCGTCCATGCGGTTCGGCGCGTCGCTGGCGAACAGGGCGATCACCTCGCGCGTCATGCTGCGCTCCTCGTCGTCGAATTCCTTGAACTGCTCCAGGCGGCTCCAGTCCATCAGGACCACTGAGGGTGCCCCGGCTTGCGCCGGCTGGCCCTGGGCGGGCGCCGCTTCGGCCGCCATGATTCTCGCGGCGCCGGCGTCCTCGGGTTTGCGGGCGTAACGGGCCAGCGCCTCCGACAGCTCGTCGATGCGCAGCGGCTTGGGCAGGAAACCCACCATGCCGGCCGCCAGGCAGCGCTGGCGGTCCTCCTCGAGCACCGAAGCCGTCAGCGCGATGATGGGCGGCGCGGCCGCGCCGTGGGCCGCGATGATCTCACGCGAGGCGGCAAAACCATCCATCACCGGCATGTTGGCGTCCATGAGGACGGCGGCATAGGGCCGCGGGCCGTCGCGGCTGCTCACGCCGCCTTCGGGGCGCAGCGAGGCGGCCACACGGTCCGCCGCCTCGCGCCCGTTGAGGGCCGTGGCGGCCTCGTAGCCCAGCTTGGCCAGCATGGCCAGGGCCACCTTGAGGTTCACGGCGTTGTCGTCGGCCACCAGGATGAACTGGTTGCGCGACTCGGGCTTGCCGGCTTCAGCCACGGCCTTGGCCGCTTCCTGCGCCGAAGTGACGCGGGCGATGGCCTCGAACAGCTGGGACTGCCGGTAGGGCTTGAGCAGGCGCGCGTCGAACACCTTGGCCTGCTCGCCGGTGGGCATGGTGCCCGAGGTCAGCAGCACGATGCGGGTGTCCGGGTGGCGCTCGCGAAGGGTCTGCGCAAAAGTCTGGCCGTCCATTTCGGGCATGTGCATGTCGGTCACCACCACGTCCACGGGCGGCTGGCTTCGCAGCCAGTCCAGCGCTTCGCTGGCGCGCTCGAACAGGGCGGGCTCCATGCCCCAGCGCCTGAGCTGCTTGTCGAGGATGCGCAGGTTGACCGGGGTGTCGTCCACCACCAGCACGCGCTTGCCGGCCAGGCTGACCATGTGCAGCGAGGACAGCTGGGCGATCTCCGGCGCATCGGCATAGCCCAGCCGCGCGGTGAACCAGAAGGTGGAGCCCTGGCCGGGCGCGGACTCCAGCCCGACGCCGCCGCCCATCAGGCCGGCCAGGCGCTTGCAGATGGCCAGGCCCAGGCCGGTGCCGCCGTATTTGCGGGTGGTGCTGGTGTCGACCTGGGTAAAGGACTGGAACAGCGCGGACTGCCGGTCCAGCGGAATGCCTATGCCGGAATCCTTGACGCGGAACTCGATCAGCCCGCCGCGCTCGGGGGTAGCGTCCTCCAGCACGTGGGCCGAGACGATGACCTGGCCGCGCTCGGTGAACTTGACGGCGTTGTTGACGAAGTTCAGCAGCACCTGGCGCAGGCGCGTGACGTCGCCGCGCACCCAGGTGGGCAGTTCGTCGCCCATGTCGACCAGCAGTTCCAGGCCTTTTTCGCGCGCACGCGGCGCGCCTATGTCGCAGGCCTCCTCGATGGTGGCCAGCAAGTTCAGCGGTTCGTTTTCGAGGTCCAGCTTGCCGGACTCGATCTTGGAAAAGTCCAGGATGTCGTTGATTACGCCCAGCAGCTGGTCGCTGGAAACGCGCATGGTGTGCAGGTAGTCGCGCTGCTCGGGGTCCAGCGGCGTGTCGGCCAGCAAAGTGGTCATGCCCACCACGCCGTTGAGCGGGGTGCGGATCTCGTGGCTCATGGTGGCCAGGAAGGCGGCCTTGGCGCGCGCCGCGGCGAGCGCCTCCTCGCGGGACGCGGCCAGCTCGGCGGTGCGGCTGGCGACCCGCGCCTCCAGCGTCTCGTTGGCGTCCTGCAGGGCGACGTTCTGCGCGGCGATGGCCGCGCGGTTGCGCAGGATTTCCTCGGCGCTGTCGTGCATGGCCTGCGACAGCTGCCGCACCTCGGTGATGCGGGCGTTTTGCTGCACCTGCGGCACCTCGGCGCGCGCCAGTTGCGCTGCGGCGACGCTCAAGCCCCGGAAACGCCGACTCAGGCGGTAGGCCAGCCAGGTCGCCAGCCCCGCGCCCAGCACCAGCGCCAAGGCCATCACGGCCAGGGTTTTCTGCAGGGCGGCCTGGCTGGCGGCGGCAAAGTCGCTTTCAGGCGCGGCCACGACCAGGCTCCAGCGCAGCCCCAGGCTCTCTCCGAAGGGCTTGAGCACCACGATCAGGGTGTCGCCCTCCATGGGCACACGGTGCAAAAAGGCCACGCGCTGCACGCTGTCGGGCAGCGTCCTGCCCAGGCTGGAGGCAACTTCGTTGTAGGCGCTGCGAACGATGGCATTACGGCTGTCCATCGGTCGCCTGCGCTCAAGCTTGCCCTGCGCCGCGGAGAACAGCGGGTCTATGGTGGAGTTGGCGACCAACAAGCCGTTCTCGTCGAGCAGGAAAGCCGTACCGTGGGCACTGAAGACCATGGTCTGCAGCAGTTCCTTGAGACGCGCCAGGTGCAGATCGACAGCGAAGACGCCCAGCGAGCCGCCGTCCGCGCCGTAAACAGGCTGCGACAGGGTGATCAGCAGCTGGTTGTGGGCTTCCGAAGGAGCCACGGCGGTAAAGCTGCGGCCCTTGTTCTCCATCGCTCCCTGGTACCACGCGCGGGTGCGGGGCTCATGGTTCGCGGCCTCGGTGCTGGTTTTTTGCCGGCGGTCGCCGGCATACTCGGCGGAAAAGAAGGTGCGGCCTTGACCGCCTTCCTTGCGCACCGCCACCTGCGTGGCGTGGCCGCCGCCCGAGGTGAGCGCCTCGACGCCCAGGTATTCACCGCGATGGGTGGCCAGGACCATGTGGGGCACCTGGGGCGTCATGCGGGTCATGGCAAACGCGGTCTGCTCGAACAGGTTGGGGTTCTGGATCAGCTGGCGGGCGCGCGCCACGCCGGCCTCGCCGGGCTGGTCCTGGACCAGGCCGTTGAGCACGACGTGGGCCTGCGCCAGGTGCTCCTGGGTGCTGATCTGCGCCCGCTGCGCCACGCCGTCCACGGTTTTTTCGGCCAGTGTCTGCACGCTTTGCAGGTTGCTGCGGTACAAAAACCAGCCCACGGTGGCGGCCGGCACCAGCGAAAACAGCAGCAGGCTGGTGACCAGCACCGCGCGCAGCGACCAGCTGCGCCCGCGCAGGCCGCCTGCCACCTGGGGTGCGGTCATGCCAGCCCCACGATTTCCACGGTGTCCAGCGGCTTGGCGCGTCCCGCGATCTGCACCAGCGCGCGGCGGCCGGTGCGCACCGCGCCGGTCACCAGCCGCGTGGCCTGCACGCTGGCGGCAATGGTCCAGTCCAGCGAGGGCTGGCCCTGGAACAGCCTGAGCGCGGCGGCCACCGTGTCGCCTATGGGCGTGGTCTGGCCGGACCGGCCTATCAGCCCGTCCAGGCGCGCAAAGGCGACCGGGCCGGTGTGCAAGGCCACGCCCAGTGCGAAGTTCGGCAGGCCGCGCTCCGGGAAACGCTGGCGCACATAGGTGTCTATGCGCTTGGTGGCATCGGCCAGCCCCAGGGCCGCGCGAATGGCGCGCAGGCCGTGGTTGACCGACTGGGTGTCGGCGGCGTCGACAAACACGCACAGCATGCCGTCGCCGACAAACTGCATGTAGTGCGCGCCGAACAGGTAGACGGTGTCGCCGACGCTGCTGTAGAGCCGCTTGACGACGTCGCTGAGTTCCGGGCCGGACAGGCACTGTGTCCACAGGCCGTAGTCCCGCATGTCGGCGAACAACACCGTCGCGCTGGCGAATTTGTCGTTGTCCTGCACTACGCCGGTTTCGGGCCACTGCTGGCTCAGCGACTGCGCCATGCGCAGCTCGTAGAGGTCGCTGATCTTCTGGCCCTGCTCCACCAGCGCCAGCTGGACGGCCTTGTCCACCACCTGGGCGCGCATGGCCTCCGCCCGGGTGAGCTTGTTGAGTTGCGCGTTGACCGCCTCGCGCAGCTCTTGCGGGGCGAAGGGCTTGGTCAGGTAGTCGTCGGCGCCGGTGGTCATGCCCTGGCGCATGTGGGTGCGGTCCTGCAGCGAGGTCAGCAAAATCACGGCGGTGGTGGCCAGCGCGTCGTCGTTGCGCACCCTGTCAAGCACCTCGAAGCCGTCAAGCTGGGGCATCTGGATGTCGCTGACCACCACATCCGGCCTGAATTCGCGGATCAGCTCCAGGCCCTTGGCGCCGTCGTCGGCCTCCATGACCTCATGGCCTTCCTTCTTGAGCACCTGGGTGACCAGCATGCGCGTGCCTGCGTCATCATCAATCACCACGATCAAAGGCATATACCGGACTCTCGCTGTTGTGTTCTGGGGGATTCAGGAAGCTAGGGCCCTTATTTTGTCGGCAATGCCCGGAAAAAGCGCGCTGCAAGGGCACTCTTTGAACCGGTTTTTTTTCACAAGCGCCAGATCGGGTCTAATCCTTTGCTTACCGGGTAATCCCTCCTACAAAAAGAGGGCGTAATAGTTTGTTACTTCGCTTACGATATCCTTCCAAATGAGGAGTTTTTCCCTTACCCACGAAATGCCCGGTTTTCGGGGGAAACAAGGCTCCTGACAAGAGGCGTTCAACGCCCGTAGCAGAGTTACAAAAACACCGCATTCATTCCATTAACCGAAACAGCAGGAGAAACTTATGGGCTTTTTCATGAAAGAACACGACATCTACATCGGAACGATGCTGGATGAATTGAACCTGCGCTTTGCGCCCTCTCAGGGCAAAGAGTCGCATTTCGGCGGCATCCTGGAAATGGTCGCCCTGCAAAAGGAGTTCAAACTCTTCAAGAAGGGCCGCTCGTTCAAGATGAGCTGCGCCGCGCTCAACCTGGGCGCCCGCAACAACGAGGTCAAAAACCTCTGGCAGAACCTGCTGGGCAACCTGTACCGCCATGGTTCCAACAAAAAGGGCCTGGACGGCGACGCCGCCATCGTGGACGCCCTCATCAGGAACCTGGCCTCCAAAACGCCCTTGCCGGTCTATTTCACCTCCCACGACATGCGCGGCGACAAGTCGAACACGGAAGTGAAGATCATCGACAAGAGCCAGCCCATCCACTACCTGGAGCAGGATTACCTGACGATTTCCATTCCGATGCAGCCGATCTCGGCGGTCAAGCAGTCGGCAGCCAAGCCGGCCGCCAAGCCCGCGGCAAAAAAACCCGCCACCAAAAAGAAGTAAGCGGGCCGGCTGCGCACCATGACCGGGAGCCTCCAGGCCGGGGACCACCTGGCACAGCTGTACCGGGACGTTGAGCATTACTACTCCGGGAAAATAAAGGCCCACGGCGCCACCCCCTTGGGGGTGGCTTGGCCCTGCCAGCCAACGCAGGAGTTGCGCTTTGTGCAGCTGCTGCGTGTGTGCGGACCGGAGGCATCTTTCTCACTCAACGACCTGGGCTGCGGCTACGGGGCTTTGCTGGCATTCCTGGCAAAGCGGCACCGGCGCAAGAAGATCGACTACCTGGGACTGGACCTGTCGGCGCAAATGATCGACGAAGCCCGCCGCCTGTGGGGCAAGCGTTCGCAGACCGAATTTCTGGTGGCGAATGCCAGCCCCCGCGTGGCCGACTACTCGCTGGCCAGCGGCATCTTCAACGTCAAGCTGAACCAGGGCGAGGCGCTCTGGACGCACTTCGTCGAAACAACCTTGACCGCCATGCGCGCCGCCAGCCGGAAGGGTTTCGCGGTGAATTTCCTCGCGCCGCTGGCCCCGGGGGAGACGGCCCAGACCGAGCTCTACAGGACACCTCCCGACGTGTGGCAGTCCTACTGCGAGAAAAACTTTCACGCCCAGGTTGAGGTGCTGCAGGGCTACGGAATGCGTGAATTCACGCTGCTGGTACGCCTGGCTTAGGCGCCTGTCACCGTCCCATGAGTTCGGCCAACCGGCCCCGCTCGCTGAGCAGTGCCTGCTCGTACATTTTGGCGCCCGTCAGCTTGATCAATTCTTCCGCCTGGTTAAACAGCACCATGGCCTTTTCCAGTGCGCCCGCATCCGCCGCCTGGCGCAGCACGCCCCCCCAGACAATCAGCGCCCGGCACTCCGTCAGGCGGTTGCTGCGCTGCTGCGAGAGCGTGATCGCCTCTTTCGCAATCACCAGCGCCTCGTCCAGGTTACCCGCCTTGTAGTGGCGCTCGGCGAGGCTGGCGCGTATCTCGGTTTCAAACTCCACAGCCACACGCGTGCCCATGACGAGGTCCAGCGCCTGCGAGTAACTTTCGTGCGCGGACTCCAGGTCGCCCCTGGTCACTTCGGCCAGGCCGTTGCACCACAGCGCGAATACCCTTGAATAAGGGCTTCGATGCTCCTGGGCGATCTTGGAGACTTTGCTGGAATGCTCGTGCGCCAGCGCGGCATTCTGGAAGCAGGAGGCAAGCTCGACCGACAGGTGATGCGCGATTTGCCCGATCACGGGATCGTCCAGCCCTTCGTCGGCCGACAGCATCTTTTGCAGGCATTCCTTCGCATCGTCGAAGCGCCCCATGCGGATCAGCAGGCGCGCGCGAATGCCGAGCACCCATTGCTCAATGCTGAAATCGATGAACTCCCGGTCGAACTGGTCGATGCTCGCCAGGCCCTGCATGGCGGCATCATTGGCCGCCAGGCCTTGCTCCAGCAGGCCCGCCCAGGCATAGGCCTGGCTCAGGGCGACGTTCAGCATCGCGACCCGCCCCGCGTCCCTGCCAGGCGGCGTCAGGGACAAGGCCTTGAGGACGCACTCCACGTAGTCATCGGCCGCACCCCCGCCGGACTGCAGGATTCGCCCCTGCGCGAACAGCAGCAGTTGCACCAGCCGACTGTCGGCCTCGCTGGCATGGCCTATGGCCTCCTGGGTGATCTTCTGGACTTCCTCAGGGCTCAGCCCCTCCCGCCAGCCCAGGTAGACGATTCTCCCGCCGGCAAGGGCCCGCAGGCTGTTGACCTGCGGCGACCGCTCGTGCCCGTCCAGCAGTGTCCAGACCTTGCGCCAATGCTTGATGGCCTGCGCCGAGTTCGTGGAGCCGGTCCACCTCGCGGCGCGCGCCTCGTGCTGCGCCGCATTGAGCAGCTGCCCGGCGGCTTCATAGTGGTAGGCAATCAGCGCGGCGAACTCGCCCGGCTGCGCGCTGTAGTGCGCCTCCATGGCGATGGCAACCGCGGCATGCAGGTTGGCGCGCCGCGCCTTGAGCTGCGAGCTGTAGGCCACCTCCTGAATGAGTGGATGGCGGAAAGCGAAACGCCGCCCGCCCGCGATCTCGCGCAGCAGCTGCAGCAGCTCGGCCTCGCACAAACCGTCCAGGCCGCTCTCCAGCTGGCTCACCAGGTAGACGGCGACGTCCTGCAGCACAGCCAGCGGAATTTCCTTGCCGATCACGGCGCAGACGTGCAGCAGCGTTCTCTGGGTGACCACCAGCCGGTCTATACGCTCGCCGATGACGGCTTGCACGGTCGCCGGCAGCGCATGCGCCAGCGAGGCGATATCGGATTTTTTCTGGCTTGAAGCCGCCAGTGCGGCACTCTTTTCAATCAGCGAGTGCGCCAATTCCTCGGCAAAAAAAGGATTCCCGGCCGAGCGCTCCACGATAAGCGGGAAAAAATCAAGCAACTCGGGATAATGCCTGAGCCGCTCGCGCACCAACTCTTCCGTATCGGACAAACTCAGGTCCACCAGCTGAATTGCCCGGAAGTGGCGCATCGTCCACCAGGGCGCCTGGTAGCCCGGCCGGTAGTTGAGCAGCAGCAGAGTCCTGGTTCCGGCGACAGCGGCGACCAAGGCCGAGAGGAACTCCGCGCTGGCGTCGTCCAGCCAATGAAGGTCTTCAAAAACAATGACGGAGGTGGCGGCGCCGGCCTGCTTCACCAGTTCATGCAGCAAGCCCAGCAGCCGGGCGCGCCGCGCCTTGGGGTTGAGTGTGCAAAGCTGGCTGTTCGCGTCGGCCACGCCGAGGAACTCGCTGAGCAATGCGAGGTCGTCCGCGGAGACGGCGCCCAGCTTTGCGAGCCCCCGCACAATGCATTCCCGCGCGGCGGCGGCATCCTGCGCCGGCGTGATGTGGAAAAAACAGCTGCGCAGCAACTGAAGGACCGGCTGCAAGGGCGTGGCATGGCCGTAAAGCTGTGTCCTGACCTCGAAGACGGGCACATGGCGCAGATGGCACCATTGGGCAAATTCGTGGCAGAGCCGGCTCTTGCCCGAGCCGGGCGCGCCGGACAAACCAATCACGGAACCTTCGCCGTTCTCGGCATTGCGCAGCGCGTCCTGCAGCGCGGCCAGCTCTTGCGACCGTCCCCGAAAAAGCGACAGCGCGGCCTCATGAAAGCTGTGGTGCTGCACGTCGTTTTTCATGCCCAGCAGGGCGTGCAGTTCGACGGGCTCCGTGATGCCGCGCAGCGGGTGTTTGCCCATGGGCCGGACGTCGCAAGCCGAGCGCACCAGCGCCAGGCAGTCGGCCGTCATGCAGATTCCTCCGGGCTCGGCCAGGGCCACCACGCGGCTGGCCAGGTGAATCGCATGGCCGTGCACGCCGCCGCCCCGGGTGGCGTCGACCGCCTCGGGGTCCAGGGCAACCTGGCCCGAATGCAGGCCGACCCGTATGCGCAGGCTCGAGTCGGGGCCCTCGAAAGCCGCCTGCATCGCCAGCGCGGCCTCGCAGGCCAGGCTGGCGTGGCCTTCCAGCGCGCGGGGCACGCCGAACAAGGCCATGATGCCGTCACCCAGCGTGCGCACGATGGTGCCGCCGAAACGCTCCACCGCATTGCACATGCGCTGCACGGCGGGCCGCAACTGCTCCATGGCCTGCTCGGGGTCCAGGCCGGCCACATGCTCCGTAGAACTGACGACGTCTGCAAAAAGAATGGTGGCGTGCTTGAGTGCACCCCACTGGATTTCAGAGACCGGCGAGGGCAAATTGGACGGCTCTTGCACACTGAGCCCGAAGGCGGCGCCACAGTTACCGCAAAACCGGTTGCTCACCGGATTCACGGTCAGGCACGAAACGCAGCGCAACGACATCTTCTATTTATCCCTCTCCACAACAGGAAAAACCACTGAGCGAATCGTTGCACGAGCCCCGCAACAAATCAAGGCATTAGTAGCTTGGAGTGGCTTTGTCTGAGAATAGCTTCTTAGGGGAGGACCTTCACGGCCTGCCAGGCCGAGACCACGGCCATGTACTCTTTTGACTTACTGCCGAAGCGCGCACTGGCCACACGGCTTGTTGCCCGCGCCGCATCCAGGAAGCTGGCCTTGGGCTTGAGCTTGGGAAAGGCCTCGTACCAAATGGGGCCGGCCTTCTCCCAGGAGAAGCCGCCTATTTTTTTGGCTGCCAGGTAAAACGCATGGTTGGGAATACCCGAGCTGTCGTGGACGTCCGCGCCATCCACATATTGCTCCATGGTCTTGAACTGGTCGTCGTCGTACCAGGTCAGCTTGCGGTTGCCGGGATCCTTGAGCGAGCGTATGGCCTTGCCGTGCTGCGGCGCGAGCATGTTTTCGCCCAGCAGCCAGTTGGCCTGGGCCGCCGTCTGGCCCAGATGCCACTGCTTGACCATGCTGCCCATGACGTCGGAGAAGGACTCGTTGAGGGCGCCGGCCTGGCCCTGGAGCACATGCGTCTGCTCCTCGAACTCGCGGTCCTTGCGCGCCAGTTTGACCACACCCAGCCCTCCGGGAATCATGTGCTGGATGACGCCATGGCTCAGTTCGTGGGTGATGATGTCCAGCGCCTCGGTGAAGCCCCCCACGTTCTCGTCGCCGTCGCCGTAGACCATCTGCTCGCCGGTCCACATGGCATTGGCAAAGTCCTTGCCGAAATGCACGGCCGACTCCACACGCATGCTGCGGTCGTCGAGGGAATCCCGCCCGAAAACCTGGTGGAAAAAATCCAGGGCGATGCCGGTGTTGTCGTAGACCTGGTTCACAGCGCGATCCTTGACCGGCTTGTCTCCTTCATGGCGCACCGGCTTGCCCGGCAGGTCGGTGTCGAAGCCGGCATTAAAAATACTGCGGCGGTAAGCCTGTGCAGGCATGAAGCCCTGGGGAGACTGGACCGTGCGGGGAGCGGGCGCCTGCTTGGCGCAGACATGGCGATGCGTGCGCAAGCGCATGCTGTGCTCGATGTGGCTGTCAATTCGCTGGCGCCCTTCCTCCCCGGATTTTTCGGCAAGCTTGCGAAAGAGCTTGGACGGGACGGCAAAACAAAAACAGCGGTAGGCGGGTTTCACGAATTCGGCCCTTCATTGCGAAAAAAGCCGGGGCGCAAATGCCAACAGGCTCAAGCCGCCCGAATGCGGCACACTGAAGCCGACGGCACGGCAATCCACCAAACAAGGCTTGCCATAGGCTCCCGTGCCAATGCGAACGTCAGCGGCAGCGACACCGGTACGCCCAAGCACCATTCGCAGCACCGCGCGCGTTGCCTGGCGCTGACGGCGCTCTTCGGGCGGGACGATGCCGGAATACTGCTGCGGCAGGAAGTACGCAAGCGTCGAATAGCTCTTTTGCACGCAGAACTGTCCCAGCGTGATGATCACACTGAAAAGAGGCAATAACAGGGTGCTGAAAAGCATCCCAATGAGATATCCAGAGCCCACCCATCCGGCATAAACGATATCAATGCGCCCTTCCGACACGAGAGACAGAATCAGAAAAGGCAATATTTGAAACGGGAGGGAGCCTGTCGCTGAAAAAACACCGGCCCCAATTAGTACGCGCAAAATTAATAATCCAATCTCAAATCCCGATGGTCTTTTCGCTCACCTGGCACCCTATCGCCTTCAGCACAGGACCAGAAGTTGAACACTGCGGACGATATTTTTCCCAAGGCGGCTAGCCCATCCGCGACATAGGACGGCGACGTTCATCCCAGTTTTTGTATAAGGCAGCCGCAAAGCAGACCTTTAGTGCATCAAAACCGCAGCTAAATGCAATCTACCATGGGTTTTGCTCAAGCATAACAATTCCGATGTTTCTGTAGATAAAGCCGCGCACAGTATTTCCATTACCCGCGTTCTCCTCCAAAATGAGGAGGTAAAACTTTGTTACACCATTTACGATGAATCCCCCGACCGAATTACCTACCCACATGGGCCGAAGCACGAAGGTGCTGCTGGTCATGGATGTGGTGGAGTCCGTCAGGATCATGGAGCAGGATCAAGATGGTTTCGTACAGAGGTGGCAACAACTGGTGCTGCAAGCTGAGCAGCAAATTCTGCCGCAGCATGGCGGCCGCATCGTCAAAAGCCTGGGTGACGGGCTGATGCTGGAATTTGCTAACGCTCAAAGTGGGGTCAAGGCGGCATTTGCCATGCAGCATTTCAGCCAGCAGGCCAATTCCGGCCTGAAGCCTGAGCAGCAAATGCATTTGCGCATGGGCGGCCACCTGGCGAGCTTTGTGACGGACCAGCATGACATTTATGGAACCGACGTCAATCTGACCTCGCGCTTTTGTACCTTGGCCGGTCCCGGGGAACTGGTGGTAACGGCCGCATTGCGCGACAACCTCACCGCCAACCTGGATGCCGACCTCGAGGATTTGGGCGAGTGCCACCTCAAGCATGTTGAAAAGCCCGTCCGCGCTTATCGCGTTGCCCCGCCAGGGGAGCATCCGGTGATCGCCCTCAGCAGTGCAGTGCGTCTTGACCTGCGCCCCACTATTGCCGTCATTCCCTTCGCGATGCGTAGTTCTGAACCCGGACATGAAATGCTGGGCGAAGCGCTAGCCGACGAGGTGATCGCCGCACTCTCCCGGACCTCGGAACTGCACGTGATCTCGCGGCTGTCCACGACGGTATTCCGTGGGCGGCAAGAGGCAATTGAGGATATCCGCACGCACCTGGGTGCCAGCTATATTCTTTCGGGCACCTGCCGCAGTGTGGGCACGCAATTGGCGTTGTTTGTAGAGCTGATTGATGCCAAAACCGAGAAATTGGTGTGGGCGGAAAATCTCAAAGGGCAAGTACACGGCGTGTTCGAGACGGATGACGAGCTGATTTCGCGGGTGGTGGCGGCCATCAGCTCTTCCGTCATGTCCCAGCAATTGGAGCGAGCCCAAAGTCAGGCCCTGCCGACGCTGGACGGCTATACCTTGCTGCTGGGTTCGGTAGCACTGATGCATCGCACGGCGTTTAGTGAGTTTGACCGCGCTCGCGCGATGCTGGAACACTTGATCGACCGCAGCCGCCGCCATCCAACTCCTTACGCATGGCTGGCGAAATGGCATGTACTGCGGGTACAGCAGGGGTGGGCGGAAAACCCAGAGAAAGAGAAACAGCTTGCGTTGGATTGCACCAAAAGAGCCCTCGACATTGACCCAACCTCTTCTCTGGCGCTCACGATAGATGGCTTCGTTCACACAAATTTGCTGAAGAATCTGGAAGTCGCCGCACAACGCTACGAAGCAGCTCTAAGCGTCAACCCCAATGAGTCCCTGGCATGGCTGTTGACCGGAACGCTTAATGCGTTCAAGGGAGACGGAGGCGCGGCGTTTGATGCGAGCGAGCGCGCCCTGCGACTGTCTCCTCTCGACCCAATACGGTATTTTTATGATTCATTGGCGGCGTCAGCCGCCGTATCGGCCGCTCAGTATGAGCGTGCAATCGAACTTGCCTTGCGGTCACTGCGCAGCAACAGAACGCATACATCCACATACCGTGCATTGGCCATAGCTCAGGCAATGTCGGGAAAACTGGAAGCTGCATCTGCGACGGTTACCAGCCTGCTGAAACTGGAGCCGACCTTCACGGTTACCAAATTTCGTGAACGCTCACCTAGCAGCGAGTACCCGGTCGGACAAGCTTATGCCAACGCGCTGAAGCTCGCCGGCCTGCCTGAATAATGAGAGTGGTTTCAACTTAACGAGGAGAATTGGCAATGAGTAGTCTTGGTGGACTGGGCGGTTTGGGGGGGCTTGGCGGCCTTGGCGGTTTGGGCGGTTTGGGAGGGCTCGGTGGGCTTGGCGGTTTGGGGGGGCTTGGCGGTTTGGGGGCGGCCAGCTCGGACCCGCTGCTTGCGGACGGCCTGACAAAAAGCCGCTCAGCCCTCGTCGGTCCGTTCCAAGGCCCCACCCTGCCGGTGAACCTGCCCCTTCCTATCGACAAGGCGGATCGCCTGACGCAATGGGCAGCCGAACGGCGGCTGCAAGTCTGTGAGCTTGAACTGTTGGGCGGACTGCATTTCGATGTCAACCAAGCCAAGGAATCGGTGACGCTGGGCTTTGTTGACTTGAACAGGAGGCCGCTCAAGGATCACACCGTTGTCCGCTTGATACGTCCTACCGCGAAGGTCTTCAAACAACAGGTCGGGTTGGTTGCCAACTACGCAGAACTGCGTGAAGACCGGGGTAGCGAAATCCTCAGCCAGACGACCCCTCAAGTGCCCTATTGGGGATCCGTTGTGGGCTTACAGCCGCACCGCCATAAATGGACATTGGAGCTGATAACGCTGTCGCTCCTCCTCGCCTCGGATGTGGAGATGCGCTTCAAGCATGCCTTCGCCTGCCCGCGCCCCATGGAGCTGTCACCGCAAGTTCAGCCGATGATCGATACCCCCGGCCACGCCAGCTGGCCCAGCGGGCACGCGACGGAAGCCTTCACCGTGGCCACGGTGTTGCTGGCCCTGCTTGAGAATGCCAATGGCACGGGCGCCAAATTCCGTGAGCAGCTGGAGCGGCAAGCGGCCCGTATCGCGGTAAATCGCACGGTGGCAGGCCTGCACTATCCCGTGGACAGCGCCGTGGGAAGGCTGCTCGGCACGGCACTCGGTGACTTCCTGGTGGCACGCTGCCTCGGCAACAACAAGCTTCACGAGCGCGGCTTCGACGGCCGGAAGTTCCACACCCCGCAAGGCGGTGTAGTCGATTTTGACCTGCGCGTTTCCATGGACGACCACCACAGCGGCTATTACGAATACCTTGGCAAGGTCGGCAACATTGCGGCTTCGCCGCTGTTGGCCTTCATGTGGTCCAAGGCCGTCAAAGAGTGGAAACCCCTCCAGTAAGGATAGTCATGACCTGGAGCAAACTTCCAAAAGGCGGGTTCACCGGTATCGACTGGTCCAAGCCCGACGCAACGAATGGCTTTGACCCCTATCTGGTGTGGGCTGAAACCGACCGGTTTGCGGGCTACGGCGACAAGCAGCCGAAGTGGCTGCCCGTGGCGATTGAGCTCAGCGCCGGTACCAGCATCGCCCAATTCATAGGCGCGGCCTCGCCTCAATGGCTGCATGTGCCTCCGGTGTACACCTCCAGCGCCGCGCCGGCCGGGCTGCGCTACTGCACGGCCCGCGTCAGGCCGGCGTTCTTCAAGCACATCCAGCCTGGCGGCAGCCTGCATGCGCTGGTCAGGCGGCTGGAACTGGGTTTGGCCGCGGGTCCGCACACCGACGGCCTGGGCTCCACCAGCAAGAGCCACACCCAGCCCCTGCTCAAGGGCAAGGTGATGGCGGTCATCGATGACGACCTGGCTTTCGCCAACGCCAATTTCCTGCACAAGGGCAAGGCTCGTACGAGGTACTTCTGGCGGCAAGACGGCAAAGGTGTGGGCGGCACGCCATCAGGCCTTGGTTATGGGCATGAACTCACGGCCGCCGACATCAACCATGCGATGCAACAGCGCACCTACGACGGTGTGGTGGACGAGAGTGCGGTCTACGCGCATTTCAAACTTGAGACTCTGCGAAAGCGCATTAGTCATGGCACACATGTACTGGACTTGGCGTGCGGCCCGCGAACCTTGCTGGCACAGGTAGCCGATCTTCCACCAGGCTTCGACGGGCCGGCCAGCTGGGCGCTGGCCGACGACGATGCCAGCCGCTGCGACATCATCGCCGTGCAGCTGGACTACGACACCGTGGCCGATACTTCGGGCGGCTCGATGAACGTACACGTCCTTGATGGATTGATGTACGTTCTTTCCCGCTGCGCGCATGACGCGAAAATCGTAACCAACATCAGCTTCGGCACCGTGGCCGGGCCGCATGACGGAAGTTCGCTGCTGGAAGCCGCAATGGACCAGCTGATCACGCTGTGCGGCCAGCGGCTGCGGATCGTGCTGGCGGCAGGCAACAGCTACCAGTTGCGCACGCACGCCAACGTGACCTTGGCAAAAAATGAGCACGCAGTACTGCACTGGCGCGGGCAACCCGATGACGCCACCGAGAACTTCCTGGAGCTATGGCTGCCGCCGGAGGCTCATGGCATCCGGATAGAGATCACGCCATCTGGACAGGCTGCACTGCCAGCCCTGGGCTTCGGCGAGTCCCGCATGTGGACGGGCAACGGCACGCAGCCGCTGTGCGCGCTGATTTACCCCAAAAGCGTGGCAACCGGCACACACGGCACTTGCGCGCTGATCGCTTTGGCACCCACCTTCAGTTTCGACAAGGGTGTCGCCACGGCCCCTAGCGGCGTGTGGCAGATCAAGCTGACCAACACGAAGCCGGGCAAGGTCACGATAGACGCCTATGTGGAACGTGACGATGTGGTGACCGGCCCGCGAGGCGGGCGCCAATCGCACTTTGAAGACAAGCTGTACGACATGAGCGGGAACCCGTGGTCATTCGTGGATCACCCTGACAATCCGACCTTGATCCGGCGCAGCGGCAATTTCAACAGCATTGCTACCGGACGCAAGACGGTATCCGTGGGTGGCACGCGGATCGTGGGCTCACACTGGGCGCATTACTCCCCGCAAAAGCCGGACCCCGATGCAGGCAGGCCCGAGCGTCCCGGCGTTGTAAAGACCGCCAGCACGGCGGCGCACAGCGATGAAAATCCAGCCCTGACGGGTGTTCGGGCTGCGGGTACCTATAGCGGCTCGGCCGTCCGCCTGAAGGGGACCAGCGCCGCGGCGCCGCAGGAAACACGGCGCATCTTTAATGCGCTATAGAACTGCCCTAGCCGCTACCAGCGGCTGGGTAATTTCTTGAGCAGGGTGATGCGCTTGGTGCCCATTTCGATGTAGCCGCCCTTTTCAAGGTCTTTGAGCAGACGGCTCACCATCTCGCGCGAGGCGCCGACGCGGCTGGCGATATCCTGGTGGGTGATTGCCTCCAAGGTGACTCCCTCGGCGGTATCGCGGGTCGCGACGTCGTCGTGGGCTTCCAGCACGGCAATCAATCGCCCATACACGTCAAGCAACGCCATATTGCGGGCGGCTTCCGTGGCGGTGCGGGCGCGGCGGATAACCTGAACCACCAGATTGATGGCAAATCCCGGCTCATCTACCAAGTGTTCGCTCACTTCGGTCCGACTGAGCACGGCGCAGGTGCAGGGCTCCAGGGTGATGACCGAGGCGGAGCGAGGCCCGCCGTCCAGCGACATTTCGCCAAAGTAGTCGCCTGAGTGAATCCGGCCGTAGGTGATTTCACGGCCGCTTTCGTCCATGGAAAACACCTTGACACTGCCCTTGAGCAGCACATACAGGCTGTCCCCGATTTCCCCTTCGTTGATGACAACCGCCTTCTTGGGGTAAGTGCGCACCACGCCGCGCATGGCCAGGGTGCGTAATTCAGGGGTTAAGTGGGCGTAAAGATCTTCTTCGGGAGGTATATGCGGACTCATGATGAGTCGTAATCTAGCACGTTGCCGCCCCCCTGCGGCGATCAATGAATCTGTCCGACCGGCGAGGGGGCGATGGGTGGCAAAATCGCCACGCGATTGACCAGTTCCCGGACACCGCTGGAAGCGGTCTTGGCGCACAGGCTGCGCACATGGCTGCGCACGGTGGAGACCGCGACTTTCATCTGGATGGCGATCTCGGGCGTGCTCAGGCAGCGGCACAGGAAGACCAGCACCTGCTCTTCCGTGTGGGTGAGGCCGTGGTTGCGGGCAAACGCGCCGAAAACACCGGACTCGCTCACGCTCACGCGCGATAGCACCAACGCGATCCGGTCGCAGGGCACGCCAACCTGGCGCTGCAGCGGCACCAGGGCAAGGGTGAAATCCACACCCTCGCCCGCCAGCCTGATGAGGCCGCGTTTGCCCGCAATGGCCTTGCCCAGGGCGGCCTGAAAGGCCTTGGCATCGGGCGGCATGAGGACTTTCAATTCACCCCGCTCCGCGCCGAGCACGACGGCGCGGTCAAGCTCGCGCCGGGCGGCCTGGTTGACGTGCAGCAGCTTTCCCTGGGCGCTGATGACAAGCACCCCGTGGGCCAGCTCATCCACCAGGAAGGCGAGCAGGGCGGGCACCGAATCGGTGTCGTCCAGGGGGAATGAAGGCGCGGCCTCCAGGAAGGCGGCATTGGGCTGTGCGAACAGGGTCACGGGAGGCGCTCCATCCTACAAATAGATGAAGACGAGCATAAAAAGCCCAGCCCAATGTAGATAGTGAATATGCAGGGTCATTCTTGTGAGAAATTCACATGAATTCGACCGAATTGCCGGATTCCAGCGCTCCGGCTGCGCCGCAGCTCAGCCCGGCCCGCACTCCAGCATGGCCAGGGTGGGGTCCATCACCTCGGGCAGGAAGGCCATCTGCACGTGTGCGGCGCCGCGGATCAGGCGGTTGTCGGCGCCCGGCAAGGTGGCAGTGGACGCCGGGAACACGATGTTGTCGCAGTTGGAGTACCAGCAGGTGAACAGCGCATGGCGGTCCGCCGGCATCTCATGGTCCAGCTGCGCCTGCCAGTCGGACTGTAGCCGCATCTGGCGGCCGTTGTGGCCGTGGCCGAAGCGCGCCAGCCAGGTCCCGCGGTGCGGCGTGCCTATGGTGACCACATGGAAAACGCGGGACTCGGCGCGCATGCGCTTGAGCCAGGCCCGCACGGCCAGCCCGCCCATGCTGTGGCACACCAGCAGCGGCGGCAGCCCCGTGGCGTCGGTGACCCGGCGCACGGCCTCGTCGATTTGCGGCGCATAGTCGTCGATGGAGCCGAACAGGGGTTCGAGGTTGACGGCCACAAAAGCCTGCCCGCTTGCGCGGACGCGCTGGAGCCAGGGCGTCCACAAGCCGCGGTTGCAGAAGAAGCCGTGCACAAACACCACACCGCGACGCCCCTGCATTGCGGGGTCGGGCGCGAGTTGGTCCGGGACCGCGTTCATGCGAAAAGGCTGGCGCCAGCAGAAGACGCGCGGCGCCGTCAGGGTCTCCCCCAGCCAGGCCCGCAGCAGTTCCCCCCAGCTCGGCTGGGGTGCCGGGTCCCGCTTGTTGACGTGGTGAAGAAAGACAAACTCGAGGGCCAGGAAAGCGGTGTACCCCAGCGCGATGGCCAGAAAGCCCGCAACCGCCATAAACGGGGAGTCGCCGAGAAACCAGAGCAGCCAGCCAAAGGCCGCGGCGACCAGGGTCAGGGTGATGAGTCTTTGTAGTTGGGCCAGCATTGGTCAGGCAAAAGAGAAGGCGGCGGTAGCAAGCCGCAGTATCTCAGGCCAGTGTGACACCATGGCCCGAGAGCCTGGCGGCCAGGCCCTGCGCCAGGCGGTTCACCATGCCGTAGATGGACAGCTGCGGATTCGCGCCTATGCTGGTCGGAAACAGCGAACCGTCGTGGATGGACAGGTTCTCGAGTTGCCAGTGCACGCCGTCAGGCCGGGTGACGCCCTGGCGCTCGTTGCCGGCCAGGCCGCAACCGCCCATGACGTGGGCACTCACCACCCGGGTCAGCAGGGGCTTCATGGGCAAGGCCTTGACCGCATCGCGGGCCTGCGCCCAGGAGGTGTAGGGCTGGGCCATCTCGTGCAGCGGCAGCACCTGTTTCGCGCCCGCCGCGAACTGGATTTCCATCATCGACAGCAATGCCCTGCGCCCGCCCTCCATGACATAGTCCGTCAGCGGGTAGTCCAGCACGGCGGAGTTGTCGCTGCGCAGCTTGACCTGCCCGCCCCTTGATTCGTCATGGAAACCGTCGCGCAGCAGCGCCAGCAGGGTGTGGTTGTAGGGGAAGGATTTGAGCAAGTCGTGCTGGCCCTGGCCGAAGCCCGGCACCGTCGATGCAAAGATCACCGGGTGCAGCGGAGGGGCCTCGAGCTTGTAGCCTATAGGGCCGTCTATCGCCTGGGTCTCGAGGAAGTGGTCAGAGTAAATGGTTTGCGGCGCGCCATTCCAGGCCTCCACTTTTTGCTCGAACACGCTGGAGGACATCACCACCGGATGCAAAAAGGTCCGGGCGCCCAGCACGCCATGCGGATCGGGCGCCTGCGAGCGCAGCAGCACGGCCGGCGAATTGATGGCACCGCCGGCAAGCACATAGTGTTTCGCGACGATCTTGATGGCCCCGCCCGCCGTCCCGGGTGATCTGCCCAGGCTGCGGCACAGCAGCGCGGTGACCTTGCCGTTGGCCAACTCAAACTTTTCCGCGCGGGTCTCGGTCAGCAGCTGCGCGCCTTTGTCGAGCGCCGCGGGAATGGTGGTGACCAGCATGGACTGCTTGGCATTGGTCGGGCAACCCAGGCCGCAGGAGCCCAGGTTCCAGCAGCCTTTGACATTGCGCGAAATGGCCGATGCGGGAATCCCCAGCTTGGCCGCACCTCGGCGCAGCAGGTCGTTGTTCTCATTGGGGGGCACCAGCCAGGGCGTGATGTTCAGGCGCTGCTCCGCTTCGGCAAAGTAGGGCGCCAGCAATTCGGTGGTGTAGCCATCCAGCCCGAACCGCTCCTGCCAGAATTTGAGCGTGGAGCCCGGCGTGCGGAAGGAGCTGGTCCAGTTCACCGTGGTGGAGCCGCCCACGCAGCGGCCTTGCAGGATGTTGATGGCCTTGTCTTCGGTCTTGCGTGCGGCGCTCTCCTGGTAGAGCGACGGGTAAGCTTCGGATTCCTTCTGGTTGAAGTCGCTGCTGGTTTTGAGCGGGCCCTCTTCAACCATCACCACCTGCAGGCCGGCCTTGGCCAGCAGCTCGGCCGTGACGCCGGCGCCGGCGCCGCTGCCTATGATGGCGACGTCGCAGCTGAGTGTTTCAGGTGCCGGCGGCAACGTGCCGCCCATCACTTTCCAGCCGCGCGCGAGGCCTTCGCGGATCGGGTCTTTCAGTTGGCTCATGCTGCTTTCGGGGTCTTTAGATCTTCATGGGGCCGGGATATCCCAGCAGCGCCCAGCTCGCCGGATCGGAGAAATACGCGCCCGCGGTGATGTCGTGCAAGGCGGCGTAAGCCTGCTGCCGCAGCGCCAGCCTGGAAACGCGCATGTCCTGAAGCGACTGCTGGATGTCGGCGACGGAGGCCTCTTGCCAGGGCTGGTTCAGACCGGCCAGCGCGCGCCGGCCTGCGGCACTCGCCAGCAGAGCCAGCAACTGCGACAGCTCGGCCTGCGCGTGGGGCGGTAAAGACTGCACCAGCACGTCGACGCGGCTGAGCAGGCCGTTCAATGCGATTTGCCGCGCACCTTCATCGGCCGGCAGTGTCTTGTCGAGTACGGCCCGGCCTATGGCCGAAAACACCTCGCGCCCGGATGCACTCAGCGCGCCACCTGCCAGGCCTGGCTGCAGCAGCGCGGCCGTGCCGCCGGCCACCAGCAGCACGGCGGCTGATGCGGCGCCTAGCTTGAGGAGCGTTCTTCTTTGCATGCCGGAAGTTTCGCACGCGCATTTAGGTTTCAATAGGGGCCCGTACCTAGATAAACTCCGGGTTTGTATGGACGCCTCCGCACAACAAATACACGACGCGCTAGAGACCGTGGCGAAGCTCAGGCAACAGCATAGGGCCGACGCGCCGCTGGCCCGGGCCAATGCCGAGCTCAAGCGCTTCCAGGCACGCCGCTTTGAGGCCACCTATTCCGACCTGCTGCACAGCCATCGGTATAAAACCGCGGCCACGTTTTTCCTGCAGGAGCTTTACAGCGACAAGGACTACGCCGAACGCGACCAGCAGTTCGCGCGCATCGCCGGCACCATCGCCAAACTTTTTCCGCAGCCCGTTGTCAACACCGCGGCCGCGCTGGCGGAAGTGCACGCCCTGACGGAACAGCTCGACGACCTGATGGCGCGCGAGTGGCTGGCGGACTCGGCAAGCATGCCCCAGAGTGATGTATGTGCCCGCTACATCCGCTGCTGGCGCCGCGTGGGGGATATTGCCGCGCGCAAGCGGCAGCTGGAGGTGGTGCTGCATCTGGGGCAGGAACTCGACCGCCTGACCCGGATGTTCGGCCTTCGCACCTTGCTCAAAATGATGCGCGGGCCGGCGGCGGCGGCCGGGCTGAACTCCTTGCAACATTTCCTGGAGAGCGGCTTCGATGCCTTCGCCACCATGCGCGGCGCTCATGAATTTCTCAGGCTCATCAAAGACCGCGAGACGGCGTGGATCCACTCCCTGTTTGAGGACGATGCTGTCACCTGCGAGACCAGATTGAGCCATTTGCTCGCTGCCGGGCCCTGATATCACGCCCGCATTAGGACAAGCCCCATACGGATTCCGCCGGGCGGCTTTCACAATGAGCCGCAAGGAGTTTGTATGAACAAGCATTGGCTCAAGAGTTATCCCGAAGGCGTACCGCACGAAATCGACACCGAACAGTTCCGCTCGCTCACCCACCTGCTGGAGGACTCTTTCAAAAAGAATGCGGCCAAGCCCTTCTCGGTCTGCATGGACCGCTGGATGAGTTATGGGCAACTCGACGAGCTCTCGTCGTCGCTCGGCGCCTGGCTGCAGAGCCTGGGCCTGGAGCCCGGCGCCCGCGTGGCCATCATGCTGCCCAATGTGCCGCAGTTCGCCGTCACCATGGCGGCCATCCTGCGGGCGGGCTACACCTGCGTCAACGTCAACCCGCTGTACACCGCGCGTGAGCTGGAGCACCAGCTGCGCGACTCCGGCGCGACGACCATCGTCATCCTGGAAAACTTTGCCGCCACTTTGGCAGAGGTGATTGAACGCACGCCGGTGAAGAAGGTCGTCGTGGCCTCCATGGGCGATCTGCTGGGCTTCTGGTACGGCCAGTGGATCACCTTTGCCGTGCGCCATCTTGCCAAGCTGGTGCCGGCCTACAAATTGCCTTTGAGCGAGGGACGCACTGTCACCACGTTCAATCGTGCAATTGCCGAGGGAAGCCGCCTGGCGCTCAAGCCAGCTCAAAGCACGCTGGATTCCATTGCTTTTCTGCAGTACACCGGCGGGACCACCGGCCTGTCGAAAGGTGCGGTGCTGACCCATCGCAACATCGTCGCCGCGATCCTGCAGGCGGAAGCATGGTTTACGCCCGCCTTGGAACGCGTGGGCGACGTCAGCAAGACCAACAACATCGCGGCCTTACCGCTGTACCACATCTTCGCGCTGACGCTGTGCCTGCTCACCATCCGCTGGGGGGCCCACCTGACGCTGATTCCCAACCCGCGCGACTTCGGCAAATTCATTGAAGTTCTCAAGAGGCGGCCTTTTCACATGTTGCCGGCGGTCAACACGCTGTTCAATGCGCTGCTCCAACATCCGCAATTCAAAACGGTGGATTTCTCCAGCCTTTGCGTCTCCCAGGCGGGCGGCATGGCCGCATCCGAGGGTACGGCGAAACACTGGCTGCAGGTAACCGGCTGCCCCATGATTGAAGGCTGGGGCATGAGCGAGACCTGCGCGATCGGCACCAACAATCCAGTGATCAACAAGGAGTTCACTGGAACCATAGGCCTGCCCCTGCCCAGCATCGAGGTCACGATCAAGGACGACGAGGGGAAATCGCTCGCGTTGGGCGAATCCGGCGAGATTTGCATCAAGGGCCCGCAAGTCATGACGGGCTATTACCAGCAACCGGAGGAAAACAAAAAGGCATTCACCTCCGACGGCTTTATGCGCACCGGCGATATCGGCATCATGGACGAGCGCGGCTACACAAAAATCATAGACCGCAAGAAAGACATGATCATCGTGTCGGGCTTCAATGTGTTCCCCAATGAGCTCGAGAACGTGATTTCCCTGTGTCCCGGCGTTGTCGAATGCGCCGCCATCGGTATCGCTGACGACAAACAAGGTGAAGCCATCAAGGTTTTTGTCGTGAAGAATGACCCTACACTGACCGAAGATGAAGTGAGCGCCTATTGCAAGCAACATCTCACCGGCTACAAACGTCCCAAATACATTGAATTCCGCGATGACTTGCCTAAAACCAATGTCGGGAAAATCCTCAGGCGCGAGTTGCGTGCGTCAACCTGAGCACTTTTTCGCGGGAATTTGCTGATGGCCCAGCCGGATTTTCCGCCGGGGGTCCATGTTTTTGAGCGCGGCTGGCTCTCCGCCAATAATATTTTGTTCACCGGCGGCGGCGAAACCGTGTTGGTGGACAGCGGGTATTGCACACACGCGCCGCAGACGCTGGCCTTGGTGGAGTCCGTTTTGGGCCCGCGGCCACTCGACGTCCTCATCAACACGCATTTGCACAGTGATCACTGCGGCGGCAATGCGGCTTTGCAGGCGCGCTACCCCGATCTCCGCACCTTGATTCCTCCCGGTCACGCGCAGCAGGTCGCTGATTGGGACCCGGTGGCACTGACTTATTTGCCGACCGGGCAGCTTTGCCCGCAATTTGGCTTCACGTGGGCGCTGCAACCAGGGACTTCCATGCTCTTTGGAACTGAATTATGGGAGGTTCACGCTGCGCCCGGCCATGATCCCCACTCGCTGATCTTCTTCGAACCGCGAAGTCGCGTGCTTATTTCTGCTGATGCCTTATGGGAGAACGGGTTTGGCGTGGTGTTTCCCGAGCTCGAAGGAGCGGATGCGTTCTCGCAGGTGGCCGCGACGCTGGATTTGATTGAACGATTGAACCCGAAAACCGTTGTTCCTGGGCATGGCCGCGTCTTCGCATATGCACCGCAAGTGCTAGTGCGCGCGCGCCAGCGCCTGGATTCATTTATCGACAACCCGAGCAGGCATGCTCACCATGCAGCCAAAGTCTTGCTGAAATTCAAATTACTTGAAACTCAGCGCCAGGATTTTGAAGCGTTTGCGCAGTGGGCCCTTGAAACGCCGTATTTCACGCAGATCAAAGCCAAGTTTTTCGCCGACATATCCGCCCGCGAGTGGATAGGGCAGCTCAGTGCAGAGTTGGTCGCGGCCGGCGTGGCGCAGAGAGACGGCAGCAGCATCTCGAACGCTTGAGCCGACCTGGTCAATTCCGGTTTGGCATTCAGGTTTTGTCTTCCATTTCGCCGGGCTGCTTCCCTGAGACTTCTTCACCTCACCTCACAAACGAAAAAAGCCCGCATGGCTGCATGCGGGCTTTTCTAGGCTCTTGCCACCGGGCCAGATACCAGGCGCACAAAAGAAAACGCCCAGTTGATCAAAAATCAACCGGGCGTTCCTTGCTGTAAGAGCCTGACGATGTCCTACTTTCACACGGGAATCCGCACTATCATCGGCGCTAAGTCGTTTCACTGTCCTGTTCGGGATGGGAAGGAGTGGTACCAACTTGCTATGGTCATCAGGCATAACTTTTTGACAGATTGTCCAAAGAACAATCCATCGAATTCATAGAGTAAATCAGCTTGTATTTAGATTCGCACAGCTGCTGGGCTGTGCTTTTTGAATGCGTCAACTTGGCATAACAACTTCGAATTAATCAAAGTTATAGGGTCAAGCCGCACGAGCAATTAGTATCAGTTAGCTTAACGCATTACTGCGCTTCCACACCTGACCTATCAACGTCCTGGTCTTGAACGACTCTTTAGGGGGCTCAAGGCCCCGGCAGATCTAATCTTGAAACGAGTTTCCCGCTTAGATGCTTTCAGCGGTTATCTCTTCCGAACTTAGCTACTCGGCAATGCCACTGGCGTGACAACCGATACACCAGAGGTTCGTCCACTCCGGTCCTCTCGTACTAGGAGCAGGCTTCCTCAAATCTGCAGCGCCCACGGAAGATAGGGACCAAACTGTCTCACGACGTTTTAAACCCAGCTCACGTACCTCTTTAAATGGCGAACAGCCATACCCTTGGGACCGGCTACAGCCCCAGGATGAGATGAGCCGACATCGAGGTGCCAAACACCGCCGTCGATATGAACTCTTGGGCGGTATCAGCCTGTTATCCCCAGAGTACCTTTTATCCGTTGAGCGATGGCCCTTCCATACAGAACCACCGGATCACTATGTCCTGCTTTCGCATCTGCTCGACTTGTCAGTCTCGCAGTTAAGCACGCTTATGCCATTGCACTATTAGCACGATGTCCGACCGTACCTAGCGTACCTTCGAACTCCTCCGTTACACTTTGGGAGGAGACCGCCCCAGTCAAACTGCCTACCATGCACTGTCCCCGATCCGGATCACGGACCAAGGTTAGAACCTCAAACAAACCAGGGTGGTATTTCAAGGATGGCTCCATAGGAACTGGCGTCCCTACTTCAAAGCCTCCCACCTATCCTACACAGATTGGTTCAAAGTCCAATGCAAAGCTACAGTAAAGGTTCATGGGGTCTTTCCGTCTAGCCGCGGGTAGATTGCATCATCACAAACACTTCAACTTCGCTGAGTCTCGGGAGGAGACAGTGTGGCCATCGTTACGCCATTCGTGCAGGTCGGAACTTACCCGACAAGGAATTTCGCTACCTTAGGACCGTTATAGTTACGGCCGCCGTTTACTGGGACTTCAATCAAGAGCTTGCACCCCATCATTTAATCTTCCAGCACCGGGCAGGCGTCACACCCTATACGTCCACTTTCGTGTTTGCAGAGTGCTGTGTTTTTATTAAACAGTCGCAGCCACCAGTTTATTGCAACCTTTTCGCCCTTCCACAGTAAAGTGGTCAAGCTACCGAGGCGTACCTTATCCCGAAGTTACGGTACCAATTTGCCGAGTTCCTTCTCCCGAGTTCTCTCAAGCGCCTTAGAATACTCATCTCGCCCACCTGTGTCGGTTTGCGGTACGGTCTCGTATGACTGAAGCTTAGAGGCTTTTCTTGGAACCACTTCCGATTGCTTCGCGAACAAGTTCGCTCGTCCCAGTCCCTTGAATTACGTGCCCGGATTTGCCTAAGCACCTTCTATGAACCAGAAACTGACTATTCCAACAGTCAGACAACCTTCCGCGATCCGTCCCCCCATCGCATCATACGACGGTGCAGGAATATTAACCTGCTTCCCATCAGCTACGCATCTCTGCCTCGCCTTAGGGGCCGACTCACCCTGCTCCGATGAACGTTGAACAGGAAACCTTGGGCTTACGGCGTGCGGGCTTTTCACCCGCATTATCGCTACTCATGTCAGCATTCGCACTTCTGATACCTCCAGCATCCTTTACAAGACACCTTCGCAGGCTTACAGAACGCTCTCCTACCATATCCTTGCGGATATCCGCAGCTTCGGTGACTGGCTTAGCCCCGTTACATCTTCCGCGCAGGACGACTCGATCAGTGAGCTATTACGCTTTCTTTAAATGATGGCTGCTTCTAAGCCAACATCCTGACTGTTTTAGCCTTCCCACTTCGTTTTCCACTTAGCCAATCTTTGGGACCTTAGCTGGCGGTCTGGGTTGTTTCCCTCTTGACACCGGACGTTAGCACCCGATGTCTGTCTCCCAAGCTCGCACTCAACGGTATTCGGAGTTTGCAATGGTTTGGTAAGTCGCGATGACCCCCTAGCCATAACAGTGCTCTACCCCCGTCGGTGATACTTGAGGCACTACCTAAATAGTTTTCGGAGAGAACCAGCTATTTCCAAGTTTGTTTAGCCTTTCACCCCTATCCACAGCTCATCCCCTAATTTTTCAACATTAGTGGGTTCGGTCCTCCAGTGCGTGTTACCGCACCTTCAACCTGGCCATGGATAGATCACTTGGTTTCGGGTCTACACCCAGCGACTGGCGCCCTGTTCGGACTCGATTTCTCTACGGCTCCCCTATCTGGTTAACCTCGCCACTGAATGTAAGTCGCTGACCCATTATACAAAAGGTACGCCGTCACCCCTTACGAGGCTCCGACTGTTTGTATGCACACGGTTTCAGGATCTATTTCACTCCCCTCCCGGGGTTCTTTTCGCCTTTCCCTCACGGTACTGGTTCACTATCGGTCGATTACGAGTATTTAGCCTTGGAGGATGGTCCCCCCATGTTCAGACAGGATTTCTCGTGTCCCGCCCTACTTGTCGTACGCTTAGTACCACCGCTCTGATTTCGTGTACGGGGCTATCACCCGCTATGGCTCCTATTTCCAGAGGATTCCACTATCAGAACGACTATCACGTACAGGCTCTTCCCATTTCGCTCGCCACTACTTTGGGAATCTCGGTTGATTTCTTTTCCTGCAGCTACTTAGATGTTTCAGTTCGCCGCGTTCGCTTCACACACCTATGTATTCAGTGAGTGATGACCTA
>Ga0102587_1000311_pt1 | contig 56834 bp, 56 predicted proteins | sample AraplaF_Col_mTSA_FD_76853 | JGI IMG/M metagenome (GOLD analysis project Ga0102587, IMG submission 76853) | Arabidopsis root microbial communities from the University of North Carolina, USA - plate scrape MF_Col_mTSA (SPADES assembly) (version 2) | ecosystem: Host-associated > Plants > Roots >...
CATGCGAAGTATCGTTGTCGGAGGCCAGGGCGGAACTCGAACGAATTCTGTCCGATCCCAGATTCCATGCTACGGAACGGCAACGGGCCATTCTGAGGTATCTTGCGGAACGGCGCTTCGCCGGCTGTGAGGAGGGGGTCAAGGCCTATTCCATCGCACTTGATGTCCTCGGGCGAGCGAGTAATTTCGATGCATCGAACGATCCTATCGTGCGCATCGAGGTGAGCCGGCTGCGTTCGTCGGTCGAGAACTATTACGAAGCCTTCGGTGCCGAGCAGAATGTGACGATACACATTCCCAAGGGTACCTATGTGACGCTTTTCCCCCGGTCGCTCGTGCCCTACGAACATGACGAAGAAGAGGTGGCGCTGGAAAGCAATCTGCCCGAGACGCCTGATGATGTTCCTGTGGCTGTGGAAGGCCCCGCTGCCGTTTCATCTTCTGGCCGGCCCCTGATGATCCATACGGGGATGGCGCTGCTGCTCTGCGCGGCGATCGCCGCCGGCGTCGTTATCTATGCCTCAAAGCCGTCCCTGACAGTCCGCCCGTCGGTCGCTCTTTCCATGGATGCCGTTGACACCAGAATGCAAGGCGAGGCCAGCCAGACGCGTGACATGCTGCTGACGGCGCTGACGCAGTTCCAGACACTGACGGTGGCGAAGGCTGGTTATGCCGGTGTGCGAGCCCAGAAGGCTACAGGACGGGCCTATGAAATCGACATGAAATATTACGGCGACGGCGATCTCAGGAGCGTCTGGTGGCAGATCGTCGACAGCCAGTCCGGCGACCTCCTGAAATCGGGGCTGGAAACGATTGCCATTGACGGAAAGAGCCCGGCAGCGACCCGCCAGGAGATCGTCGATGTTCTTGCGCGCCGCTTTGCAGCGACACGCGGGGCGATCAACAATATCGAAACGCATGCCAGCAGCGCAGAGTCGATCGGTAACGCCTGCGTTCTGCGTGCCGAATATCAGCTCGATGACGGCAGCTCGGACAATATGGCTGCGGTGCGCTCCTGCCTCGAACGGACGCTTGCTGTCGATCCTAGTAATTCCGATGCCGAGGCTCTGCTTGCGCGCGTCCTGATCGCGCCGGAAGCTGCGGCGGGGGACGCGGCGGTGCGCGGCCGCGCACTCGATTTGGCAAATCGTGCGGTTTCGATCGCGCCCATGTCGGATCGCGCGTATGTGGCGTTAATGATGACGCAGTTTGCCGATGGACGCGTCGACGCTGCGTTGCAGGCCGGCAACCGGGCGATCTCAGTCAATCCCAGCAATCCGGATTCAGTAGCAAAGCTTGCCTCGGTGCTGTTTTCGGCCGGTTACTTCGACGCCGGCGTCGCCATGGCGCAGGATGCTGGCCGGGTGGTCGATATCGTGCCGCGCGACGCCATGCTCGTTCTTGCCCTGGATGCCTATCGCCGCGGCGAGTGGTCGGAGGCTTCTCTGCTTGCCGAACAGGTGAACTGCGCCGATTTCGTCGTGCGAGCCCTGCGGGCGGCCGCACTCGGCCAGCTTGGCTCCGATCAGGCAAAGCAGCGGCTTGCGGATGTGCGGGGCCGGGATCCGGATTTCGAACGCACCTTGAGGCAGAAGCTGGAGGCAAGGCGCTTCCAGCCATTGCTGTCCGCAGAGATCCAGGACGGGCTCACCAAGGCTGGAGCCGTGTTCGCATTCAACGACGTGACCGGAGCCGTGGCCCATAGGTGGGACTAGATGCCCGCTCCTGCTGCCTGCAAAGTTCGTCTGTAAACCGCTGGTGGGATGAGAGGATTCGAAGCGCCTCTCCTCTCGACTACCATGGCAAAGGCGGCGCAAGATTCCGAAAACGACAGGCCCGTTTACGGCGGCATTTACGATGCGGTTTGCCGTAACGTACTTCCGCCTAGAGGCGGAGATGTATCCTATCGTTACAGGGGCAAGTTGGTATTCGCGGGTCAGCAGAGGGATATTGGATGCGAACCACCATGCTATTGCTTTCCGTGGCCATTCTGGCCGCTCCTGTGGTCGTGAAGGCTGCGGATATTGCTCCCGTTCTCGCCTCGCAGCCGCGGCCGGATGATTCCGACAAACGGACCTTTTCGATGGCGCCCTATTTCTGGGCCGCCGGGATCACGGGCGACACCGGTGTTTTCGGATGTGATGGCGGGTATCGGCTATAGTTGGAACGACACCATTTCCGCCATGGCTGGCTATCGTGCCTCGGCGTGAACTATAGCGACGACACCCTGACCAACGATATCGTCGAGCATGGCCCGATCCTGGATGTGGTCTTCCGTTTCTGAGATTGCGCTACAGCGCGGCGCGTCTTTTAGGACGCGCAAAGGACGCTGTAACACTTTGAGTTTCTGCATAATTTTGTCTTTAAATCGATTCCGATTTAAGGAATTATGCAGTAGGCGCTCGCGGCAATCACGCGAGCGCTTTTTCATTGCTCGAAAGCGAAGATCTTTCTCCAGTCGTTTTTCATGTCGATCACCAGCCAGTTCCGGTTTTCGGCTTCGTCCAAGGCCTTGTCCAGTTTTCCGAAGGCCGAATCCCGGTCATAGGCATATTCACGATCGGCATCCGTGTGGTGGACCAGCATGGCGAAGCCGGGGTCTTTACCTGATGTCGTCCAGCGCAACATTTCGTAATCGCCGTCCGAGTTGCCGGCCGCGAAGATCGGCCGCATGCCTATGAACTTGTTGATGCCGACGGGCTTGCCGGGACCGTCATCGATGAAATCGATCTTCGGCAGGCGTTTCAAAACCGGCACATCGCCGACGAGATCATATTCGGTGGCAATCGTGCTGCCGACGACCTGTTCAGGCGGGATGCCATAAAGCTGTTGCGTCACCGGACGCATGAACTCCACGCCGCCGCCCGAGACGATATAGGTCCGGAAACCGTTGGCGCGCAGATAGTCCAGCAGTTCGTGCATCGGCAGATAGGTCATGTCGGTATAGGGTTTGCCGGTCTTCGGATGTTTTGATGCCGCGAACCAGTCGGTGACGATCTTGTTGAATTCGTCTGATGTCATGTTGGCATGCGTCGTCATTACGAGGTCTACCATGCCCTTTTCACCACCCCTCGCGACACTTTTCAGGTCGCCGCCGAGGATACTCTTGAAGGGTTCCCTGGTCTTCCATTCGGGATGCTGCGGCGCGAGCGTCTTGACCCGGTCGAGCACAAAGCCAAGCTGGACGTAATAGGGCTGCTCGGACCACAGCGTACCGTCATTGTCGAAGACGGCGATGCGGTTTGCGGGCGCGACATAGCGTTCGCCGCCTTCGGTGACGGTTGCCTTGACGAAATCCATGATGCGGGTTTTGGCGGGCGTATCGTTCCACGAAGGCAACGGTTCCTGCGCGAGGACAGGGCTCCATGACGTTGCAATCAGTAGGACGAGAGCAACGAAGAGGGAGGCAAGGCCGGCGTCAATGGCTTGCTCGGACCTGCTCATGGGTATTCTCCATGCGACGTGGGTTCCTGAGATGCGGGCTCCTGGGATGCGGGTGCTCTTTTGATGCAGCGGAAACCGAGATGGCTCGTCGAGGTATCCTCCGGTTCGGCATGGCGGGCGGCCGGGCGATAGCGGCGGCAGTAATTCGGTGCGCAAAGATGCGAGCCGCCCTTCAGCACCCGACGCGGAATACGGATATTGGGCTGGCGCGGATCGTAGCTTGTCTCCGCGGCGGCGGCGCGCGGATTGCTCGGAATGCAGCAGGCTTTCGCTGATGGTTCGGGATGGCGATCGGACCAGTAGTCCGTGGTCCATTCCCAGACATTGCCGATCATGTCGTAAAGGCCGTAGCCGTTCGGCGGAAAGCTGCGAACGGGCGAGGTTCGTTCATGGCCTTTCGGTTTCGTGGACTTCACCGGGAAGGTTCCTTGCCAGGTGTTGGCCATGGGAATGCCGCCCGGCATCAATTCGTCACCCCAGGCAAATTCGGTGTCGTCGAGGCCGCCACGGGCCGCAAGCTCCCATTCTGCTTCCGTCGGCAGCTCGAGGCCTGCCCAATCCGCATAGGCTTTCGCATCGCACCAGGCCATGTGGACGACCGGATGGTCGAGCTTGCCGCGCAGATCGCTCATGCCACCGAGCGGCCGGCGCCAGTTCGCACCGAATTTGAACGTCCACCACTGCGTGATATCAGGCCCGCTGACGGTCTTCGGCTGAAAGAAGAGCAGCGATCCCGCACGCAACATTTCGGGTTTGGCGCCGGGATAATCCTTGGGATCGGGCGCCTTTTCGGCGAAGGTGACATAGCCGGTCGCCTTGACGAATTCCATGAACCTGCGGTTCGTGACCGGGATCTCGTCGATCCAGAAACCATCGACCTTCACCGGATGGGCAGGCGCCTCCTCCGGATAGTGATCGTTCGACCCCATGGTGAAGGTTCGGCCGGGAATCCAGATCATGCCTTCGGGTGCCGCGTTCGAGGCATGTGCGTCGTCGAATGCCAGTGCCATCGTCACCTCCGGAGTGTGAGCTGGAAGCTTCGCGCGTAAGCGCAGGGAGCGGAAGTACGTTACCGTAAACGCGTTCGCGTGTGAGGTAAGGGCCGGCGTAAATTTACAGTAACGTACTTGTCTGCCGGGTCGTGCCTGTGTCTTCTCGTGCCTCATGAATAGCGGAGGGATATGATGAGCCCCATCAGGTTTGCGTCTTGCCTGCTGACGCTTTTGCCGGGGCTCTTCGGCATGATCGATGCCGCTGCCGCGCAGGAGTCCGACAGCGATCTTGCCAAGAAGCTCAGCAATCCGGTCGCCTCGCGCGACCGGATTGAGCGGCGGCAATGCCGTTCGTTTTTTCTCGTCGATCACAGCGCCTCGCCGGGCAACGGCTTTTGCGATTGCCGCCCTGTCGAGGTCAGTTCCGGTCTGTGCCCCAAAAAGCTTGCGTTCCAAAAGATCGATCTGCTGCTTGAGGGCGGGTGAACCTTCCTTCGCCAGCCAATCGGCGATGGTTCGGGTATCCGAGTTCGCAGGCCCAGGCCTGGAGGGCCGCATAGATCGCGGTTTCGTCGGCGGCCCTGATGCTCCATGTCAATTGACGGAGCCGATAGGAACGGGAATTATGTCTGAGAGCCCGACGTTTCGAGCGCCATGCTGCAAAGTGGGGTGCGAGCCAGCGAACAAGGAGAACGGCGGCCGCCAGCGCAATGGCAATTGCGGCAACGAGCCAGATGCCGACCGAGCGCGATGAGTGGATCTGTTTCTCCGAAAGTTGCGGCGCAGCATGTCCGCCTGCGACGTCTTCGGCGTGCCGGCCGTGAGAGCGACAGGGGTCATGACCCCAGTCGGATGGCCGCAGCCTGCAAGCACGTAGAGCCCAGCGAGGAGAATGCGTCTCAGCATGATCGCTTCCTGATTTCACCAGAATGGCACCATAGACTGCACGATTGCGTGGGGAAGTAAGTTACCGTAAACGCGGGCGTTAATACGCGCCTGTAAAGCGTTAACGCGACGGTGTTGCTTCGCCTGAGATGACATCGCCCCTTTGCGTCGGAGAAGTCGCCTTCTCCGTAGCGGGTAAGCTCTTCTGCCTCACCTCAGCATCGGAGGCGCTGCGCCAGTGCTGCCAGCCTTCGCCCTGCAGGAGACCGTTGTCGGAGAGGTTCTTCCAGTGGCGGTAGCTGCCGGTGCCGGTGTAGGCGAAGTTCCGGGCGTCTTCGGGGGAGGAATACATCGTATATTCGGCCGTGTGCTCCGAGCGGTTTGCGACGTCGGCGACCTTGTGGAGGAAGCTCGACAGGAACTTGAAGTGCAGGAGGGCACCGGTGATGCCGACGGCTCCGCGCATTTCGCCGAGGTTGAGGGAGAGCGGCCAGACCTGATGCGAGGATTTGAGATAGAGGCGCTCGCCGGATACGTAGATCAGCGGGATCTTGTTGAGCGCCGGACCATCCCAGATGCGGCCGCGGAAATAGACACGGCCGCGCACGCCGCCCTTGATCCAGATGGTGCGGCTGTTCCTGTCGAAATGCGATTCATAGCCTGAGCGGTCGAAGAGGCTGCACACGTCGAGCGGATTGCAGCCGGGCTCGCAGATGTTTTCGCTGACCGGATTGCGGCTGTACATGTCAATCATGACCGAGCGCAGCGAGCGGGCGCCGACGGATTCCATATAGGCGGTCAGCTGGCTGATCGAGCGCGTATCGCAATGCGGATAGACGAGAAACTCATCGGCATCGACATAGAGAACCCATTTTTCCTGGCAATGGCGGTTCATGACCGCGTTGATCCAATCATTGCCGAAGCGCGCCGCCTTGTAGGAGCCGGTGGCCGAGAGCAGCGAAACATCCTTCATGCCCGACAGGAGATCGACTGTCCCGTCGCTCGAACCGTTGTCGATGCAGATAAAGTGCTCGACGCCGAGATCGCGATAATATTGCAGGAAGAACTCCATCCGGTGTCCTTCGTCGCGGATCACGCAGATCAGGACATGGCGGGCCTGCTTCAGGCTGTTGCGCAGCCCGGCATAGCCGACTTGGCCGGCCTTCAGCGAACGGCGCAGCCGAGCCTTGGCATAGTGCGAGATGCTGGTCGTCAAAGCGCTCATTTCTACTCCTGAACACTCGCGCCGGTTTTAAGGACCGGCTCTGCCTGCAGGGATCGGGTCGACTTTTCGTCAGCAGACATAGTCGCCGGCAAGCAGGGTCTGGACGCGCGGATTGGGCGTCTCATTCTGCAGGGCATGTCTCATGCGTTCACGCATCGAACGGTATTTGTAGACCACCTTGCGGTCGAAGCTGATGCCCCGGTACAGCGCGTTATAGGCAGGGTGGGTCCTGCGCAGATCGATGTAGACCTGGCTTTCGGTATCGCTCCACGGGAAGAACGTGCCGTGCCAGGGTTTGGGGTGCGCCATGTAGTGAACGATGGCGAGCGAGGACATGTCCACCAGATGCAGGAACTGTTTGGGGAAGTTCCAGCGGTTCGACACGAGGATGAGTGAGGAGCCGCAGACATAGTTCAATGCGCCCTGATCATGCTTGCCATCGCAGGCGTCCGGGTTCGTCGCAAAGAGCTGCAGCGCTTCCGGCCCGATCCAGCCGTCGCGGTGGAATTTCAGAACGCCGGCATTGAAGTAACTGCTGTCCTTGCCGTTCTGCAGCAGGCCGTGGATCGAGGTGTAGTCGCGCGCTGCGAAGAACTTTCCGGGAGGGGCGAACGCATTTTCGAGATCGGCAAGGCTGCTGACGATCTGTGTGTCGCCATCCAGATAGATGATCTGGGTATAATTATCAGGCAGGATCTGGGCGAGTACGAGCTTGGCCATGGTGCTGACGCTGATACGGCCCATGAAATGCGAACCATCGAGCTTGCCGAGGGATTGGTGCAGTGCTTCCGTCGCATCCATCAGTTTGACACCGCTCAACGCCAGCAGGCTCTTCAGCTCCTCGAAATTGTCCAAATGTTCTGACATGAGAACGCAAACATCCGTCTCAGGATTTGCAAATTTTCGGGCCTGCAGCGCCGAGAGAATAGTCGGAAAGGAATATTCGACATCCGTAACGTAGGCCACGCACTGATTACTCATGGTACAATCCTTCTCGTAGTTCTTCAGCGGCAACTGTCTTTATCGAGTCTGTAAAAAATTTCTCTTTGTCGAGGTGCTGTCCTGTAGTTGTTGCAAGCGGGTAATTTCTCATCCGATCGGGAGTCGATCGTGCCACGTCGGCGTTTTGATCACTGTGGATTGTGAGAATATTAACCATTGCGGTCGCTCCACTAGCAAACGCTGGGTGTTGTGGATTTAGCCCTGTAATGTGAAGATCGACATGGGGCGCATGTGGGACGATAGAAAGGAATGAGGCATCGCAATGCTGAACGGCACGATCATTGTGATACTGGTTTCGCTCGCAGCCGGAGCGGCCATTCGCGCCTGGGCCTTCGCTATTTTTGCAATCGTTGTAGCCCTCGGTTTCGGCATCGCAGCTCATCAAAATGCGTCGCTGCTTGAAGCCGCGCTTTATGGTCTCGCTATCCTCGTGCTGATGCAGGTCTGCTACGTGACGAGCGTCTTCGCGGTCGGGCTCCGGCGCCGCAGCCGCAGGCCGGCCAAGGATAGTGCGATCGCCGATCCGGCCCCTGTGCCGAGCAAGCAGCAGCAAAGCTGAGATCACCGACATCTTTTCTGCCCCGCACCTCATCGCGATGAAAATACCGGCGTACTCATCAGAGATGCCGGTGTCCTCTGCAGACGGGTCATGCGGTTCGGTTGCGCATAAGGGGCGGTCAGGCAACCGCTTGCAAGCCCGGCGGTGATGCTGAAAAGCAGGCCGAGGTCAGTGCTGCTTCCGGAAATCGTCGCGGAAGCAATCTGCGCGACGGAGGCGAAAACGGCGGCCATCCCAATTGCCCGGTTTTCACGGCTCGCCAGTTTGCTGCGGGCAGCAGCCGTCAGGAGGCTGTAAAGGAAGAGCACGAAGAGAACCGTGCCGGTGAGGCCGACGTTCGACAGAAGTGCGGCGGCGAAGCTCGATGTGCGAACAGTGCCGAGGCCCGCCCCGAAGGTTGCCGTCTCCACGAAAGAGATGAGCGCCAGCGTGTTCCAAGCGGTGCGCTCCTCGCCGGATTGCGATTCGAGCTTGTTGGCCAGGGTGATGTTCGCCAAATCGCCGACGGCGTTCCAGGCGCTCGGGATCAGGGCTACAGCCATGATTACGCAGGGCACCATCAGCAGAGTGATCAAAAGGAAGGTCGCATAAGGACGTGTCGCCTTGCCGCTCAAAAGCCGCTTGAGGCTGAACAGGATCGCAACGCCGATCATGAAGAGGCCGGCGACATAGGCAGTCGTCGAGGTGCAGAGGATCACGGTCAGGCCGATCGACACCGTTGCAAAGCCGGTGAAGCGGCTCGGGAAGCGCTCAAGCCAGAGGATGAGCGTGAAGCTGAAAAACACCAGAGCCGCGGCGCCGTAGGCGCTTGCCTCCGGGAAGGAACCGACAATGCGCTTGAAGCCGCCGATCACCTCGGCGTAATGCATCGTGTAGTTGGCGTTGCGGATGAAATCGAGCAGGTCGGGCTGGCCTATCGTGAACGTCGCAATATCGAGCAGGGCGAAGCCCAGGCAGACGAGCGCCGTGACGATGAGCTGGCGGGCGATGAAGCGTCCATGCCCAAGCCGGGTTAGACCGCAGACGACGGCGAAGCAGACCAGGTCGCCGAGCAGGTAGACGGACTGCGTGAGATTGGAGGAACCCGGTGCCAGCGGCGATGCCATGATCGACATCAAGCCGGAAGTGCTGCGCGCGGATGAATAAACCAGCGTCGCGCCGGCGAAAATGCGCGGCAGGAAGAAGGCGGATACGGCGGAAAATAGAACATAGGCAGCAAACCAGAAGCCAGGCCCGGGATAGGCCAGGCTCGTCAGGGCCGCCTGTTTCTGGCGCGGACGCAGTAGCACACCGATCGTGACGAAGAGCAGCAGGAGGTGGCTCGGCTGAATGCTGCTGCCGCCGAGCGCCGGAAGCTGGAAGGCTGCCGCTGCGCCGAGCAGCGTAGAAATGCAGAGCGCCGTAATCGCGAAGCGGGATCCGTAATAGACCAGCGCCAGGCCGAGCAGGAGGACGAGGAAGCCGATCGGTTCAATTGTCATGCCGCAACCTCCGACGCAGATCGAAGGTACCCTGCCGCTACGCCGCGCAGGTCCTGCGTGCGGTACAACAAGACGGCAAATGCAGACATGAACTCAACTCCAACGCTAACAGGCATATTCCTATCGAGGTCTCCTAGTTCGATCCCGTCTGCGATACCCAGTTCGGACGGGGCGCATCGGTTCGGGCTACATTAGGAATGAGGGCGGCGGCCGGCTGCCGGGGCTGCGATGCAGCAGATGAGGCATCGGCAGCGGCCTCGACGCCGATCTCGATGATGTCATGCGGCAACAGGGCCGTGTTCTCGTCTGCGACGATATTGCTGTAACTGCCGTCCTCGTTGCGGCGAACGATTTTGAAGTTTTTCTTCGTCGTGCCGAGGAGCGTCGATTCCGCACCCATGCGGGCGAGTTCGGCGCTGTATCCGGCCTGATCGCCGAGCAGCTGCGCCACTTGCATGTCGATCCCCGCCTTGTTGATCGCGAGGTTGATCGTATTCAGTTCCTGCTGGTTTTCGGCATTGCGCTTGTTGATGATGTCGGCCTTTTCACGCTGGCTCTCATTCAGGCCCTGACGCGACTTGGTCAACGCGATCTCCAGATCCAGCAGTTCGCTCTGGGTTTCTGCCAAGCTCCGATCGACGGAAAATTGGCGGGTATTGCTGGTGAGGCCCTTGCTGACGAGGCTGTTGACGTTGTTCAGCTCCTGCTGCGCAAGGTCGATCTGCCGTTTCTGGGAGACGATCTTGGCCTCCAGCGACTGGATTTCCTGCGTATAAAGCCGGCTCAGATCATCAGCCGCCTCGACTTTACTGTTGGTCTCGACAGCCCGCAGGCGCATCAGGTTTAGTTCCTCTGCCTTGAGCTTGTCGATATCGGGTATGCCGGCGATCTCCGCAGGAATGCCGAAATCGGACTGACCGGCGATCTCGGCACGCAGGCGTGCTGCACGCATCAAGAGATCGCGCCGGTTCAGGACGGCTGTGCGATAGTCGCCGGCCGCCTGAACGCGGTCTCGGTCGTAGTAGCTGCTGTCGTCACGCGCCCGCATGTAGCCGCCTGCGATGCTGACAGCTTTGATGACGGTCATATTGGCCTCGAAGGGATAGCGTCCCGGCCGCTCGATGCTGCCGTTGACGAAGATCGGCGCGTGCTGGTCAATTTCGACGGCGATGAAAGGCCTTCCGGGGAGGTCGGCTTTTTCGGCCAGCGCGTCTGAAATGGCATCCGACAGCTGCTCGGTCGTCTGACCGGAGGCCCTGATCTGGCCGGCGATCGGGATCGAAAGATTGCCTGCGTCATCGACGCTGTAGGTTCCATCGAGCGCTTCCCAGCTCGCATATTTGGAATCAGTGGAACGCCATTCCACGACCCGCAGCTTTATCTTGTCCTCGGGGACGAGCCTATAGCTGTCGGCATGAGCAGCGCTCCATCCCATCGCGCAGGTAAAGACGGCGGCAAGGCCAACGAACGGAAGACGATCAAGGAAAGACATGGGCCGCATAGCGTCTGTTACCTCCGTTTTGCCGCGATGGATGGCGAAGACATCTCGCGATTTGAGGACTGGCTGAGTTCGAGGATGCGCATGGGAGACGCACGTCCCATCAGAAGATCGGACAAAGCCAGGAAATTGCCGTTCAGCCGGCCACGACGGTCGACTGCGCTATCATTGAGCAGGGCGCCGCGGGTGTTCGCCAGGATATTGCGGCCGATCTGCGCCAGGGCACGGGTCCAGGACATGGTGCCCTTGCGCATCAGATGCGCGGGATTTGCGACTTGCGAATAGCCGAGCCTCTTGCCGGGCTGGCGCCCGGACTTGACGCCGAGATGCACGCCGCAGGCGCCCGAAATACGCACCGACCGTCCGTAGCGGGCGATGGACCGGCTGAAATCGACGTCTTCCAGCCAGCCGTAAAGCGGCAGTTCTTCATCGAAGGCGAGCCCGTGGCCGACGATTGGCGCCAGTCGAACCGCCATATTGCATCCGTAGGCGTTGTAGACTTCGGTCACCTGCTCGCCTCTTTCGCCTGCGGTCTTGATGACATCCATGGCTTCGGATTGGGTCAGCCCCTCGCCGAGAATGCCGTCGGCAAGAACGTCGCCGGTCGCGATGACCACATCCGGATTGTCGGCGAAAACGGCTGCCATGCGTGGAATGAAGCCGGGCGCGGGAATAAAGTCGTCGTCGAGGAAGATCAGCACGTCCATGTCCGCGCCTGCAGCCTCGATGATCCGGTTGCGCTGGCAGGTCAGTCCGCGGGGACCGACCATCAATTCCACGTCCTTGCGGTCGGCGAGCCCGACAGCATCATCCAGGTTGGGGACGCAGACGATGATACGCTCCGGGTGAGGCCGGAGGCTGTCGATATAGGTTACCGTCTCCAGAAGCGTCGCCGGCCGGCCCGCGGAGGCAATGCCGATGGCAATCTTCAGCTTCGGTGCCTGTGAGATCGGAGCCGTCATGCCTGAACACTCGACGGTGTGTAGTTGATGATCGCGCCGAGGATTTCTGCGCCGACATTGCGCATGCTGTCGATGACGCGAACGGTCTCGTCAATCGAAGTGCGGCCGTAGGAGGTTACGACGAGAACACCGTCCAGCTCCGGAGCGATCGCATTGGCGTCCGGCGACGAGGTGAAGGCGGAAATATCGACGAATATGGCGTCGAACTCCTTCTTCAAGTCGTTGAAGTTGAGCTGGGTGCGGCGCGAGCTCAGGCGGATGGCGGGTGTCACGGCGCGGACCCTGCCAAGCGGCAGGAACTTCAGCGTCGGCGTCAGCGACAGGGTGGCGGTGCGGATCGCCTCGATATTGTCGAGCACATCGATCAGGCCAGCTGAACTGTTCGGCGCGATGGACCTGCTGAGCGACGGTTTTGTCGCCGCAGCATCGATCAGCAGGGTACGCGAGCCTGATATCGCCGAGAGCACGGCGAGCTCGCAGGCGATGGTGGATGCGCCGCCGCCCGGGTTGACGGCAACGATGCCGATCACCACGCGCCGTCTGCGGCGGAAGCCGGTGACAGTCGCGCCAAGTGCTGCCATTCCGGGAATCAGCGGATAGGCGACGGTGCCGCTGTCGTCGGCAGCAGGCAGCGCCGCCGCGCGGCTGGTTCTCTTTGCGCGTCCCAGAGGCGTGACGAAGGTCAAGCCAGCCGCCTGTGAGAGCTGCTGTGTGCGCATGATGCGCCTGTCGCTGACGTGGCGGATCATGGCAAGGCCGAGGCCGGAACCGGCGCCGACGACCAGCGCGAAGGCGAGGATCAGCGAATTGTTCGGCTGCGCCTTGGAGAGTGGTGAGGTGGCCTGCGAAACGATGGTGGCGTCGGAGACAGGATAGGAAATGCGCTGCTTGGCCTCGGTGTATTGCGTAAGGGTGTTTTCGAAGAGGGTGCGGCGAGCGTCGGTCGCGCTCTGCAGCTCAGCAAGCTTGAACTGGTCGCGCGGATTTGCCTTGAAGGTGGCAAGCGCGCTCGCGGCATCGGCAAGCCCGCGCTGCTGCTCATTGACGAACTGTTCCAGCCATTCGCTGTACTGCTGGGCCGCAGCAGCCTTCATCTGGACATTCTTGCGGATGTACTGCTGGGCAACCGCATCGGCGATCTCGACCGCTTTCTGCGGGTTGGAGGCGGACACAGATATTTCGAGGATCGTCGACTGGCCGATGCGGCGCATTGCGACAATATTGCGCAGCCGCGCGATCGCCCGGTCGGTCCGCGGCGCTTCCTGGCTCGCTGCGGCGGGCTGGGCATCGCCTGAGGCCGCGTCGCCAGTTGCCGTTTCGGACTGGGCGGTGGCCGCCACGTTGCCCGTCAGCCAATCCTTGACCTTGTCTTTCAGGGAAAGGGCCTGATCGGAGAAGGCCGGATCGTTGGCGAGATTCAGCGCGCTGGCGGCGCCGCCAAGGACGTCGCTGGATTTTGCTATTTCAAGCTGTGCATCGATGAAGGCGTCTTCGGCGAACGCCCTTTGAGCGTCCGAGCCGTTCACCTGCGGGAAGACCATGAGCTGGGTACTGGCCACATAAGTCGGCTTGGCAATGAAGAGATAGGCAGCGGCGAGCGCGAGGAAGACCAGGGTGGTAAACACGATCCAAGGCCAGCGCATCCTGACGAAAAAGGACATGTCCCGCAGCGTCAGCGACGAACTACCGCTGGCGGTGGCCGGCAAAGATATCGGGGAGACGCTGCTGAAGACGTGATTTGAGTTCATAGTGTCCTGATCCAAGGGCGAGAGGGTCTTCTTCGTTGATATCAAGCAGGTGCGTATGACCCAGGCGGGCCATACGTCGTTCTTGGATTAGTAGCAGCCGCGCTGCGAGAACAGGGCGGGAACGGTCTTCGCGATGATGATGAAATCGCGCGTGAGCGACCAATCGCGGATATACTGGACATCGAGCGCTACTCGATATTCGTAGCTGACATCGTTCCGGCCGCTGGTCTGCCACTGTCCGGTCAGGCCTGGCCTGGCGGCCATGTAGCTCGTGACATGTTCGCCGTACCGCGCGAGTTCTTCAGCCGTCACCGGCCGCGGACCCACGACGCTCATTTCGCCGCGCAGGATATTGATGAGCTGCGGGAGCTCATCGATGCTGGACTTCCTCAGTATATCGCCGACAGCGGTGATGCGCGGATCGTTCTTCAGCTTCCGCGTTGTTTCCCACTCGGCCCGCGCGGCCGGATTGGCGCGCAGCAAGTCGGCGAGCTGAGCGGCGGCATCGGTCTTCATGGTGCGGAACTTGAGACAGCCGAAGGCGGCGCCTCCATATCCAATGCGTGTATGCGAATAGAAGACCGGCCCCCGGTCACTCAACTTTACGATGAGTGCCACGATCAGCATCAGAGGCGACAGCAGAACCAGAGCGGTGGTTGCCATCACGATATCAACCGCCCGCTTGGATGCCCTGCCGACCACGTGAGGCTGCGATACTATGCGACGATCGTTATACGGCTCGGACTGGTCAGCGTTCGGCCAGGGTTCACGAACTTCAATACTCTGTGCTTCCCAAGTCATCGACCGACTCCAAAAGTTTCCGGTTAGAACCTTATGAAGTTTGGTGCAGCGCAATGTGCTTGTCTGTGACCGCGGTCATAATGATTAGCAAATTCTTTATGCTAATACTGTAATGCTACGCAGTTCTATACGGATTCGGTGGCAGGGGGTTTTACATCCGAATTTTACTCGAGAATTTAACTTATACGGCGTTAGAGGCGCACGGCTTAAACAGATGAAGCCGGGCGTTGTAGCCATTTTTTGGACAATTTAAATTTGGATCGCCCCAAAAATGGGCAATAAGGCGTAATATGCGCCCCGAATTCGACGGATGCTAGAAAAATATAATCCCTATAACTGTTGGTATTGTCACTATTATTTGAGATGCTCTTGTCATCTTCGATTGTTATTTGACTCTCAAGTTAGGACAATATAAATGATGCAGTGCAGCATCGGCTACGACCAATCTGTTTTGTTGGGGAGTTATGCGCATGGACGGAGCTACACAAACGCAAGACTATAGGGTCGCAGTGGGTAAAGCGGCTATTAGCGTTGTTCCGGATACATCTTTGAACAACCGCATTTCAAGTGACGACGACTTCCCGTTCTGCCGCGCGACTATTCGCAACTTCCGTCGCGGCGAACTTATTGTAGGCGCTGGAGTCTTCGTGGATATGTTCGCTCGCGTACAACGCGGGCTTGTCAGCGCCAGCACGATGTTGCCGGACGGCAGGGAGTTCATCGTCGAGATCATTCCGAGGGGAGGTTTGATCGGCGAGCTTGAAGTATTGCGCAAGCAAATTCTGAATTTGGAGTATAGAGCCAGTTCGGATTGCGAGCTATACTTCTTCGAGGGCCGCCTGTTGCGGGAAAGGTACGCAACCGATCCGCAGTTTCAGGAGAAGGTGTTTTCGAGAACGCTTGCGCGCGTCTCCGAGCTGGAACGCCGCATCATTTCGAACGCCGGATCGAGCCTGCAATCGCGGCTGGCGGGAATGCTTCTGCGGCTATCTTCGGTCTACGGAAGGGACACGCCGGCCAACCGGGATGTGCTGGTAATCTCCCAGAACGATCTGGCGGCGACGCTTCCGGCTTCCCGTGAAAAAGTCAACCAGTGCTTGCGGCGCCTGCGTGAATGCAAGGTGATCGAAGGAGCCCAGGGCAGGATCCGTATCCTCAACCGCAAGGCGCTGGAAGCCTATGCCGACGGTGCAGTGTCGGCAAAATAATGCGCTTCGTCACGATCCGGCTGCTGCCCGCAGCCGGTCGGTGATTACTCCACCCCTCATAGACGGCGTCGGGGCCTAGCCGTCAAAAAGCATCCATTGTGTCTGTCGTCGGAGAGCTTCTATGAACGACATCGGCCAATTGCGTCCTGATGAGAATGAATCTGCCGTTTCGACGGTACGGTGGCCGGCTTCCGGGCGCTATGCAAAACTATGGAGGGACGGCATCGCTGCGCGCCCGGTGCTCGACCGTGTGGTCATCATCGATGACTATTCCACGGCGAGGGGTGGGGCGACCGCGCTTGCGGTCCTTTCGGCGAAGCTCTTCTGCGGACTCGGCATTGCCGTGACCTATATCTGCGGCGACGACGGAGCGAACGAGGAACTTGCATCTTTCGGCGTTTCAATCGTCAAGCTGAACAGCCGTGACCTCTTGAATTCCAGCCGTGCCAAGGCTTTTGCGACCGGCATTCACAATCCCGCTGCCGGTAATATGATCTCCGCATGGGTGCGCGCCAACGACACGCCGAAGACTGCCTATCATGTCCATGGCTGGCATCAGATCCTGTCGCCGGCCGTCTTCGACGCGCTTGCGCCCGTTGCCGCCCGATGCGTCGTTCACGCACACGATTTCTTCACCGGCTGTCCCAATGGGGCCTTTTTCGATTATCAGGCGCAAGAGATCTGCAAGCGGCGGCCGCTCGGGATCGGGTGCATTGCCACCTCCTGCGACAAACGCAGCTATGCGCAAAAGCTTTGGCGGACGGTTCGCGGCGCCAATCTCTTCCGCGCGCTCAGAAGCCGCCCCGCCTTCGGCAGGATCATCCTGCTCCATGAGAAGATGGCCGAGTTCCTCGTAGGCGCCGGTTACCAGCCGGAACGGCTGATCACCATCCGCAATCCGATCGCGCCGCTGACGGCCGAGCGTGTCGCGGCCGAGGACAATGACGAGTTCGTCTTCATCGGCCGACTGGATGAGGAAAAGGGTATTGAGGATGCGCTTGCCGCCACGGCCAGGGCCGGTGTGAAGCTTTGCGTGATCGGCGACGGGCCGCTTATCTCCAAGATTACGGCGGTCGGCGATCATGTCAGGGCCATGGGCTGGCGGTCGCATGCCGAGATCGGCCAGATCATCCGCACGGCAAGCGCGCTCATCATGCCGTCCCGCTATCCGGAGCCGTTCGGCCTCGTGGCGATCGAGGCGGCTCGAAGCGGCCTTCCCGTCATCATGACCAAGGGCGCCTTCCTTGCCGAGGAAATGGAGAGGGCCGGAATGGCGATCTCCTGCGACACGACGGACGAGGAAGCCTTCGCCGCAACGCTGACGGCCTTCCACAACATGCTGAAGGAGGATGTCCGCCTTATGAGCGAACGCGCCTTCCGGCTGTCGCCCAATCTGGCAACGACGCATGAAGAATGGCGCGATGCCCTTCTCGCGCAATACCGCAGTCTGATTTCGACACAGGTGGTGCCCGAGCCGAGGGGTGGGGCGATCGTACAAGGAGCGTTCAGGTGATTGTCAAAGCAGCAAGCTCTCTCCCCGAAGCAATGGCATTCCGGGGCGATGCGCCCGTCGTGGCAAGAAGCCGGGCTGTCGACGCCGGCAGCAGGGCCGATGCGAAGCCGCTTCGCGTCGCTATCGTCCATTACTGGTTGGTATCGATGCGTGGTGGCGAAAAGGTGGTGGAAGAGCTCTGCCGGATGTTCCCGCAGGCAGACATCTTCACGCTGGTGTATAATCCTGATCGTACCAGCGATTTTCTGAACAGCCGCAACATCCACACGTCCTTCCTGCAGAAGATTCCGCGGTCTACGCGCCATTACACGAAGATGCTGCCGCTCATGCCCTTCGCGCTCGAGCACTTCGACCTTCAGGACTATGATCTTGTCATTTCAAGCGAATCCGGCCCCGCCAAGGGCATCATTACGCGGGCGGATGCGCTTCACATCTGCTACTGCCATTCGCCGATGCGATACATCTGGGATCAGTTCCACTTATACCGGCGCGGTGTTTCCTGGATCGGCAAGGCAATGATGTCGATCACGGCTCCGATGCTGCGCGCCTGGGACGTGACGACCGCCTCGCGCGTCGATACGTTCGTGGCGAATTCCAGCTATGTCGCGGGCCGTATCCGCCGCTTCTATGATCGCGACGCCGTCGTCATCTATCCGCCGGTTGCGACAGATGATTTCGCCATCGGGCAAGGCAAGGGCGAGTTCTATCTCTATGCGGGCCAGCTCACCGCCTATAAGCGGCCGGATATTGCCGTGAAGGCCTGCACGGAAATGGGCCGCAATCTGGTCGTGATCGGTGAGGGCGAGCAGGAAGCCTATCTGAGATCAATCGCCGGACCGACGGTGCAGTTCCTTGGCCATCAGCCGTTCCCGGTTCTGCGCGATCATCTGTCGCGCTGCCGCGCGCTGCTGTTTCCCGGCATCGAAGACTTCGGCATTCTGCCGGTCGAAGCGATGGCGTCCGGCCGGCCGGTTTTGGCTTTCGATGCGGGTGGCGCGCGCGAGACCGTCTGCGCACCGCATGTCGGCTTCCGCTTTGCGGAGCAGACTGCGGAAGCGTTGATGGAAACGATCACTGCCTTCGAAGCGGTCGAGGATACGCTCGATCCGGCGGCGATCCGCAACCATGCCCTGAGATTCTCCGCAGCGGTTTTCCGCGACCGCCTCGGCTCTCTCGTCGACGAGCAACTCGTCAAGCATGGCCATCAGGCTGTAAGCCCCGTCAGGAGGAAAGTAAGCTGACACGCACAAAAAACCGGGAGCGGCGGCATCCGGCGTTCCCCAGAAGAAGTTCGTTGCTCATGGCCAAGGAATAAATCGTGTCAAGCGTATCGCATAGAACTGCGACAGCAAGTATCTGGACAACAAGCGGAAAATTCCTGGCACGACTGCTCGATTTCGTGAGCCTGCTCATTCTCGCGAGACTTCTGAGCCCCGCCGATTTCGGGATCGTCGCCATCGCCACGTCGGTTCTCGTCATCGTCGAGGCGATCCTCGACCTGCCGCTCACCCAGGCGCTGGTGCGCGTTGCGTCGCCGTCCGAGCGGATGTTTGCCACCGCCTTTACATTAAGCCTCATCAGAGGGACGGCGATCAGCCTGCTGATGATCATCATCGCCTGGCCGATGGCTCTCATTTACAACGATCCGCGGCTTTTCTCGCTGGTTGCCGTGGTTTCGATCGCACCCGCGATGCGCAGCGTGATCAACCCGCGCATGGTGCTTTTCATGCAGCGGTTCGATTTCCGGCGCGAATTCGCCCTCGATCTCATTGCCAAGGGATCGACGCTGATCTTCGGCGTCGGTGTCGCGCTTGCGACCGACAGCTACTGGGGGCTGGCGATCGGGGCCGTCGCCGGACCGACGGCGGCGACCATCGTCTCCTATATCTTCGCGCCGATGCGACCGAGGCTCAGCCTCTCGGAATGGAAGCACTTCCAGGACATGATCGGCTGGAACACGGTTTCGCAGGTTCTGAACTCGCTCAACTGGCAGATGGACCGGCTGCTGCTGCCGCGTTTTACAAGCCTTTCCACCTATGGCGCCTTCAGCGTCGCGGATAATCTCGCAGGCATTCCCTATCAGACATTCGTCGGTCCGCTGATGCGTCCGCTGATGGCCGCCTTTTCCAATGTCAGCGACCGGGGCAAGCAGATCGCCGCCTATCTGAAGGCGACCAATGCAGTCATTGTCGTGGCGTCACCTATCCTGCTCGTCATCATTTTCCTGGCCGAACCGATCCTGCGCATTGTCGTCGGCGAGAAGTGGGCCTTTGCGGCGCCGATCCTGCAGTGGCTCTGCATCGTCAGCCTGATCGGCTTGCCGACGACCATCATGCCGCCGCTCGTGATGGTTCTCGACAAGACCCGTTATGTGGCGCTGCGGATGTTTGCTGAATTTGCAGTGAGAGCGCCGGTTACGGTGCTCGGCGTGATGATGTTCGGGCTTGACGGTGCGCTGGCGGCGCGCGTCATCGCCGCTGTCGTTTCCTATCTTGTCTGCCTTGTCATCACGCAGCGGTTGATCGGTGCCTCGATCGGCGCGCAGCTTTACGCCTTCGTCCGGCCGCTTACTGCCTGCCTTCCGATGATCGGTTTCCTGCTCTGCGTTCAGCCCGCTTTGATCGCCATGCCGCTCGGCATCGAACTCGTCATCGGCGTCGGCCTCTGCAGCGGTGCCGCGCTTGCGATCTTCTGGGTTTTCTCCCTGCTCTTGTGGCAGGCCGTCGGGCGGCCCGACGGGCTGGAAGCCATCGTCATCAGGAAGATCACGCCCCGGCGAAACGGGGTCGTCGTTTCATGATCGACTCGCAAAACCCCGCGACGGGGTCGAAATCTCCGGGAGGGAGAAAAATGCGTCACGCGAAATTCGCCGGAAGATTTGCGCTTCTGATCGTCATCGGCCTTTTCGGCCCGCCAGGCCCCCGGTCCAGTGAGGCCGAAGAACCGCTCAACCTCGATGATTTCCAGATGACCTTTGCCGAAGACTTCGACACGCTCGACGTTTCGGCATGGGGCGAGACCAAATCGCGCTGGATTGCTCATACGCCGTGGAACGGCGATTTCGGCGATGCGCGCTTTACCGACCCCATGGACGGTTTCCCCTTCACGGTCGATGGCGGCATTCTGCGGATCGAGGCGCGGAAGGAAGCTGACGGTCAGTGGCGCTCCGGCCTGCTCGCCTCGACCAATCCGAAGGGGGAGGGCTTCTCCCAGAAATTCGGCTACTTTGAAGCACGCATGAAGCTGCCGCCCGGCAAAGGCGTCTGGCCGGCCTTCTGGCTGATTGGCCTCGACCGCTCCAAATTCACTTCGGAAATCGACGTGATCGAATATTACGGCCGTGCGCCCGGCGAGTTCAGCATGGGGTATCACGTCTGGCGTCCGAGCAACCAGCACACGACGGACGGCCATCTGACGAATGTGCCCGAAGGTTCTCTCAGCAGCGACTACCATACGTTCGGTGTGGACATCGGCCCGCAGAAATCGACGTTCTATCTGGACCGCAAGCCGCTGTGGAGTTTCGATACACCGCCGGAGTTCCAAATGCCTTTCTATCCGCTGGTCAATCTTGCACTCGGGTCGGGCTGGCCGATTGATGAAACGCCGAACCCGTCTTACCTCCTGGTCGATTATATCCACGTCTATCAGCGCAAAAGCTTGATCTCGGCGAGTAACGGCTAGGGCCTACCAGCGGCTTGCGAGCGTTTCAGTGCATCAAGCACGATGCCGGTCAACCGGCGCGATGGCGAACTGCGTGGCCAGAGTAAACCGACCTCGCGTGGGGGGAAGGACACCGGCAGTTCGAGGATGGCGATGTGGAGGCCCTCCGGCCAGGGTCTTGCCCAATCCGGCACCAGCGAGACGCCGAGCCCGTTGGCGACCATGACCGAGATCGCTTCAAGGGAATCGAGTTCCAGACGCTCGGCGGGCTTCAAGCCCTGTTTCTGAAGATATTCGTCGGCAAGACGTCCGCCCCAGTTGTTTCGGTCGTAACGGATGAAGGGACGGGTCTTCAGGAGATCGTGCGGGTTCTCGCCACGGCAGTCGGCGGGGGCAAGAAGAACCAGGCGTTCGGCCCGCAAGAGCTCCCACTCCAATGTCTTCGGTATCGGAAAGGGCGGCTTTACGAGGATTGCCGCGTCGATATGTCTGTCCATCAGCCGCTGATAGAGATCGGTGGAGGGGCCAGGCAGCAGGAAGACCTCGACAAGCGGCATGCTGGCGAAGACCTCATGCAGGGCTGATGGCAGCAGTCCGGTCAGCGCTGTCGTGATGGCCCCGAGGCGAAGTTCGCCGGAGGGCAGGTCGGCATTGGCGAGACTCTTCAGGTCGCGGACCTCGGCGAGGATCTTGCGGCTTTTTTCGATGATGGCATGGCCGGTATCGGTTGGGCGGACACGACGGCCGACGCGGGTCAGCAACGGCACGCCGACATCGTCTTCCAGCGCCTGCATGCGCTGGGCGACCGCGGCAGGCGTGATGCCGAGGCGGCGGGAGGCCTCGGCCAGCGATCCGAGCTCGGCAACCAGCAGGAAAGTATCGAGAAAGCGAGTTTCCATAAGAAAAGTTTTTCTATCTTCTGAAATCATAAAAAGCGAGATTTTTCTTCTTCTTGGGGTCGCCATAATGGGAGCGAAACCGGAGTATCTGCCTTGGACATGCAATTGAATGGAAAGACCGCGCTGGTGTTCGGCGCTGGTGGTGGACTGGGTGGGGCGATTGCCCGTTCACTGGCTGCGGAAGGCGTTCGCGTCGCCGTTGCCGATATCGACGAAGCCGCTGCCGCGAAGACGGCGGAAGCTATTGTTTCCGCAGGGGGCAAGGCACTCGCCATCGGCTGGGATATCGCCGATCTCTCCGTCATCGAGACGAGGCTGGCTTCGATCGCCGGGACCTTCGGACCGGTCGATATCCTCGTCAACAATACGGGCGGACCGCCGCCGACGCCGGCTTCCGGCCAGGCGGCGGAGACCTGGTCCAAATATTTCGACATGATGGTGCGTTCGGTGATTGCCGTAACGGATGCCGTCCTGCCGGGCATGAAGGCGCGGGGCTGGGGCCGCATCGTCACGTCAACATCATCAGGCGTCGTAGCGCCGATCCCCAATCTCGGCATCTCCAACAGCCTGCGCCTGGCGCTGGTCGGCTGGTCAAAGACGCTTGCTCGCGAAGTCGGCCGCGACGGAATCACCGCCAATATCGTGCTGCCGGGCCGCATCGCAACCGGGCGCATTACTTTCCTCGATGAACAGAAGGCCAAGCGCGAGAACCGGCCGGTAGAGGAGGTTACGGCGGAAAGTACGGCCTCTATCCCGGTTGGGCGCTACGGCCGGCCGGAGGAATATGGCGACACAGTTGCTTTTCTCGCCAGCCCACGCGCATCCTATATCACCGGCTCCGTCATTCGTATCGACGGCGGCCTCATCCAGAGCATATGAGGTGCAATGATGTCTCTCGATCCAGCGGCCATCGAAATCCTGAAGGGCGTCTCCACCGCGACGTTGACGACCGTGCTTCTGAAAAAGGGGCTTAGGAATGTCTGGATGCGCGGCACCAAGCCGTTGAAGCCTGGTCAGGAACGGGTGGTCGGTCCGGCCTTCACGCTGCGTTTCGTGCCGGCGCGTGAGGATCTGGCAACGCCCGAAAGCTGGGCTTCGCCGATTTCCACGCGCGCGGCAATCGAGGACATGCCGGAGGGCTGTATTGCCGTTGTCGATGCCATGGGCGTGCAGGATGCCGGTATCTTCGGCGATATCCTCTGTGCCCGGATGATGAAGCGTAACGTGGCCGCCTTGGTCAGTGATGGTGTCGTGCGTGATCTCGAAGGCGTGCTTGGTAGCGGCCTGCCCGTCTGGTGCGACGGCATGGCCGCGCCACCTTCCGTCGCCGGGCTGACCTTCGTCGGCTGGCAGCAGCCGATCGCCTGCGGCGGTGTCGCGGTTTTCCCCGGCGATATCGTCGTCGCCGACAAGGACGGCGCCGTGCTCATCCCGGCGGCTCTACTCGATGCCGTGCTTGCCGAAGCGCCGGAGCAGGAGCGCATGGAAGGCTGGATCATGACTGAAATCGACCGGGGCGTGCCGCTTCCCGGTCTCTATCCCATGAATGCGGAAACGAAGGCGCGCTATCAGGCGTGGAAGGATGCACAATGAGCTTCGGAATTGACGCGAAGGGCGTCTATGCAATCGCGACGACGCCGTTCCTGTCCGATGGTACCTTGGACGCGCCATCGATCGACCGGCTGACCGATTTCTATCAGGATAGCGGCGTCACCGGCATGACGATCCTCGGCATCATGGGCGAAGCGCCGAAGCTGGAGCCTGCGGAATCGCGGGCGATCATCCGCCAGGTCGTCGGTCGCTCAAGAGTGCCCGTCGTCGTCGGTGTCTCGGCGCCGGGCTTTGCGGCGATGCGCTCGCTTGCCCGCGATGCGATGGACATGGGGGCTGCCGGCGTCATGATCGCGCCGACACCGGCGCTGCGCACCGACGAGCAGATCGTTCAGTATTTCGCGCAGGCCGTCGAGGCAGTCGGCACGGATGTTCCCTTCGTGCTGCAGGATTATCCGCTAACGCTGGCGGTCGTCATGTCGGCCAGCGTCATTGCCAAGATCATCTCCGATCATCCTTCCTGCGTCATGCTCAAGCATGAGGACTGGCCGGGGCTGGAGAAGATTTCGAAGCTGCGCGCCATGCAGAAGGCCGGCGATTTGCGTCCCTTCTCAATCCTTTGCGGCAATGGCGGCATGTTCCTCGATTTCGAACCGGAGCGTGGCGCAGACGGCGCCATGACCGGCTACGGCTTCCCCGACATGCTGGTCGAGCTGGTTGGCCTTTTCGCTGCCGGCAAACGCGATGAAGCGCATGATCTCTTCGACGCGCATCTGCCGCTCATCCGTTATGAGCAGCAGCTCGGCGTAGGTCTCGCCGTCCGCAAGCATGTTCTCATGCGCCGGGCTGTCATCACCTCGGATGCGCAGCGCAAGCCGGGAAGCGCACTCAGCGCCACGGCGCGCGCCGAGGTCGATTATCTGCTGCACCGTCTCGCGCGGCGTGATCCGCGCGCACCCATCTGACGAACATAGCAACCGCGGTGACCGGGAGCCCCTCTATTCGCGGTATGCCGCCTGGCCTTGCGGCGATCACCTTCATGCCCAGCGCATGGGCCATTGTCGCAAGTCGTCCGTCCGTAAGGCCGAGGCCAATGACGCCGAGTGTTCTGCTCGCAAGTTCGCGGCCCTGATATCCGCCGCGATCCCAATGGCCGCTCCGCATGCGATCGGTCAGCCGGCGTAAGTCGCGGCGTGACGCAAAGACTAATCCAGCCCCGCCGAATGTTCCCTCAGCAGGTCCAGAAACTCTGCCTGAAGAGCTGTCGGTAGCCAGTTGCGGCGTAGTGTGACGCCGACGGGGCGGCGGGAATCCGGCAGCGGATAATCGATCGCGGATAGGAAGCCTGCCTCCAGCTCATAGCGGATCTGATGGCGGGAGAGCAGGGCGAGATGATCGGATTTCAGGAGCACGCCCCTGATCGCATTGAGCGAGCCGGTTTCGACGCTCTGGCGTGCAGGTTTGTTCGCGGGAAAGGTTGCAGCCATGGCGTTGAAGGTCTCACGCGACGGCGTGTCCCGCCGGGCGACGATCCAGGGATAGTCTGCGAGATCGTCCGGGACGATCTCTCGACGCCGCTTCAGCGGATGGTCGGCGCGTCCGACGACGCTGAGTTCGAAATCGAAGAGCGGTTCCTGATGCAGGGTCTTGGAGACAAGGCTCCTGCGCAGTGCACCGACGAGGACATCGATACGGCCGCGCTCGAGATCGTCGACCAGCACTTCATAGCTGCCCTCCATGATTTCGAAACGCGCACGTGGATAACGGTTGGCGAGAAGGGCGATCACATCGGGCACGAGGAAGGTCCGGGTCAACGGCAGAGTGCCGATCGAAACGCGGCCGGCATAATGGTTGCCGGCTTCCAGGAGTTCGTCTCGCAGGCTCTCGAATTCTGCGAGCGCCAGACTGAACCATCGGGCGGCGGAAAGGCCATTGGCGGTCAGGCGGATATTGTTGCCGGAGTTTTCGAAAAGGGGGATGTTCATTACGGCTTCGGCCTCGCGGGCGGCCCGCTGTATGGCCGGCTCTGATAATTCCAGCATGCGGGCTGCGGCGCTGAAGCTGCCATGCTCGGCAAATGTCGTGATGGCGCGCAGGTGCGGCCACGCTAGACGGGTTTCGATAATGCCGATTGCTGCTTTTGCGACCGGTGCGCAGGCCTGATGGATGAGGTCGCAGAGGCGGCGGAACCGCTGCAGGGCGATTTTTCCTTCCGCTGTCAGCGCCATGCCATCACGTTTGACAAGAGTCGCGTTCAGGAGCTCTTCCAGCCGCCACAAGGCCTGGGATGCCGCTGGCTGGGTGATGCCGAGGGTGGCTGCGGCCGATGTCAGGGAGCCTGTCTCGGCACGGGCGACGAATAGCCTGATATGGCGGAGGTTTGGATGGGTGGGCGTCGGCATGGTTGTTCCTGAAGGCCCGAGGCCGGGCCGCTTCAGGGTAGCGCGACAGGTGTTTCGAAGGAACGGTGTTTGTTCATCCAGTCGGCGGCGACCTGGATGCCGCCGAGCGGGAAGATGTGCAATTGGCTGATGAGGCTTTCGGGCTTTCTTGCCTTGTAATCGGCAAGGGCTGCGACGAGATCCGTCGGTTCGTAGGGCAAGAGCAGCTTGGTCAGGTCCATGGCGCGTTTCTGCAGCACTTTCATCGAAGAGCCGATGCCGCAGGAGATCGCGTATTTGATCAATGTCTGCAGTTTTGCAGGGCCGGCAATACCGACATGAATGGGCATGGTGACGCCAACCGCCTGGATACGCTCCGCCCAGTCGATGACAGGTTGGGCGTCGAAGGTGAACTGGGTGGCGATGGCGAGTTTCGCGTCGGTTCGTGAGGCGAAACCCTGCTTCCAGAGCAGTGCCTGATCGGCAAGCGACGTCGATCCATCCGGATCGACGTCGCGGCTGCCCTCCGGGTGGCCGGCAAAATGCAGATGTGTGAAGCCGTGGTGGTCGAAAAGGCCCGTCTCGATCAATTGCATGGAACTGTGAAAATCGCCTATAGGCGTGATCCTGCCGCCACCGAGAAGGAGCGCCTGGTGGACATCGGCTTCGCTGCGATAGCGTTCCAGCCAGTTTGCCAGTGTGCTGATATCAGGAATACTGCGGGCCGGGATATGCGGCATGACCGGAAAGCCTTGTCCCGTCAGCCGTCGTGCGATCGCTACCATGTCCTGGATCGGCGTGCCATCGAGGTGGGCGATATAGACGCGCGTACCAGCCGGCAGAAGCGCGCGGAAATCATCGATCTTGGCGGCCGTGCGCGGCATGACCTCGATCGACCAACCCTCGATCATGTCTGCGAATTCCGGCTCTGGAGCGCGCTCCCTCGACTTGCCGGTGAAGTTCAACAAAGTCATTCCATCGCTCCCTTAGGGCATTCCTCTGTGTCTTCTAAATGTATACATAATAGGATTATCTTCAATCAATATGAGTCAATATCGCGTGAAAATGCGATAAATAAGCGGATTTCCCGATGACAGCGTATGCATTTTTGTTGAAAGCGGCTTGCGCCTGAAAGTCTCCTCTGGCACTCTGTTTTCCCGGAGGACGTGCGGGTTTCGTGGAGGGGTCGGCACTGGAGGAATGGCATGACATCGGCCGGGCATTAGCCCGGCATCGGGTGCTGTTGTGCCCGAAATTGCCGAGTCTTTTGAGATCCCGCAAACCGTCACCACGTCTGAGGAGGAGCAGCAATGAATGTCGTGACCAAGCCGAAGTCTGTCTTGCGTGCACCCGAGAAATTCTTCATCGGCGGCGAATGGGTGAGCCCACTCTCCGACCGGATGCTCGATGTGATCTCACCAGTTACTGAAGAGCTGATAATGCAATATCCCGAAGCCTCGATCGAGGATATGGATGCGGCGGTAACTGCCGCCCGCGATGCCTTCGACAGTGGTCCATGGCCACGGCTTTCGCCGCGAGAACGCGCCGGCTATCTGCGCAATATCGCCGCAAACATTACCGAGCGGCTGGACGAGATTGCCGAAGCCTGGACGCTGCAGGTCGGCGCGCCGATCATGCTGACGAAAAAGCTGGTGCCGCAGAATGCGACGCTCTTCAATTATTATGCCGATCTGATCGATGGCAATTCCTACAGCTTCGTCGACGAGCGCACGCGTGCCGATGGCGGCAAGGTGCGGGTTGTCAAGGAGCCTGTCGGAGTCTGCGCGGCGGTGACACCCTGGAATGCGCCGATGGTGCTTCTGAGCTACAAGATCGCGGCAGGGCTGGCGGCAGGCTGCACCTTCGTCTCCAAGCCTTCACCGGAAACACCGTTGGAAGCCTATATCCTTGCCGAATGCATCGCGGCCGCGGGGCTGCCGAAAGGCGTCTTCAATCTCGTTCCGGCAGGGCGCGAGGCGGGGGACTATTTGATCCGGCATAAAGGCATCGACAAGGTCGCCTCCACCGGTTCGACGGCGGCGGGCAAACATATTGCCGTCGCCTGCGCCGAGCGCCTTGCTCGCATCAGCCTGGAACTTGGTGGTAAATCCGCAGCGCTTCTTCTCGATGATGCGAATTTCAAGCAGGCGCTGCCGAGCCTGATGATTTACACCATGCCGATCACCGGCCAGGTCTGCTTTTCGCTGACGCGCATCCTCGTGCCGGAGGCGCGCAAGCAGGAATTTCTCGATCTCTTCCTCGGCGCCGTTTCCAACATCAAGGTCGGCGACCCCTCCGATCCCTCCGTGCATATGGGACCGCTTGCGATGGGCCGTCAGCTCGAACGCGTGAAAGGGTATATCGATGCCGGTATCAAGGGCGGCGCGACGCTTGCCTGCGGCGGCGGGCGTCCTGCAGGGCTGGAGAAAGGTTTTTATGTCGAGCCGACCGTCTTCACTGATGTGACATCAGACATGAAGATCGCGCAGGAGGAAATCTTCGGGCCGGTCGTCTCCGTCATCACCTATACCGATGAGGAGGATGCGATCCGCAAGGCGAATGACAGCGCCTATGGTCTCAACGGCGCGATCTATAGCGCCGATCCTGAGCGCGCCTATCGTGTGGCGCGGCGTATCCGCTCCGGCGGTCTGACGATCAACGGCAATATCGTCGATCCGACCATGCCTTTCGGCGGTGTGAAGGAATCCGGACAGGGCCGGGAAGGCGGCATCGAAGGCCTCGACAACTATATCGAACTGAAAACCATCCACTTCGCTTGAGTGCTGGCGGGGGATGGACGGCCGGAGAGAGGCTTTGGTGGCCGTCCTATCAGCTCGGTTCTGCATCGATCTGTAACCTCAGCTTATGAGCCGTCAGCAGAACGAAATTGCCCGTTGCTGCCAACCTTCCTAGTGTTTTCAACGGCAGGCGGACGCGGAGACGTTCGCCCGCGAGGAGGATCATCATGAGATTTTTGAAAGCCGGTGAGGCCATCGCCCGGAGTGTTGCGGCATGACAGAGCCCTGCTTTGACGTCGCGCATCTGGGACATGTGGAACTCTATAGCGACCGTTTCGAGGAAAGCCTGGATTTCTTCACGCGGGTCTATGGGTTGACGCCCAGCCTGATCGAGGATGGCGTCGCCTATCTGCGCGCCTTCGACGACTACGAATTCCATACGCTGAAGCTCGTGCGCCATCACACGACCGGTGTCGGCCATGTCGGCTATCGCACCTCGTCTCCGGAAGCGCTGGAGCGGCGGGTGAAGGTGATCGAGGAGATAGGCTGTGGCATCGGCTGGGTGGAAGGCGATGCGGGACATGGCCGTGCCTATCGCTTCACCGATCCGGACGGCCATATTTTCGAACTCTATTATGATACGCGCGTCTATGAGGCGCCTGAGGGCGAGCGTCCGGCGCTGAAGAATATCGCGCAGCGCTACCACGGCCGCGGCGCCTGCCCGCGCCGGCTCGATCATCTCAATCTGCTCGCAAGCGATGTGCGGGCTATCAGAGACTTCATGACCAGAGCACTCGGCAGCCGGGTTACGGAGCAGATCCTGCTCGACAACGGAAGGCTTGGCGGCTGCTGGTTCACGGTCAACAACAAGACCTATGACATCGCCTATTCCGAGGATCATACCGGCGCGAAGGGGCGCTTCCACCACGTCACCTATGCCGTCGACCAGCGTGAGGACATTCTGCGCGCGGCCGATATTTTCCTCGAAAACGGTGTCCATATCGAAACCGGGCCGCACAAGCACGCGATCCAGGGCACCTTCTTCCTCTATGTCTGGGAACCCTCGGGCAATCGCGTCGAGCTCGCCAATGCCGGAGCACGCCTGATCCTCAGACCCGACTGGCCGACCGTCACCTGGACGGAAACGGAGCGCAAGAAGGGTCAGGCCTGGGGCCTGAAGACGATCGAGACATTTCACACGCATGGCACGCCCCCCGTGGCGAGGAAGGACTAGTTCATGGCAAAAACGGCCTTGGTCATCAGTGCCCATTCGGCAGATTTCGTCTGGCGTTGCGGCGGTGCGATCGCGCTGCATCAGGAAAAGGGATACGAGGTTACCGTTCTCTGCCTTTCTTATGGCGAGCGCGGCGAGAGCGCCAAGCTCTGGAAGAATACCGGGATGACGCTGGAAAAGGTCAAAGCCGGGCGACGCGTCGAGGCCGAGAATGCCGCCAAGGCACTTGGAGTGCACGACATCCAGTTCTTCGATCTTGGCGATTATCCGCTGGTCGTCGACCAGGAAGCCAAGCTCCGACTGGTCGATGTGATCCGCGCCGTGCAGCCGGAATTCATGCTCAGCCATTCCAAATGGGATCCCTATAATACCGACCATATGCATGCGACGCAGGTGGCGCTGGAAGCGCGAATGATTGCGCAGGCATGGGGTCATAATCCCGGCGAGAAGATCCTGGGTGCGCCGCAGCTCTATCTGTTCGAGCCGCACCAGAGCGAACAGATGGAATGGAAGCCCGACGTCTTCCTCGATATCTCGCCCGTATGGGAGAAGAAGTGGGCGGCAATCCAGTGCATGGAGGGGCAGGAACACCTCTGGCATTATTACAAGAACGTCGCCGAAAATCGCGGCAACCACTTCATGCGCAATTCCGGCGGGCAGTCCGGAGGCCGCAAGTCGACACATGCGGAGGGTTTCCAGTCCGTCTTCCCGCGCACCGTGGATGAACTCTGATGGGCGTCGTCGTTCAAAACATCGCACGGGCGGAGCAGTCCGTCATCGATCGCCTCGCTGCCTGTGGAGTGGCGACCGTGCATGAGGCGCAAGGCCGTAAGGGCCTGCTTGCGAGCTACATGCGGCCGATCTATCCGGGCGCGAGGATTGCGGCGAGCGCGGTGACCGTCTCGGCGCCTCCCGGCGACAACTGGATGCTTCATGTGGCGATCGAGCAGATCAAGGCAGGCGATATCCTGCTGCTTGCGCCAACCAGTCCCTGCGAGGACGGTTATTTCGGTGATCTGCTGGCGACGTCTGCCATGGCGCGGGGCTGCCGCGGGCTCGTCATCGATGCCGGCGTGCGCGACGTCGCCGATCTCAAGGCGATGAATTTTCCGGTCTGGTCCAAGGCGATCTTTGCGCAGGGTACGGTCAAGGAGACGCTCGGCTCGGTCAATATTCCCATCGTCTGTGCCGGTGCGCTGGTCAATCCCGGCGACGTTGTTGTTGCTGATGATGATGGGGTCTGCGTCGTGCGCCGGGAAGAGGCGGCCGAGGTCGCCGGCAAGGCCGAACAGCGCGTTGCGGCGGAGGAAGACAAGCGCCGGCGGCTTGCTGCAGGGGAACTCGGGCTCGACATCTACAAGATGCGCGAGCGGCTCGCGGAGAAGGGGCTGAGATATGTCTGACGCCATTCCGCAGCAGGGCGTGCGCTGCATGTGGATGCGCGGCGGCACGTCCAAGGGCGGCTATTTCCTGGCGGAAGACCTGCCCGAAGATCGCGATGGCTTTCTGCTTCGCGTCATGGGATCGCCCGATCCGCGACAGATCGATGGCATGGGAGGTGCGGACCCGCTGACCTCCAAGGTGGCCGTGGTAAAGCGGTCGCAGCGGCCTGGTGCCGATATCGACTATCTCTTCCTGCAGGTCTTCATCGATGAGCCAATCGTCACCGATACGCAGAACTGTGGCAATATCCTTGCCGGTGTCGGGCCTTTTGCCATCGAGCGCGGCCTGATCGAGGCCGAGGACGGGCAGACGGACGTTCGCATCTTCATGGAGAATACCGGGCAGATCGCCACCGCGAAGATCGCCACACCGGATCGTCGCGTGACCTATGCGGGCGACGCCCGCATCGACGGCGTGCCGGGCACGGCAGCCGCTGTGCCGATTACCTTCGCAGATACGGCGGGTTCGAGTTGCGGCGCGCTGCTGCCGACCGGCCGTGCGGTCGATGTCATAGAAGGCATCGCGTGCACGCTGATCGATAACGGCATGCCCTGTGTCGTCATGCTGGCCAGCGATCTCGGCATCGAAGGGACGGAAACGCCTGACGAACTCGAAGCCGATCTGGAGCTACGGGCGAAGCTTGAGGCGATCCGGCTGAAGGCGGGACCGATGATGAATCTCGGCGACGTCGCGAAGAAATCGGTGCCGAAGATGACGATGGTTTCGCGGCCAAGAGCCGGTGGCGCGATTTCGACGCGTACCTTCATTCCGCATCGTTGCCATGATGCGATCGGCGTGCTCGGCGCCGTCAGCGTGGCGACGGCCTGCCTGCTGCCGGAAGGGCCGGCGGCAGAACTCGCCATCGTGCCCGATAGTGACGAAAAGCTGCTCTCGGTCGAACATCCGACCGGCGAGATGAGCGTGATCGCAACTGTCAGGGTTGGTGTCGTGACCGATGCCGCCGTGCTGCGCACCGCTCGCAAGCTTTTTGATGGATATGTCTTTGCATGAACACCGCAATACTTCGTGCGCGGCAAGATCCTTATATTTGGAGGATGACATGAAGATCGGGTTGCTGGGCTACGGCGAAGCGGCGAGGGCCTTTCATGAAGGGCTCAGCCGGCCGGGCTTGAGCTTCATTGCCTATGACATCCTGCTTGCCTCGGACGGCAGTACGGTGCGGGAAGCGATGCATGCCCGTGGTGCTGAGATTTCCGAGACCGTTGCGGGACTTTCGGATGCAGACTGGGTGTTCAGCGCCGTTACCGCCGATCAGAGCCTGCTTGCCGTTGAACCGCTCATGCCGCATCTGCGTCAGGGGCAGGTGGTGATCGATATCAATTCCGTCTCTCCAGGGCGAAAGCGGGAGACGGCTGCCGCCGTGGAAGCGGCTGGCGGCGATTATCTCGATATGGCCGTCATGGCGCCGGTTCATCCGCGCAAGCATCAGACGCCGGTGCTGCTCGCCGGTGCGCCGGCCGAAAGGTTATTGCCGGAACTTCTCCGCCTCGGTTTTTCTGCCGAGATTGCGGGTATAGCGCCCGGCGCCGCGACGGCGATCAAGATGGTGCGCTCCCTTTTCGTGAAAGGGCTGGAGGCGATCACCGTCGAGGCCTTGCTCGCCGCAAAGGCATCTGGCTGCTATGAGGAAATCCTCTCCTCGCTTTCGGGTTCTTTCCCCGGCCTCAACTGGCCGCAATTTGCCGAATACCAGATGGAGCGCACGACGCGGCACGGCCAGCGGCGGGCGGCCGAGATGCGGGAATGTGCCGCAACGCTGGATGCGCTCGGGCTTCGCGGCGGCTTGGCGGCGGAGATCGCCGAAGTGCAGGAGCGCATGGGTGCCTGCGGCGTTGGGCAGGCAAACGGGTTGGAAGAAACTGTCGGACGCGTGCTGGAGATACGGCTGAAATCGCAGAAGAGTTGAGCAAGCAAAGCCACAATCGGTCACGGCCTGGATGAGGGGGCCGTGGCTTGCAAGCGACCGTCCCTCTCGTTCCGGTCGTTCCCTCTCTTGCTTCGCCGGCCCCCTCATCGCCCCTCTCCGGGGCACTCCTCCCGCTGGTGGCGGAAATAAACTCTATGTCCTTGGTGTCATCGGATCGCTGATGCGTCCAGCCTGGAATGTCGCAGGCAGCGGCGTCAGCTCGATCTTTGCCACGATGCCTGCCTTGTTGAACGGGTCGCCTTCCGCAAAGGCTTTCGCCTCAGTGATACCGGTCGTTTCCAATATGCCGAAATTGCCGATCGTGGCTCCGCTCTCGTCCTGCAGCGCAGAGCCGATCAGCACAGTTGCAAGGCCTTCGCCGCCCGACTGTACCCAGGCGCGATGGGCCGGCCGGTGCAGGTCGCGGGCAGCGTCCTGTCCGGCATGATGCAGGCAGCGCATGAGGAGATAGGCGGGCATCAGGCGGCGTTTTCCAGGACGACCATGCCGGCGCCGGTCATGGAGGCCGGGGCATGGTAGTGCTTGTGGATGAGGTTCACCCGCTCGTTCATGGCGGCGCGCATGACCAGCCACATGATGAGTTCGGCGCCTTCAGAACCGAACTGCTCGACATAATCTTCGCGGCTCATGGCGCGGTAGGGTTCGGGATTGGTGGCGATGCCATCCAACCAGGCGCGGTCGGCCGCTTGGTTAATGAAGCCGGCGCGGGCGCCCTGAAGCTGGTGCGAGAGGCCACCGGTGCCGAGGATGACGACGCGCTCGTCGCCCGGCCAGCTTTCAATCGCCTCGCGCAGTACCTTGCCCATTTCCCAGCAGCGCTGCGGTGTGGGGATGGGATACTGGATCGTATTCACCCAGATCGGCAGAACCTTGACCGGCCAGCGTTCAGGCCGGCCGAAGAAGAGCTCCATCGGCACCTGCAGGCCGTGATCGACCTCAATTTCGCGGCAGACCAGCGGATCGAAGTGACGCTCGACCAATCTATCGACGAAGTGCCAGGAGAAATCGACGGCGCCTTCGAAGGCTGGAATGGACCGTGGTCCCCAGCCTTCATCAACCGGTTGATAAGTTTCCGCCACGCCGACGGCGAAGGTCGGCACGCGGTCGAGGAAGAAGCTGTTGCCATGATCGTTGAAGACGACGACGGCGATATCGGGCCGCGCCTCACGCATCCACTGCTTGCCGGCTTCGTAGCCATCGAAGAAAGGCTTCCAGTCCGGTGTGTCGCGCAGGCCCTTGTCGAGGGCTGCGCCGATCGAGGGGACGTGGCTCGTTCCGAGGCCGCCGATGATCTTAGCCATGTCTCTTCTTCCCCAGTCTTTCGTAGAGAAAATTCTCATGTGATATGCCGGCCTGCGCGGCACCGATCTCAGTGATCGGCGTCGGGTCGACAGCAGCAATTTTCAGGATGAAGAACAGGTTGCCGCCGAGGCGCACCATCTCGTGCCAGTCACGGCTCTTGACTGCAGCCTTCTCCTCATCGCTCAGTCCGAAGCGGGCGAGATAGGTGTCCTCATCCCCCTTGAAGGCTTCGCGGTTCTCCGGCTGGCCGAGCGCCATCGCCATCTTGTTGAGCCGGTAGCCGCGGATCGCGCCGGCCCGGTCGAAGAGCGGCGTATCGGGAATGGTCGCTGTCTTCTCAGGCATCAATTCCTCCAAATCTGCGCGTCAGCCAATCGATGATCGCGGCAGTCACTTCGGCCGGGCGCTCCACAGGGGCGAAATGGCCGGCATCTTCGATGACGACGAGTTCCGCATCCGGCGCCGCATCGGCGATTTCCTGATGCTGGACGATCGGGCTCCAGCCGTCGTGGCGCGCGGCGACAAGCAGGATGGGACAGCCGAGTCCGGCCATATAGGCGCTGGCATCCGGCCGGTTGATCAGCGCACGGATCTGCCGCTCATGCACATCGGGGCCGGCACGTAGCACCATGGCGCGCAGATTGCCGACCAGTTCCGCGTCCGTAAGCCGGGCGGGGTTGAGCATGGATGGCAGCCACTGGTCCGCAAGTTTTTCCATGCTGCGATAACCGAGATCGATCATTTGCTGACGCCTGATTTCCTCGCCATCGCGTTTCGGGTGGTGGCCGGTATTGGCGAGCACCAGTCCGCGGATGCGATCCGGTGCGATGCTCGCCATTTCCATGGCGACGCGCCCACCCATGGAATGGCCGACAACAATAAGGTCACCTTCGGTGGCGGCGAGAACGCTCTCCGCCATGCCTGATATCGAAGAACTGTGGGACACATCGGCCGTGTGCACAGGCATACGGTGCGCGACAACGTCGGCAAGCGGTGCCCAGACGATGCTGTCGGACACGAGCCCTGGAATGAGCGCGAGCGTTGTCATCGATTTTCCTCCCGCAAACCAGACACCATGAATGTATACATTATGTCAAGGGATTGGCGAATGCAGTTCGATAATCGTCGTTTTTATGGGAAGGCAGCGCTATTATGCATACAGATCCATGCTAAGGTAATGGCTTCGGGATGGGGTTTTGTATGCGTTCGCGCTGTTATATACATTTTAGCCGGGATTGGAGGCGCCGATGAAGCAGAGCGAAGCCGCAACGCATGGCCGTCGCGCCGTTATCGAGTTGCGGGAAAAGATTTTGAGCGGCGAATTGCAGGGGGGCACGCGGCTGTTCGAAGTGCCATTGGCGGAGGCTCTGGATATTTCACGCACGCCAGTGCGCGAGGCGATGTCGCGGCTGACGGAGGAGGGGCTTCTGGATCGCCTGCCGAATGGTGGCTTCGTGGTTCGCCGTTTCGGCTTTGCCGACGTAGTCGATTCCATTGAGGTGCGCGGCGTCATGGAGGGCATGGCGGCAAGGCTCGCTGCAGAGCGCGGTGCTGCGCCCGAAGCGCTCGACGAGATCAAGCATACGGTGATCAAGCTCGACGCCTGTTTCGGCGAGCAACTCGATGATGTCGATTTCGACGCCTATTCCGACCTGAATGAGAAATTTCATCACCAGCTTGCGGCGCTCGCCGGCAGCGAGATCATCCGCCGCGAGGTGGAACGGGCGAGTTCGTTACCCTTTGCCTCACCCTCCGCCTTCCTGCCCGACAAGGCTGACATTGCCACCTTCCGCCGTTCGCTCCGATCCGCGCAGGACCAGCACAGGGCGCTCGTCAGCGCGATCGAAGCACGCGAAGGCAGCCGCGCGGAAGCGATCGCCAGGGAGCATGCGCGCACGGCGCGACGTAATCTTGAATACATTCTGGCGGAGGACCCAACCCTGATCGAGCAGATCAGAGGGCTTGCGCTGATTCACCGGTAATCGGGTAAATCAGGCTTCAAGAGGGCGGCCTGGGGCGGCCCTCTTGCATTTCTGCCGCATCGAATACCGTGCTACCCGAAGAAAATAGGCTTGCAATCTGATCGCATTGGGCATTTCATGTATACATTATCGCATGCCAATGGGAGGACATCAGGTGGCGAGATCGAACCTATCCGAAGTTTTGAAGTCGGCCGGCAATACTGTGGAGCTGCTGCGCAACTCCAAGGTCGGCATGTATGTGTACCCGGTCGTGGCGGCCGAGTTTTCCAACTGGCGTTCGGAGCAGGCGGCGTGGCGCAACTCCGCCGTCCTCTTCGACCAGTCGCACCATATGGACGAGTTGACCGTCGAAGGCCCCGATGCCGAGAAGTTCCTGGCTTATCACGGCGTTAACTCCTTCTCGAATTTCGATACGAACCGCGCCAAGCATTTCGTGCCGGTGACGCCTGCCGGTCATGTCATCGGCGACCAGATCATCTTCCGTGAACGCGAAGACAAGTTCATCCTCGTCGGCCGCTCGCCGACCTCGAACTGGCTGATGTTCTGCGCGGCTTACGGCAAGTGGAATGTGCGTCTGAAATATGATCCGCGCTCTCCCTCGCGCCCGGAAGGCGAGCGCGTGCTGCGCACCCATTACCGCTACCAGATCCAGGGACCGGATGCCCCTGATATCTTCGAGAAGATGAATGGTGGGCCGATCCCTGACATCAAGTTCTTCCATGTCGACAAGATCAAGGTCGGCTCGAAGACGGTGAATGCGCTACGCCACGGCATGTCCGGTGCGCCGGGCCTGGAAATCTGGGGGCCGTACGAAGACAAGTCCTATATCCATTCCGTCATCATGCAGGCGGCGAAGGATGCGGGTGTCGATCTCGTGCGCTGCGGCAGCCGTGCCTATTCCACCAACACGCTGGAATCCGGCTGGATCCCATCGCCGCTGCCGGGCATCTATACGGGTGACGGCATGCTGGCAGCCTATCGCGACTGGCTCGGCGCTGACAGCTACGAGGCAACCGGTGCCGTCGGGGGCAGCTTCGTTTCCAGCAATATCGAAGACTATTACGTCACTCCGTTCGAACTCGGCTACGACTTCTATATCGGCTGGAAGAAGGACGATTTCATCGGCAAGTCCGCGCTCGAGAAGATGAAGGGCCAGACGAGCCGCAAGAAGGTGACCTTCGAATGGAATGCCGAAGATGTCGTCAACGTCATCGCCTCGGCTTTCCGTCCGGGTGAGGATCATTTCAAGTGGATCGACTTCCCGCAGCCGAACTATGCCTCGACCAGTGCCGACAAGATTCTGCGCGACGGCAAGATGGTCGGCATGTCGATGTTCAACGGCTACAGCTATAACGAACGCTGCATGCTCTCGCTCGGCATCGTCGATGCCGACGTCCAGGTCGGCGACGTTCTGACGCTCGTCTGGGGCGAACCCGATGGCGGTTCCGGCAAGACCTCGGTCGAGCCGCACAAGCAGGCAGAAATCCGCGTGCGTGTTTCGCCCACTCCCTATTCCCGTGAAGCTCGTGAGAATTACGCCGACAGCTGGCGTAGCAAGAAGAGCTGAGGTTCGACACCACCATCCACGGTGTTCACGACGGCGCTCGGGAGGACGCCGTTTTTTATGGATTCCTCCGGTCGCCCTGCCTCTACTGCATAATTCCTTAAATCGGAATCGATTTAAGGACAAAATTATGCAGAAACTCAAAGTGTTACAGCGTCCTTTGCGCGTCTTAAAAGACGCGCGGCGCTGTAGCCGTCCGCGCGTGGCGGCGCTAAAACAGCCACACTTCCCAATGGGCGATCACTCCGATGTCACAATGACAAAGCAGATATGCCCTCTGAAAAATCGAATCGAACAAGGATGACAGCAGTGGCGCAGGCCCAGCCGCATGAGCGAATTCAGTATATCGTCGAGGGCGGGCACCGTCTTGCCGGCGAGATCCAACCGAGCGGCAACAAGAACGCCGCCCTGCCGATCATTGCCGCCTCCTTGCTGACCGACAAGCTGGTACATCTGACCAATGTGCCGCGCATCCGTGATGTCGAAGCACTTGTCGAACTGATCCAGTCCGTCGGCGCCAAGGCACGCTGGCTCGGTCGCAACGAACTCGAAATCGAAGCGAGCGATCTCAAGCCTGCCGATCTCGATCCCGGCCTTTGCGCCCGCATCCGCGCGTCCATCCTGCTGGCCGGCCCGATGTTGGCGCGCTGCGGCGAAATCACGCTGCCGCCGCCGGGCGGCGACGTTATCGGCCGCCGCCGCGTCGACACGCACTTTTTGGCGCTCGAACAGCTCGGGGCCGAGATCAACGTCAACGGTTCCTACAATTTCCGCGCCGAGCGGTTACGGGGCGCTGACGTGTTCCTCGACGAGCCCTCCGTCACCGCGACGGAAAATGCGCTCTGTGCGGCTGTTGCAGCCGAAGGCAAGACGATCCTGCGCAACTGCGCATCTGAGCCGCATGTTCAGGATCTCGCGCATTTCCTCATCGCCATGGGCGCGAAGATCGAGGGTATCGGCACCAATACGATGATCATTCACGGCGGCCTGCGACTCGGTGGTGCATCGCACCGGGTCGGTCCTGATCATAACGAGATCGGCTCGCTGATCGGCCTTGCTGCCGTCACGGGTTCCGAGATCATCATCCGTCGGGCGGGCGTCGAACATCTGCGCTCGACGCTGATGACGTTCGAGCGCCTTGGCATTCGCTGCCGTATCGAAGGCGATGATCTCGTGGTGCCGGCGGGGCAGGAGATGAAAATCCAGCCAGATTTTGGCGGCCATATTCCGAAGATCGAGGACCAGCCTTGGCCGGCTTTCCCTGCCGATACGATGTCGATTGCCATCGTCACTGCCTCACAATGCGAAGGCGTGGTGCTGATGTTCGAGAAGATGTTCGAAAGCCGAATGTTCTTCGTCGACAAGCTGATCGCCATGGGCGCGCGCATCGTGCTCTGCGATCCGCATCGCGCGATCGTCGCCGGTCCTTCCAAGCTGCGAGCCGCGCAGGTGGAGAGCCCTGATATCCGCGCCGGCATGGCGATGCTGATCGCCGCCATGTGCGCCGAGGGCACCAGCGTCATCAACAATGCCCAGCAGATCGAACGCGGCTATGAGCGGATCGAGGAACGCCTGAACGCGCTCGGTGCGAGCATCACCCGCCTGCCGCCGCGTGAAGCTTAATCCTCAAACGCCCAGGTGAGCGTCCAGAGTTTCGGGTGAGGCGAGAAGCGCTTCGGACGTGTTGCGGTAGGTGACCGCGCCTCGTTCGAGAACGATGACCTCGTCGGTCAGCGGCAGTACCTTGCGGGCCTTCTGCTCGACGATGATCGCCGACATGCCTTCGCCGGTGACGATGCGGCGAAGTGCGGCCAGAAGCTCGTCGACAATGATCGGGGCGAGGCCTTCCAGCGGCTCGTCGAGCAGCAGAACCTTCGGATTGAGCATCAGCGCGCGGGCAATGGCGAGCATCTGCTGCTCGCCGCCGGAGAGTTGGTTGCCAAGGTTGCGGCGACGTTCCCTAAGGCGCGGAAACATCTGGTAGATGCGGCCGACATTCCAGGCGCCGGGGCGGGCACTGGCCGTCAGGTTCTCCTCTACCGTCAGCGAATGAAAGATGTTGCGCTCCTGCGGCACCCAACCGATGCCAAGCGGCGCGCGCTTCTCTGCCCGCAGCCGGGTGATGTCGCGCTGCTGCAAGTGGATGGAGCCGGCATGGTGGGTGGTGACACCGATGATCGTATTGAGCAGAGTGGTCTTGCCGGCGCCGTTGCGGCCGAGCAATGCCAGCGAGCGGCCTTCCTCCAGCGTAAAATCGACCTTGGCGAGGACATGGGCCTCGCCATAGCCGGCGATGAGGCGCTCGATCCGTAGCAGTTCGGCCATCAGGCGTTCTCCCCGAGATAGATGGCTTTAACCTGCGGATCCCTGGAGATTTCGGCGACAGTCCCCTCGGCGAAGAGCGCACCGGCGGCGAGCACCGAGATGCGGTCTGCAAAGGAAAAGACGAGGTCCATGTCGTGTTCGATCAGCACGACCGTGACATCGGCCGGCAGGTCGCGGACGATGTCGAGAACCTCATGGCGTTCCTCTTCGGGAACGCCGGCGGCGGGCTCGTCGAGCAGCAGGACCTTCGGCTGCATGGCAATCGCCAGCGCGATTTCCAGCAGGCGCTGCTTGCCATAGGGCAGGAGCGTTGTCGGCGTGCCCATGGCATCGACCAGGCGGAAGCGCTCCAGCAGGCTGGAGGCTTCATCAGCCACCTCGCGGTCTGCCGAAAGCGGCCGCCAGGCGAAACGGCCATGGCCTTTGCGTTCGCTGATTGCCAGCATGACGGAGTCGAGAGGCGTGAAATCGCCGAACAGCTGGTTGATCTGGAAGGTGCGTGAAAGACCCCTGCCGACGCGGTGATAGGACGACAGGCCGGTAATGTCTTCGCCGGCAAGCAGGATCTCGCCGCTGTTCGGTGTCAGCACGCCGGTCAGCAGATTGATGATCGTGGTCTTGCCGGCGCCATTCGGGCCGATCAAGGCATGGCGGGCACCCTGGCGGATCTGGAGCGAGACGTTGTTGGTGGCGACGAAGCCGCCGAAACGCTTGACGAGGTGGCGGGTTTCGAGGGCGAGCGTCACTTGCTTTCCTCCGCGACGGCATGCTGCATCCGGGCCTGTCGGTTGCGGGCGGAGCCCGGCAGCAGGGCCTGCCAGCGCGTCAGGCGCTCGCGGCCGACCAGAACGATGATGATGAGCACGAGGCCGATCCAGAACATCCAGTATTGCGGGGTGATCACCGACAGCCAGTTGCGCAGGATGGAGAAGAGGACCGCGCCGAAGACGCCGCCATAGAGATAACCGACGCCGCCGATGACCAGCACCAGCAGTACCTCGGCCGATCGGTGGAAGGCGAGCACGTCGGGCGAGACGAAGCTCGTCGTCTGCGTCAGCAAGGCGCCTGCGATGCCGGCGTATGCGGCCGAGATCGTGTAGATCGCAACGATACGGCGGGTGGGCGAGATGCCGAGCATGGAGGCGCGGCGCTGGTTGCGCTTAATCGCCTTCAGCGACAGGCCGAAGGGCGAATTGACGATGCGGCGAGCGACGTAGGTCAGAACGACCAGCACGATCAGACAGTAGATATAGCTGGTGCGGCCCCAGAGATCGAATTCGAAATAGCCGAGGATCGGATTCAGCATCACACCGCTCAGGCCATCGGCGCCGCCGGTGAGCCAGGCTGCCTGATTGACGACTTCGGCGAGCAGCATGGCGACGCCGAAGGTGGTCATCAGGCGCGTCAGGTCGGAGCCTCGTAACACGAGGAAACTCGTCAGGAAGCCGAAGAGACCGCTGACGAGAGCGGCTGCCAGCAGGCCGACGATTGGCTCGCTGGAGACATGCACAGCGAAGAGACCGGCCGCATAGGCGCCGAGGCCGAAGAAGGCGGTATGGCCGAGCGAGACTATGCCGGCATAACCGAGGATCAGATCCAGCGAGATGGCAAAGAGTGCCAGGATGGCGATCTCCGTCAGGATCAGCATTTGTGACGGCAGGACGAAGATCGCGGCGATAGCGACCAGCCAGAGAGCAAATTCCCAGATCTGCCAGCGGCCGGCGCGCTTCAAGAGCCTTATGGCCTCAGTAGAGGCGTTGTTGTGTTCGCCGCTCATCGGCCGCCCTCCCGGGAAAAGAGGCCATGGGGCCGGAGGATCAGCACAAGGATCATGACGGCATAGATGATGAAGGCGCCGAGCTGCGGGACGTAATATTTGCCGGCGACATCGGCGATACCGAGCAGCAGTGCTGCAATGAAGGGGCCGGTGATGGACGAGGTACCGCCGACGGTGACGACGATCATGAAATAGATGAGGTATTTCAGCGGAAAGTTCGGGTCGAGGCCGAGCAGTTCGGTGCCGAGCGCGCCGCCGAGACCGGCGAGGCCGGAGCCGAGCGCGAAGGTCAGCGCGAAGATGACGGAGACATTGATGCCCATGCCGCGCGCGACACGTCCATCATCGACGGCGGCGCGAAGCTGGCTGCCGAAGCGCGTGCGGGTGAGCGCCAGTTGCAGCGCGATCGTCAGCACGGTGCAGATGATGATGATGAAGAGCCGGTAGCGGCCAATATCGACACCCATGAAGCCGAAGCGGCCGCTGAGTTCGGGCGGCAGATTGATCAACTGCTGCTGGCCGCCCATGAAATAGTCAATCGCAGCAATCGACATGAAGACAAGGCCGATCGAAAACAGCACCTGATCGAGATGCGACGCCGAATAGAGGCGACGGTAGAGCAGACGTTCGAGCACTACGCCGATAAGCGCCGTAAGGATGAAGGCGGCCGGCAGGCACCAGTAGAAGGAAATGCCGTAGCGGTTCATCATGATGACGGTGATATAGCCGCCGGCCATGGCGAAGGCGCCGTGCGCCAGATTGACGAAATTCATCAGGCCCAGCGTGACCGACAATCCGCAGGCGAGAACGAAGAGAAGCATGCCATAGGCGATGCCGTCGAACAGGATTGTCAGCATGAGACCTCACTGCATCCAGGCGGCGGAATGGCTTCCGCCGCCTGTTTCACAGGCTTACTTGGCAGCCGTATTCGGATCGTGGATATTTGGATAAGTGGCGAACTCGACATTGTAGAGCTCGCCGTTCTTCTCCTTGACCTCGCGCATGTAGATGTCCTGTACGATGTCGCGGGTTGCCGGATCGATGGTAACAGGGCCGCGTGGGCTGACGAATTCCATGCCCTTCATGGCGTCGACGAGCTTGGTTCCGTCCGTATCGCCGCCTGTCTTCTCGATCGCGGCATAGGCGACATGCATGGCGTCATAACCGCCGACCGACATGAAGTTCGGGCGCATGTTCTTGTTGGTCTTGCGAACTTCGGCAACGAAGGCCTTGTTTTCCGGGCTGTCGTGATCGGTCGAATAGAAGTGTCCGGTAATCACGCCCTTGGCAGCCGGCCCCATGCCGTTCAGCAGGTCGTCATCGGTCACGTCGCCAGTGGCGATCAACTTGATGCCGGCATCCGCGAGGCCGCGATCGACGAACTGCTTCATGAAGATTGCGCCGACGCCTGAGGGCACGAAGACGAAGAGGGCATCCGGCTTGGCATCACGCACGCGCTGAAGGAAGGGTGCGAAATCCGGGTTCTGCAAGGGAACACGGAGCGCTTCAACAACCGTACCGCCTTCCTTCTTGAACTGGTCGGTAAAGCCCTTTTCGATGTCGATGCCCGGACCGTAATCAGTTACCAGCGTGACGACCCGCTTCAGATTGTTCTGGACAGCCCAGGTGGCGACCGGAACGGCGGATTGCGGGCCGCCCATCGAGGTGCGCACGAAATAGGGCGACTGTTTCATGATGGCCGAGGTTGTGGCCGAGGTGATGATGGCTGGGACCTTCGCTTGGTTCAGAACCGGGGCGACACCCATGGCAAGTGGCGTCAGGCCGAAACCGACAAGCATCTTGACGCCATCATTGACGACGAGTTCCTGGGCGATGCGGCGGGTCTGATCGGCGGTGCCGGCATCGTCACGAAGGACAAGTTCGATCTTCTTGCCTGCAACCGTGTTACCATTGATTGCCATGTATGCGCGAGCGCCAGCCTCGACCTGGCGGCCGGTTGAGGCGAAAGGACCCGTCATCGGCAGGATCACGCCGATCTTGACCGTTTCCTGTGCAAATGCAGGCATGCCAGCAAGTGTGGCGAGCGCCGCGCCAGCTATCAATAGTCTTCTCGAAAACGAAATCATGTATACTCCTCCCATTGTTGCGCATCATATCCCTCTCCCGGAGATATGCCCGCGACCTGAACGTTTTTCCTCTCTCCTCCAGCGGAAAAAGCTGATGTCGCGAAATTGCTCAGCAACATCAATGTATACATAAAACTTGACATGGCACAAGCTGCCGCTATCAGTCAGGCCGGCCAATCGGGCTTGGCAAAACGGCCATGAAAGGTTCGGCCGACGGTGTTTCGCCCTCCTGATTTTGCGTTTTGCCAAAGCAAATTTTCGATCGTCGCAACTCTGTCATATAGCTATGGCGAGAGCGTGCTTTATCGAGCAAATTGAACAGGGAGCGTGCCATGATCGAAAACACTCAGCTCGACCGTATCAAGAACGAAATTGCCGACAGCTTCGACGAGGAGCTGGAAATGCAGATGGAGGAGGACCGGCTCGACGAGCTGGTTGCCGAGGGCATGTCCGGCGAAGCGGAGCAGACGCTCGACCGCAAGCTCTATTTCCGCGAGCTCTTCCGCCTGCAGCATGAACTGGTCCGCCTTCAGGACTGGGTCCAGTACAAGAAGCTCAAGGTCGTGGTGCTGTTCGAAGGCCGCGACTCCGCCGGCAAAGGCGGCGCGATCAAGCGCGTAACCCAGCGCCTCAACCCGCGCGTCTGCCGCGTCGTCGCACTTCCGGCACCGACAGAGCGCGAGCGCAATCAGTGGTATTTCCAGCGTTACACGCCCCATCTGCCGACCGCAGGCGAAATGGTGCTCTTCGACCGCAGCTGGTACAACCGTGCCGGTGTCGAGCGCGTCATGGGCTTCTGCACGAAGGACGAACTGGAAGAGTTCTTCCGCTCCGTGCCGGAATTCGAGCGGATGCTGGTGCGTTCGGGCATAATCCTCATCAAGTACTGGTTCTCGATCACCGACGAGGAGCAGGAATTCCGCTTCAACATGCGCATCCACGATCCGCTGAAGCAGTGGAAGCTTTCGCCGATGGACCTGCAGAGCCGCGTCCATTGGGAAGAATACACCAAGGCCAAAGAAGAGATGCTGGACCGCACCCATATCGACGAAGCACCGTGGTGGATTGTCCAGGCGGTCGACAAAAAGCGGGCGCGCCTGAACTGCATCGCGCATCTGCTGGGCCAGATCCCTTATGAAGACGTGCCGAAGCAGGAGATCGTGCTTCCCGAGCGCGTGCGCCACGATGATTATCAGCGCAGCGCCGTTCCTCAGGAAATGTACGTTCCCGAAGTCTATTGATTGAAAAGGCTGCTGCCGGTCTCCGGCAGCAGCATGCTTAGAGCCTTTCCTGGAGGGAAGGCGCTAATGCGCCGACTGCTGTTTGGCGCGCGCGACGATCTGCGTCGGATTGACGAATTGCAGCGCGATGATGAGCCAGAAGAGCGTCGTCACCATATAGATCACCGCCATCGCATCGATCGACTGGCCGGCGCGTACGCCGGATGCGAAGACCGCGTAATAGAGCGAGACGACGAGCGTCTGCGTCTGCGGTCCAGCAATCAGGAAAGTCAGCTCAAACATGGCAAGTGTGCGCACCAGAACGAGCAGCAGCGCGGCTAGCATGCCGGGCAGCAGGAGCGGCAGCAGAATACGGATGAAGAGACTCGTGGTGCCGGCGCCGAAGACACGCGCGGCTGCCTCGATGCGCGGATCGATCTGCTCGATGAAAGGGATCATGACGAGCACGACGAAGGGGAAAGACGGCACGAGGTTGATCAGTACCACACCCCAGAACGTGCCGCCGAGACCCAGCTGGTAAAGCACTGTGGCCAGCGGAATACCATAGGTCAGCGGTGGGATCAGCAGCGGCAGCAGGAAGAGCAGGATGATGGCGCGCTTGCCCGGAAAGTCGCGCCGCGCCAGCGCATAGGCCGTCATCACGCCGAGAATGCCGGAGATGAGGACGACGACGAAGGCCATCTCGAAGGTGACGATGACGACGCTGGAAAGCTGGAACTCATTCCAGGCGCTGAAGTACCAGCGATCCGTCCAGCCGCGTGGCAGCCATGTGCCGAGCCAGCGTGTGGCGAAGGAATTGACGATCACGGCTGCGATGACTGCAAGCAAATTGAGGACGAAGAGGGTGGCGAGCGCCCAGACGGCGATGCGCCAGATCTTCGAGGTAAGGCCCTGGTCACGGATCATGGCTCAGCCTTTCGTGCCGCCGGCAGGGCCGCGGTAGAAGAACGAACGTGCGCCGAGAATGGCGACGACAACGATGAGCTCGACGCCGCCCATGATGAGGGCGATCGCCGTGCCGTAGGAATGGTCATACTGCTCGAAAGCGGCCTGATAGGCGGCGATCGAGATGACCCGCGTCGGCCCTGCCGGAGCGCCGAGCAGGACGGCTGACGGGAAAACGGCGAAGGCCTGCACGAAAGAGAGGCAGAAGGTCACGGCAAGGCCGGGCACCAGGAGTGGCAGGAAAACGCGCATGAAGCGCTGCCGTGCATTGGCGCCGAGGGTTGCTGCGGCCTGCTCGATCGCTGGATCGATGCCAGTGATGTAGGACAGCGTCAGTAGGAAGGCGAAGGGGAAGCCGGTAATCAGCAGCGAGGCAAAGACGCCCCAGTAGTTGTTGGTGAGCTTGACCGGCGAATCCAGGATGCCGAACAGGATGAGTGTCTCGTTAAACCAGCCGCGCGGGCCGAGAAAAGTCAGCAGACCATCGGCGACGAAGACTGTGCCGAGCGTGATCGGCAGCACGAGGATCGTCGTCAGCAGACGCTGGCGGCGCATCAGCCGGACGCGAAACGCAACGGGGACTGCGAAAGCCAGGTTGACGATGGTGACAGGCAAGGCGAGCCACATGGTATTGGCGATCGTGCCGTACTGAAACTGGTCGGAGAAGAACTTGGCATAATTTTCGTACCAGAGCCCGCCATCCTTCGGCATCAGCGAATCCGCGACGCCATAGACGAAAGGGTAGATGAAGAGCGCGATCATGAACAGCAGGCCCGGCAGTACGAGCAGCGTCGTGCCATCAAGGCCTTGGGCGGCAAGCCTGGTTTTCAGCGACGGGCCGCTCATGCCTCGGCTCCCTTGAAGACGAGCGAGCGGCTTGTGACTGGCTGCAGGGAGGCGGTGGCGCCACGCGGCAGGGCGTCATCGGCACGGAAATAGAGTTCCGATCCGTCCTTCGAGCGGGCCATGCCGAAGAAGGCGCGGCCGCGATATTCGGTGCTGGCAACGGTGACGGGGATGCCGGTGCCGTCGGTGGTCGCGACGAGGTCTTCCGGACGTACGGAGAGAACAGCGGCATCGCCGACCCTGAGCGTATCGCGCATGGTGCCGGTCAGCCGCGCGCCGGCGGCTTCGATTTCTGCCTCATTGCCGGAGACGGAGACGACGCGGCCGGGGATGCGGGTGCGGAAGCCCATGAAATCGGCGACATTGATATTGATCGGGCGCTGGTAGAGATCCTCTGGCGTGCCGATCTGCTGGATATGGCCCTGGCTCATGACGACAATACGGTCCGCAAGCGACAGCGCCTCGTCCTGGTCGTGGGTGACATAGATGGTGGTCGAGCCGATCTGGTCGTGGATGCCGCGGATTTCGGCGCGCATTTCCAGGCGCAGCTTGGCGTCGAGGTTGGAGAGTGGTTCGTCCATCAGCACGATCGGCGGGCGGATGACGATAGCGCGGGCAATGGCGACGCGCTGCTGCTGGCCGCCGGAGAGCTGGCCAGGCAGCTTGTCCGCCTGGCTTTCGAGGCGCACGAGGGCGAGCGCATCGATGACGCGTTTGTCGGCTTCCTCGCCGCGAATGCCCTGCATCGCAAGGCCGAAGCCGACATTTTTGCGTACGCTCATATGCGGGAAGAGGGCGTAGCTCTGGAAGACCATGCCAAAGCCGCGCTTTTCCGGTTCCAACTGGTCGATGCGGTTGCCGCCGAGGCGGATTTCACCGCCGGAAAGGCCAAGCAGGCCGGCAATGCAGTTCAGCGCCGTGGATTTGCCGCAGCCGGAGGGGCCGAGAAGTGCGATGAATTCGCCAGGCTCGATGGTCAGATCGATGCCGTCGAGGGCGTTATAGGCGCCGAAAGATCGCCTGATGCCGTCAAGCTCAAGGCGCGTATTCTTTCGCGATGACACTGCTGCTGCAGCGTTTTGAACCGGCAAAGTCAATGCAATCTCCATTTATCGGCAATCATGGCCGTTAGAAATCCGGCGCCGAGATACCCGGCGCCGGTTCATTCCCGTCACCAGGGATCAGCCCTTCTTGGCGCCGATCTTTTCGTCCCAGATGCGGAAGGCCTGCACGAGCTGCTTGGGCTCGAGCGGCACTTCCAGCGGGCTGCCGGCGATCCAGTCGGCATATTCCGGCCGGCCGAATTCCTTGATGGTTTCCTGGCTTTCTGCCGGTGCCATTTCGAGGGTGACGTCCTTGACCGCCGGGCCGGGATAGAAGTAGCCGGCGTCATAGGCGATCGCCTGCTGCTGCGGCTGGTAGATGTGGTTGAGGACGTCGAGCAGAACGCCGACCTTCTCGTCGGAAACGCCCTTCGGGATCGCTGCGTAGTGGGCGTCGGTGACCCAGTGGAAGCCTTCGAGCTTGCCGACCTTGGCTTCCTCGGGAACGATGCCGAGTGCGCGCGGGTTGATATCCCAGCCGGTGGTGGTAGCGACGATGTCGCGCGTGCCTTCGCCGAGTTCCTTGAAGACGACTGCGGTGCCGGTCGGGTAATATTCGATGTTCTCGCCCAGCGCAGCCAGATATTCCCAGGTCTTGGCCCAGCCATTGACCGGGTCGCGCGGGTTGCTGTCGCCGAGCAGATAGGGCAGGCCCATCAGCAGCGTGCGGCCGGGGCCGGAATTTGCCGGGCGGGCATAGAGGAACTTGTTCTTGTTCTGCTTCGTCCAGTCGAGCAGCTCCTGTGCCGTCCTCGGCGGGGTCGCCACTTTGTCAGGCATGTATTCGATCAACGGGCCGGATGGGTAATAGGTGATGACGACGCCCTGATCCTTTGCGAGCGCTTGCATCTTGAAGGCTTGCGGCTGCAGGATGCTTTCAAGGTTGGGAAGTGCCGACTTGTGGCTGGACAGGTCGACCCAGAGGCCCTGGTCGACACCGGCCGAAAGCGCGTCTGTGCCGGTCAGTACGAGGTCGATATCGACCTTGCCGGCGGCCTGCTGGGCCTGGATCTTGGCCGGCAGTTCCGGAGCGGGGGCCTTGGTGAAGGAGAAGCTGGAGACGAATTCCGGCTTCGCCTTGGCATAATTTTCGAACATGCCCTGCGTCAGCGCCAGGTTGCCGGCGACATCGACGATGGTGATGGTCACCGGGTTTGCCGGCGCCTTCGCTTGGGCGAAAGCCCGAAGCGGCAGCAATCCGGCGGCGGCGACGCCGGCAGCTCCGCCGACGAATGTTCTGCGTGTGATCTTCATTCTATCCTCCTCCTTTGCGGCGGTGCCGGCCTTTGCCCCGAGCGCCGCCCGTTTGCATCGCAATGCACGTCCCATGCCTCGATGCGCCGGTTTTCCGGCGGCATCAAATGCTCGCAGCTCGAAGCTTTTCCTCCGGGTGCATGCCATGCCGGCGTTCTCCTCCGCGGCATGTCTTGGCAACAGAATTCAATTGATATACTAGTATGCACGAAAGTGTCAACGTCCCGAGACCATGCATGCGGCAGGCTTCCGACCCTGAAATCCTCGCCTTCCCGACGCCACGCGACGCCGGCGGAAAGATCCGCCGCGTGACGACGGCAGCGGCGATCCATGAGCGCCTGCATGCCGACATCGTTTCGCTGAGGATTCCGCCGGGAACGGCGCTGCAGGAAAAGCGGATCGCCGAGGATTTCGGCGTCAGCCGCACGCCAGTGCGCGAAGCGCTGTTGCGGCTCTCCGAGGGCGGGCTCGTCGATATCTATCCGCAGTCCGGCACGGTGGTTTCGCGGGTGCCGGTTTCGGCCATTCCGGAAGCGGTCGTCGTGCGCAAGGCGCTTGAGGGGACGACGGTGGAAACGGCGGCAACTATTGCGACAGCGGACGATATTGCGCGGCTGGATGCGATCATCGCGCGGCAGAAGACCCATGCAGCACTCGGCAATGCCTCGAGCTTCCATGAAGAGGACGAGGCGTTCCACGAGGCGATCACGCAGATTGCCGGTTATCCCGGCATCTGGACTATTTTAAAGACCGTGAAGGTGCAGATCGACCGGGCGCGGCGACTGACGCTGCCGGTGCTCGGCCGCATGGACAATGTCGTGCACGAGCATATTGGCATCCGCGACGCCATCGCCGCACACGATGTCGCGGCGGCGCGCGAAGCTATGTTTCATCACTTGAGCGCCGTTATACCCGATGTCGCGGAGTTGCGGTCGCAGTTCCCCGACTATTTCTGCTGACGGCGAAACGACAAAACACAGGATATCAAGGAGAGAGGACATGCGGCAAGGTTGGAGATGGTTCGGGCCGGAGGCGCCGGTCACGCTGGACGAAGTGCGCCAGACCGGTGCGACGAATATCGTTTCGTCGTTGCATCAGGTGCCGATCGGCCGCGTATGGACCGAGGCGGAGGTGCGCGAGCGCCAGTCGCTGATCGAAACGACACCGGCCGGCCGTTCGAAACTGACCTGGAGCGTCGTGGAAAGCATCCCGATCCCCGATGCCGTCAAGCGCAAGGGCGGGCAGGCCAAGACTGAAATCGAAGCCTGGATCGCCAGCCTCGAGGCCGTTGCTGCCTGCGGCATCCCGATCGTCTGCTACAACTTCATGCCCGTGGTCGACTGGACGCGCACCGACCTCGACTATGTCACGCCGACCGGGGCGACGGCCATGCGCTTCGACCATGAGCGCTTTGCCGCCTTCGAGCTGTTCGTCCTGCAGCGTCCGGGTGCGGCCGAGGAGTATTCCGACGAAGATAAGGCGCGGGCCAAGACCGTCTATGAAAGCATGACCGAGGCGGAAATCGCCGAGATTACCCGCATCATCACCTCGGCTCTGCCCGGCTCGACGACCGAGCCGCTGACCATTCCGGCGTTCCGCGAGAAGCTCGTCGCCTACCAGGGCATCGATGCGAAGAAGCTTCGCCAGCATCTCATTGAGTTCCTGGAAGCTGTCGTGCCGGTTGCGGAGGCGCGCGGCGTGAAGCTGACGCTGCACCCCGACGATCCGCCACGTTCGCTGTTCGGCCTGCCACGCATCGCGTCGACGGCTGAGGATTATGCAGCGCTTTTCGATGCCGTGCCTGCCGCGGCCAACGGTATGTGCTATTGCACCGGCAGCCTCGGCGTGCGCGCCGACAACGACCTGCCGGCGATTGCCCGTCGCTTTGCCTCGCGTATCTATTTCGCCCACCTGCGCGCCACGACCCGTGAGGGCGATGGCCGCACCTTCCATGAAAGCGCGCATCTCGAAGGCGATGTGAACATGGTTGCCGTGCTGAAGGAACTGGTTGCCGAGGATCGCCGCCGCAGCGCCGATCAGTCGATCGTGTTCCGCTCGGATCACGGCCACCGTATGCTCGACGACCTGCAGAAGAATGTCACACCCGGCTATCCGGCAATCGGCCGTCTTCGTGGTCTCGCCGAGCTACGCGGCATTCTGCATGCGCTTGACGCGCCGCCGACCTGATTTCAGCTCTTGCGGCTTGCCGCTGAAAGCTGCCGCAACGCTTCGACGGCGCGTTCGGTGTCCGCTACAGGCACGAGCTTGTCGGTTTGCGGAAAGCTGGCTGCCAGGAAGAAGCGGAAGCCATGTGTCTGCACGACATCCTGCAGGGCGTTCGAGAAATTCGTGGTGGGATCGGCCTGGAGTGTGTTGCTAGCCGCGTCCCCGGCGAGGCGGACTTGCCGTATTCTTGAGGGTCATGGATGTCTGCCGGCAAACACGCTGACCGTCCGGGAGGAGGCCGGTCAGTGCCAGAGGAGGGGAGGATCAGAAATGCGTCCGGCTGATGTCTTCCGGGCGGCGATGCGCGGCAATGCGGACCGGCTGGTATTCATAGATCGGATTTTCCGATTCCAGACGCAGAAGCGCGCAATGGAACTTGTAATTCGCACCGGTCACGATGTTGGAGAAGATTACATCCATCAGGATGTTCTTCCCGACGCTGATAAATATCGGGCGCTTGAGCTTTATCATGGCGTTCACCTCGTTTTTCTATCCAGTGAATTGGATTTAACAAGGTCTACCTTATTCTTTTGTACTTCCGTCTTGAATTATACATAAGTGTATAATTTGAATTAATCTGGAGACGGAATAATACTCCGGAATGGGACGCGGTGGGGCCTTACGGCTTCAAAGCCATTTCCAGATAGTTGATGAGGGAATCGAACTCGACCGGCTTGCCCAGAAAGGCCAGCGCACCGCCTTCCATGGCGGCCGTGCGGGTTCTCTCGTCGCGATAGGATGTCATGAAGATCATCGGCGGCTTTTCAGGTTCGCCGTTGAGGATTTCCTGCAACTCGATGCCGCTGAGGCCCGGCATCTTGACATCGACCAGCATGCAGTCGATTGCCGCCCTGTTGTCAAAGGCCAGGAACTCTTCCGCAGAGGCGAAAAGCTTACTCTGGTAGCCGCAGGACTGGATCAGATCGTCAAGCGCCTCCCGGATGGCCTGATCGTCATCGACGACCGCGATTGTGGATGTATGTGACACGAGATTGGTGGCCTTGCTTATTCTTGCATTATTGTTGTGTGTATTATGAGGCTCAGGATTGTGTCGCGGTACCATACAAGGGTCTAGGTTCCACTATCTGCCTTCCAGCATCTCGGTTTTGCGCACCAGATCGGCCACGGAGCGGACCTGCATTTTGCGCATGACATTGCCGCGATGCAGCTTGACGGTGATTTCGCTGATGCCGAGGTCGTAGGCGATCTGCTTGTTCATCAGGCCCTTGACGACGGCGGCCATCACCTCCCGCTCGCGCGGCGTCAGCGTATCTACCAGTAAGGCAACAGCATCGCTTGCCGCCATTTCCCGCCGGCGTGCCATGTCCTTTTCGATCGCGACGCCGACGGCATCGAGAATATCCTGGTCACGGAAGGGCTTGGTGAGGAAGTCGACAGCTCCGGCCTTCATCGCGCGCACGCTCATCGGAATATCGCCGAAGCCGGTCATGAAGACGATCGGCATCCTGCTGCCGATCCGTTCGAGATGAAGCTGAAAATCCAGTCCGCTCAGGCCCGGCAGGCGCACGTCGAGCAGAATGCAGCCCGGCCGGCGCAGATCGGCGGTGTCGAGAAAGGCGGTCGTGGTGGCAAAGGAGACAGCATCCATCTGGATCGACCGGAAGAGATCGACGAGCGACTCGCGGATGGATTCGTCATCATCGACGACATAGACGATCGGCAATGCGGACTGAGCGGCTGCCTTCGATGCGGCACTAGTGTCGGTCATGGTCGTCCTCAATCGGTATGATCATTTCGAAGATGGCGCCGCCCTCAGGATGGTTGCCGGCGGTGAGCTGGCCGCCTCTGGCTTCCAGCGTGCTGCGGCAGATGGAGAGCCCCATGCCCATCCCGGCGGGCTTGGTCGTGAAGAAGGGGGTGAAGAGCTTCGCCATGGCCTCCTCGCTGATGCCGGGGCCGAAATCCCTGACGGAGAGCGTCACGAATATATCATCCTTCCTGGCGAGCGAGATCAGAATCTTGCGCTGGTCGATTGCTGTTTCCTGCATGGCCTGCACGGCATTGGTAACGAGATTGATCAGCACCTGCTGCAGCTCGATGCGGATCGCTTTCACCGCGAGTGGCTTTTCGGCCGGGTCGACCTCGAAGCTCACCATATCTCGCTGGAAGTCGTGCTCCATCAAGGCGCGCGTTTCCTCGATCAGCGTTTCGAGATCGACATATTCAGGCGTACGGTCGGTATGGGACAGCATGGAGCGGGTGTTGTGGATGATCTCGCTTGCGCGCTGGCTGTCGCGGATAATGCGCTCGGCCGAGCGGCGCACGGCGGCAAGATCTGGCGGTTCGCGGTTCAGCCAGCGCAGCAGCGTCTGCGCATTGACGACAATGGCGCCAAGCGGCTGGTTGAGTTCATGGGCGAGGGAGGCGGAAAGCGTGCCGACGGTTGCTGCGCGTGAAGCGCGGGCGAGCTCGTCCTGCGCTTCGCGCAGGGCCTTCTGCATCATTTCCCGCTGGGTGATATCCACCATGCCGACCACCACGCGGTTGAAGGCGGCGGGATCCTCGGGAAAGCTCATGCTCATGATGACGAGCCGGGTCTCGCCGTTTTCGGCGACCAGATTGCCCTTGCCCTCGAAATGCCGCTCTCCGCGAAAGATGGCATTCATCAGCTCCAGAAAGGTATCGTCGTCAGGGGCGATGTAACGGCGCATCGTGCGCGATGGCAGGCCGTCGGCGACATGGCCGAGCAGCTCCAGTGCCGCGTCGTTGAAGGCGATGGTGCGGATGAGGCCCGTGCAGGTGGCGATGATGCCGGGATTCGTTCGGTAGTAGTCCTTGAGGTCGCTCACACCTTCCGCCTTCAAGGACATCAGGAAGGCTCGCACTGCGGAATAATCGCGCTCCCAGAGCGCAATGCGGCTGTGCTCGAAAATATAGCGGAAGCGGGTCTCGCTGTCGCGAAGGTGCAGGTTGGCCTCGATAAGCCCGGCGCGCGCGGTTTCGTTCCGGAGAATGAGGGCACAGGTGATGGTGATCGCGGCAAGAGAAACCGCAAAGCGCAACTGCGCCGGAACATCTTCCCCAAGGCCGTGCGAATAGAGATAGGCAAAAAGTGTTAGAGCGGCGCAGATGACCGCAAGCAGCGTTGTTCCGATCCTCGTCAGCATTTCAGCGGCTAGCAGCAGCACGATCACATAGAGGACCGCGATGGCGCTTTGGATCTCGGTGAAGGCATCGACGTAGAATACGGCGGCGCCAAGAGCCAGTGCGATCAGGCCAAGCGTGATTTCATGCGAAGGTGTTCCTCGCCGGTTGATCAGCTTCAACAATACAGATGATCCCATGGCCCCTCGCTGCGGCTCCGGTCTTTATTCACACCGGTCAATTCTGGCGTAACTTAATGCGGTGTTTGGCAGCGCAAAGCTATACAAAAGTGTTGGAAGTAAAGGGCGAATAGTGCCGGTGAACCAAAAGGAAAGACCGTCCCGGGCGGCGGGACGGTCTATGGCGGATGGGAGGGATCCGCGGGGCTTTGGCGGAGGGGGACGCCTGCCCTTGAGGTGGCAAGGGGCGGTGCCACCAGCTTGAAACCGTGAATGGTCAGGTCGGTTCCGAGCTACGAGTAGAAGGTAGATCGAAGAGCTTTTCCGCATAACTATACTTAGGTTTTGGTCCGGCCATACGAAGCGGCAGGTCCGTTTCTGGCGAATGGCTACGAAACTCGTCTGCGCGGGGGAAAGGAATGCCATATCTCATTTTGAGATAATCGCATCGAATAAACCTATTTGTCACAATAGTGTCGCCGCGCCATAGTCCTAACAGGGAGAAACACTTTTAGGACATTGCTGTGGAATATGTGCGCTTTGGCCAGACCGGCCTGAAGGTTTCGTCGCTTTGCCTTGGTACTATGGGTATCGGCACATCCCGGTGGAAGGGTTGGGTGCTTGATGAGGAGAAGTCGGTGCCGATCCTCAAGAAGGCGCTCGATGTCGGCATCAATTTCTTCGACATGGCGGACTGGTATTCGACCGGCGTCAATGAGCAGGTCGTTGCGCGCACGCTTTTGTCGCTGACGGACCGCGAAAGGCTGGTGCTCGCCACCAAGGCCTTCTACCCGATGAGCGACGATCCGAACGACAAAGGCCTGTCACGCAAGCATCTGATGGCGTCGATCGACAAGTCGCTGAAGCAGATGGGTACTGACTATGTCGATCTCTACGTCATCCACGCCTTTGACCCGGAAACGCCTGTTGAAGAGACGATGAGCGCGCTCCATGATATCGTGAAGTCAGGCAAGGCGCGTTATATCGGCGCCTCCACCATGTATTCCTGGCAGTTCGCCAAGATGAACCATGTCGCCGACAAGAACGGCTGGACGCGGTTCGTCAACATGCAGTGCCAGTATTCGCTGCTTTACCGCGAGGAGGAGCGCGAAATGATGCCTTACTGCAGGGACGAGGGCATCGCGGTCACGACCTTCTCGCCGCTCGCCCGCGGTTATCTTGCCGGTGGCGGCGGTTCTGCACCGCGTATCGCCCACGATCTCTATCTCGACTGGTTCGGCGACGAGATCGACCAGGAGATTGCCAAGCGCGTCAACGAAGTCGCTGCCAAGCGCGGCAAGACGGCGAGCCAGATCGCCCAGGCCTGGGTCATCGGTTCCGGCAACAGCACGGTTCCGATCGTCGGCACGGAGAGCCCCGAGCATGTCGTTGCCGCGATCGAAGCTGCTGCGATCGAGCTGACGGCAGAAGAACGCACCTTCCTTGAAGAGCCCTACCGCCCGCGCGACATGATCAACGACTATAGTCCGATCCGTCGCCCCCGCGCTCTTTCGAAGGCATAATGGGCTCGACTCGCATCGCTATTGGAGATTTCAATGCTTTACATCGGTGAAGGCTTCGAGGGTTCCGGCCCGAACGCTGCCCATATCAATCTCTATCTCGGACCGAAGAATGGTCCGATTTCCGGCGCGCTCGCCGGTGCGGCCGCGAGCCCTGGCCCCGGCCACCTGCCGTTCCAGGCGGTGTTGAAGCCGAACCTGCCGGC